>ERZ1645187.1068-NODE-1068-length-25903-cov-17.957714_pt1 | contig 25903 bp, 33 predicted proteins | sample MGYA00575352_ERZ1645187 | MGnify/ENA primary metagenome ERZ1645187 (study PRJEB40837, sample SAMN11349314) | freshwater sediment metagenome | isolation source: river sediment | host: Sediment | place: India: Wazaribad , New Delhi | collected 2017-02-21 ...
TACCACAGTTCCCCAAGGAACAGGCGCACGGCGCTTGCAACGTCTTGGGCCAGGGAATAGGGGGGTTGCGCCATGGCGATATTGCCGGCGCTGTCTATGACCAAATCCCATTGCCCTTGGTCAAGCAAAAGCGTGTTGTATTGCGTCATACTGGCGCCCCCGTGTTTCCGCCCCCAGGTTGAACTCCCCCGTGGACGTGATTATGAACGCTAGTGCCTTGCGCTGTCACGTCGCCGTCGACCGTCACGTCGCCGTCGACCGTCACGTCGCCGTCGACCGTCATGGAGCCGGAGAAATGCGCGGAGCCGCCGCCGGTTTGCTGCACGGTCCCATTTAACACGCTGTTACCGTTGACCGTGAAAGTTGGCGTTGTGACTGTGGTCGACGTGCTGGCGTTGATTTCCACGGTTTGGGCTTCAATCAGCACGTCGGGGGCGTCAAGCTTCACTTGGGTCGGGGAATGAATCCGGATACCCGCGGCGCTGAATTGGATATATTGCGTAGGCGTCCCATTGAGCATGCCGCCCAGGTACATGCCGTCGGCAAAGCTGTATTGGCGATGGCTCCCCGGGTTGCCCTGCTTGCGCGTGGCCTTCACTTGGGAGATATCACGGGAAGCGAAGACGGCGACCCCAATGTCCCCTTTTTGCGGGTCAATGATTACCCCATTGGCACCGCCCTGCAGCCGGAAATACGGCAAGTTGTAAATGGTGACGTGCGGCGTCGGGTTGCCCTGGCCGTCAAGCTGGTTGACCAGCGGCGTGACGTCGACAAAGCCCACGGGGGACAGGCCGCCGGAATTCGTGCAAGACTCAATGCGGACAAGCGTCGCCGTTTGCATCTTGGCAAGCGCCTGTTGCACCATAAAGGCGATGCGATCAAATTCGCCAAGCGCGGCCTGTAGCGGCATCAGCCCATTTGGATTTTTAACGGTTTTGGACATAATAATTTAACGCCACTCCGACGACTGAGGAAAACCAAGCGCCGCCCGGCTTTTCGGATTCAAGACGATGGACCATTTTTAAAATCTGCCATTGCCCTTTTGCCGCAAGGTTATCGCTTTCGACTTTTATTAGGCCGCCGGTTATGAATGACGGGTTGTATAGCGTATCAAAACGCAAAAACGTGCCGTCAAAACTCGGGTATCCGACCAACCCGGTGTCGGCCGAAACCAACGGGATTAATGCGTTTCGATATGAACCTTTCGGCCAGATCGAAAGTACATTATTTTCAATATTGAGTTCAATTCCGGCGGCTTTTGCCAGGTCTCGCGCCTGCTCCAAATCAGTGTTCGCCAGATACACGTCGGAAAGCATCACGTTGACGCCGGAATTTTCAAAAACCAAACCCATTGACGTCGCAATCTGGCGCATTATGTCAGCCACTTTGCCGCCACCCTTGAAGCTCCTTGGCGCTACTGTCTGCAAAGCGGAAGAATAAGCGGCCTGCGCTTGAATGCGAAAGCACACGTCGGGCATGCGCGAATAGTCAGGCCACGCCTTAACCATGTTTCCGGCGAACACTACGCTTTCTTGCTTGCCGTCGATGGCGTAAACCACAATTTTGTTGCGGGTAGCTTCCGTTATGCGTAACGGGTAACTTGTGATCGCGTTCATATCTGACTGTGACATGCCGAAAATTTCGGCGCGGAGTTCGCCCATCTGCACCCATCCGGCATTTTCGCAAGTTGCGGTCGCACGGTAGCCCTGCAGGATAATCTGATCGGCGCCCGCTTCGTCAAATTTGGGATTGTCACTGCCCAACGTAATGACGAAGCGTAATTGCTTCTTGTTGTCAAATGAGGGCATATTCTTCCGCCGTCAAATAAACCAGCGTCCAACGGTCCCCCAACCCTTCATAGCTGGGGTCGTCGCTGCCTTGCGTGTCAATGAAAATCAGATTGCCAATAAAGCCGGCATACTCCCGCGAAATGAGCGGCACAGCGTCCCGGGCGATAGTGCCGACCGAAATGTCGACCCCGTCCGCGTTGATATCCACGAAGACGCCTTGCGGTTTCTGGTAAACCAGGATTTGGCAATTCTGGCCGCCCAAAACAACTTTGGTTGATTGGGACGGGACCGGCTGTAACGGTACGGTTTGCATTATTTCACCAGCCCTTGAAGATAGTTGCCGACCTTTTCCGCCAAGCCCGGCAGTTTGTTGGCAATGCTCTTGAGGGTCGACGGCTGGGGCGTTTGCGGTTGCACTTTGCCATTATCGGCTTGCGGGGTTGCGCTGGCCTCCTTGGGCTGGTCGACTTGCCCCTTGTTCGATTGGGTATAAAGGGCCGAAACTTGGCGGACTTCCTTAAGGGTAATTTCCACGATCAGCAAGGTCGCACCCTTGGAATTGTGGCGGGCGTAGTTGTACCGTTCGACCGTGTAGTTGATATAGGTCACTTCCGGGGTTACTACGCTGTACAGGTCCGTCGACTTGCAAGCCTTGTCGATGGCTTCCAAGAAGGTGCGGCGGTTCTTTTCGCTCCCCTGCATGCAAAGGACCACTTGCGGCGACGCCGGGGTTTCGACCTTGTTGTAGCTGGCGAACGCCCCGCCCTCAATCGGGAAGTCGCTTACGCGGGTTTCCTTGGAGTAATCCACGGACCCGGTCGACAGCACTGAGCCCAGGCCGGCGGCTTCCAGGGCGTTGCCAATCCGCCCGGTGAACTTGGACGGGTCGCCAAGCGGCTTACCTTTGCTGTCCCAAATGCCCCAGCGGGTTTGCACTTGGAAAATGCGCCATAGCATCCCCTGTACCAACCCCAAGCCAGCCTTGAGCAACGGCGGGAAGTTGGGCGACCGGGGAAGTGCCGGCACGCCTGGCAACTTCGGTACGTTAGGGAAGGGGATAAGCGCCATATCAGGTCAGCCCGTAATTTGCTTGAGAGGTAAAGAGGTAATCCAGGGATTTGCCCATATCCTTGGCAATGCCGTTGGCGTCCGTGGCGGCCGTGTAGACCTTGACCTCCCCAATGTGGGTCTCAACGCTCTTGGACGTGGCGCCAGGGGCCGCGGCGGCGTTTGCTTGGGCAACCTGTACCGCACCAGCCCCGACGGCCGCCTGAGAGGCGCCAGGCACGCCCCCAAGCATTGCAAGGGCCATTTGTCCCCGCTTGGCCGCTTCACCCTCCCGCTTGGCCGGGCGTTCGTAGTGCTTGGACACGATGGCCGCGGCTTCGTCCGCCCGCGTCGCACCTTTAAGCAAGTTTCCGGCTTTGCGTTCGTTGCCTTGGGTCAATTCATATTGCATGAAGGCCATTTGCTCTTCAATTGACGACCCTTGAATCGGTTTGCCAAAGACCTTTTGGAAAACGGCTTGCCGGTCGGGGTGCCATTGGCCGATGCCATACGCCTTGCCGTTGTCGCCCACGGCGTCCGCCCTAAAGGCGCTTTCCCTCTTGATGTTGGCGGCCAAGCCTGCAGCCTGTTCCCGCGACCAGCCTTGGGCCTGAAAATAGGCCATTGCTGCTTGCTCTTCCTTGGCGCCGCCGGCCGGGCTCTTGCCGGTGGAATTGACAGTACCGGAGGGGGCGGCGGCCGGAGCCGGGGAACCGGGGGCGCCCGGGGGTGCCGGGGCTTCGTCGGCGCCATACTTCTTGCCGTTGCCGCTCAAGAATTCCCCGGCGGCGAACTTGGCCCGCTTCCAATCGCGTTCAAACACGGCGGACAGCACGTCGGCCGCGGCAATTGCGCGGTACACCATGTCGCCCAACAAGTCCTTAAGCCATTTGATTGCCTGGCCGGCGGCCTTAAATCCGGGCTCCCATTTGCTCCAATCAACGAAGCTGTCGCCCCCGCGTTTCCACGTTTGGTAATCTTGCCACAGGGCGGCGATTGCGGCGGCCAGCGCCAGCACGGCGACCACAGTCAGGTTAATGGGAATCGTGGCCGCGGCGATTCCCGCCAGGCCGACGGCAATGATGGTAAGGAACGTTTGCACGAATTCCTTATTTTCCCGAATCCAGGCGCCGAAGTCCGCGAAAATGGCAAACATTTTTTCCAGCGCCGGAGTAGCGGCCGACAGCAATTCGCGGCCGAACGCTTCAAAGCTTTGTCGGCTGGAAACCATGGCGTTACGCAAGCGGCTGGCCTCTTCGGCTTGCTGCTTGGTTACGGCCCCGTACTCCTTTTGCCGGGCAATCATCAATTCAACTTCCGACCGCCCCTTAAGCAAAAGTTGCATGGTGCCTTGGTCAATACCCATCATGCGGCCCATGTTGTTGGCCGTGGTCCGGTCCATCTTACTAAAGCGGTCGGACAGGTCTAGCAACAGGTCATTGACGGGGCGGGCTTTGCCTTGCGTATCGGCCAGGCTCATGCCCAGCGCGGAGAAATACGGGATAAGGGAGGATTGCCCGGTAAGCTGCAATTCAGTTTGCGACTTACTGAGCATGTCCATAGTGCCTTGCAAGCCCTCCGCGGAACCGCCGGCCAGTTCGGCGGCGTTGGACCATGCGGAAATGCTGTTAGCACTTTGGTCGAGGTTTTGCGCGAAGCGGTCAAGGGCCGCGTTTGCTTCTATCTGGTTTTCAATGAACCGCTTTACGGCCATTGTCCCGCCGATGATGGCAAGGAACTTGGCGGCGCTTTTGGCTACATTCTCAAAGCCGTCGGCGCCGTCCTTTCCGGACTTCTTGAGTTTCGACCCGGTCTTTTCCGCTTCGGCGCCGGTATCCTTGAGGCCCTTGTCGACCTTGGACTTCTTGGCCTCAAACTCCGAAGAGTCAAGGCCAAGTTTTACCAGTAAGCTGTCGATAATTGTAGCCATGTGGATTATTCCCGGTTCGCCAAGGCGTTATTGTAGTCGTCTATCGTTACTACTTCTAGCATATCGTAGACGTCTTGGACCCCATAGACCGTATCCAATTCATGCAACGTTGCCATGCGTTTGGACAGTAGCGTCGCTATGGGGGCCGAAATGTTCACGTATTCCGCGAATCCTTTTTGCTGGCCGCCGCCGGCCGGGAGCCTTCGGAGATTGAGTGGACGACGGCCTTCAAAAAACCCGTATGCAACTTCCACACTTCGGCGCGGAGCTTGATGCGGGTCGTAATCTCTTCGATATCCTCTTCAATGAGATTGCGGATAACGTGCGGCTTCGTGGGGTCCGGCATGATTTGAACGCACGACCACATTTCGGCTAGGAGCGGTTCCGCGACCTCCCATTTCAGGCCGACAAGGGCCTTAATGCCCATTTCAGCCATTGCGGCCATGCCCATGCGGTCAAAGCCTGGCGGGACTTCCACGCCGCCAGCCATGAGGGCCAGAAGCGCCCGCATTGCCCAGGATTCCGCCCGGCTGGCGGGCATTTCCGTAAGTACAAAAACCTTGCCTTGGTCCCGACCTTCGTCGGTAACTGTGTAATTCGCTGTTGCGCGTGCCATGGTTTAACTCTCCTTGTTGACGGACGTGTCATTAGCGTTTATGCTGATGACGTCAACAACATTTTACAGGAACTGAGCAATTATGAAACTTAACGAACAACAGGTGGCTTTTAGGCACGCTTTTCGTCAACACGTACTGTCGATGTGGGGGCAGGGGAAAGCAATATCCGACGTCATCATTGCTACAGCGCGCAGTTGCAATATCGCAACCAAAGACGCATGGTCGATTGCCGAAAGTGTTCCATCAATCGGTAAACTTTACGGAAAAACTCGCATTGATGTTTGGGTCGGACATTCGTATCCGAAAGTAAGCGAAGCTCTTTTTAACAATGACCGTCGCGCAGCGGAAACGCTATTTATTGCAAAAAACCATCAACCAATATCGAAAGCCCGCGCCGAAAAAACGGCAGCCATTCGTCAAGATAAGCAACTCAAAGAACTTCGCAAACTCAATAGCGAAAAAGGCGATCGTTGGGCGAAAACGTCATGGGATATTTGCAAATGAAGGTGCCCCGGGCGTGCGCTGGGAGAGGGCAACGCGGCTTTGTGGGCCTGCCCGGGGCTAACTGGTTACAGCAAGGAGCGGTTCACCGACTCCCAGGTAATGACGTAGTCGACCGGCTGCAAGACCTTTTGCGCGTCCGGAATCTGCTTGGCGTTCGTCAGAATGCCGCGGGTCAGCGTGAAGGATTCGCCGGTCGAAGGCAACGAAATGGAGCCCGAGATATAGAACACTTCGCGGGCCGTCTTCATTGCCTGAATGACGGCGGTAAAAATGTCCTTGCTGGGGCTGTCCGCCTGCAGCGTGATAGTTTGCTTAACCGGGTTGGGCACAAAGCCCGCGGTCATGCGCCCGTCGACGCCCATTTGCACTTCGGCCAGGTCGACCGCTTCCGTGGTGAAAGCCTTGTCGCTGGCGTAGCCCTTGAGTTGGACGGGGGCCGGAAAGAGGCCCGCGACCACAAGGGTGAACACGCTGTTTGCGCTGGTGATAGTGGTATCCATGTTGCGGCCCCCTTACATGATGTCGATGGAAGCGACGTTGATCTTTTGGACCGCGCCGCCGTCGGTGTACCAAAAGTTGATAACCGGCGTGCCGCGATTGCCACGAACTTGGGCGCCCGGGTCAAGGATTTGCAGGTGATAGCCCTGCTGCTCAATGATCGTGGACACGTCCAAGCCGGCCGCTTGGTTCACTTGGGCCTTTTGCGAGGCCGACAAGGTAATGCCCGCACGGATGGCGCCGAAATTCAGGGCCGCCGTAATCGGGTCAATCATGGCCGCACGAATCAGGCTATAGCCGCTTTCGTTGTACGGAATCGACTTGACCTGAGTAAGCAGGGTCATAAGCGCAAGTTGGAATTGGCTGTTCAAGTAGACTTGGTCCACGAAGGTGTCCAGCCACTTCCATTTGCCGGTCATTTGGCCGTTATACAGGAAGTTGAAATTGTCATTGGCCGTCGCGTAGGCGCCATAGAAGCTATAGCCGTTCGCCAAGAGGTTGGCGGCAATCTGCTGGTCGGTGACGGTGGCCGTAAAGCCCGGTTGGGACTTGAAGGCGGCCGTAATGCGGCCATTGGTGCGGCTAAAGTCGATGGACGCCACGGAGCCCAGCACGAAGGCCGCAAGTTCCTTGGTGTTATAGACCGGCACGACGCCGTCGTAAGCCGCGGTTTTCGCCAGGTAGCCGAAGTTCGTAGTCGAGCCGTTGACGATGGCTTGCGCGTCCGTGTCCCACACGATATAGGCATACCGCTGGTTTTGGTTGTTGGTCCAAACGGCAAAGGCGGTTTTGTCCGCTGTCACGGGCTCCCAAACGGTCATGAAGTCGACCCAATTTTGGGTTTTGCTCTTGACCATATCCATTGCCGTGGCCGGCGTATCGGCAACAGCACCTTGGGACAGAATGGCGCCGGTTGCGCTGGTCAGCTTGAGCCCGGCGGCGATAGTGCCCGTCGCTTCCACGATGGTCGAGGCCGCCCCGGTGGTGCTGGAAGTGAAGATAAATACGCTCTTCACGGCATCCCAAGCGACGGTGAAGTTCGGGGTCGTGAAGGCCGCTTGAATGATCGTGGCCGCGTTGCTGAAACTGGTCGCCGCGGAAAGGTTGATAGATGCCGCGGTTTTGGCCGTGCCGTTGAAGGTCACAGTAAGCGAACCGGAAAGGGCTTGCAGTTGCGCCAGGGTCATGCCGGCCAGGGAACCGGATTGGAGCCAGGCGGCGCGGGCGGTATCCACGAAGGGGGCGAAAATCAGCGTTCCCGGCTTGATGGTCGAGTTATCGAAGCCAAGGAAGTAAATTTGCGCTAGGGCGTATTCCGTCGACGCCGGGCCGAAAAAGGCGCTTACGGCATCGGCGCTGGCGAAGGTTTGCACGCCGTTGGTCGGCAGATAAGCCGACTTGGACAGGATGACGCCGTTAAGGGCCAGCGGATTACCGCCGGAACCAACGACGCCGGGGTTGACGACAACAATGTCACTGGCCGGGATAGTCATTTGTTCACCTCGTTAAATAAGTGGTAATCCGCAATTACGGTGCCACAACGTCCGCCGGCAATACCTTATTTGGAGTCAGCACGTCGGCAAATTCTTGCGGAACGGTAACGGTAGGATTGTATTGCAAAGATGCTGTCAACGTCCATCGGCTTTCATACTGCTGTTCCCCCGTGGTAAGCGGGGATTGCATGCCGTCGGACGTGTACAGCGGCTTAATGTTCGCGGGGAAATGCTCATAGCCCCAATGCGAACGGAAGGCGGTTTTTACGGTCTTGCAAAACTCGCCAGCTTGAGCCCCGTAAAAGTCAATTTGAACGTCGATACGGGTAGGCCCGTATACCGTTGCCGTATCGACGTCCGGCTGGTAATCCGTGGCCGGAACGCTCAAGTCGACTTGCAGCATTTCAGTAAGCACGACGCCCGGGTTGGACGGCATGGCGACCCGGTTGACTTGGGCGCGGACGACTTGGGCGCCAGGCACGAACGGCCCCAGGAAGTCCGCCAGGGCGTCAATTACTTGGTCGACGGTAATGCTTGACGTGTACATTATGCCCCCGGCATTTGTAGAACAATGGCCGCCTTGGTCCAAGTGGGCCAGCCCTCAAGGACTTTGACAACAAGCCAGGTTTCGGCGCCGATTTCAACCAAGTCGCCGCCGGTTCCGTCCGGCCGCACAACGCCCGCCAGCACTCCGCGCAAGTAGATGGCCCGCACGGTGCCTTGAATGTTGAGGCCGTCAAGCTGCTTGATATCGTTGGCGTCGAGGGCTTGAATTTGGGCCGGGCCGGTCACAGGGTCCGCATACCCGGGAACTTGCTTGCGGCCGGCGCCAATGGTGTAACCCGTCGACCGGCGAACCGTAACGGTTTTGTTCGGGTTGACGGTGCTACTCACACCATTGGCGATGCCGCGCAAGTCCATGGCTTACTTCTTCGCCTTGGTTTCGGGGGCGGCCGGGGCCGTGGCTTCCAGATAGGCGCCGATGCCTGCAGCCAGGTTCGCCAGTTCGTCCCGCGGCATTTCGATACACGACGGCACTTGGGCGCCGTTGCTCCGGAGGGTCACGGTAACGCGGTCGTCGGCTTCCTCATTGACGGAGATATAGCCGGGCACTTGGGCGCCGTTGGTGTACGCAAAAATGTTTTTCCTCATTTCAATTACTCCTTAATAATCGGGACGACTGCCCCTTCGTTAACTTGATAGCTTACCGATTTGAGCATGTGCGCTGTATCAATAAGCGGCTTTGCTATTGTGGGCGAAACTGGATCGCCACGTTTTATATTTTTGGCACGGGCTAGGATAGTTGATTTCGCAAGCGGAGGTGACGTTACGTCGCGGATTGAATCAACAAGCGCCCCGCCAATATCTTCACCCATTAGTGCCAAAACGCGGGGCCCGTCGTAGCCCGAAGCTTTAGCCATTCTCGCCATAGTTTTAGCCCATTGTCCTGACTCATTGGCAATCATGGTGCGAAAGAACGGGCGGGGCGGCACTCGGCTTGTGCCAAACTCGTTCCAGAAGGCCACAGCGGCGACCGGCGTTCCATCCGGGTACGTTGCGCCAGCCATGAAGCCGACCGAAACTTCCCCGCCGCCCATCTTGCTGGCGATATCTCCCAGGGCCTTCATGAGCCCGTCGGCGCCGCTCAATACCTTGTCGGGCATGGGATATACCGCATACCGCGCAAGCTGCTTGTCGCTTGCCAAAAAGCCGCACCATACTGCGATTGCTGGAACCAGGCGCCGGAGCCAGGGGTCGGCGGTACGCCCTCAAAGGCGGCCGATACGGAGCCCTCCGACGCTTGGGAAACACGGCCAACGGGCCGCGGCATGCCGTCAGCACTCAACAGGCCGCCAATATAGGCGACGTGGGCCGTCAGCATGTTAAGAAGAGTGGTCCGGCGGGTCAGGTTTTGAACCGGGCTATTGTCCGTGTTGGACAAATAAATGCCCGCTTCGTCAAAGCAGGCGGCCAACGTGGGGTTGGCTACGGCTGCAAATTCGGGATAGCGGGCCTTGAAGGCCGCCGGGTCAAAGACAACGGCGGGCATTGGCATTACTCCTTGTCGTCTTGGCTGGCCGGCTTGACGCCTTGGGCCTCTTGCGACATGGGCTCAAAGCCGGTCGTTTCGTCTTCCAGTTCGGCGGCAACGGCGGCCAGTTCGGAAGCGTTCGCGGCTTCAAAGATGGCACCGGATTTCAGCGCCGGGAATTCCTTGTGGACGGTCTTCCAAGTCTCCCAAAACTCGCCGTCGACTTCGGTGGTGCCGTATTCGGCGCCGATAATCAAGGAACTATTTTTGCCCTTGAGTTCGACCTTTTTGTCGGGGTCCAACGGGTGGTCGAGAATGATGCCGTGCGGAAGCTTGCAACCGATGGTAACGGACGTGCTACCGACGGCGACGTTGGTGGCGGCTTTGGCGCCCTTGGGTTTTGCTGCTGTTGCCATGTTCGTACTCTCCTAGTGCGTTTGGAAAATCCCGGGAGCCGAAGCCCCCGGGTTGTTGCTTAGATTGCCAGCATTTGGGCAATCAGGAACGGCCGGAAAATCACGGTGCCCCAGGTGCCCTGCGACTTCTTCTGCTTGAAGCTGGAAGCGCCCACAACGATGGGATGCGCCCGCATTTTCTCGGTGAAGCCGCAAGACGCGGTGCGCTGGCCTTCCAGTTCGTCCACGATCAGTTGGACCAGTTCGCCGGAGCCGGTGGAATACTCCGGCGCGGTCTTAATGGTCAGCTTGGGGAAATTCTTTTTCAGAATGTCCGCCACGTTGACATTAAAGTCCGTGGTCTTGGTCAAATAGACCTCAGACAGCGGCGAAAGCGCCAGCGTCATGGGGGTATCCAGTTCGACCAGGCCGTTGGCTTGGGTTTGCAACCGCTTGTAAAGCTTCTGCACGTCGGCGTTGATTTCCTGCGCCGTGGCATTTGCCCAACTGGTGCCGCCGGCCGTCTTGGTGGTCGGGCTGATGGCCGCGGACAGGCTGGGGTCGTTGAGAAGGCCATAGTTTTGCAGGCCGGACACGCCGAAGAAGTACGTTTTGTTTTGGTACTTGTTCAGGGTCAGCGCCGACGCAATGTTCATGCGGTTGGCCCAGTCGATACGGGCCAGGCCGGCGCGTTCCAGTTCACGTTCACCCCATTGGGTCATGACTTGATAATGGAAGCTTTGGCGTTGCGGGAAGTTGCTGTTCACCCCGGCGTTACCGCTTTCGCTGTAATCGCCATAGGCGGACGTAACGCCCGTGGATTCCACGACCGGGAACATGGCCGTTTCGGTGGTCCAATCGCCCTTTTTGACTTCGTCGCCCACGATTTCGGCCGCCTTCATGGGCGATACCAAAACCTCAATCAGCTTGGGGTCGACGTAGGTCGAAAGGAAGGCCGGAATACCGGAGTTGGACACGGTGACAAGTGCCGGTTGCGCGTCGCACGCGAAGCCGTCTTGCGCGTAACGGAGGGCCATAGCCGCCCCGTCCGCTTGGAAGTCCGGGTTGACGCCCATGAAATGGATGCCAGCGCGGCCCATGAGTGCTTGGAGAATGGGATTCATGTTGTTGGCTCCTTACAGGCACATGACCGCCAGTTCACCGACGCCAGCGGGCCGGGAAATGGTGAAGTCGGTTTCGATAAAGCCGGACACGGTAGCGCCAGCGGCGGCCGGTTGCATGGTGCCGTCGGCCAGCTTGGCAAATACCTTTTCGCCCTTTTCCGCACTCGCCACGGTGACGGCGGCATAGTAGTCGCCGGTACGCATGAGGGTAACGGGGAAGCCGACCGGAATCAGGTTGCCGCTTTCGGCCAGGTAGGTCGAAATAAGCGCCTGTTGTTCGCGGTGGATAAAGCCGTCGGGTTTGCCGGTGCCGGTATTCAGCACGGTAACGCCGTCGGCCTGAATCCAGGCGAAGCGGCCAACGGTGACGCCAGCGGCGCCAGCAACAAAGCCGCCTTCCGGGGACACGGTGGCCGCACGGGGATTGGCCGAAGCAAAGTCGCCAGCAACGGCCGGGGCCTGCTGCGCTTGCACTTGAGTTTGAAAGCCCATGGTATATACCTCCTATTAGGCGTTACGGAAGCGTGCGGCGCCCGGGAATTTCGCGGCCAGGCCGGCGGAATCTTGGGCAACATGCACGGGGGCCGTGGACGCCTTGTTGGCGGCGGCAACCTTGAACAGTGCGCGAAGGGCCGGGGCACCTTCCACACCTGCGCGGTCGACCTTCATGTGGTCGAGGGCGAAGCCGTAGATTTCGGCGGCCGAATCCATGGCAACGTCGCCAACGATATGGCGCACTTCGCGGGCGGCTTCGTTGGCTTGGCGGAGTTCCTTACGCAAGCCGTCCATGGCTGCGGTAACGTCCTCCTTCTTCATGCCGCCTTCGCCTTCCGGCTTTTCGTCGGCGGCCGGAGTAGCCAGCAGGGCGCAAGCCGCTTCCATGGTGGCGTCGTCCACCTTGCCAGCCAGCAGGGCACGAAGCTTGTCGGCGGGCGATTCGTCCGCGGCGGCGGCCGGGGTTTCGACCGGCTTCGGGTCTTGTTCGACGTCAAGAATGGCATCGAGTACCGCGTCGAGTTTGTTGGAATCGAGGGAAGCGTCGAGGGCCAGCAACTTGGCCTTGGCGTCTTCCTTCTTGAAGGTCTTGCGGTTGGCATTGCCCACCAGCGCCGGCAAGGCGGAATCCGCCGCAAGCACGGGAGAGGCCGCGCACAATGCCGCAAAGAGGGCTTTGCCCAGCTTGCTCATTTTCATGGCGGTTTCCTTGAAGTTAAAGGGATTTCGGTCGGCAACTACAACGTCGGACCCGGCGCGGCCGACCTCAACTAACGCCAGGTGATTACCTTGTATTTCCGTCATGCGCCCGTCGTAGGGTTGCCCTTCAAATTCGCCGGGCTCCATAACGGGTACATAACGGTAAGCGCAAGACAATTCGCGTACTTTATCAGTTTCTATGCCCGCAATGGCGGTCGCGTCCCAAACACAAAGGTCGGCGTCGAGGTACGGGGCCGCAAAAACAACTTCGGAGCCGATGGCGCCGACGACCAAATCCGGCCGCGGGGCTTCAACGGTTACGGGCACATGCTCCGAAAGAACGGGCAGGCGTGCGAACGTGGGGGCGGCCCGCTCCAATTCCACAGGGTCGCGGAGCAAGCGGTAAACCTTATCCGGCTGCAGGCCCAAAGCTTCATAGCCCGGAATTTCCTTGCCGTAATACGGGTTGACCGCCGCCTTGGATATGTGGGATTTGCCGACGTGCAAGCGGCCGTCAGCGTCGACGGTGCGGGCAGAACGATCAAACGCGTAAACGCTCATGACGCACTTTCGATCGAAACAAGCTCGCCGCCGACAACTTGCATTTCGGCAAGTTCGCTACTCATTGCCAGGCTGAATACATCGCCAGCAGTAACGTCTGGAGACGTACTGCCGACCTGTACACGGACAATTGAGTAACCATCTTGGGGAGAAATTTCGATGACGGTAAATGTGAGCATGATCATTCCTCCTTACGGGGCGGCATACCCAAGAAGATTGACGCGAACGGTGCCTGCGGCAGAGAGCGCCACGTTCAGAGCCGTGTTGGCTGTCAGTTGCAAGCCGGTCGGCAATGGCATCACAACAGACTGGCCAGCCGGGACGGTGATCTGCAAACGAGTCGTCGTGCCATCGCGCAGCAACACGTCGTTGGCGCTGGCCCCGGTATTCGTGGCCTGCATCAGCGTCACATGGTTCTTCAGGCCAGCGCCCGCTGCTGCCTTCGCAGCAACGTCGCTAGTCGTCGTCAGCGCCCCGGTGTAGTTCCACTCGGCCTCCGGGATGCAGTACGGCTTATCGACCAGCGCACCGATCATCGTGTGCATCGTGTGTACAAGATCGCCGGTTGCTGACATTGCTGTTTGATTCGCATTTGACGCACGACCGCCGATTGCAACCGGATTTGGAACCACAGAATCCTGAGCCGTAGAGCCGGCAACACCACTGGACGACGGCATGGAGATAACCGTTGCCTGGATTGCCTCGCCAGCCGCAGCGAGTCCCTTGTACGCAGGCTCAATCATCATCGGATTGAAATTAATTGCCGCGCCACCGTGAATGCGTAATCCAAGTCGCTGTACAACACCCGCCCCGCAGTTTGTGGAGACAATATCCGAACCGACAGGGGCTTTTCCGTCAACGGGCTCAAGCGTCAACGCAGTGGTTGCAATGTTGCGCACGACATAGCTTCCATCAATCCCGATGTCAGCACCGGACAGGTCACGACAGCCGATCAACTCAATGATATTTCCGATTGTTGCCGGGGACGCCCACGTTGCATTGCCAATAATGGTCACCACGTTTTCAGTACGGCTAACGCTTTGGCCGACTTGGGCCACAACGCCGCCAAGCGGCTGCTGACCCTGGACGCGCATTACAAAACCGCCGTAGCTGGTTGCTGTCGCGGACGAACCGTGAACGACGGTTATCGTTTTCGCATCAACAACGGTGCATGCAAGGCCGGTTGCCTGGTTTGCAAAATTAGTCTGGTTGTTCACGCCGTAGAAGCCGACATACTCGCCAGTAGTCAGGCCATGCGGCTCAACGAAAACGATGGTTGCAGTTGTCGATCCTGCCTTCGAAATAGACAGGATTTTCCCGACTGGTCGCGTCAGAGACTTGGCGTTACGAACACGGAACTTCACCTTATAATCCCGCGCCGGATTCGGAACAATCTGAGACTTCACGAATCGCGCCGAGATACTGGAGTTTCCGTCAGGGATTCGGTCACCGACGACAATGACATCTTGCTGGGCAAGAACAAAAGTTTCTGTAGCTGGAGCAAATGCCTCCGCATACGGCGCAGACGTGAGAACCGCTGCGGTATCTGATCCGGTTGTGACCTGATGACTACCGGCAAGCGTGCCAGACGGGCTTGCTAGGCCACCTTGAGCACGGACGTAAAAACGCTTTTGAGTAACCGTACCCGACCCCGACACAACAGACAGACCATTACGGGCAAGCCCGATCTGGTCGACGCGCTCGATAAACGGGGCACCGACACCAGTCGATGCAATAGTCGTGCTGGTAAAGGTGTAGTCGTTGCCCACAATCGTGATCTGTGTAGGGCTTACAACGGAAGCAACGGTTGCGCCATTGACGTTCAAGCGGGTGTCAGTGAAACCGTAAGTGCTGACAACCTGGCCGACGCGGAACGGAACCTCAGGAGCTGATACGAAATTGAGCGTGATCGTGGTTGACGATTGCGACGCGTTCAACAGCGCAACAGGCTCAATCGGCGGCATCGGATCAAGCCCAGTATCGTCGGACACAATCTCAAGGGAGGCAACCTGTTCGCCTGCGTTGCGATGCGTCATGCTCGTCATCGAACTGAGCTTGAACGGCATTTTAAATGACTCGGAGACAGTCAAAACCGTTTCTGTGTCACGATCAAACGGAGACTTCGAGATTTCAATCCAGCCCGCTCCGGCGGTATTACCACGCCGAACGATGAAATCGCCGCCCCCAACTTCTGCCGGCTCCCAAATTGCGGTATTCGGATAAACTTCGCACGCATCCCGAATGGTTTTCGACGCGTTGCTGCTCCCTAACGCAAACGCATTGTTGCCATCATTATTCAAAGCGACAACCCCTTGGGCGACAGCGCCAGAATTTAGCAAAATTAGCGACTTTGACATTGCGAAAATCCTCAGAATGGCAACACTGGACGAGAAGTACACCGACAATTGATTTCTTCGCCAGGCTGGATGTACTCCCCTGAAATCAAACAACCTTCCGTTATTTTATATCTTTTCCCGTTCGCTGCAACATGATCAGGGCGCGGAGTTTTCCCGGCGTGGCTATGTTGCCAAATTGCTTCCGTTATGCCAAGTTCCATTTGCCTGGCACGGTTGACGACGGCGTTCGCTTTGTTCGATTGGTCCCGGGCTATCAGTTCGGCCCGATGGCTGGCCGCGGGGTAAAGCTGCTTTAACTCCTTGACCATGGTCGCCAGGTCACGGCCGGCGCTGTAGGACCGCATTACCACGCCTTCAACCTGCTGCAAATACTTTTCAGGAATGGACTTGATAAGCCCCACGTTTTCCGCAAGTGACGCTTGGAAGGCGTCACGCATTGCCGGCGTCATCTTGAAGTCGACGGCCCAACCAGCTTCCTTGAGGGCTTGCCGGAACGCGGAGTCGGTCGACTTGAACATGCCTTGCAAGTAGGCTTCCGCCAGCTTGGGGGCGTAGTCATTGAAGCGGTCGACCCAGCGTTGCGCCAGTTCGTCCAAGACCTTGCGGATACGTTGGGCGGGGCTGGCGTCTTGCGCCTGTTCCACCAAAGCGGCCATGCGGGGCGGGTCTTTGCGATAGGCCGCGGTTAGCCAGTATTCGACCGACGCGTGCATTTCCGCAATGAGCCGCTGCAGGGCCTTACGGTATTTGGCTTCAATGCCGCGATTGGCCGGGACCGCCCGGCATGTCTTAGGCTGTTGCGCCACTGGCCGCCCCCGGTTCGTCTTCAAGTCCCGGCGGCGGCGCTTCGCCCGGGGCAGGCTCCGGATTCGGCGGGACCAGTTCGACCGTCGTGTCCAAGCCTTGATAGCCGCTATCCGGGTCGCGGGCCAGGCGTTCGCGTTCTTCGCTTGGGTCAATGACGCCGGCCGCAATGTAGGCGGTCGCCACCTGGCTATCGGAAAGGCGAATTTCCGCCAGTTCCTTGGGCGTCATTTGGTACAGGGGCACGAAGGTAAAGTCGATATCCGGGTCGATTTCCTCGAACAGCGAAAGCTGTACGGCCTTTAGGATAACTTCCAGCGGTTCCCGCCAATAGGCTTCCTGCTGGCTGGCGACCCAATCGTAGAAAATACGAATTTCGCCGTCGCTGCTGGCATTCAAGCCGCTGGGGGAAATGCCGGTAAGGATGATGGCCGGCATACGGGACACGCTGCACATATGTTCTTGGCTTTGGGCTTGGAGTTCGTGCAGGCCGGAAAGCGGGGTATTGATTTGCACCAATTCTTCCCGGTCCTTATCCAGCAGCATCAAGCCCTTGTTGCTCCGCGTGGCCGTGAATAGCTCCGCACGGGCGAACAGGTCGGCGCCGTCGTCATCGCCCTGCAAAACTTGGTCCATGCTTGTGGCAAGGGCGGTAATACTGAAATTGTTAAGCAGGTCCGACACGCTTTGCCGCGTGCGGAGCCAGTTGTCGACGTAGGGCTCCGCAAGCTGGGAAAGGGACATGCCGGCGAAGTTGAAAGCCGGTTTCAGAATATCCGGAAGCGGGCGCGTTACGACGGTCATGAGGCGGGACGCGTGGACCTCTTGGCCCAGCATGAACCACGAAGCCGGCTTATAAAAGTCCGGGGCCGCGGGGTCCAAGGCGTTATAGCCGGCGGGCGTCGTCCACACGGCTTCCACAGGTACAACCCGCTCCAAGCTGCCTTTTTTGACCGTGCGCGGGTCGAGAATCAGCGGGGTCGAACGATCAGCGCCGGCAATCTCCAAGAAGATTTGCGCCCGGCCAAAGTAGCAATCCTGTTCCGCGGCCTTCTGAATTGCCCCGCGAACGTTGAGGCGCTTAAATTCCTCTTCGATAGCCTTGATTTTCTCGGCGCTATCGCTGTCGTCGTCTTGCTTGCTGGTGAATTCCAGCCATTCCCGGGCAACTTCGGTCGCCATGCCCGACGCCATTTGCCGGAATTCCGCACGGGTAGCCAGTTGGGCCAAGTACGAAAAGCCAGGGAAGCCGCCGCCGGGGAACGTGGCCGCCGCGAACTGGTAGGGGTTGGAGTCCAACGCCATGACGGGGGCGGTCACACCAGCCGGGACAACGCCGGGCGCCAGTTCCGGAGGCTTCACCGGGAAGGCGTAGGACTTGACGGTCGACGCACCTTCCTTGGCCTTGTTCGCCGCACGGCGCAAGCCGGTTCCCTTCTTGGGGGCGGCCGGTTTCTCTTGGTTGCGCCGGATGCGTGGCGCTTGCTTTTTCGCTTCGGGCATGGTCGACGCTCCGGTTAAATTTCGGGAAAGTATAGCGCGGCCCGTAATTATCCGCGACCCATGGCTTTGTTAAGGGCCTCTTGGGTAATCTTCAACTTGTTGAACAACGGGAACAGGCGGCGCAATGCTTGGGTAAGGGCGTCGACTTGGTCGTCATTGGCGCCGGCCGGGAAGGCGGTAAGTTCCCCGACCAGTTCCTTGACCTTGCCGTCGCCGCGGAATAGGTGGTCGCTCCAATCCGGGTGCGGAAGCCAAACGTTACCCGCTTCCCAATAGCTGGTTACGGCGTGCGCCCGTGCAAGCTTCGACCCGTCCGGTTCAATCGGGATGATGCCCGAAACGGAGCCCTTGAGGGTGTCGATAACCGCGGGGCCGTTGGCCTTGTCTTCTATCAGAATTTCCCGGACCTTGGGCCATTCGTTCTTTAGCTTGATGACTTCCCCGACGGTCTTGGTAAAGGACATGCGGGAGCGAACCTGGCCCAGCAAGTAGGCATTGGCGCCAGCCTTCCCCCAAACCTGGCCGACGACAAAATCCGTGCCGTCCGTGTCCTTAAAGGTGCAATCCCAGGAAGCCACGACCTTGTCGAATTTGGCCGGCAAGTCCTTGGGGAAGTAGTAGCGCAAGCCGCTTTCCTTGAAGACGTTGCCGCCCAGCGCCCGCGGGCATTGCTGGTACATGGCCGCCCACCAGTAGTCGCTAAACAGGCTTTTGACTTCTTGCAGGAATGCCAAGCTTTTAAGTTCCGGGACCAGCGGGCCGCGGGGCAAGTTCGGGTTGTAGCCAACTTCCCCGGGCTCATTGATGGCCGGGAAGCGCAAGACTGTAAGCCGCGGGTCGCCCTTGAAGTGGTCGCAAATCCGGGCGGGCAAATCGTCTTCTGCCCATGACGTTGCCATAATGATTTGCCCGGAGTTTTCGGATAGCCGGGTCGTGAAAACGGTTTGATACCAGTTCCAATGCCCTTCCTTGACCGTGGGCGACAAGGCTTCCTTTTCGTTCTTTACCGGGTCGTCAATGATGCCAATATCAACGGGCCGCCCGGTCAGGCCGGCGCCCACACCGACGCCAAGATAGCCGCCCGCCCCGCCGGGTGCCGTAAATTCCCCCGTGCGGTTGACGTCATAGCGCCGCTTTTCTACGGGCTGAGGGAATAGCCGACGGTGCTTTTCGTCCGCCAGGTTGCGGCGCACGTCTTGGGCCATGGCGTTTGCCAGTTCGTCCGAATAGGACGCGGCGCCGACCCGCCAATCAGGGAAGCGCCCCAGGATATAGGCGGGAAGCTTCCGGCTAACAATCTCCGACTTGCCGTGCTGGGGCGGGGCCTGCAGCACAAGGATTGGCCGGCGGCCCGCCTGCATATCGTCAATGAACAGGTCGAGGGCCGCGCAAACGGCCGCACTAAAGCCGCTTTGTTTGTACTTCGGGGACGTGTAGCCGATATAGGCGGCCAGTTGCCGCCGGGCTTCCCGCCGCCGCAACAGTTCCGCCGCGGCTTCACGCTTCGTCGGCAGCATTGTCAACCTTGAGAATGGCGGCAAGCTGGTCGTCAGTCAGGTCTTCCGCATTCAGTCCAACTATGCCCAAAGGTCCGCCGCCTGGCCCGCTGATTTCCTTTTTATCGACCAACATTCCCAAATAACGGGCCAAGTTGTCCCGCGCCTTATCTTGGTCGCGCAAAGTAACCTTGATGCCGTTCCGGGTCCGTTCGGCACCAGCGTAAAGCGGGTGTCGCTTTAGTTTTCGAGTGTCAAAAATGTGGACGTCTTCGATACCCAAGCCGCCACATTCCGGGCAATCCTCCGCGGGCTCCGCGTTCGGGTTGAAGCCAAAGCCGCCCATGCCGTCGGGGGCGGGCTTGCCGGCTTCGATAGCCTTGTTGACTGCCGCCGCGTATTCCCCTTCCGTCCACTGGTACTGATTGCCGAAGCCGTAGCAATAGCGACAACAGGTCCGGCGAACTTGCACCAAGCCATTAGGGTCGGCCGTAGCAATCTTGGCCCATTGGGCGACGACCCATTCAGGCGTAATGCTGGCCGCGACGGCTAGTTCTTCCATCCGTTCGGCTATCGCTTCTTGGATTTCAGCATTTTTAAGCAGCTTGTGAGCAGCTTGGCCGGCGCCTTCTTGGGCGTAACCGGCGCGAATGTAGGCTTGCGTCGCGTTTTCATCGACACAATACTCGTTCACGAATCGGCGTTGTTTAGGTGTCAGGCTCATAGTGTCTTAATTCTAGCCCCAGGCAGCCACAAGTAGCAACCACAACGGGGCGCGACGCTGGGTGGCCTGGCACGTTCCATCCCTTACCCCTTTGTACCCCTTCCTAAATTTTACGGGGTGGGTAATGTAACCCCTTGATTTTATTACTGTATACTCCATATTACCCCGTTACCCCGTTATATTAAAACGCTGTACACGATAGATAGTCTTAATGTAAACGTCACTTCTTACCAATATCTATAACTAAGAAATAAAAAGTAAGACACTCTGAGCTACAGAGAATAGAAATGGCGTGTAAACGACGACTCGGGGTAACAGTTGATGGCAAATTCGCGGCTATGTTATGATGTCTATACAAGTTAAGGAGCGTTAAAAATGGAAATTATCACTAGGTCGGACGCAGTCGCCGCAGGTCTTAATAAATATTTTACTGGTCAACAATGTAAGAACGGCCATATAGATTTTAGATACACCAAGTCCGGTGCGTGCCAAAGTTGCATTGCAGAGAATAACGGAAGGGCTCCGGCTTCCGATATCGGGCTATCAGCGGCGGCAAAGGCTTTGGAAGAAGCCCAAATTGCTTATAGAAAAGAGCGTTATGCCGCTATTGAGCGTGGGCGTGAGACTGCAAAAAAAGAAGCGGCTGAACGACTGGCGGCCGTGCGTGCAGAACGGGAACAGAGGGCCGTTGAAGTTTCGCAATCCAACAACGAACGGGAGCAACGCAAGGCGGCAAAGGCGCTTTTTGTTCAAGTCCGCTTACGTTGCTATGAGGTTGACCGGGACGCCCTGGCGGCGGCCGTGTGGTCCTTTGCTGTCATGCGTAGCCCGGTTATCACGCTGGGGGACGTCGACCCGCGGTTGCTGCCCCAAGACAAGACGGCGGGCACGGGGCTTTATGCCTTCTATTGCCATTCGGAAGACGTGCCCCAGGTCCGCCAGTTGGCCGACGGCATGCTCAAGGCGCACAGCATCGACGCGAACGCTGGGAGGGCCGAAGCCATTGCGGCGGCCCAGCAATACGTCGACCCCGATACGACGCCCCCAATGTCCTTTAAGTAGCCAAGAGGCCCACGGCCGGCGCCTCCCGTGGCCGCCAAATCAGAAGGGCGCGGGCTCAAAGTTGGACCAGTCGACAGCGGGCTTGCGTTCGACCCGCTGGATTATGTAACGGTAATGCGGGGCGGGTTTGTCCCACACCCAGCGGACGACCTCCCCGAAGTCGTCCAAGATGCCATAGCGAATGCCACATGCCAGGCCGTAGCGGTTCAGGGTGCGGATATATTCCAGGGCGTCCGCAACGGTCAAGAAAAAGCCCGCACGCGGCGGGCCTCTCCCTGTTGCTGGTGGTTTCCTACGGTTCCAGAATCATGCGGATAATTTCCGCCTGGCGCTCTCGTGCCTTTTCGCGGGCGTCGGCGTCGGCGGCGTAGGCGGCGTCGGCGGCGTAGGCGGCGTAGGTGGCGGCGGCGGCGTAGGCGTAGGTGGCGTCGGCGTCGGCGTAGGCGGCGGCGTCGGCGTAGGCGGCGTCGGCGTAGGCGGCGGCGTAGGCGTAGGTGGCGGCGTCGGCGGCGTAGGCGGCGGCGTCGGCGTAGGCGTAGGTGGCGTAGGCGTCGGCGGTGGCGTCGGCGGCGTAGGCGGCGTAGGCGGCGGCGGCGCGTGACCGGTAAGCCCGCAATTCCTCAAGCGAAATTTTGCCGTCGAGATAGTCCCGGGCTGCTTGAATAGCCTTGCGTGGCCGTTCGTCATTCGGGCGCCGTTTCTCGAAAATCGGCAAAGCCTGTTTCGCAAATTCAATTGCCAGTTGGGACGCAATGCGCTTGGAGTCTTGGTCGGTAGCGCGAAGGGTCCAAAGCATGTCGGCCACGCCATTGGATTCCAGAATGGTAAGCAAGTTGATTTCAGCATCCGGGTCGAAGTCTTTACCAAGGTGCTTAATTAGCGTGCGCCAACCGGACGTGCATGGGCCGCAAGCGTGGATTTTGTTAAGGGTCGTGGTCAATTTCATTGCGGTGTACCTCTCCAGGTAAAAGAAGGATGCTACGGGTTCTACTGTAGATAAATTATTTACCGCCGTCAACAACTTTCGGAATGCCCTTAAGCAGTTCCGCTAGGGCCTTGCGAAGATCCGGCGACAGGTCCGAACTTGCGGCGCCGACGGCCTTCATGGCGGCTTTAGTGTTGCCGGGGGTCAATTCGCGGGTAAAGTCTTCCATTCGTTCACCTCTCCAAGTGATGGTTAAAAAGCAAATTCCGCTTGCATGTTAGGTAAATTATTTACCGTAGTCAAGGGGTCGTGAAAACATTTATTCCAGTCGACCAGGCAATCCGGGCAAATCGGCTGGCCGCTCTTGGTTTCGTGCGGCTTCGACCGGATGATGTTAGGGCGCAGGCAAAAGCCGCAAGTCATATGGGTATGGGGTTGACGCTGTTGCATCGTGCGGCCTCCTATGCGTGCGCTGGTGCCAGGGGGAACGGCACGCGGGCATGGTTGTTGGCTTGTTCGTAGGCTTTGGCGGCCTCCGCGGCGCCCTGAATGTGGCGGGCCTGGCTGTCCTTATGGACGAACAACCGCGGCTTGCCGCTGTCCGGCAATACCAGATTGTTGACCCGACCTTCCACTAGCGCGGGGTGGTAGGTATACCCCATGTCTTGCAACATTTCCTTGCGCTTGGAGTGCGTAACGCGGCGGGCGACGCCCAGCTTTTCCAAGAGGCGGTCGAGTTGGATAGACGATACCCAACCGCCACAGAAGCCCGGGAGCCCTTGGGCAATGGCCTCTTGTATCTCTTGCTCAACGCCCCCGGCGCTGGCGGCGATTGCGGCGGCCGTGGCGGTAGTCACGGGGGCACGCTGGCAACCCGTGGCGGGGTTGTAATCGTCGGGGATGGGGTAGGTATGCAGCAATTCCGAAACGATGGCGTAACCGTCTTCCCGGAGCCAATCGTACAGCTTGGGGAAGTAGTCCCCGGACATGCCGTCGCGGGTCAAGTCTTCGGCTTGCTGTTGGGCGCAAAACAACATGCAAATGCGGCGGTCGTTCTTGGTCTTCCGCACGGCGTCCTTATGGTTGCTGTTCAGCAAGAAATTGCCGCATACGTCCGCGGAGATTTGGTCGACGCCCTTGCCTTCAATCTCAAGGCCGTCGCCGCCGGTAATCATCGGCTTCAATTCCTCAAATACTTCCGCCCGACTGTCCGGTAGGTAGATATCTTCCACACCGTAAAAGACTTTCCCCAGCATCCAAGAATTGAATTGTGCGGCCAGCTTGGAAGCCTTCGGCCAATGCACGTACCGGCGGCCCACGGCCTCCGCAACGCAACGGGTGAACAGGGTTTTGCCGTTACCTTCGACGCCCTGCAACAAGGGTGCCCATTGGAACTTTACGCCCTTATGCTGTACGCATGCGGCCATGTAGCAAAGGAGAATGAGGCGGTCGCGTTCGTCCGGTAGGACTTTCGCCAGGTGCGTAAGGAATGGCGTTGCGTCCCCAGCTTTGCGGGGCACTTCGACCGGCCAATAGGTGTTGACGAAGGTTTGGCCGCCGCGTTGGACGATGGCGCCGGGCGGCATATCGGGACGGAAGCAAGGCGAGTCGGCACGGGGGCAGCGGTACGCCTGATTTTGCGTAAAGGCTTCCCAGGCGTCCCGGCTGGTCTTTTCGTTCGCCGCGTCCATGGTGAAGGTGTACCCACCATATGCAACTTTGAATTGCTCCGGCTTGAGCATGACGCCGCCGGGGACCAATACCCGGTGCGTTTCGCGGATATAGACGCAACCGGCGAATAGCGTCAACTGGTCTTCATTGTTGGCGAAGGTGGAACCCTGCACCATGGTCGGCCGCGGTGGCTCATTGGTGGCGCTTGGCGCCGGGCTGTCAGGCTGGGCCGTTGGCGCTTCCAGGGCCTTGTCGGTCAGCACTTCGAATTGACGGGCTACGGCCCCCAGGATAGTGCGGGGCAAGTAGTCTTCCCGCTCCCATTTGTCACGCACCAGGGCGCTACGCTGCATAAGCCGCTGCATACGCTCACAGTCTTTGCCGGTCCAAAAGGCCAAATGTTGTGCCAGGGCGGCGTCGGCGCTACTGGCGTCATAGGCCCGCACGGGGTCCGGATAGCAACGCTGCAGGGCTTCAAGGTTGCCCGTCCACAGGTCCGCAAAGCTTGCACGCCCACCAAAGGCCGCGGCGGTAGATTGTGACCGCAAAGCCCGGCGGACAAGTTCGTCGTCGTCAGCAGGCCCGCGCCATTCCGCGCAAGGCCCTTCCGTCCACCCCTGTTCCAACGCTTGCACAGGGTCCGGGGGAAAGTAGTTTGCAACCAGGCTTGGCAACAGGTGCGAAAAGTCCGCGGCGGCGTCCCCGCTGGCGCTGGTGCCGGTCAAGGCAACGAAGCGGCCCGAGTGGTAGAACTCAAGCCCTAGCGCCTCATTCTTGCAGCCATGCACGGGCGGGCGTCCGCTGCCGAAGATATGCAGGCCACGGCCGCTTTGGCTTACCTCAATGGCGGCCCCGGCGAACGCCCCGCAAAGTGACTTTGCCAGCGGGGACCAATCGGAGCCGTCGGGCAACAAGCAGCCGTCAAGGTCGAGGAACCAAAAGGGGTCGGCTTCGGTAAAGACAAAGCCCACGCCATAGGCGCCCCATTGGGCAAAATGCGCGGCGGCAGCAATGGCGGTTTGGGCATCGGTCCAAAAGGCCGGGTCGTGGGCGGAAACCACGCGGCCGGAGCGGAAGTCACACGGGAACTTGTCCGTTTTCCCGGGGCGTGTTCGGCTTGGTTGGGCGACGTAGACAATGAACTGGCGAAACGCCCCCATTGCCCATAATGCTGGTGGCAGCTCTCGCATAAATTACACCCCTGCGAGAGATTCAACGGCGGCGGCTTTCAGTTCCGGCGGGGCCTTTTGGGCGCACTTATCGCCCGCGACAAGACCTTGCACAATGACGGAATGATAGATGGCGGGCGGGGTGCTTCCGAGTTTGGCCAGGCGGATAACCTCCCGCATGATGGCCCGGCGGAAGTTGACCATGGTGCCGAAGTATTTAGACGGCAAGCCCTCCGCGCAATCGGCTTCCTTCGCCACGGCGTCCCGCGTGAGTTTTGCCCAGCCCCCCGGGCGGCCCGCGACCTTGATGGCGGCGTTAAGAATCTCTTGCTTACGGTCGTCGGGCTGCAGGCGCTTTTTAGTCATGTCAATTACTCGGTAAAAGTTCGGGTTATTATGTAGTTTAGTGACGCGGCCGTCAACGATAAATATCAGCGCGTCCGATGTTGATAAAACAATTTTCTTTCGACCACGGTAGCTTGTTGTTAACTCGACTAATCGTCTGATTGGCTGATATTTGCCGGAAATCGTTTAAAAATTGCTCGAAGTCTACCCATCGCGGGTCGAACTCGTGGCAAACCTTGTTGACGTTTCGTTCCTTACCTAGCTTGCAAATCCCGATGATTTTTGCCCAAGCGCGATATATCGACGTCCGATTGCCTGGCGTTTGCTCAATATCCCCAGTGCAATTCGCGTGTTTAGTTTTAGTCCCGACGTTTCCTTCCTTATACAAGCAACCGCACGACTTTGTGATACCGTCTCGCAAACTTCCGGGGTTGACGACTTTTTGAGCACCACATTCGCATAAGCAAACAAGCATATGGCGCGACCCTCGATTAGCTTTCGGTCGATGTTCGTACCCCGTGACGAGAAGACGCCCGAATTTCTTATGCAAATATGGGGATATATCGAAAATCCGGCCCCTGCTCATAGCGTGCCCTCTCCCGTGCAAAATGCAGCGTCGCCGCCGCCGGCTATGACCAATTCAGCCCAAGCCAATTGCGCGG
>ERZ1645187.1070-NODE-1070-length-25856-cov-121.439053_pt1 | contig 25856 bp, 21 predicted proteins | sample MGYA00575352_ERZ1645187 | MGnify/ENA primary metagenome ERZ1645187 (study PRJEB40837, sample SAMN11349314) | freshwater sediment metagenome | isolation source: river sediment | host: Sediment | place: India: Wazaribad , New Delhi | collected 2017-02-21 ...
TCCGCGCCGCCGCCGATCGCTGCGGCCGCATCGTCAAGAGCTTCCTCGCCATGGCCCGCCAGAAGCCGCCGCAACGCGAGGCGCTCGATCTCGAGGCGGTGGTGCGGTCGTCGCTGGAGATGGTCGGCTACGGCCTGCGCTCCGCCGGCATCGACGTGGTCGTCGATTTCGGCGCCGGTCTGCCGCCGATCATGGCCGACCGCGACCTGATGAGCCAGGTGGTGAGCAACCTCATCATCAATGCTCAACAGGCGCTGATGGAACGGCCGCTGCCGCGGCGGATCGAGATCGGCGGGCGGCGCGACGGCGACAAGATGGTGTTGCGGCTCGCCGACAACGGCCCCGGCGTGCCGCCGGAGATCGCGGCGCGGATCTTCGATCCCTATTTCACCACCAAGGCGGCGGGCGTCGGCACCGGCATCGGCCTGTCGATCTCGCGCAGCATCATCGAGGCGCACGGCGGCGAACTCGCGCTCTCGGATCGGCCGGGCGGTGGTGCCGTGTTCGAGGTGCGGATCCCGGTCGCGCCTGTCGCCGAGACGGCGGCCGGGCCCGGCGGCACCGGCGACGGCGTCGAGGCGCTCGAGGTGCTGGTGGTCGACGACGAGGTCGACGTCGGCGAGAGCCTCGGCGAGATCGTCGAGACCTTCGGCCATCGGGTCCGCGTCGTCGAGGGCGCGGCGGCGGCGCTGGCGCTGGTCGAGAGCGGGGCGAAGATCGACGTGATCTTCACCGATCTGCGCATGCCGGGCTTCGACGGGGTCGATCTGGTCGCCGGGGTGGCGACGCTCCGGCCGGACCTCGCCGAGCGGGTGATCATCGTCACCGGCGACAGTGTTGCCGGGCCGATGCGCCTCGCCCGCCTCGGCCGCGACGACATCGTCACGCTGGAGAAGCCCTTCGCCCCCGACGACGTGCGCGCCGCGCTCGACCGGGTGCTGCGCGAGGGCTGAGACCGGCTCTCAGCGCTCACGCCAGGCGAATTGGACCTGCTCGACCAGCGGGGCGAAGAGGTAGGCGAGCGGCGAGCGCGAGCCGGTGCCGACGAAGGCGTCGAGCGGCATGCCGGAGACGAGCTTCAGGTCGGCGACGCGGTGGGCGGCCTCGGCGGCGAATTCGACGCGGACCGGGTAGTAGGCGACGTTGGTGCGCGGGTCGACGGTGGTTTCGTCGGCGATGCGGACGACGGTGCCGGTGACCGTCGGCAGGGTGCGCTGGTTGCCGGCGCGGAGCCGCACGGTGGCGTTCGAGCCGAGGCGGACGCGGTCGATGTCGGAGGGCGCGACGCGGGCCTCGGCGATCAGCGGCTCGTCGAGCGGCACGATCGACAACACCGGATCGCCGGCGCGGATCACGCCGCCGACGGTGAAGACGCGCTGGTCGTTGACCCGGCCGGCGCGCGGCGCGCGGATCTCGGTCGAGCGCAGCTCGTTCTCGGCGGCGACGCGGCGCTCGGCGAGTTCGGCGATCTGGCCGCGCACCGTGGTGAGGTCGCGGGCCGTCTCGGTGGCGTGCTCGCGGTCGATCTGGAGGATGCGCAGCTCGATCTCGGCGACGAGACTGCGGGCCTCGGCGATCGCCGCGTCGATGCGGCCGAGTTCGCCGTTGGCCGTCACCACGCCGCGGCGCAGCGCCATGGTGCGCGACAGGGCGACGAGGCGCTGGTCGAAGAGGCTCTCCACGGCGCCGCTCTCCTTCTCGGTGAGGGCGATCTCGGCCTGCTTGGCGGTGCGCTGGGCCTCGAGGCCCTCGATCTGGCGGCGCGTCTGGGTGATGCGCTCCTGCAACTGGACGCGGCTGCCCGAGCGGGCGGCGCGACCGGCCTCGAACAGCGCGGTCTCGGCCCGCATCGCGCTCGCCGCGCCGGGCTCGCCGGCCCGCGCCGTCAGCGCCTCGGGGAAGCGCGGGGCGGAGGCGCCACTCTGCTCGGCGAAGAGGCGGGCCTCGCGAGCGAGGTACTCGTCGAGGCGGGCGTCGATGATACCGAGGCCGGAGCGGGTGGCGGTGTCGTCGAGGCGCAGCAACACGTCGCCCTCGGCGACGGTATCGCCGTCGCGGACGCGGATCTCGGCGATGCGGCCGCCGGTCGGGTGCTGGATGGTCTTGGACCGGCCGTCGACCACCAGGGTGCCGGGGCCGACCACGGCGCCTTCGATCTCGGTGAACGTGCCCCAGCCGACGAGGCCGGCGGCGAGCAGGCCGACGAGGCCGACGGCGCAGCGATCGAGGCGGCGGATGGTGCGGCGGGTGGGGGAGAGGGTCGCGGTCATGGGAATGTCCTCGGCAAGTGGGGCGGGCGCGGGTCAGGCGGCGCGCGGGGCGGGACGGGCGGAAGTGTCGAGAGCGCGGACGATCTCGTCGCGGCGGCCGAAGGCCTTCATCGTGCCGTCTTCGATCACCAGCAGGCGGTCGGCGGCGGTGATCAGGCTCGAGCGGTGGGTGACCAGCACGACGATGGCGCCGCGGGCCTTGGCGTCGGCGATCGCCCGCTTCAGCGCCGCCTCGCCCTGGGCGTCGAGGTTGGAATTGGCCTCGTCGAGCACCAGGAGGAAGGGCTCGCCGTAGAGGGCGCGGGCGAGGGCGAGGCGCTGGCGCTGGCCGGCCGAGAAGGGGCCGTGGGCATCGCCGATCGGGGTGTCGTAGCCGGCCTCGGTGCGCAGGATCAGCTCGTGGACGCCGGCGGCGCGGGCGGCGGCGATCACCGCCTCGCTCGGCGCGGCGGGGTCGAGGCGGGCGATGTTCTCGGCGATCGAGGCGTCGAAGAAGCCGACCGCCTGCGGTACCCAGCCGATGTGACGGCCGAGTTCCTCCGCCTGCCACTGGTCGAGGCGGGCGCCGTCGAGACGGACCGCGCCGGCGGCCGGGGCCCACAGGCCGACGAGGGCGCGGGCGATCGACGACTTGCCGGCGCCGGACGGGCCGACGATCGCCAGGACCTCGCCGGCGTCGAGCGCGAAGTCGATGCCGCGCACCACCGGGCGGGTGGCGCCGGGCGGGGTGACGGCGAGGCCTTCGACCGCAAGGCGGGCGACGGGGGCGGGGAGGCGGGTGCGGTCGGTCGCGGGGGCGGCGGTGAGGGTCTCGCCGAGGCGCTTCAGCGCGGCGCGCCCCTCGGTGAGGCCGCGCCAGTGGGCGATCGCCAGATCGATCGGGGCGAGGGCGCGGCCGACCAGCACCGACGACGCGAGAATGGCGCCGGAGGAGACGGCATCCTGCACCACCAGCCAGGCGCCGACGCCGAGCAGCACCGACTGCAGCGCCATGCGGACGACGCGGGCGGTGGCGGTGAAGTCACCGGTGACGTCGGCGGCGGCGAGTTCGGCGGTCGCGGCGGTCTCGGCGGCTGCGAGGCTGCGGTCGCGCAGACGGGAGACGAAGCCCATGGCGTGGGCGGTCTCGGCGTTGCGGCGCTGGGCGTCGGCCTCGACGGCGCGGCGCAGCGCGGTGCGGCCGACGGTTTCGACCGAACGGCGGGCGAGGCGGCCGGAGACGAGCGGCAGGGCGAAGAGCACCAGCGCGCCGCCGAGCGCCACCGCGCCGAGCAGCGGATGAAGGGCGAAGATCAGCGCCAGGAACAGCGGCGCGAAGGGCAGGTCGATCAACGCGGTCGGGCCGCCGCTCGCCAACACGGCGCGAACGCGCTCGACGTCCTGCTCGGGCTGGGCGGCGGCGCGGGTCGCGCCGGAGGTGGCCAGACGCATCGCCGCCGCATGGGCGGGGGTGCGCAGATCCTCGGCGAAGGCGGCGGCGATGCGCGCCATCAGCCGCTGGCGCAGCGCGTCGAGCCCGCCCTGGACCGCGAAAAGGCCGAGCATCAGCGCCGAGACGGTGAGCAGCGTCGCGGTCGAGCGCGCCACCAGGACGCGGTCGTAGACCTGCATCATGTAGATCGAGCCGTTGAGCATCAGCAGATTGATCGCGGACGAGGCGACGACGACGCCGGCCCCCGAGCGGAAGACGGCGCGGGTCGCGGCGCGGACGGGATGGTGGGTCTCGGTCATGGCGGCCTCGTCGGGCGAAGGGGGCTTTCGGTGATGCCCAACCTCGCTCGTGCCCGTTTCGGCCCGGCGGCGGCGGATCGGCCGGCTCTGTTTCGTTTGTTTCAGGCGGCGGAAAACGCCGGTTTCGCCCGGCCGGCAGGGCTCGGCGGACCGTGTCGGCGATGAAACGAATGAAACGTTGGACGGTCGTTCGACGAGACGAGGGCGAAATACGCCGCCCCCATCGTGGCGTCATCGGATCGACCGCTCGACCCCTCGAGGCGGCGACCAGGACCCCCGGCCGGAGCGGCCGACGAGACCCGGAGCAAGACGATGTCCCAGACCAACCTGACCCTGACGAGCGGCAACGACACCTGGATCGAGAAGCTCGCGTCGGACTACGAGATCCACGCCGGTGGCGGCAACGACTACATCGTGACCAAGGGCGCCTCGGATCACGTCTACGGCGAGGACGGCGACGACACGATCGTCATCGAAGGCGGAGCGGCGATCGGCGGCACCGGCAACGACGACATCAAGGCCACCGGTGACGGCGTGCTGCTGTTCGGCGGCGACGGCGACGACGCGTTGATGTCCTACGGCGCGAACAGCTATCTGAACGGTGGCGCCGGCAACGACGAATTGCACATCAACGACGGCGGCAAGGTCTACGGCGACGCCGGCAACGACATCATCATCGTCTCTCGCGACTCGAACGCCACCACCGACGCCTACGGCGGCACCGGCAACGACACCTATCGCGGCATCGGTGGCGACGGCACGATCCACATCCACGAGGACGCCGACGGTGGCTACGACACCGTCGAGGTGCTGCTCGGCACCGATTACACGATGGAAGCCAACATCGAGAAGGTGGTGATCGACAGCACGGTGTGGGGCTCGACCTCCGATCCCTTCGACTTCGAGACCCCGTCGGGCGGCGGCTCGATCGCCGGCAACGCCCTCGACAACGTGATCATCGGCGCCCAGCGCGACGAGACCTTCTGGGGCAACGGCGGCAAGGACACCATCGACGGCGGCGCCGGCAAGGACGTGATCCACGGCGGCGACCAGGGCGACACGCTCGACGGCGGCAACGACGGTGCGGTCGACATGCTCTATGGCGATGCCGGCAACGACAGGCTCATCGGCCACGGCTCCGACGAGCTCTACGGCGGCACCGGCGACGACACCTACGTCGTGACCGCGACCGACCAAGTCACCGAGCAGGCCGGTCAGGGCTTCGACACGATCGAGACGGCGCTCGCCGGCTACACGCTCGGCGTAAACCTCGAGAAGCTCGTCTTCACCAACGCGGCGATCACCACCACCGGCGTCGGCAACGCGCTCGCCAACACGCTGGTCGGCGCCGACGGCGTCAGCAAGCTCTACGGCATGGACGGCAACGACCTGATCAAGGGCAACGGCGGGGCCGATGTCCTCTACGGCGGCAACGGCGCCGACACCATCTACGGCGGCACCGGCGCCGATCAGATCTGGGGCGACGCCGGCAAGGATCAGATCCTCGGCGGTGACGATGCCGACGTCGTCCATGGCGGCAGCGACGACGACGAGATCTGGGGCGAGGCCGGCGACGACACGCTCTGGGGCGACGACGGCAATGACACGCTGAACGGCGCCGACGGAGCCGACAAGCTCTACGGTGGCATCGGCGACGACACGCTCTACGGCGGGACCGGCTCCGATCTGCTGGTGGGCGACGCGGGCAACGACACGCTGTGGGGCGACGCCGGCGACGACAAGCTCTACGGCGGAGCGGCCAACGACACGCTGAAGGGCGGCGAGGGCAACGACGTCCTCGACGGCGGCGCCAACGACGACCTGATGATCGGTGGCGGCGGCAACGACGTCTACTATGTCGACAGCTACGCCGATCAGACCGCGGAAGGCGTCGACGGGGGTGTCGACGAGGTCCGCACCGCGCTCTCCAGTTGGACCCTCGCGGCGAACATCGAGAACCTGTCGGCGTTGACGATCGACGGCTTCCACGGCATCGGCAACGATCTCAACAACAAGATCGAGGGTGAGGACGGAGCGGACTACCTCGAGGGTCTCGACGGCCACGACAAGCTCTATGGTGGCCGCGGCGACGACATCCTGAAGGGCGGCGACGGCAACGATGTCCTCGTCGGTGGCGAGGGAAAGGACACGATGAACGGCGGCGCCGGCTACGACACCATCGACTACTACGACAACGTCCTCGGCGGCATCACCATCGACCTCGCGGCTCAGACCGTCACCGGCGGCGAGGCGACCGGCGACACCATCTCCTCGATCGAGGAGGTGATCGGCACCAAGTTCAACGACACGATCCGCGGTTCGGCCGGGGCCGACACCATCCTGGCCCAGGGCGGCGACGACCAGATCTGGGGCAGCGCCGGTGCCGACTGGATCGACGGCGGCGCGGGTACCGGCGACACGGTCCATTACGCCGCCTCGTCGGCGGGCGTCACCATCGACCTCGCCGCCAATTCCGGCAAGGGCGGCGACGCCGAGGGCGACGAGCTGATCGGCATCGAGAACATCGTCGGCTCGGCCTGGGACGACACCGTGACCGGCAACGATGCCGCCAATTCGCTCTTCGGCATGGACGGCAAGGACAAGCTCTCGGGCGGCGCCGGCAACGACTGGCTCTACGGTGGCGCCGGCAACGACGTGCTCTCCGGCGGCTCCGGCAACGACGTCTTCTACGGCGGCACCGGCAACGACGTCATCTCCGGCGGCACCGGCGACGACATCCTGTGGGGCGAGGCGGGGTCCGACCTGTTCTACATGGCCGCGGGCTTCGGCAAAGACGTCGTCCGCGACTTCACCGACGGCTCGGATCTGATCCGTCTGTCCGGCAAGACTTGGAGCGACGTCCACGTCACCGCCACCGCCGACGGGGCGCTGATCACCTTCGACGGGATGAGCGACACGCTGCTGCTCACCGGCGTCGACGCCGCGAAGATCGGTGCGAACGACTTCATCTTCGTCTGACGCGGCGATCGGGAATACGACGGCGAGCGGGACCGGCGACGGCCCCGCTCGTTCCACGTCCGAGGATCGGGTGTGCCGAAAGGTCGGTTTCCCGCCCCCGCGACGCTCGAGACCGCCGTCCAGCCGAGGCGGAGGGGGGACATCCTCTCCTTCGCGATGGAGAGCAGGCCGGCTTCCGATCCGAGCGCATCCGTCCATCGGACGCGACGTCCGCGATCGCCGGAGGCGAGTCGAAGGGCTGACCACCTTGGCCGACGCCGATGGTCAGCCTATGTCTAAATCATTGAACTCATGAGACGAATGGTGGGCGGTGAGGGGATCGAACCCCCGACCAACGGCGTGTAAAACCGTCGCTCTACCGCTGAGCTAACCGCCCACGGGCGCGCTGCGGACCCGGCCGAGCACGTCGACGCGACATGCCCCGCCGGGGCCTCGCGCGCCGGGCAGCGATAGCAGATCACCGCCGAGGGGGGAAGAGCGCCGCCGCGACCGCGACGGGCTCTTCCCTCTCAGGTCTCGGCGAGCTCGGCGAGGAACCCGGCCACGGCACGGTGGAGGGGGCTTTCCCCCTCGCCGAGCGTGGTGATCAGCGAGAAATGATCGTCCTCGCCACTCTCGACGACGTCGGCCCGGTGCCCCGCGGCACGCCACGCTGCGGCCATGCGGGCGTTCTGGTCGCGGAAGGCGGCCGTCTCGCCGCCGCCGACGGCGAACAGCGCCGGCACCCCGCGCGCTCCCACCCGGTGGATCGGCGAGGCGGCCCGCGCCCCGGCCGAATCGAGCCGCAGCGCGGCGTTCAGCGAGGTGGCGACCAGCGGTTCGAGGTCGTAGACGCCGGAGAGCGCCACGATCGCCGCGATCGGATGCGGCGCGATTCCCCGCGCCGTCCAGTCGGTCAGCGCCAGTTCCACCGCCAGATGCCCGCCGGCCGAATGCCCGGCCGCGACGATCGGCAGGGCGCGGCCGTGGCGCTCGCGGGTGAAGTCGCAGAGCGCCGGCACGCTCGCCCGCGCCGCCTCGGTGAGGGTCGCGAGATCGACATCGGGGCAGAGAGGATAGCCGACCATGGCGACGTCGAGCCCCATCGCGGCGAACACCGGCATCAGGCAGCGGAACAGCGTCCGGTCTCGCATCTGCCAGTAGCCGGGGTGGAAATACGCGAGGGTGGCGCGCGGCGTGCCGTCCGCCGGATACCAGTCGAAGCGCTGCCTCGGATGCGGGCCGAAGCCGACGTCGCCGACGAACCCGGGCCGCGCCGCCACCTCGGCACTCGCCGCCTCTAACCCGGCGATGGTCGCCGGCCAATGGGCGCGGCGCTGATCGGTGACGTAGGACGCTTCGTGGATGGGATCGATCGGGGAGGTGGGGTCGGTCATCGTCGGGCTCCGGCAGGGGCTTCGATCTTCTCGCCTCGGATTGCCGAGGAAGTCCAGGGGCCAGATGGTCCGCTGTGACGTTGCGGCTCGGCAGCCCGGCTCGAAGTGATCTCTCCGACCTCTCGGATCGTCATTGCCGGGTCGAGCCCACGGCTGTCCGGTTCGTGAACCTGTGAATTGATGTAACCAATTGAGAAGTAGCCGCTTCGAGCCCATTTTCAGCGATCGGGACAGGGCACGGAGCCCCCCTTCTCCCGCAAGGGGAGAAGGAAGAGCGCGCGGTCGCGCGTGGGATGAACCGGACAGCCGTGGGTCGAGCCTAGCAATGACGGAGGAAAGGCATTCGACTGTCATCGACGTCGACCGGCCCGGTCTCCACCGCGCCGCTCCCGTCACAGTTCCAGATGCCGCGCCGCGAGGCTGCGGTCGGTCGCGAGGTCGGCGGACGCCCCTTGCCAGACGATGCGCCCCTTCTCCATCACCACGTGGCGATCGGAGAGGCGCATCGAGGCCTCGAGGTGCTTGTCGACCACCAGGATCGCCAGCCCCTCGCGCTTGAGTTTCGTGAGTGCCGCCCAGATTTCGTCGCGCAGCACCGGCGCCAGTCCTTCCGTCGCCTCGTCGAGGACGAGGAGGTCGGGGTTGGTCATCAGCGCTCGGGCGATCGCCAGCATCTGCTGCTCGCCGCCGGAGAGTTCGTCGCCCATGTTGCGGCGGCGCTCGGCGAGACGGGGGAAGAGCCGGTGGACGGCGTCGAGGTCCCAGGCCCGGCCGCGCGCCGTCGAGGCGGTGGCGACGAGGTTCTCGTCGACGCTGAGGCGGGTGAAGATCTGCCGGCCCTCGGGCACGAGGCCCAGCCCCTCGCGAGCGATGACGTGCGGCGCCGCGCCGGTGAGATCCCGGCCGCGCACCAGGAGGCGGCCGCTCGTCGGCTTCACCAGCCCGAAGAGGCTGCGGATGGAGGTCGTCTTGCCCATACCGTTGCGGCCCATCAGCGTCACCACCTCGCCGGGGTGGACGGCGAGGGAGAGGCCGAACAGCACACGCGCCTCGCCGTAACCGGCGTCGACGGCGTCGAGGGCGACGATCGGGGTCGGGTCGCTCATCACGTCTCCTCGCCGAGATAGGCCGAGCGCACCGTCGGATCGGCACGGATCTCATCGGCCGTGCCGGTGATGGCGACGGCACCGCCGATCAGAACGGTGATGCGGTGGGCGAGGCGGAAGACGGTCGCCATGTCGTGCTCGACGATCAGCATCGGGATCTCGCCGTCGAGCGAGGCGAGGAGTTCGGTGAGCCGCTCGGTCTCCTCGCGCCCGGTGCCGGCCATCGGCTCGTCGAGCAGCAGGAACATCGGCTCCTGGACGAGGCCCATGGCGAGTTCCAGCGCCCGCTTCTCACCGTGGGCGAGCCCGGCGGCGGAAACGCCCTCGCGGCCCGAAAGCCCGACGCGCTCCAGCGCCGTCATCGCCCTGTCGCGCAGCCGCTTCTCGGTCGTCACCGGGCGGAAGAAGCGGAAGGAGGTGCCGTCGGTGGCGGCGGCGGCCAGCAGGACGTTCTCGAGCGCGGTGAAGCCGGTGACGACGTTCGAGGTCTGGAAGACGCGGGCGAGGCCGAGCCGGGCGCGGCGGGCGACGCTGAGCCGGGTGACGTCGCGGCCGGCGAAGACCACACGGCCCTCGTCGGGGGTGATCGCGCCGGAGATCTGGCCGACCAGCGTCGACTTGCCGGCGCCGTTGGGGCCGATCAGCGCATGGATCTCGCGCGGGCCGACCTCGAGCGACACGTGGTCGGAGACGGGCAGCGCGCCGTAGCGCTTCTGGATGTCGTCGAGGCGGAGGATCGGCTCGCTCATGGGCGCCTCCCGAGGACTTTCGACAGGTCGACGACGCGCGAGGCGACCACCGCGAGGATGAGGAGGCCGAGGCCGAGCTTCCAATATTCGGTCATCTCGCCGAGGAACTCCTCGACCAGCACCACGGCGATGGCGCCGACGATGGCGCCGGAGAGCCGTCGCGAGCCGCCGAGCACCACCATGACGATGAGTTCGCCGGAGCGGTGCCAGTTCATCAGCGCCGGCGAGACGAAGCCGGTCTGCTCGGCCATCAGCGCGCCGGCGATTCCCGCGAGGCCGGCCGAGATCACCCAGGCGACGAGCCGGGTCTCGAACACCGAGAAGCCGAGCGCCGAGGTGCGGGCCTCGTTGTCGCGGGCGGCGCGCAGCACGAAGCCGAAGCGGGCGGCGGTCATGCGGTGGACGAGGAAGGTCACGACGGCGAGCGTGCCGACGGCGACCCAGGCGAGGTTCACCTCGGCGCGCAGGAACTTGGCGCCGAAGAGCGTCGCCTTGCCGGCGATCGACATGCCGTCGTCGCCGCCGAGCCCCGACATGGCGGCGAAGACGAAATAGGCCATCTGCGCGAAGGCCAAGGTGATCATGATGAAGTAGACGCCGCGGGTCCTGAGCGCCAGCGCGCCGGTCGGCAGGGCGAAGGCGGCGGCGGCGAGGAAGGCGAGGGGGGCGAGGAGGAAGACGTCGCGGATCCCCATCTCGCCGGCGATCAGCACCGCATAGGCGCCGATGCCGAAGGGCGCGGCATGACCGAAGCCGACGAGGCCGCCCTGGCCGAGGACGAAGGCGAGCGACAGCGCCGCCAGCCCGAGGATGGCGGCGCGCGCCGCCAGCGTGATCCAGAAGCCCTGGCCGAACACCTGCCCCGCGGCGATCACCAGCGCGAGGGCGACGATCGGCACGGCCGGATGGGCGAGGAGGCCGAGGAACCGGCGGGGGAGGGGCGCGTCGGTCATGGCGTGCGCGTCCAGGCCCGTTCGCCGGTGAAGAGGCCGGTGGGCTTGAAGATCAGCACGACGGCCATCAGCAGGTAGATCGCCATCGAGGCGATCGCCGGGCCGGCCTGGGCGGCGGCGGAGCGATCCATCACCAGGCGCAGCAGATCGGTGGCGAAGGCCCGGCCGAGGGTGTCGACGAGGCCGACGATCAGCGAGGCGACCAGCGCCCCGCGCACCGAGCCGATGCCGCCGATGACGATGACGACGAAGGCGAGGATCAGCACCGTGTCGCCCATGTTGGGCTCGACCGACAGGATCGGCCCGGCCATGGCGCCGGAGAAGCCGGCGAGCATCGCCCCGAAGGCGAAGACGAAGAGGAACACCCGATCGATGTCGACGCCGAGCGCCGAGACCATGGTCGGGTTGGTCGATCCGGCGCGCAGCAGCATGCCGGTGCGGGTCCGGGTGATCAGGAACCACAAGAGGAACGCCACCGCGAGGCCGCTGGCGATGATGGCGAGGCGCCACACCGGATAGGAGAGGCCGTCGATCAGCCGGATCGAGCCGGAGAGCGCCGCCGGCAGCGGAAAGGCGAGGGGGGCGGGGCCCCAGATCATCTTCACGAGATCGGTCGCCACCAGCATGACGCCGAAGGTCGCGAGCACCTGTTCGAGGTGATCGCGTCGCGTCAGATGGCGGAAGAGCACGATCTCCAGCACGAAGCCGAGCGCGAGCGCCCCGGCGAGCCCGCCGAGGAGCCCGAGGGCGAAACTGCCGGTCGCCGCGACGGCCGTCGCCGTCAGATAGGCGCCGATCATGTACTGGACGCCATGGGCGAGATTGACGAAATCCATCACGCCGAACACGAGCGTCAGCCCCGCCGCGACCAGGAACAGGATCACGCCGAACTGCAGGCCGTTGAGGATCTGGACCGCGAGGAGAGTGAAGGACATCGAACCGGATGAGTTGGTGGTCTCGGGCGGGTGGGTTTGCTCGGCCGAGGCCACGGGGCGTGATCGCTGGGGTTCCGCTGCCTCGCCCCGGGTTTTCCTCCCCCCTCGCGGGGGAGGTGGTCCGGCGTGAGCCGGGTCGGAGGGGGGGTGGTGCGGCGAGTGCGGCATCGGCGGGAGACACGACGTCCCCTCGAACGCCTTCACGCTCGGTCACGACCCCCACCCTGACCCTCCCCGTCGAAGTCGGTTGTTTCCGACTTCGACCTTCCATGTCGTCCAACTCGGAAACAACCGAGTTGGACAGAGGGGGGAGGGAACCGATACGGCGAGGTCGTCGTTCCCCCTCACTTCAGCGGGCAAGCGCTTCCATAGGCATCCCCGGCCTTGTCGAAGACCTTCGACACGATCTCGGTGGCGTACTTGCCGTCGGCGCGCTTCACCGCCTTGACGACGTAGAAGTCCTGCTTGGGGAAGCCGTTGGGGGCGAAGGTGAAGGAGCCGCGGATCGACTTGAACGGGGCGGCGAGCAGCGCCTTGCGGAAGGCGTCCTTGTCGGAGACCTTGCCGCCGGTCGCCTTCAGCGCCCCGTCGATCAGCTTGGCCGCGTCATACCCCTGAGCCGCATAGAGCGACGGCACCACGCCGTATTCCTTCTCGTAGGCCGCGACGAAGGCCTTGTTCTCGGCCGTGTCGAGGTTCGGCGCCCATTCCGCGCCGGACAAGAGGCCGACCGCCGCGTCCTGGGTGGCGGGCAGCGTCGTCTCGTCGACGGTGAAGGCCGAGAGGAACGGGATCTTGGCGCCGAGGCCGGCCTGGGTCCACTGCTTGACCAGGTTCACGCCCATGCCGCCCGGCATGAAGGTGAAGACCGCGTCGGGCTGCGCCGCGGCGATCTTGGTGAGCTCGGCGGAGAAGTCGAGCTGGCCCAGCGGCGTGAAGATCTCGTCGACCACCTCGCCCTTGTAGGCGCGCTTGAAGCCGGCCATCGAGTCCTTGCCCGCCTGATAGTTGGGCGTCATCAGCACGACTCGTCTGAAGCCCTTCGACTGGGCATAGGCGCCCATGGTCTCGTGGTTCTGGTCGTTCTGGTAAGAAGCGGAGAAGAAGTACGGCGAGCAGCCGGCGCCGGCGAGCGGCGAGGGGCCGGCGTTGCCCGAGACCAGGAAGGTCTCGGCCTCGAAAACCGGCTTGGAGATCGCCATCATGACGTTGGAGAAGACCACGCCGGCGACGACGTCGACCTTGTCGCGCTCCAGGAGCGCCTTGACCTTGGTGACGGCGACGTCGGGCTTCAGCTCGTCGTCGACGACGATCACTTGCGTTTCCTGACCGCCGAGCTTGCCGCCGAGTTCCTTCACCGCCAGCTGGAAGCCGTCGCGCATGTGGACACCCAGCGCCGCCGAGGGGCCGGAGAGCGTCGAGACGAAGCCGATCTTCACCGGATCGGCCGAGGCGACCGCGGTGGTGGCGAGGAGAGCCGCCGCGAACGCGGCCATGCGGGTCGAATGAACCATCGATCACACCTTCTGTCGGCGGCTCCGGGCGCCGCGAAACTCGGTTTCGTCTCCCCGGCGAGGGAGACGCGCGCAACGATCCGGCCGTCGCTTCTCCATGGGCCGCGGCGCCATGGGTGGCGAAGGGTCCGACCCGCACGTTCCTTCATACAAGAGCGTTTCGCCGAATTGTAGCGGGGTTCGCGTGCCGCGGCGCGCGTCGGTCGATTCGGCGCGTCGGCGAACGGCCGCCCGACAAACGACGAGGCCGGGGGTGTCGCCACCCCCGGCCTCGCGATAGCCGGCCGGTCGGGCCGAAGCCCGGCCGGTCGAGAGAACCTCACGGAGCGAGGCCGCCGTCGCTGGCGACGGTCGTGTAGACCAGGGCGCCGATGTTGCCGGCGCCGTAGCTCTTGGTCGTCGTGCCGTAGGAGGAGTTCGGATACTCCTTGTTCTGGCCGAAGAACGACGCACCCTGTCGGTTGTAGCCGACGGTGGTGGAGCCGTAGCTGGTCACGCCGACGACCGCCTGGGTGGTGGCGCTGCCGAGATTGGCCCGGGTGGTGTCGGTGACGGTCGGCGAGCGGCCGAGGTTCACCAGCCACGGACCACCCGACGAACCACCGGTCTGGGCGGAGCCGAGCTGGGTGTTCTTCAGGTAGCCGGACGTGTAGTACCAGCCGGCACCGTCGGTCCGCTCCATGTCCATGCCGCTGTCGAGCGCCGCCGGATAGCCGAGCTGATGCAGTTGGACCACCGTGCTGCCGAAGAAGCTGGTGTAGGAGTAGCCGTTCCAGCCGTATTTGTAATAGCCGGTGACGTCACCGGCGTACTTGCCGGCCGAGTTCTTGGCCAGCACCACGGTGGCGACGTCGTTGTTGCAGACGACGCCGGTCTGGGTGCAGGTGTCGGTGCCGTTGTAATACGGCCCCAGGACGCGCCACCTCGTCGCCTTGAAGGTCCCGTAGGGGGTGACCTGAGCGCCGGTGCTGCCGGTGTACTGCGCCGGATAGTACCAGACTTCGCTGGCGTAGCCGGCGGCCTGCTTACCGTAGTTGTGGACGCAGTGCGCGGCGGTGAGCACGATGTTCTTCGAGATCATCGACGCCGTGCAGATGTACCAGCCGTCGGAGAACCTCATCCACAACCGGCCGGTGGCGCGGAACGGATAGCTGGTCACCGGGGTGGCGTTGGCGAGCGCCGACGAGCCGAGCACCTGAACGGAGACACGGCGGGTCGAGTAGGGCGCCTTGGAGGAGCCGTAGGCCGCCGGCGATTCGAGGCTCGACGCGTTGGCCGCCGCACCGGAAACCCCGGGAACCAGAGCCTTCTCGACGGCCGGAGTGTTCGCCGACGAACTCGAGTCGAGGAACTTGGAGGGATCGGCGAGGGGCATGCGCACCTTCGCCTTCGCGGAATTGGCGGGCCCTGCGGGCCCGGCGGCCGCGGTGGCGTTCGATTCGGCGGCGGCCGGCTTGCCCGCCGGCGGCTCGGTCGGTTGAGCGAATGCTCGAGTGGCCGCGCCGGTGATCACCAGCACGGCGACGCCGTACTTCAGTGCGGTGCGAAAGGTCTGGTTGGACATGATGCTCTCCTCCAATGCGATATCCAATAATCATTCCGGAATGCGCGCAATTATAGATCCGGCCGATGGGTGGTCAAGGAAGTGATCTGCTGCGACTACGAAAAAAAGCGTACGGCCCGTCAAATTCTCGTCATCTTTCGGAGCGTCGCCGCAAAGTCTGAATCGGCATTGATGCGGAGTGAACGCGGCCCGGCCGAAATCTCGAAAAATGTCACATGATGACATTGCGGTGCAACATGACGAGTGGCATTCCGCTGCGGAAGCTCGCCGAACGGAATGTCCTCGGGGCGGCGACCCCGAACTCGGGACGCGAACCCCGACCGCCCGATCAGCCGCCGAGGGCGGCTCGCCAACGCGCCAGACCGGCGTCGAGATCGGCGATCAGGTCATCGGTGTCCTCGAGGCCGATCTGGAATCGCAACAGCGCGCCCTCCGCCCGCCAGGGAACGGCGGTGCGGATCGATCGCGGGTCGGCGGGAATGGCGAGGCTCTCGAAGCCGCCCCAGGAGTAGCCGAGGCCGAAGAGCTCGAGCCCGTCGAGGAACGCGGCGACGGCGACGTCCGAATCGCCCTTCATCACCACGCCGAAGAGACCGGAGGCGCCGGAGAAGTCGCGCTTCCAGATGGCATGACCGGGATCCGACGGCAGGGCCGGATAGAGCACGCGCGACACCTCGGGGCGGCTCGCGAACCACTCGGCCACGGCCATCGCGCTCTTCTGATGATGGGCGAGGCGCACGCCCATCGTCCTCAGCCCGCGCAGCGCCAGATACATGTCGTCGGGACCGGTGAACATGCCGAGGTCGCCGTGGCAGGCCTTGACCTGCTTCCAGGCGCGCGGTCCGCAGGCGATGGTGCCGACCAGCGCGTCGGAATGACCGACGACGTATTTGGTCGCCGCCATGATCGACACGTCGACGCCGTGGTCGAGCGGGCGGAAGAACAGAGGCGTCGCCCAGGTGTTGTCGATCAGCGTGACGAGATCGTGGGCGCGCGCCACCGCGGCGATCGCCGGCACGTCCGGCATCTCGAAGGTGAGCGAGCCCGGCGCCTCGAGGAAGACGGCGCGGGTGTTCGGCCGGATCAGCGCCGCGATCCCTGCACCGATCGCCGGATCGAAATAGCTGGTTTCGACGCTGAAGCGCTTCAGCACACCGTCGCAGAAGATGCGGGTCGGCGCATAGGCGCTGTCCATCACCAGCAGATGGTCGCCGGCCGAGAGCACCGACATCAGCGCGATGCCGCAGGCCGAGGCGCCGGAGGGGGTGAGGACCGTACCGACGGCGCCCTCGAGGTCGCTGATCGCCGATTCGAGCGCTTCCGAGGTCGGCGTGCCGCGTCGGCCGTAGGTCCAGCGCGCCGGCGTCTCGGTCTTGCCCTTCATCCGCGCCACGCTGTCGAAGAGCACGGTCGAGGCGTGGACCACCGGCGGATTGACGAAGGCGCCGCCCTGCGGATCGCGCCCGGCATGGGCGAGACGGGTGGCGGGGGTGTGCGGTCGGGACTCGGGCTCGGTCATCGTCACATCCGGGTTGGTTCGGCGCGCCACACTAACGGCGAGGGCGGCGGTCGTCGATGTCTCGATGCGACGGGCCGGGTCGCATCGATCGAGGGGCGGACGAATTTCGCCGGCGCTTCTTCAATCGGTACGAAGAGATTTCGAATTTTCTCATTCCCCGGTGCCGGAGGTCAAATCTTTCGCAGATGCTCGAGGAATGAAAGAAATCTCCCTCTTGACCGGTCGTTCGTCTTGCCCTGAGATGGGCGGCCGATCGGGTGGTCGGCGGGTCGTCGTTTCCGGACGGGCGGAGGCGTTTCCGATGGATCGGCTCCATCGGGGCGAAGCCTCGGACGTGTGCGGACGCAGACCTTCGGATCGAATTCGGTTCCTCGGGAAAAACGGCTCGACCGCGAGGTGCGGCGAGCCCACGACAAAGGCGCGATCATGAAAAGCAAGATCCTCGCGGCCACGTTCGGCGCGCTCATGGCCTCCACGGCGACCGTGGCTTTCGCCGGCACGCTCGACGACGTCAAGAACAAGGGCTTCGTCCAGTGCGGCGTCAGCCAGGGCCTCGCCGGCTTCTCGCAGCCCGACAGCGCCGGCAACTGGACCGGCCTCGACGTCGACTTCTGCCGCTCGATCGCCTCGGCGATCTTCAACGACCCGACCAAGGTGAAGTTCACCCCGCTCTCCGCCAAGGAGCGCTTCACCGCGTTGCAGTCCGGTGAGATCGACGTCCTGTCGCGCAACACCACCTGGACGATGTCCCGCGACACCAAGCAGGGCAAGTTCATCGGCGTGATGTACTACGACGGCCAGGGCTACATGGTGCGCAAGTCGCTCGGCATCACCTCGGCCAAGCAGCTCGGCGGCGCCTCGGTCTGCACCAACACCGGCACCACCACCGAGCTCAACCTCGCCGACTGGTTCCGCTCGCAGAAGCTCGACTACAAGCTCGTGAGCTTCGAGAAGTCGGAAGAGGTGGTGAAGGCCTACGACGCCGGCCGCTGCGACGTGCTGACCACCGACGCCTCGGGCCTCTACGCCGAGCGCCTCAAGCTGACCAAGCCCGACGAGCACATCGTCCTTCCGGAGATCATCTCCAAGGAGCCGCTCGGCCCGATGGTGCGCCAGGGTGACGACGGCTGGTTCAACGTCGTCAAGTGGACCTACTACGCCCTGCTGACCGCCGAAGAGCTCGGCATCACCAAGGCGAACGTCGACGACACGCTGGCCAAGACCGAGAACCCGGACGTCAAGCGCTTCCTCGGCAAGGACGGCTCCTTCGGCGCCGACATCGGCCTGACCAACGCCTGGGCGTTCCAGATCGTCAAGAACATGGGCAACTACGGCGAGCTGTTCGAGAAGAACGTCGGCACCACGAGCCCGCTCAAGATCGCCCGCGGCATCAACGCGCTGTGGACCAAGGGTGGTCTGCAGTACGCCCCGCCGGTGCGCTGATCGCGCGGCGACCCCGGCCGGACGCCTCGTCCGGCCGGGGTCTCTTCCCCGGATCGTCGATCGCGATCGCGTCGGTCGTGTCCGGGCGGGTTCACGCAGCGCCGCGGGAAGACGTCGCGGCGGGCGTGTCTGATCGAGAGCCGGTCCTTTCGGGGGGATCGGTCGTCGGTCGCGAGGGGCCGAAGCCGAAGGGCCTCGGAGTGGGGATGCGAGCATGACGAAACGACCCGGTGGGGCCGCGGCCGACGATGCGCCGCGCATCCCCTGGTACAACGACCCGGTGTGGCGCGGGTATTTCTTTCAGGCGCTGACCTTGCTGGGGGTCGCGGCCGTGGTGTGGACCATCGTCCACAACACCGCGATCAACCTCGAGAAGCGCCACATCGCGCAAGGGTTCGGATTCCTCGCGACGACCGCGGGCTTCGACATCGCCCAGACGCCGATCGACTTCCCCCGAGACGCCTCCTACGGCCGGGCGATCCTGGTCGGCCTCGCCAACACCGCGATCGTCGCCGTGATCGGCATCGTCTTCGCCACCCTCGTCGGCTTCCTGGTCGGCGTCGGCAGGCTCTCGCACAACTTCGTCATTTCGCGCCTGTGCGGCGCCTATGTCGAACTGCTGCGCAACATCCCGCTGCTGCTGCAGATCTTCTTCTGGTACTTCGCCGTCCTGTCGATCCTGCCGGCGCCGCGCAATTCGCTGCAGCTGGTGACCGGTTGGGTGTTCCTCAACAATCGCGGCCTCTATCTGCCGGAGTTCGTCTTCGGCGGCTTCGCCGGAACCGGCATCGTCGTCGGCCTCCTCGCCGGTCTGGTGATCTCCTGGGGCGTGCGCGTCTGGGCGCGGCGGCGCCAGGAGGACACCGGGCTCCAGTTCCCGGCCGGCTGGGTGTCGCTCGCCCTGATCTTCGGGTTGCCGTTCCTCGCCTTCGCGGCTTCCGGCTTCGACCTGACTCTGGTCGCGGCGAAGAAGTCGACGTTCAATCTCCAGGGCGGCATGCAGTTCATTCCCGAGCTGTTGGCGCTCGTCGTGGCGCTGGCCATCTACACCGCGAGCTTCATCGCCGAGGTCGTGCGCGCCGGCATCCTGGCGGTCAGCCATGGCCAGACCGAAGCGGCCCGCTCGCTCGGCCTCGGCCACGGTCAGACGCTGCGGCTGGTGGTGATCCCGCAGGCGATGCGGGTGATCATCCCGCCGCTCACCAACCAATATCTCAACCTCACCAAGAACTCGTCGCTGGCCGTCGCCATCGCCTATCCCGATCTCGTGTCGGTGGGCGGCATCGTGCTCAACCAGTCGGGACAGGCGATCGAAGTCATCGTCATCTGGATGGGGATCTATCTCGGCATCTCGGTCATGACCGCGATGATCATGAACACCTACAACCGCCGCATGGCGATCGTGGAGAGGTGACCGCATGACCGATGCCTCTCTCGCCTTCGTACGCACGACCATGGCCGAGCGGCGCGATCCGCCGCGCGCCTTCGCCGGCCCCGTCGCCTGGATGCGGACCCATCTCTTCGGCTCCGTGTTCGACGCCCTTCTGACCCTCCTCGGCCTCGCCATCGTCGGCTCGCTGGTGTGGTCTGTGGTCGACTTCGCCCTGGTTCGCGCCGTCTGGGTCGCCAAGGACGGCGAGGCCTGCCGCCCCGAAGGGGTGGGCGCCTGCTGGCCCTACGTCCAGGCCTATTGGAGGCAGTTCGTCTACGGCCGCTATCCGGAGGCCGAGCGCTGGCGGGCGACGCTGGTCTTCGTCCTCTTCGCCGCGACGCTGATCCCGCTCGCCGTGCCGAAGCTGCCGTACAAGCGGCTCAACGTGGCGCTGTTCCTGGTCGGCATGCCGGTCGTCGCCTTCTTCCTCCTGACCGGCGGCGTCTTCGGTCTCGAGAAGGTCGAGACGACGCTGTGGGGTGGCCTTCTCGTCACCCTGATCGTCTCGGTCACCGGCATCGTCTGTTCGCTGCCGATCGGCATCGTCCTGGCGCTCGGGCGGCGCTCGAAGCTGCCGATCATCCGCATCATCTGCGTGGTGATCATCGAGTTCTGGCGCGGGGTGCCGTTGATCACCGTGCTGTTCATGGCCTCCAACATGCTGCCGCTGTTCATGCCGGCGGGCTGGGACGTCGACAAGCTGTTGCGCGCCCTGATCGGCGTGGCGATCTTCACCGGCGCCTATCTCGCCGAGACGATCCGCGGCGGCCTGCAGGCGATCCCCAAGGGTCAGTACGAGGGCGCCATGGCGCTCGGCCTCGGCTACTGGCAGATGATGGGCCTGATCGTCATGCCGCAGGCGCTGAAGATGGTCATTCCCGGCATCGTCAACAGCTTCATCTCGCTGTTCAAGGACACGACGCTGGTGCTGATCGTCTCGATCTTCGACCTGCTCGGCATGATCCAGGCGTCGCTCGCCGATCCGGTGTGGATCTCGCCGGTGACCGGCAAGACCGGCTACCTGGTGGCGGCGATGACCTTCTGGGTCTTCTGCTTCGGCATGAGCCGCTATTCGCAATGGATGGAACGCCGGCTCGCCACCGGACACAAGCGCTGACGAGCGAGGAAAGCACCGACATGTCCGACACCGCCACCGCGCCCAAGAGCGCCGTCTCGTCCGCCGAGGCTCCCGCCGTCCAGATGGTCGGCGTCAACAAGTGGTACGGCGACTTCCACGTCCTCAAGGACGTCGATCTGACGGTCCGCAAGAGCGAGAAGATCGTCATCTGCGGCCCGTCCGGGTCCGGCAAGTCGACGCTGATCCGCTGCATCAACCGGCTCGAGGAGCATCAGGCCGGCAAGATCGTCGTCGACGGCATCGAACTCACCGAAGACCTCAAGCGCATCGACGAGGTGCGCCGCGACGTCGGCATGGTGTTCCAGCACTTCAACCTCTTCCCCCACCTGACGATCCTCGAGAACTGCACGCTCGCGCCGATCTGGGTGAAGAAGATGGCGAAGAAGGACGCCGAGGAGGTGGCGATGCACTACCTCAAGCGGGTGCGCATCCCCGAGCAGGCGCTGAAGTATCCCGGCCAGCTCTCCGGCGGCCAGCAGCAGCGCGTCGCCATCGCCCGCTCGCTGTGCATGAGCCCGAAGATCATGCTGTTCGACGAGCCGACCTCGGCGCTCGACCCGGAGATGGTCAAGGAGGTGCTCGACACCATGGTCTCCCTCGCCAACGAGGGCATGACCATGCTCTGCGTCACCCATGAGATGGGCTTCGCCCGTCAGGTCGCCGACCGGGTGATCTTCATGGACGCCGGCCAGATCATCGAGATGAACGAGCCGACCGCCTTCTTCGCCAACCCGCAGCACGAGCGCACCAAGCTCTTCCTCAGCCAGATCCTGCACTGAGCCCCGCTCGCCGGGACGAATCGAAGCGGCCGCGCCTCCCGGAGGCGCGGCCGTCGTCATCGGGGGGGTACTGCCCGCCCGGTCAGGTGCCGGAGCGCCCCAGCGCCTCGACTTCCATCAGCCATTTCGCGCGCCTCTCCGGCGTCGACGTCTTCACCGGACCGAGGGTGGTGAAGCGGACGGGCGCGAAGCCGCAGAAGCCGAGCACCTGGGTCTTCAGCCGCCGCAGGATCGGCCGCCCCCACAGCCAGCGCAGGACGAAGGGTGGGGTGTCCATGGTCAGGATCACCCGCGCCGAGCGCCCCTTCATCAGCTTGTCCCAGCCGAGACCCCCGCGATGGTAGCGGAAGGCGAAGCCCGGCAGCAGCACCCGGTCGAACACCGCCTCGAGCCCCGCCGGCAGCCCGCCCCACCACATCGGCGCGACGATCACCCAATGCTCCGACCACGCGAGATCGGCCTGGAGGTCGCTCACCCAGGCGGGGAGGGGACCGGCATCGCGGCGATGGTCGGGCGCGACGAGGTCGGGACCGATCTCGCCGAGGCTGCGGCAGCGAACCTCGTGACCGGCGGAGCGTGCGCCGTCTGTATAACGCTCGGCGAGCCCGGCGCAGAGACTGTCGCCGCGCGGATGACCGGTGAGTACGAGGATGCGGGTCATCGAGTCACTTCATGTTACCATTGGTCACAAGATAATCCTTGTTGTTACCACTGGCAACATGGGCGAGACTGCCGGAAGGCGATCGCTCGATGGTGCGGCGTCATCCGCGCCGGCGGCGTCATCCGCGCCGGCAGCGTCATCCGCGCCGGCGGTGGCATCCGCATCGACGGCCGGCGTTGTCCTTCGCCCGGTGCGGGAGAAGGGTGTCGGAAAGCGGACGAGGGTACGCGTTGCTTCGCGAAGGTGAGCGCAGGGTGCGTTCACCCGAGTGCCGTACTCGCGGAGCCCGCCGTCCGGCCGCCGGGCCTCCTTCCCCCGTGCAGGGACGAGAGGAGGCTCCGCAGGGCCGAGCATCGGGAGACCTCGAGCGGCGCCGGTGGCGATTTCCGAGACGCCGCGTCGTCTCGGCGAAGGTGGGAGAACGGAACATGGCGGGTTCGACGGCGGCCGGCGGCAAGCGCGGCTTCCACCACGGCGATCTGGCGAGCGCCCTGGTCGCCGCCGCGTCCGGACTGATCGCGGCGCGCGGCGGGGCGGACTTCTCGCTGCGCGAGGTGGCGGAATGCGTCGGCGTCAGCCACACCGCCGCCTATCGCCACTTCGCCGCCAAGGCCGATCTCCTCGCCGAGATCGCGGCCCGCGGCTTCGCTCAACTCGACGAGGCGGTCCGCCGGGCGACGGTACGCCGCGCCGGGACTGTCGATCCGGTCGCGTCGCTGCGCGCGGGCGGTCTCGCCTATCTCGACTTCGCCGAGCGCCATCCCGGCGCCTATCGGGTGATGTTCCTCGCCGAACTCTGCGACGCGTCGCGGCACCCGGCGCTGGTCGCGGCGGCGCGCGACGCGCTCGGCTCGCTCGTCGCCCGGGTCGAACTCGCCCAGGCCGGCGGTGCGGTGCGTACCGACCGGCCGGCGACCGAGATCGCCACCACCGTCTGGGCGGCGATGCACGGCCACGCCGTCCTGCGCCTCGACGGCCAGATCCGCGATCGCGGTCACGGCCCCGAAGGCGCCCCGCCGGCCGACCACATGCTGCTCGTCGACATGGTGGTGGCCGGCCTCGCCGCGCCGGCCGCGCCGGTCAGGGACCCGTGACCACCGCGGTCGCGGGGCTCGCGCCCCATTCGCTCCACGAGCCGTCGTAGAGGGCGAGCCGGCCGCGCGGCACGCCGATCGATTCGAGCGCCAGCCACAGGATCGCCGCCGAAACGCCCGAACCGCAGGAGGTGACGATCGGCCGGTCGAGATCGACCTCGCCGAAGGCCGCCCGCAGAGCGTCCGCGTCCGCCAGCCGGCCGTCGGCGACGACCTTGGCGAAGGGCACGTTCTTCGCACCCGGCATGTGCCCTGCACGCATTCCGGGGCGCGGCTCCGGCGCCTCGCCGCGGAAGCGTTCCGCCGGGCGGGCGTCGACCACGGTGGCCTCGCCCGAGCCGAGCACGCCGACGACGGCGTCGAGATCGGCGATGCGGCCGGTGTCGATGCGGACGCTGAAGGCCGCGGGCGTGGGGGTCTTCGGCGCGCCGGTCTCCATCGGCCGGCCTTCGGCCTTCCACTTCGGCAGACCGCCGTCGAGGATGCGGACCGACTTCGCCCCGTAGACGGTGAGGTGCCACCAAACCCGCGGCGCCGAGAACAGGCCCATCCGGTCGTAGACGACGATGTCGGCGTCGTCCGAGAGGCCGAGCGCGCCGACGCCCGCCGCGAACTCGGCCGGGTTCGGCAGCATGTGCGGCAGGGTCGAGGATTTGTCGCAGATCTCGTCGATGCCGAAATGCACCGCGCCGGGGATGCGCTCGGCGGCGAATTCCGCCGCCGCGTCGCGACCCATGGTGGCGAGATACCAGGAGGCGTCGACGACGACGAGCTTCGGATCGCCGAGGCGGGCGGCGAGATCGTCGGTGGAGATCAGGAGCTGGGAGCGGTCGGTCATGGGCGTCCTCGTGGCGACGGGAGGCCAGTCCTACCGCGTCCGGAGGCGCGGCGGGAGGGTGAAATTGCACGTCGACGGGATACGCGGCGAGCCGATGGTCGGACGCGTCTCGGCCCGCCCCGCACCGGTGCGCCTCATGCCGTCGTCGTCTCGATCGACGAGAAGAGCCGGATCCAGGCCCGCGACCGCACCCAGCCCGGCCTGCCGCGGAAGCCGGGCAAGTGCGGGACCATGACGCACGACTGCAAGCGCAACGGCACGACCCCCTTGTTCGCCGCCCTCGACGTGCTCCCCGGCACCGTCGTCGGACGCTGCATGCCGAAGCATCGGCACCAGGAGTTCATCAAGTTCCTCTACGTCATCGAACGCACCGTGCCGGCCGGCAAGATCGTTCACGCCGTCCTCGACGACTATGTGAAGTGGTCCCCGTCCGACGGGCAGTTCGCTGAGCTTGGGTCGACCTGAGAGAAAGACGCCCCCGATGACTGGGAAGCGGAAACGGTATCAGCTGCGCTGGCCTTCGGCTCGGCAGAGTTAAAAGCCAAGGTCGCGCTGGAGGCGATCCGCGGCGAGGCGACGGTGGCGCAGCTGACGGTGAAGTACGGCGTCCATCAGACGATGATCAGCGCGTGGAAGAAGCAGGCGATCGACGGAATGTCGGGCGTCTTCTCCCGCAAGGCCGAAGCGGCGGAGGATGCCCGCGAGGGAGAGGTCGAGAAGCTGCACGCGATGATCGGCCAGCTCGTCGTGGAGCGGGACTTTTTGAAACGAGCCTTCGGACGCGTGACGCGTCGGCCGGAAGCGCGAAATGATCGAACCCGAACACCCCAGGCTCACGATCCGACGGCAGTGTGAACTCGTCGGCATCAGTCGCTCGGCGTTCTACGCGCCGGCAGCGGCCGAGACGCCGTTGAACCTGTCGCTGATGCGGCTGATCGACGAGCAGTTCCTGGAGACACCGTGGTACGGCTCTCGGCTGATGGCTCGTCATCTGCGTCGGCAAGGCCATACGGTCGGCCGAGAGCGGATTCGGCGGCTGATGCGGAAGATGGGATTGCAGGCGGTCTATCAACGACCGAGGACGACCGTCCCGCATCCCGAGCACAAGAAGTGGCCGTATCTGCTGCGGGATCTCGACATCCGCCGGCCGAACCACGTCTGGTGCGCGGAGCCGAAGGCCAGCGGAGCTACATCACCTACATCCCGATGCGACGAGGCTTCCTCTACCTCGTCGCCGTGATGGACTGGGCGAGCCGGCGGGTGCTGGCGTGGCGGCTGTCGAACACGATGGACGTCGACTTCTGCATCGCCGCGGTCGAGGAGGCCATGGCGAGACATGGGCGGCCAGAAATCTTCAACACGGACCAGGGCAGCCAGTTCACCAGCCCACGGTTCACGGAGGTTCTGACCGACGCAGGCGTTCGAATATCCATGGACGGGCGGGGCCGGTGGATGGACAACGTCTTCATCGAGCGGCTATGGCGGTCGATGAAGTACGAGTGCATCTACCTCCACGCCTACGAGACCGGCTCGGAAGCCCGTGCCGGCATCGGCCGGTGGATCGACTACTACAACTTCGACCGACCTCACTCGACGCACGGCGGGCGTACGCCCGTCGAGGTCCACGAGGAGGCCGGCGACATCAGACTGGCGGCGTGACGGACCACAGGCCCAAGCTTACGACGGCCGCCAATCTGTCCGGCCGGACGGGACCACCTCAGAGATCGACGATCGCGTCGACGCCTTCCCCGCCCGCCCGATCGAAGGCGAATGGC
>ERZ1645187.1071-NODE-1071-length-25837-cov-30.395392_pt1 | contig 25837 bp, 22 predicted proteins | sample MGYA00575352_ERZ1645187 | MGnify/ENA primary metagenome ERZ1645187 (study PRJEB40837, sample SAMN11349314) | freshwater sediment metagenome | isolation source: river sediment | host: Sediment | place: India: Wazaribad , New Delhi | collected 2017-02-21 ...
CACCCATCGAACACCGCATTGCCGTTGAACTCGGCGTCCGCCCGGCCCAGGTCGCTGCTGCCGTCCAGTTGCTCGACGAAGGCGCCACCGTGCCTTTTATCGCCCGTTATCGCAAGGAAGTCACCGGCGAACTGGACGACACGCAACTGCGCAATCTCGAAGAACGCCTGACCTACCTGCGCGACCTTGAAGACCGCCGCGTGGCGGTGCTGGCCAGCATTGAAGAGCAAGGCAAGCTGACGCCGGAACTCAAGGCCGAGATCGAGGATGCCGAGACCAAGCAGCGCCTCGAAGATTTGTATTTGCCCTACAAGCAGAAGCGCCGCACCAAGGCACAGATCGCCCGCGAAGCCGGCATCGAGCCGCTGGCCCTGTCGCTGCTGGAAAACCCCCAACTGACGCCCGAAGAAGAAGCTGAGAAATACCTCAACGCCGACGCCGGTTTCGCCGACGCCAAGGCCGTCCTCGACGGCGCGCGGCAAATCCTGATGGAAAAATTCGCCGAAGACGCCGAATTGCTCGGACAGTTGCGCGAATACCTCAAGGAACACGGCCTGTTGCGGTCGACCGTCGTGGAAGGCAAGGAATCGGAAGGCGCCAAGTTCCGCGACTGGTTCGACTTCGCCGAGCCGATTGAAACCATGCCCTCGCACCGCGCGCTGGCCCTGCTGCGCGGGCGCAACGAAGGTTTCCTGTCGGTCAGTCTGGCGCTCGATTCCGAACTCGACGAAGACAACCTCAAGCCCGGCCCGCAGTTCACCCAAACTCCCTGCGAACAACGCATCGCCGCCCGCTACGGCATCAAGGCGCAAAACCGCCCGGCCGACAAATGGCTGACCGACACCGTGCGCTGGACGTGGAAGGTCAAGGTTTACACCCACCTCGAACTCGAACTGGTCAACGAACTGCGCGAGCGCGCCGAGGAAGAAGCCATCCGCATCTTCGGCAAGAACCTGAAAGACCTGCTGCTCGCCGCCCCCGCCGGCCAGCATGTGACGATGGGCGTTGACCCCGGCATCCGCACCGGCTGCAAGCTCGCCATTGTCGACGCCACCGGCAAAATGCTCGACCACGCCACCATCTACCCGCACGAACCGCGCTGCGACTGGGATGGCTCGATGTCCACCATCGCCCGCCTGGCCGCCAAGCATGGCGTGACGCTGGTCGCCATCGGCAACGGCACCGCCAGCCGCGAAACCGACAAGCTGGTGCAGGACGTGATGAAGCGTTACCCGGAAGCGCGCCTGACCAAGATCGTGGTTTCGGAAGCCGGCGCCTCGGTCTATTCCGCCTCCGAACTCGCCGCCAAGGAATTCCCCGATCTCGACGTCTCGATTCGCGGCGCCGTCTCGATTGCCCGCCGCCTGCAAGACCCGCTCGCCGAACTGGTCAAGATCGAGCCGAAATCCATCGGCGTCGGCCAGTACCAGCATGACGTTTCCCAAACCAAGCTGGCGCGCAATCTCGATGCCGTCGTCGAAGACTGCGTAAACGCCGTCGGCGTCGATGTGAATACCGCCTCGGTGCCGCTGCTCACGCGCATTTCCGGCCTCAACGGCAGCCTGGCCAGCAACATCGTCGCCTACCGCGACAGCCACGGCGCCTTCCGCTCGCGCGACGAGTTGAAGAAAGTGCCGCGCCTCGGCGACAAGACTTTCGAGCAGGCCGCCGGCTTCCTGCGCGTGCCCAATGGCGACAACCCGCTCGACGCCTCGTCGGTGCACCCGGAAGCCTACCCGGTGGTCGAAAAAATCATCGTCGACCTGAAAAAGCCGATCAAGGAAATCCTCGGCGACAGCCGCGCCCTGAAAGGCTTGAACCCGTCGAAATACACCGACGACCGTTTCGGCCTGCCCACCGTGCAGGATATTTTCAAGGAACTGGAAAAACCCGGCCGCGACCCGCGCCCCGAATTCAAGACCGCCACCTTCGCCGATGGCGTCGAGAAAGTCAGCGACTTGCGCCCCGGCATGATCCTCGAAGGCGTCGTCACCAACGTCGCCGCCTTTGGCGCCTTTGTCGACATCGGCGTCCATCAGGACGGCCTGGTGCACGTCTCGGCGCTCTCCAACACCTTCGTCAAAGACCCGCACACCGTCGTCAAGGCCGGGCAGATCGTCAAGGTCAAGGTGCTGGAAGTCGATCTGCAACGCCAGCGCATCGCCCTCACCATGCGCATGGGCGACGAACCCAGCCAGGCCAAGCGCCACGACAGCGCGCCAGCCAGCCGGGGCAACGCCAGCCGCCCGCAACAGCGAAGCAGCGGCCCGGCCCCCGCCGGCAACGCGATGGCCTCGGCCTTCGCCAAGCTCAAACGCTGATGGCCGGCCTCTTCCACCTCACCACCGCCGCCGGGCGCCGCCTCTGGCGACTCGGCGTGCGTCTGGCCTGGATCGCCGGGCTGGTCGGGCTGGCCATTGTTTCCGGCTTCACCCTCTACGCCGTCACCATGCTGCCGCCGCTGCACCCGTGGCACCTCGAACGCCTGAACGAAGAATTCACCGCACTGCGCCACAGCGACCTCGATTTCGCCGGCTACTTGAAACAGGAAGAAAAACTCTTCGCCGAATACCGCGAAATGGTGGCCGGCTGGAACAGCCGCGACGAAGCCTACCTCGCCAGCCGCTTCAACCCCGCCAGCCCCTTTAACCAACTGGTCGAGGGCGCCCCGTACAACCGCTCCTTCCGCCTCGCGCAAACCCAGCCCAAGGGCCAGGCGCTGCTCATTCACGGCCTCACCGACTCACCCTACTCGGCCAAGGCGCTCGCCGATGCGCTGCATGCGCGCGGCTTCGACGTCACCGTGCTGCGCCTGCCCGGCCACGGCACCCTGCCCTCGATGATGGTCGAAATGAGCCACCGCGACTGGACGGCCGCCGTGCGCATCGCCGCCCGCGACGTTGCCTCGCGGGTCACCCCCGGCCAGCCCTTCTACATCGGCGGCTACTCCACCGGCGGCACGCTGGCCATGCAATACGCGCTCGACACCCTCGACGACCCCGCACTGCACAAGCCGGATCGCGTGCTGCTGATCTCGCCAGCCATCGAAATCACCCGCGTCGCCGCGCTCGCCTCGATCATCGACTTCTTCAGCATCATTCCCATCCCGCTGCTCGAAAAAGTCCGCTGGCACAACATTACCTCTGAGTTCGACCCCTACAAATTCAACTCCTTCCCGGTCAACGCCACGCGCCAGGTCAACCGCAGCACCAGCACCCTACAAGCATCCCTGCTGCGCGCCCGCGAAAACGGCCAAATCAAGCAACTGCCGCCCGTCGTCACCTGGCAATCGGTCGTCGATTCCACCGTCGGCTCGCTCGGCGCGGCTGAAATCCTCTACCGCAACCTCGACGGCGCCGACCACCATCTGGTGCTCTTCGACGTTAACCGCCAGCGCGTTTTTGCCAGCGTGCAACGCCCGCAAGCCGGCGAACTGATCGACCGCCTGGCGCAACAATCCCGCCGCTACCGGCTCGACATCGTCGGCAACGCCAACCTCGACACCAGCGCCATCGGCATCCGCCACCTGGCCCCGGATGGCAGCCAAAGCACCAGCGAAACCCCGCTCGCCTGGCCCGCCAACCTCGTCTCCCTCGGCCACGTCGCCCTGCCCTTCCCGCCCGACGACCCCGTCTACGGCTTCCTCCCCGGTAGCGGCCACAACGGCATCCCCAGCATCGGCTCCTGGCTACTGCGCGGCGAAAACGGCGCGGTGACCATCGCCCTCGGCTCCCTCACCCGGCTGCGCAGCAACCCTTTCTGGACGCTGATTGATGAAGAACTAGGCACGCTGGTGGCAGCCGATCTCGGTAAGCGCCACTGATTCGGTCAGCACCGCACGCAGCAGGCCGAATCCAGCCTGTTGCGGTCGACGCCGAAAATGGGCCGATTTTCGAGGCTCCTATAGGTCATTTCCTGCTCAACATCACCCAGACAACAGACAACCGGCTGTGCTACAGGTATGCTATCGGCGTTTAATAACTAGACGAGCGCGAATCTGCGAGCTAGCACCTTTGATTAAGGCATCCCCATTTAGAGCTGATAGACATCTGTACAAATATGAAAATTGGCAACATATCAACCAGCGAACTACTGTCGATAGCTGCAACAGCGATTTCAGTAATTGCTCTTCTCTCATCGATAAAGAGTTGCCAAATAAGCGAAAAGGCTCACGAACTCGCGATCCTAGAGTACAACAGCAACAGATCATTGGTGTTGAAGGGTGACGTTCAAGGCACAGGTACCGACCTAAGGGTTACTCCGCATGACCCCTCATTTCTGCTTCACGAGGTCTATTATCAATTTCCTTCAGAGATTGGAACATCTCGTAAACTTGCGCCTCCTCCCGACTACGTTTTGTCCTTGAGTCCGGAAATAGCCAATTTCAAGAAATTGCTCATAGCGCGCTACAGAGACGGGGCAGGAAAAACTACGATTGGAGAGAATGCGCGCATGCCATTTCTTGTCGAGTCCTTTTCAACGGTAAAGGGGCTTAGCCATCGAGACCGCAGTATCTATACGCTGAATTTCAAGTTTGAAGTCCCGGGCAATCCAAAGTTGGAACCAAGAATCACGGTCACAGGGATTACGTTTGGTTCGCGTGTTGACCGTACCAAGAATGCCGAAGAGGTACTGGAAAAGACCTGGATTGAGGCCAAGTCCAAATGAATTAAAATTAAAATGGGCTAGGCTCAGTTTTCCGAATTTTTCCAAAAACAATTAACCCAATGGGTCACTCCTACAATTGCAATTTACTCGCGTTTTCGGCATTACAAAATTCAATTTACCAACTTAAGCACGGCGGCATCACATGGGATTTGAACTATTACCTCTGCAACCAGAGGATTTGCAATCATTTAAAGACGATATGCGGGAGGCGTTTCAGATAGGGGCCGAATCTGAATTCCCGGATTTGGACGTAGAAATTCTCCAGGGGGAGGATATTGATCGCTCTCTCTCGAAAACAGGTGCTGCTGCATACAAGGCAGTTGTTGATGGAAAGATGGTGGGCGGCGCTATTGTAGTGATTGACGAATCTACAAAACATAACCATCTTGACTTTCTTTATGTAAAACAAGGAACTCATTCTCGAGGCATTGGCCAACAGATTTGGCATGCAATTGAAGAAAAGTATCCCGATACGAAGGTATGGAAAACATTTACGCCGTACTTTGAAAAGCGAAATATTCATTTCTATATGAATCGTTGCGGATTTGCTGCCGTTGAGTTTCTCAATCCACACCATAAAGACCCGAATATTCCGGAAAACATGATAGGCGGAGATTACTTTTTCAGTTTTGAAAAACGGATGAAATAGAATAATCGAATTATCAGGAAGCCCGATTCAACTCAAGGAATCGGGCTTGGTTTTCCATAGTTTTCGAGTCAACCGGGAACAGAGCACGGTTTCCGTAAAATGACTGCAATCATGAAGTGCAAACCCAGTTCGAAACCTCCGTCATCACTTCCCTGACGGAGCCCCTTGCCAAAACCGGGCCTGTTGCGGTCAACACCCAAAAAAGCCCAATTTCCAAGGCAAGACTGCCGGTTTTTTGCGCCAGTCTTGGCCGGGCAAACGCTCGAAGCAACGCGCTACCTGTTTCAGTTGTTTGGTTTTACCTTGCTCTGCTTGGCCAAATTTGGCGGTTGCGGGTGTTCTTGCAAATACCATTGGCGCAGGCTCTCGTCGTCAAAGGCATAGTCGCCGCGAGCGGCCAACCAGATGAGTTCGCGCTCTTGCAGTGCTTTGAGGGCGCCTTGAATGGATGAGGTGGCCGGCTCTTTTTCCAGTACGGCCTGGTAGGCTGTCATTGCGTCTGTGGCATAGGGTTCGTAGTTCGGCACCAGGCGGGCTATTGCATCGAGTACCGCTTTCTGGATGGGGGTAAGCCCCATGTAGATGGACTCGAATTCGGCCCATGCTTTCCTTTGCAGGTTTTCAGCCCCGTTCGTTACCATTTCGTCGAGAGCCGCTGCGCCGTGGCAGCTCATGACGGCGTCGGCAACGACGGCTCTGAACATTTCCGGTCGTCTGCCAACGAAATCGAAGGCCTTTTTCAAGGCGTCCACAGAAAATTTGTGTTGGCTGACGAATTGCTCATTGAAGTCCTTGGCAAACGCATCGACAAAACCATCGTCCAGTAGCGGGAAATGCGTGATCTCGGCTCCATAGAAAGCCTGGTTTTTGCGGGCCACCATGAAGCTCAGCTTGTCGCGGCTCGACCCGGTCATCACGAGCATCAAGCGCAGCCCTTTGCCTGCCTCCTGGTTGAGTTGATCGCGAGCCGCCTTGAGTGCAAAGAGCGCTTTCTGGCCTTCCTGAGTCGTGAGTGCATGCTGCGCTTCATCGATGATGAGGACAATGGGTTTTTGTATCTTTTGCCAGAGCTGGGTTAAAGCTGCGGAAATGGTCACCCCGCCGGTGGTCTTGCCGTCGCCAATATCAATCGTTGCCCCCGCAGCCCCAAGCTTCTGAAATCCAAGCGCTTTTATCGCACGCTTGGGGAGGGGGGCCACTTTCTCAAGCTCCGTGCCGATGGAATCGGCAATCAGCTCTGCCGGGTTGCGGCTCTTGTCTGACCATAGGTCAACATAGATCGGATACCAATCGAGCGCCTCTATGCCAGGAACCAGATCCTGCCGTAAAAATGTAGACTTTCCTGTACGACGAGGGGCCACCAGAAAGAGGCCGGAACGCGCGTCTTTTAACTGACTACGACCGGATATTGCCTGGCAGTAGGCTTCTGCGAGTTCTTTCCTGCGATAGACGAACGGATTGTTGAGGTACATGGCGCCTCCGATTACGAACAATTATTTTATCGATAGTAATTTATAACACAAAAAATAATTCATCGTAATGTCGGTTCTTTAATGCCCCGGCAGTGTCGCCAGATACTCTGCTGCTTGCCGCTAATCCAGCCGTCCTGGCCGGGCAACCGGCAAAACCCTTTCTGTTGCGGTCGACCCCGAAAAAAGGCCAATTTTCAAGGCAGGGTTGCCGGCTTCTTGCCGCCGTCGTGGCCCAGCAAGCGCTCGAAGCAACGCGTTACCTTTTGCCAGACCTGAACACCGTCAGGCGGCAGCACCACTAACTCCGCCGCCTCGACCGCCGTCAGGTCGATCCAGCCGCCCGCTTCGATCACCTGCGATTGCTCCGGGCGCAAGCGCTGTTCCGGCGCCACGATGTTTTCCGCCAGCCAGACCAGCGGGCCGCGCAGCGCCAGGTCGCCGGCCACGATCAGCACTGTCGTTCCCGCTTCCACCAGCACGCGGCGTGATTCCCCTTTGCCGAGCGCCAGACGCATCATTCGCCGATCTTCCATGATTTTTCTCCATCGAACTGCCCCGCAGCCGGGACGATGGGCCATGTTAGCCAGCCGGCGTTTCCCAAAACAGGCACAGCAAGCGGCTATCTGTTCCGTAGCAGATGGCCGTTTTTCGATCTGTTATGGTACAAATCCAGCCGATCTATATCTGTCGCCCGGCCTCGCCGCAGGAGAAGATTGCGTCATGGATACGCCCGCACTCGCCGCGCCGCTTTATCGCCGCCTTGCCTCGCATTACCGGGCCGCCATCGAGGCGGGCACGCTGGCGGTCGGCTCGCGTTTTCCGTCGATGCGTAGCCTCATGGCCCGCCACGAGATCAGCCTGTCGACAGCCTTGCAGGTTTGCCGGCAACTGGAGAGCGAGGGCTGGCTGGAGGCGCGGCCGCGTTCGGGCAATTTCGTGCGCCAGCCGCGCCGCCATGCGCCGCGCCCGCTGGCCGAGCCGGTCGTCGATCAGCCGCTCGATGCTGCGCAATACGTGGGCATCAACGCCCGGGTTTCGGAATTCATCGCGCGCGGGCGGCAAGGTGCGGTCAAGGTGAATTTTTCCGGTGCCCGCTGCGCGCCGGCGCTTTACCCCGGCGAAGCACTGAAGAATGCCGCCACCCGCGCGCTGCGCCACGACCCGGAACTGCTGGTGAAGGTCTCGCCGCACAACGGCAACCCGGATTTCCGCAAGGTACTGGCACGGCGGGCGCTGGGCAACGGCATGCTGATCGCCGCCGAGGACATCGTCGTCACGCAGGGCTGTATCGAGGCGCTCAATCTCGCGCTGCGCGCCGTCACGCAGCCGGGCGACATCGTCGCCATCGAATCGCCGACCTTTTACGGGCTGCTGCAAATCCTCGAAAGCCTGGGCCTGCGCGCGCTGGAAATCCCGACCAGCCCGCAGACGGGCATTTCGCTCGAAGCGCTGGAGCTGGCCACACAAACGCAGCCGGCGATTGCCGCCGTGGTCGTGGTGCCGCACCTGCAAAACCCGCTGGGCAGCATCATGCCGGAGGACCATCTCGCCCGGCTGGTGGCCTTCTGCGCCGAACGCGGCATCCCGCTGATCGAGGACGACACGTACAGCGCGCTGGCCAATGGCGACACGCCCTTGAAGGCGCTCAAGGCCTTCGACACAACCGGCAACGTGATTCACTGCGCCTCACTGCACAAGACGCTGGCGCCCGGCCTGCGGCTGGGATGGATGACGGCGGGCCGCTGGCAGAGCCGTGTCGAAATGCTCAAGCATGTGCAGAGCCGCAACAACGAGGAGCTTTCGCAGCGCGCAGCGGGCGATTTCATGGCTTCCGGCGCCTACGACCGCCACTTGCGCAAGCTGCGGGCGGCGCTGGATCACCAGCGGGCGCGCATGGCGGCGGCCATTGCCGACCATTTTCCGGCGGGCACGCGCTTCAATCATCCGGATGGCGGCCTTTCGCTGTGGCTGGAACTGCCGGACAAACGTTCATCGACGCAGCTTTTCAATGCCGCGCTGGGCGAAGGTATTCTGATCGCGCCCGGCGCCATGTTTTCCAATGCCGGGCGCTTCGAGCACTTCGTCCGCCTCAATTGCGGCTGGCCGTATAACGCGCAGATCGAAAGCGCGGTAAAGCGGCTGGGCCAGTTGTGCGCGGCCCTGCCCCCGGCTGCCTGAAAGGCGGTCGCCGCTTACATTTCGCAACATCCGGACTACAGCCCTTTACACCGGCGCGGCGCACAATTCAGGTATCGGCAACCCAAAGCAGCACCGAATCGCCATGAAACGCATACCCATCCTCCTCGCCCTTGTGCCGCTCGGCCTGTGGGGCATTTTCGTCCTGCCCGACCTGCTCGCCAGCAACCCGACTTTCTGGAACTGGCGCCGCGCCATCGTCCTGCTCTCCGGCATCCTCGCGCTGTGGTGGATGAGCGCCGGGATCGTGCTCGCCGCCCGCCCGCGCTGGCTGGAACAACGCCTCGGCGGGCTGGACAGGCTCTATCAGTTGCACAAGACCCACGGCATCGGCGGCGGCATTCTCGTTTTTGCCCACTGGATGAGCGAATGGCTGCCGAAAAACCTCGCCCGCGCCGGTTTCATCGCGCCCCGCCCGCGCGGTGCCGGCCCCAAGGGCCCGCCGGATTTCTGGATGGAACTGGCCAAGGACGTTGGCGAATGGGCCGGCTACATCCTGCTGGCGCTGGTCGTCATCGCCCTCGTCAAACGCATTCCCTACCGCTGGTTCCGCCTGGTGCACAAGGTTTTCGGCGCCGTCTTCCTGGCCGGCGTTTTCCACGGCCTGATGATGTTGCCCGGCAACTTCTGGGCGCAGCCGCTCGGCTGGCTGACTGCGCTGCTCGCCGCTACCGGCATCGTCCCCGCGCTGCTCTCGCTGAGCGGACGCATCGGCAAGAAGCGCCAATACCCGGCGCAAATCGAAGCCCTGCACCGGCACGCCGACGGCATCCTCGAAGTCGTCTGCCGCCCGCATGACGACTGGCCCGGCCACCGCGCCGGCCAGTTCCTGCTGGCCGATTTCGGCGCCAAGGCCGAAGGCGCCCACCCCTTCACCATTGCCTCCGCCTGGCAGCGCGAGACTGGCACCCTGACCCTCGCCATCAAGGCGCTGGGCGACTTCACCGGCACGCTCGCCCAAACCCTGCACGTCGGCCAAAGCATCAAGATCGAAGGCCCCTACGGCAATTTTGATTTTTGCCCTGTTTTGGCGGTCGACCGCAACAGCGGCCCGGCGCCGCAAATCTGGGTCGCTGGCGGCATCGGTGTCACGCCCTTCCTCGCCCGCCTGAACGACCGCATCGCGCGGCCATCGGCCGCCAGCGAAACCGACTTTTTCTACTGCACCCCGCAGGCCACCGCCTACCCGGAAAACCTCGAAGCCCTCTGCCAGCAAGCAGGCGTGCGCCTGCACCGCCGCCTGACCAACGAACAAGGCCCGCTCAACCCAGCCGACATCGAAGCCCACCTCAAACCCGGCGCCAGCATCTGGTTCTGCGGCCCGGCCGGCTGGGGTGAAGCGCTGGGCAAGACGCTGACCGGCAACGGCCTGCCGAATGAAGCCTTCCACCGTGAGGCGTTTGAGTTTCGCTGAGTGACGGTGGGCGAAATCCCCCAATCTCTACTCTCGCGACAAGCGTGGGGCATTCCTCGCGCTGTTGCGCAGATGCTCACAGCAGTTCCGAGCCACCGCAAGAACAAATTTGCGGTCTTCTGGAGACAACCCCTCCATCCACGCCGCCAACGCGGCGAGGTCGTCGGCCTTGCCCAGCTTGGTCGTTGACAGCAATTCCCCAATTTCCACACGCAGTGCGTTAGCCAACCGTTCGAGCGTCGGCAGGGAAGGCAGATGCGCGCCACGCTCAAAACGTGAAATCGTCTCGGCATCGACGTTCATGCGTTCGGCCAGTTCGTCTTGCGTCCAGCCGAGCGATTTGCGCCGCGCCGCAACCCGTTTACCGAGGGGCCGGCCCAGCTCGCTGGAATCCCTTTTTTCATCAACCATTGCTGTTGTTTTCATCTTCAACAGATTGGTTGGGCACGACGGGTTTAAGAAGGGGCTGTTATGTTGATACACTAGGCAACATATATGTTGATATTCAGAACTCACCGCATGGCTGCGCCAGGAATTCGCCAGCCCAGGAATGGACTTAACGACAAGGGATTCACCTTGGTCGAGATGACAATCGTTGTCGTCTTGATGGGCATACTGATGACGCTTGGAATGGCCGTCTTCGATGCGCAATTAAGCAATGCAGCCTCATCGGGCACAAGAAAGAATCAGGAAATCCTCAAGGATGCCCTGATCGCTTATTTGCGGGACAACAAGCGCCTGCCATGCCCCGAAACCTCGGCTTTGGGCGGCATGGCGCCGACAGGGCAGGAAACACGGCAATCGGCAGGCGACCCCACGACATCATGTGCCTCCTTCTGGGGAACGGTTCCTTACACAACGCTCGGGTTGACCCGTGACATCGCCATCGATGGCTTCGGTAATCTTTTCACCTACTTCGTTTCCAGCGCCCAGTCGACTGCCGAACCGGATTGGACGCTTACGCAAAAAAGCGGCTTACCCTTCGTGCCCGGTTTCAGCGTCGGTAATCCTGGGCGCTTCGGCATCACGGATAACGGAGTCGCTACCACCCTTTCGGCCAATCTTGCCGTGGTGGCGGTCGTCTCGCACGGCCAGAATGGATTGGGCGCTTACACGATCAAGGGCACCAGAAATGAAATGCCAGCATGGGGCACGGAGGAACGGACGAATGCGCCCGATGCCACAGCCCAGCCCGGCCCGTGGAATCCGCCATCGACCGTCGCGACGCTACCGCCAACACTGCCCGCGCCCGGTGTGGCGGTGCTCGTTGCCAGAGATCGCTCGGATACCTTCGACGACATCGTCTTGGCGATTCGCCCCAATGACCTGCTGCAACCGCTTATCAAGGATGGCGCGATCAGGTCAGCGGAAGCTCAGGTACAAGAGGCGCTACTTGCCGTGAAAGGGATGGCCGTTGCCCAATTGCTTGGCAATGCCTGCAAACCGGTCGCCAGCTTATCCGGCACCCCCATCGACCCTTGGGGCATGCCGGTTGCGTACAGCAGCACCGCCACCGCGATAACGCTTACGCCCACCAATCCACCATCTCCGGTGGCGACTCCCGCCTTTCGGGTCTGGTCATATGGCCCGGATCGAATCAACAACAACGGGCTCGGGGACGACCGGGTGCTTGATGCGAGCTTTGCCCAAGTTCGTTCGTGGATTCCAACGACTGCTTGCCCTTGAGAAACCATGAAAACCGCCATTACCCGACTCAAGCTCACATTGCTTCTATCGCTGGCCTTCTTTCTGCCAGCAATCTGGACGCTCACCCTATCGTCGAGCACGCTGTTCTCGATCTACGGCATCCCCCTGCTTCTCGGATGGGCCTACGTAATGTCCTTCGGCGCCGCATACGCGGTCGTGCTGTTCATCGGTGCGCTTCGGCAGGAATCAGATTCGCACGGAGAATAAGGCATGCGGAAACAGCGCAATAGCGGGTTCACCTTGATCGAGATCGCCATCGTCGTGGTCATCATCGGCTTTCTCGCCACCGCCGTCATCGGTGGTCAAGCGCTGATTCGCGGGGCGGAAACGCAAGACTTGCTGGCATCGGCGAAGGACATCGGCGCCGCAGTGCAGGTGTTCAAGGAACGCTATCGCTACCTTCCCGGCGATTTTCCGGTCGACCAGGCGAACCCGGAAATAGCCGGCGTCAGTACGACATGCCGGATCGGCGGCAGTGGCGCGGGCGATGGTAACGGGCGCATCTCCGATGCCGAATCGGCCTGCGCCTCGGAACACCTGATACGCGCGGGACTTATCCGTGGCAACCCGGCAGGTGGCCTGACTACCCGCTTCGGAGCGATACGGCTGATCGCGAGTAATGATGGAAGCGCTCAGGTAGGCGGCTTCCCGACCAATGTTCTCAATATCCTTGAGATGACCAACATTCCTTGCGAAGCTGCGCTGGATATTTCCCGGAAAGCAGATACCGGCGCGCTGCAAACCGGAACACGTTTTCGCACTTCGGTCGCCAACTGCACTGCCGGTGCGTCGATTCCCTTTGTTGCTTTTGCGTTGTAAGCACGAAACATGGTGTCTGTCGCGGTCGACCGGGAAAAACCGGTAAAAATGCTTGGCGCAGCCATTTCTCCCAAGGATGTTTCGCATGCGAAACAAGCAATAACGACTCTCGGTCTTGGGTCGAGTTAAAACACACCATTACAATACCGCCATCCCCAACCATCCCGCCCACAACATGACCAAGCTCTACGGCATCAAAAACTGCGACACCATGAAGAAGGCCATGAACTGGCTGAGCGAAAACGGCGTCGCCTATGAATTCATCGACTACAAGAAGGCCGGCGTCGCCGAAGCCAATCTGCCGGACTGGAACGCCCGTGCTGGCTGGGAAAAGCTGCTGAATACGCGCGGCTTGATGTGGCGGAAACTGAGCGAAGAGGAGCGTGTTGCGGTCGACGAGCAAAAAGCACTCAAATTGATGGCGCAGTATCCGGCGCTGATCAAGCGGCCGGTGCTCGATATCGGCAGCAAGCTGCTGGTCGGCTTCAGCCCGGAAACCTACGCCGCAGAACTGAAATGAGCGACAGCACCGTCCGCCGCTTTCTTTTCGAGCACCTCGACATTCGCGGTGCCGTCGTGCACCTCGGCGATGCCTGGCAGCAGATGCAGGCCGGCCGCGACTACCAGCCCACCGTTGCCCAGTTGCTCGGCGAAACCGCCGCCGTGACGGCGCTGATCGCCGCCCAGTTGAAGCAGCCGGGCCGCCTGACCCTGCAATTGCGCGGCAATGGGGCGATCCAGTTGCTGGTGATGGACTGCAACGAGGAATTGCAGATGCGCGGCATGGCGCGCAGCAACCCGGTTGTGCTGCCTGCCCCGGTGCCGGAACTGCTCGGCGCCCACACCGGCGGCCAGTTGATGCTGAGCCTCGACATGCCCGACGCCCGCCACCCCTACCAGAGCTTCGTGCCGCTGGTTGGCGACAGCATCGCGGCGATTTTCGAGCATTACCTCGAACAATCCGAACAGCAGCCGTCGCGCCTTTTCCTGACCGCCGGCCCGCGCGCCGCCGTTTGTCTCTTCCTGCAGAAAATGCCGGAAGCCGACACCCGCGACGCCGACGGCTGGGCGCGCATCACCCAGCTTGCCGCCACCGTCAAACCCGCCGAATTGCTGGAACTCGACGCCGAAGCCCTGCTCGGCCGCCTTTTCCACGAAGAGATGGAAACCCACGGCGTGCGCGTCTACGAACCGCAGACCGTGGTCTACCACTGCCCGCAGGATTGGACCAAGGTGCGTGACATGATCCGCAGCCTGGGCCGCGAGGATGCCGAAACGATCCTGCGCGAGCACGGCGAAATCCTGATCCGCGACGACATCTGCAATCACGAATACCGCTTCAGCCCGGAAGACGTGGCCGAGCTGTTCGCCAACGACCCGACGCTGCACTGAGGAATCCGAGATGGCCACGCGCTCGACCCGCGCCAGCGCCGCCGTCGCCCGCCTCAACGGGCGCTGCGAAGGACGCAACTACCTGATGGCGATGACCGGCAGCGGCCTGTTCGTGCTTCGCGAGCAGGTCGACGGTCAGGACAAGGACGTTTCGCAAGCCCTGCCGCTCGACGATTTCGTGCGCTTTGTGGACGCCCAGGGGCCGCAGCAGGCGCCGCGCATCACAAGTAACGACGCGGCCTTCGCCAAGCAGTTGGTCAGGAAACCCTGAGCCCGGGCTCAGCCGTTCACCGCCCACGGCAGCGGCGGCGCGGCCAGCCGCTTGCCTTCGTGCCCGGCAACGTCGCCAAAGCGCGGATCGCCGCTTTCCCAGTCGCGCTGGGCCTTGACGATTTCTTCCCGGCTGTAGCCGACGAAGTTCCACCACATGACAATCCGCTCGGCAAAGGGTTCGCCGCCGAGCAGCAAAATCCTGGTGCCGGGTGCCAGTTCGACCTTGAGCGTTTCCGCTCCTGTGCCGAGGTAGGCGAATTCGTCGGTGGCGAAGTTTTCGGCGCCAATGCGCAAGCTGCCTTCGAGAGGCAGGATGCCGTATTCGAAGGCCGGATCGAGCGCCAGTTCGAGCACCCCACCCTGCGCACCGACGATGTCGATGCCGACCAGCGGCGAATGGAGTTTTGCCGGGGCGGTGCGGCCGGCAAATCTGCCGGCGAGCAGCGTCAAGGTGCAGCCGCCGGCTTCCCACCGGGGCAATTCGGGGTAGTGGTCGAAGGCCGGTTCGCAGTCGGCGACGCCGGACGGCAGCGCGATCCAGAGCTGCGCGAGGTGCAGGCGTTGCTCGCCGGGCAAGGATTCTTCGGTATGCACGATGCCGCGCCCGGCGGTCATCAGGTTGACCTGGCCGGGGCGGATGATCTGGGCGTTGCCAAGGCTGTCGCGGTGCAGGACTTCGCCTTCGATCAGCCAGCTGAAGGTTTGCAACGCGGTGTGCGGATGGGCGCCGACGTTCATGCCGTGGCCGGCGGCAAATTCAAGCGGCCCGGCGTGGTCGAGAAAACACCAGGCGCCAACCATGCGCCGCTGCCGGGTGGGCAAGGCGCGGCGAATGATCATGCCGTTGCCGAGATCGGCTGCCCGTGCCTCAATTTTTTCGATGACGCTCATGCTTTTCCCCTTGCTTGGCCCAATCGGGCGGAACGGTGCCCGGCTTGCGTTGCGATTGGATCATCGGCGCGGGAAAAGGTGCAAGCGAATTGGCGATATGGGCTGGCATTTGCACATTTTTGCTATGCTGCCGACTTTCCGGTTCAGCAAACCCAACTCACGGAGCAGCAGATGGCCTCCCTGCAAGACCAATTTTTGAAAGCCGGCCTGATCGACAAGAAGAAGGTCAACAAGGCCAACCAGGAAAAGAGCCAGCAGAAGAAGATCGAGCGCCGCACCGGCACGCAGACGGTCGATGAAATCCGCCTCGCCGCCCTGGAAACGCAGCGCAAGAACGCCGAGCGTGCGCGCGAACTGAATGCCCAGCGCGACGCGGCCGCCTTGCAGAAGGCGATCATGGCGCAGATTGTCCAGATGGTGCAGCAGAGCCGCCAGAGCAAGGGCAAAGGCGATATCGCCTACAACTTCACCCACGACAACAAGATCAAGCGGATCTACGTCTCGGCCGCCGTTCAGGCCGATCTGATCGCCGGGCGGCTGGTGATTGTCTGCCAGGGAGAGAACACCGAACTGGTGCCCCGGGTGATCGCCGACAAGATCTCCGAACGCGATGCCACGATGGTCGTGCGGGTGAAGAAGACCGGCAACGAGATCGATGCGGACGACCCCTACGCCGCTTACCAGATTCCCGATGACTTGATGTGGTGAGACAGGGGTCGGGGCGCTGGCCTGTTGCGGTCGACGGCAAAAAATGGGCAAAAATCAAAATGGCGCCAAAGCCGTAGCGCCATTAGCGGAAGCGAATTGCCGGGGAGGCCGACGAACGATGGCCTCAGTGCGCCCCAGCCCAAGGCGTGAATGACTCCGGCACCGAGGTATCGGCAACGAAAAAACTGCCCTTACCTGAGGTTTTGACCCGATACATCGCCTCGTCGGCGCGGTGGATCAAGTCTGAAATGCTCATGCCGTCGTAGGGAAAAATGCACAGGCCGATACTGGCGCCCATCTGCGCGTTTTCCGGCAGAAAGCCGAGCGGTTCGGCGATTTCCTTCAACAGTTTGTGCGCCAGGGCCTGGGCGGCTGCCATATCGCCGACATCTTCGGCCAGCACGAAGAATTCGTCGCCGCCGATGCGCGCGACCGTGTCGCTGGCGCGAACCGAAGACTGCAAACGTCTGGCGACTTCATGCAGCACCTGATCGCCGACCTTGTGGCCGAAGCTGTCGTTGACGTTCTTGAATCCATCGAGATCGAGAAAGTAGCCGCAATGCTGCGTTCCATGACGTAGCGCCTCTTTTTCGGCATGCTCGATGCGGTCGTAGAGCAGATCGCGGTTGGGCAAGCCGGTGAGGCCGTCATGGAGCGAGCGTTGCAGATGATGCTTTCGCTCGGCGTCGAGCTCCTGTTCGCGGACAAAGAGCAGGCGTCGCTGCCGCTCGGCGAGATAGCCTGCCGAACCGCCAATGAGATTGGCCGAGACGATGAAAAAGTTGTGGCCGATCAGCGTATGCAGGGGGTACTCGACGATCAGCCCGAACACCACGTTATAGGCGATCAACAGGGCAATATCGACGCCCAGTGCGTAGATGAAACGGGTGCCGACAAAGTTGTAGGTGTAGAAGGTCACCAGCACCATCATCGGGTAGTAGTAGGAGGCGCTTTCGACGGGCAGATTCATCTGCATCGCCAGCAGCCCGGTTCCCGCAGCGGCGCCAACCAGCGCCAGCAGGAGATGCGGACAGCGGTTGAACCAGGGGGTGAGCGAGACGAGCAGGACGATGACCGGCACACACAAGGCGGTTAAACGGGTGAGCCATATCTGCGCCAGTTGCTCCGGCGCAACAAACCACAGATCGACGATGCCGTGCAGCAGGTACACAAAAATCCCGACCAGACAGGCGAATTGCCCCTGCTGGCGCGTCCGCGTCATGGTGGCCTTGAAGAAGGCCTGCTCCAGTGCCTCGTCTTGAAAACGAAGCGTCAGGAGGTGCATGGAGGACGGGAGTTTCATATCTGGATGCAAATATGGGTTGCTTGCTGAAGTTGGCAGCCGATGGGCGAAGCGGGTTCATATTACCCAAGCGATCAGCGGGTTTGCCAGCCAACAATTGCACGCGACGTGAGTTTTTCCACAGGCATCGCTAATTCGTCGGCAGTTCGCGCACTTCCCCCCGCGCCAGGGACCAAGTCTTCACCAGCCCGTAAATCGCCGGAATCACCGCCAGCGTCAGCACTGTCGATGAGATCATGCCGCCGACCATCGGCGCGGCGATGCGGCTCATGACTTCGGCGCCGGTGCCAGTGCCCCACAGGATGGGCAACAGGCCGGCCATGATCGCCGTGACGGTCATCATCTTCGGGCGCACGCGCTCGACGGCGCCTTCCATGATTGCGGCGTAGAGATCGGCCGCTTGCGGTCGACGGCCCTCAGTGGCACATTTTGCCTGCACCGCCGTCCACGCGTGGTCGAGGTAGATCAGCATGATGACGCCGGTTTCGGCGGCGACGCCGGCCAGCGCGATGAAGCCGATGGCGGCGGCGACCGACAGGTTGTAGCCGAGCAGCCACATCAGCCAGACGCCGCCGACCAGCGCGAAGGGCACCGAGAGCATGACGATCAGCGTTTCGGTGATGCGCCGGAAGTTGAGATAGAGCAACACGAAGATGATGAGCAGCGTCAGCGGCACGACCACCTTGAGCTTGGCGATGGCGCGCTCCATGTACTCGAACTGGCCGCTCCAGGTAATGTAGGTGCCGGGGGTGAATTTCACCTTGTCATTGACCGCCTGACGCGCTTCGGCGACGTAGGAACCGATGTCGCGGTCGCGGATGTCGACGTAGATGTAGGCGGAGAGCAGCGCGTTTTCGGTGCGGATGGCAGGGGCGCCGGTGGTGATTTTCACTTCCGCCAACTGGCCGAGCGGCACCATCGTCGCCGGTGCGCCCATTTCGGCCGGCACCGGCACCAGCACATCGCGGGCGATGGCTTGCGGGTCGCTGCGCAGATCGCGCGGATAGCGCACGGTGACGCCGAAGCGCTCGCGGCCTTCAACGGTGGTGGTGACCATTTCGCCGCCCAGGGCCGCCGCCACAACGTCCATCAATTCGCCGACACTCAGCCCGTAGCGGCCCAGCGCCCGACGATCCGGCACGATGTCGAGGTAGAAGCCGCCGGTAATGCGTTCGGCGAAGGCGCTGCTGGTGCCGGGCACGGCCTTGACGACGGTTTCGATCTCCTTGGCCAGCCGTTCCATCTCGACCAGATCGGTGCCGAAAATCTTGATGCCGATGGGCGTGCGGATGCCGGTGGACAGCATGTCGGTGCGCGCCTTGATCGGCATCGTCCATGAGTTGGCGACACCGGGGAATTGCAGCGCCTTGTCCAGTTCGGCGATCAGCTTGTCGGTGGTCAGGCCGGGTCGCCATTCGCTCTCCGGCTTGAGGTTGATCACCGTCTCGAACATCTCCATCGGCGCCGGATCGGTCGCCGTCTGCGCCCTGCCCGCCTTGCCGTACACCGAAGCCACTTCGGGGAAGCTCTTGATGATCTTGTTCTGCGTTTGCAGCAGTTCGGCGGCCTTGGTCACCGAAATGCCGGGCAGCGTCGTCGGCATGTAGAACAGCGTGCCTTCGTTGAGCGTCGGCATGAACTCGCTGCCCAGGCGGCTGGCCGGGACGATGCTGATCGCCAGCACGAGCACGGCAGCGGCGATAGTCGCCTTCTTCCAGTGCATGACGCCGGCGATGATCGGGCGGTAGAGGCGGATCAGGAAGCGGTTGACCGGGTTTTCGGCCTCCGGGCGGATCTCGCCGCGAATGAAGAGCAGCATCAGCACCGGCACCAGCGTCACCGAAAGGAAGGCGGCGGCGGCCATCGAAAAGGTCTTGGTCCACGCCAGCGGCGCGAACAGCCGGCCTTCCTGGGCTTCAAGGGTGAACACCGGCAGAAAGGAAACGGTGATGATGAGCAGGCTGAAAAACAGCGCCGGGCCGACTTCCTTGCACGCCGCAATAATCGCTTCGCTCCTTGAATCACCCGGTTGCAGCCGTTCCAGATGCTTGTGCGCGTTCTCGATCATCACAATCGCCGCATCGATCATCGCACCGACGGCAATCGCGATGCCGCCCAGACTCATGATATTGGCGTTGATGCCGAGCGCTCGCATGCCGATGAAGGCGGCGAGAATGGCGACCGGCAGCATCAAAATAGCAACCAGCGCCGAGCGCAGATGCAGCAGGAAGACGATGCAGACCAGCGCGACGATCAGGCTTTCCTCCGCCAGCGTGCGCTTCAGGGTATCAATGGCGCGGTGGATCAGTTCCGAGCGGTCATAGACGGTTTCGATGCTGACGCCCTCGGGCAGCCCGGCGCTGATTTCGGCGACCTTGGCCTTGAGGTTGTGGATCACTTCCAGCGCATTCTGCCCGTAGCGCGCCATGGCGATGCCCGACACCACCTCGCCCTCGCCGTTCAGCTCGGTCAGCCCGCGCCGTTCGTCGGCCACCAGCTCGACGCGGCCGATGTCGGCAATGCGTACCGGCGTGCCGTTCTGCGCCTTGAGCACCAGATTTTCAATGTCTTCCCGGCCGCGCAGATAGCCACGGCCGCGCACCATGTATTCGGTCTCCGCCATCTCCAGCGTGCGCCCGCCGACATCGCGGTTGGAATTGCGGATCGCCTCGGCAACGCGCATCAGCGGAATCCCGTAGGCCTTGAGTTTGGCCGGATCGACCGTCACCTGATACTGCTGCACAAAGCCGCCAATGCTCGCCACCTCGGCGACGCCCGGCGCTTTCGCCAATTGATAGCGCAGATACCAGTCCTGCAAGGTGCGCAACTCGGCCAGCGTCCTGTCCTTGGCCAGCAGCGCGTATTGATACACCCAGCCCACACCCGTCGCATCCGGCCCAAGCGTCGGCGTCACGCCCTTGGGCAGCTTTCCGGAGACCGAATTGACATACTCCAGCACCCGCGAACGCGCCCAGTAGATGTCGGTGCCGTCTTCAAAGATGACGTAGACAAAGGAGGCGCCGAAGAAGGAAAAGCCACGCACAACCTTGGATTTCGGCACCGAGAGGAGCGCGGTGGTCAGCGGATAGGTGACCTGATCCTCCACCACCTGCGGCGCCTGGCCGGGGAATTCGGTGTACAGGATGACCTGCACGTCGGAGAGATCGGGGATGGCGTCGAGCGGGGTTTTCAGGACCGACCAGATGCCGGCGATGATAATGAAGAGCGTCGCCAGCAGGACGAGGAAGCGGTTTTTGGCGGACCAGTCGATTAAGGAGTTCAGCATGGCTGGTTTCTTTGTTTTTGGCTGCGCGGCTTCGATTGGCTTGGGGTTCCGCCTTGCGGGCGGGCGTACTTTCTTTTGCTTCGCTGTATAGACCGCACACATGGTGAACACATGTACGTGGACATGGTTGACGGATTATGCATCGTTGGACGGGTTTTCTCGGAGGTTAAAGTGCATCAGTTTGTGATGCGCGAAATAGATCTCGAACACGCCATCGGCATCGTGACAAGGGCGAATGGCGACGGGCAAGCCGCGCAGTGGATTGGCGAGTTTGATCCGCCGCCCCTGGAAGGCAATCATGCCGAGCGACTTGACGATGCAAACGGTGTCGTCAGGGCCATATTCGATGGCAGGCAGTGCTTCGGGAAACGGGCGCGGACTGACACGATAGCGGGTGATCGGCGTTGCCATCTGCAAGGACTCGTGGGGGCGTTGCAGGTTATAGACATCCCGCCAGCGGTCGAAAGCCTGTTGCGCGAGCGCCCCATTCTCGAAGCTGTGACCCTTGAGCACCTCGGCCTTGAACGAACGATGAAAGCGCTCATCCTTGCCATTCGTCTGCGGGTGGTACGGGCGACTAAAGCTGATACGGATGCCGAGGCGAACCAGCCAGATCGCCAACCCGGACAATTGTCCGGGTTGGCGGGGCGCCCCCCAGGGGGCGCCGTTATCCGTGTTGATGCGCACCGGCAGGCCATAGCGGCGGAAGCAATCGATAAGATGGGCCTGTACGGTCGCGCCGCCCTGATCCCGGCAGGCCTGCAAGGCGAGATTGAAGCGGGAATGGTCATCGAGTACGGTCAAGGGATGGCATGCCCCCGCGTTGGTCGGGAAATGCCCTTTGAAGTCCATCTGCCAGAGATCGTTGGGCTGGGCATGCTCGAAGCGCTGCCAAGGCGTTGCCGCGTCGGAGGCTTGCGGGTCGATCAATTGATGTCGGTGCAGAATATTGGTCAGCGTGCTCGGTGCCAGCAGCGGCAAGCCCATATCCTGCAAGCGTCGGCTCAACTTGCGCCCGCCCCAGGCGGGGTGTTCCTGACGCAGGCGGACGGCAGCCTCCTCAAGGCTCGCGAGGGTCTGGCGCGGGCTCGACAGGGGGCGGCGGGAGCGATCCGCCAATCCCACTCGCCCTTCCGAGGCATAGCGGGCCAGCCATTTGTAGGCCGTCGGCGGACTGATCTTGAAGCGCTCGCACAGCGCTCGGCGATTTGCCCCTTCCTGCCTGGCCAGCAGAACAAACTCTTCTCGAAGACTCATGGTGTCTTTGACATCCCAGGACATGGTTTCAATTCTCGGCAATTCGACGCCGATACTGTCAACCATGTCTACGTACAGATGTTCACCATGTGTGCGGTCTATACACTTCGCCAAAAGAAAGTAGCCAAAGAAAAGGCGACCCCTGGGTCGGTGCCGGCTGCGCCGGTTCCCTCCGCTACTCGGGTTGTTGGGCGGCTGGCTAAACTCGCCTTCGGCTCAAACAACGCCAGCCGAAGGCCCCCAACAATCCTGCGTTGCTCGGCACCTCTCAAGGGGGCCCGAAAGGCGTCTCGGCTCAGCCAGCAAACGGAAAAATGACCTGTTGCGGTCGACCGCCAAAAAGGGGCAAAAATCAAATTTCCGCCGGTGCCAATCATGGCGCCACCGTTCTCAACCCCGGATGGTTTGCCGGACCCCTTGAGAGGTGCCGAGCAACGCAGGCTTGGGCGGAAAAAGGGCGAGCACTGTCTGAGGGCGCAGCCCGAGTTGCGCAGCCCCCGCCTGAGCCGAGTAGCGCAGGGAACCGGCGTAGCCGGCACCGACCCAGGGTCGCCTTCTTCTTTGCTTACTTTCTTCTTGGCGACGCAAGAAGAAAGTAAGACGCGCGTCAGGCGCGGAACCTGTGCCAAATAAAAAGAAATATTCACCTCTTCCCCAAAGAAGTCACCACCCACTCCCCCTGCCCCCGCTCGACAAACTCGAACTCAACCGCCGCCCCCGGCTTCAGCCCCGCCGCCAGCGAAGGATTCGCCAACACAAAATCCATCTTCATCGCCGGCCATTTCAGGCTGGCGACCGGCTCATGCGAAATCGTCACCGTTCCTGCCGCCGCATCGACGGCATTCAATACGCCCACTGCGCGATGCCCCACCGCAGAAGGTTTCACGGCGGAAGCCATGCCATCAGCCTTCTGCATCCCCCCCAACGCCGCCTTCAAGTTACTTTCCGCATCGATCAGGAAGTTGGCCGACGAAACAACCCTTTCCCCTTCCCTAACCCCTTCCAGCACCTGCACAAAATCGCTGCCGCGCTGACCCAGCCGCACCACACGCGGTTCAAAGCGCCCTTCGCCCAACTGCACGATCACCACCTGACGCGGGCCGCTGTCGATGACCGCCGAGGCCGGCACAGTGAGCACCGGCGCCGCGCCGCCAACCGGGATGTCGACATCGGCGAACATCGCCGGCTTCAACTTGCCTTTCGGGTTGGACAGTTCGATCCGTACCGGCACCGTCCGCGTTTCCGCCTTCAGCGTCGGATACACATAAGCGATGCGCCCCTCGAAGACTTCGCCGGGGTAGGCGTTGATCGTGATCTTCGCCTTCTGGCCGACACTCACCGCGCCAATATCCTGCTCAAACACATCGGCCAGAACCCAGACCGCCGAGGTATCGGCGATCTGGAACAGGGTTTCGCCCGGCATGAAACGCATGCCCTGCACCGCCTTTTTCTCGGTAACGATGCCGGCCACCGGCGAGCGGAAGGTCAGCGTGCGTTTGGCCTCGCCGGAGCGGGCCAGCGCCTTCACCTGTTCTTCCGAAATATCCCAGTTCTTCAGGCGTTGCAGGCTGGATTCGGCGAGTTGCTGCATCGCTCCCTGCGCCTCGCCGCCGGCCTCGTTCAGCTTGCCAACGCCCTGCGCGGCCAGTGCGTATTCGCGTTGTGCCGAAACCAGCTCCGGGCTGTACACCTCGAACAGCGGCTGCCCGCGCCCGACCGGCTGGCCGCTGGTGTTCACATACAGCCGCTCGATGTAGCCCTCGAACTTGGCCGTCACCGTGTAAGTGCGGCTCTCGTCGATCTCGACCCGGCCGCTGGCGCGCACGCTGCGGTCGAGCAGGCGCAACTTGGCCGCTTCGACCTTGACGCCCATTTTCTGGATCTTTTCCGCGCTGATCTTGAGGCCGCTATCCGAGTCGTCCTCACCTTCGTAAACCGGCAGGTAATCCATGCCCATCGGGTCTTTCTTCGGCACCGGCGAGGTGTCGGGCAGGCCCATCGGGTTGCGGTAGTAAAGGAGCTTTTTTGCCGTTTTTTGGCCGTCGACCGCAACAGGCGCCACGGTGGCCTCCGGTTTGGTCAAAGCCACCCGGTAGCCGGCAAATCCGCCGGCCGCCAGGGCAATGGCGGCAACAATCAGGGTGGTGCCGGTTCTCACAGGTCTTCTCCGAGCAGGCGTTCGATGTCGGCCAGCCGCTGCTGCTGGCTGGCCTGGGCGCGCAGCAGCGCGAGCTTGGCATTGCGGATCTGGCGCTGGGCGTCGAGCAGCGTGGCGAAATCCACCTTGCCCGTCTCGTAGCCGGCGAGCGCCGATTTGAAAGTCAGTTCGGCCTGCGGCAACAGGCGGTTGCGGGTGATTTCTTCGGTCATGCGGGCGGCTTCGAGGCTGGCGACTGCGCCGCTCAACTCGCCATGCAGGCGATGGCCAAGCGCCTCCTTGCGGACGGATGCCGCTTCCAGCATGCGCTCGGACTCGCGTTCCTGGCTGCGCCGCGTGCCCTGCTGCAACGGAATGTTCAACTCCAGCATCAGATTCCATTGATCGACGCGATCACCGACCTGCATCGGCTGCACGCCGACGATGAAATCCGGGAAGTTGTTGCGGTAAGCCAGATCGCGGCTCTTTTCGGCGCCGTCGATGCGCGCCGCTTCGATGGCCAGTTGCGGATTGCGCTCGACCAAGCGCTCGCTCAGCCGGGCCGCATCGAGCCGCGCCGGCAGCGGGCGCAAGGCGCTCGGCTCGGCCAGCGGCGCATTGGCGTTGCGCGCCAGCATGGCGTTGATGAAGGCGGCCTGTTGCCGATAATCGGTTTCCATGCCGACCAGCTCGTTATCCAGCGTGCTGCGCTCGACCTGGGCGCGGATGGCGTCCTGCTGCGCGGCCAGCCCGCCGGCATAGCGCACCTGGGCGATCTGCTCCAGCTGGCGGCTGAGGTCGATATTCTCGCGCGTCAGTTGCACTGCGCGGTGGGTCAGCCAGTATTGGGCGTAGAGCCCTTTGATGCGCCCGGCGACCTCGGCCCAGGTATCGGCGGCGCGTCCACCGGCCTGATCGGCTTCGGCAGCGGCGATGTCGCGCTTCAGATCGCGCTTGCCCCAGAAGGGCAACGGCTGCGCCAGCAGATATTTGGTGTCGCCGACATTCGCGGGCGACAGCGTCGCGCCCTGTGTGCCGTTGCGCGTGATGTTTTCCAGCTCGACGCGCAAAAACGGATCGGGCAGCGCCCCGGCCGGGCCGATGCGCTCGCGCGCCGCTTCCGCCTCCAGCCGCACCATGCGCACATCCGGGCTGCCCTCGCGGGCGATGGCGAGCAGCGATTCGACATTGCCGCCGGGCAACGATTCAGCGTAGGCCGCCGAAGTCAGCAGCATGACCAGCAGCAGGCCGGGCAGTCGGGGTTTCATTTCGCCATTTCGTAGCGGCTGACGATGGCGTTGCCGCCCTTCATCTCGGCGGCGAAGCGAATCTTGTCGCCCGGCTTCAGCTTGTTCAGCCACGCCTTGTCGGCGACGCCGAAGGCCATGGTCATCGGCGGCATGCCGATGCTGTCGAGTTGTCCGTGCTGGATGACGACTTCGCCAGCCACCTTGTCGATTTTCTTGACCGTGCCGTCGCTTAATGGCGCGGCCTGGGCGGCGGCAGGCTGCATCATGCCGTGGTTATGTTGAGCAAAAGCCGGCAGGCTGAGGGCAAGAAGAAGCGAAAGAATCAGGCGCATGGCAAGTTCCAGTTCAATTGAAGATACCCCGATTCTGGCCTGCTGCGGTCGACCGGCTGCTGACGGCAAAATTACAGTTTTGT
>ERZ1645187.1072-NODE-1072-length-25833-cov-157.752192_pt1 | contig 25833 bp, 28 predicted proteins | sample MGYA00575352_ERZ1645187 | MGnify/ENA primary metagenome ERZ1645187 (study PRJEB40837, sample SAMN11349314) | freshwater sediment metagenome | isolation source: river sediment | host: Sediment | place: India: Wazaribad , New Delhi | collected 2017-02-21 ...
ATGATATAGGTAATGGTGAATTGGCAGTCTAAACTAATATTGAGACAGCCTCTTAGGTAGGCGAATCATCCAGTCGATGAGTCGAAAGAGCGCCAGGATCAGCGCGCGCTCATACCCGCGCTCGTACATCAGGCGGATCAGGCGGAATTTCCAGCCCTGGAGGGTTTCCACGTCCGGGGTGACCTTGGCGCGGATCTGCGCCATCACCACCAAGGCGAAGACGTTGTCGCTCGCCTCCAGCGCCGCCCAGCGCGCCGGCTCGACGTAGTCGAGCAGTTTGACCATCGGGGAACTCGAACAGGAGCCGGCAGCCCCAGCGCCCATCCGGGCTTCCCCCTCTCCCCGACCCTCCCCCGCCAGGGGGAGGGAGGCCCGCGCCCGCTCCCCGCGTCGCCCAGAGTACGGTTGGTACGCAGCAGCCGGTAGCCGGGGGCGAGGCATGAGCAAGGGACCAGGGCGTGTTCGGTCGACTTATCCTTTAGGTTTTGAGGGATCGCTTCACTTTGATCAAAGTGAAACATCGAGGGCGCAAATCAACGAATTTCAGGGTTCAGGCGGCGTCCTGGTGCAGGGCATACTCCTGGATCAAAACCTCCGCGGGCAGGTGCAGACCAGCGGCCAGATGACGAATCATCTCCAACGACAATGGCAGTTGCCGCTTCATGACGGCCGCCACCTTGCCAGGGGAACCAATGAAAGGCTCCAGGTCCGCCGGCTCCAGGCCCCGCGTTTCCAGCACATATTCCAAAAATGTAATGGGATCGGGTTGCTCAATCGGAAAGTGTCGTTGTTCATAAGCATCTACCAGCAAGGCCAAGACCTCCAACCGCTCAGCCTCCGGGCTGCCATCCGGGGCCGACCACAACGCCTCAATGGCCGTGAGAGCGGCCTGGTAATCGGCGAGGTTACGGAGTGGTTTCAATTCCATAGCCAACCTCCTAAATGGTTGTAGCATCGATGCGGTCATAGTCGGCATGCGTACCGATGAAGCGCACAAACATCAATTGCTGGGTATAGCGCACCGCGACTACCAGCCGATAATCATTTCCCTTGATGTTGAACACGATACGCTGATGGGGGAGAAAACTTGCAGCGCGGTGAGCGGCCTTGATGTCAGCCGGCGTTCGCCATTCAGCCTTAGAGGCTTCAGCGTACCAGCTTCGCAAGGGGATTTCCGCCTGGGGATGTTGCGTCCAGAACTCACGCAGGGTTCTCAAGGCCAAAATCTTCATGGCAACTTCCGGCTAGACCCTCGGCGCATGGTTAGCTCACAAACGCTCCGCCGCCTCAATCGGCCACAATCTCGTCCAGGGTCTTGGCCGTGAGCACGCGCTCGGACCAGCGCAGCAGGGTCTCGGCATCGGCCGTTTCGATCCGCTGCGCGATGGCGGCGGGCAGCTCGCCAAAGCGCAGGCGGAGTTGGGCGGTCAAAATCCGCGCTTCCCCACGCTGCATGCCTTGCTGCATGCCCTGCTGCATGCCCTGTTGCATCCCTTGCTGCATGCCTTGCTGCATGCCCTCCTCTCGGCCTTTCTCCAGAAAACGCTGGGCAAAACCGCTCATGGTGGCCACCTCATGCGGGTACAGTTGGGTGTAAAGCTGGCGTTCATTGTCATCCAGGTCGGCATAGATGTCGACGAAGTCGAGGTATTTGAGCCGCTTCTCGGTGGACGGTTCCAGGTCAATCAGGCCGCGCACGGCCTGGGCATAGACCAGCAGCTTGTCCGCCGGGGCATAGGCCATGTTGGGCAGATTGAGCCGGGCGACCAGGTTGGGGCTGTGGAGATGGTCGCGGGCCGGGATCTGCTTGAGGGCGCAGGCCAGGTAACGGAAATCGAGATAGGTCCGGGTCTCGCTGCCCAAGGCCAGCCGGGTCGGGAAGGCGCCGGGGTGCAGGAAGATGACGACCGGGACGACGCGGTCGGTGGCGTAGAGCTCGGCCAGGTCCAGGCAGTAATGCGCCAGCCGGTGGATGGAAAAGCGCGCCGGCTCGGTTTCTTCCTCAAAGACGAACAGCAGGGCGGCGCGGCGGCCGTCGGGCCATTCCACCAGCAGGGGGACGTCGAGCTCGCGAAAGCGCTCGCCGAGGCGTTCCTTGAGCTGCTCCTCGCGGATCGGCAGGATACGCGCCCCGGCGTCGACCGCCTGGGCCTCGACGGCGGCGAAGAAGTGGATGGCTTGGTGAGGGTAGTCGACGATGAGATTCTTGAAGTTCTGGTCGTGGCTCATGGGGCGTTCACCGAATCGCGCGCCGTGCTTGGGGTGAGGGAGAGGCCGCTAGCCGTTGATGAGGGCCGTGAGGGATGCTGACAGGGGGTAATGCCGAACGAGGGTCATACCGATCGAGGGGCATGCTCGCCGTTGCTGATGCTGAAGCTGAAGCTGAAGCTGACCAGAATTATAGAACTCCGACCTGGTGATCGTTGGCAGTGCGGCGGCGTCGAGTGCCCAAAAACCAAAAACCTGGCCGTAGCCAGGTTCTGGTGGGGGTGGTGCTGACCTGAATCGGTAACGGCGGTGGACTGCCACCCCCGCTCCTCCGCCCCCCGGCGCGCCCCTATAGCCCCCGCAGTTCCCGCGATTGCACCTCCGACAAGGCCCTGCGGCGAAAGCCCCGCCTTACCCCCGCAACAGCCGCTCAAAATAGGCGATCGTCGGCTGCAACCCCGCCCGCAGCGCCACCCGCGGCTCCCAGCCCAGGGCCGCGCGCGCCAGGGTGATATCCGGCTGGCGTCGGGGCGTTGACGGGGGTCATCCTGGGGCAAGGGCGCCTGGACCCGCGGGGAGCGGGAGCCGGTCAGCTCCCGCACCGCCTCGGCCAGTTCGAGCATGGTGAACGCGCCGGGATTGCCCAGGTTCACTGGCCCGGTCAGCTCGTCCGGGCTGGCCATTAGGCGCACGAAGCCTTCGATCAGGTCGTCCACGTCGCAGCAGGCGCGCGTCTGGGTGCCATCACCAAGAGGGTGATCGGCGGGTTGCGCAGGGCCTGGACGATGCAGTTGGACACCCCCCGCCCGTCATTGGGGGGCGGGCGCGGGCCATCGGTGTTGAAGATGCGCGCCACCTTTAGGCGCAGCCGATGCTGGCGGCGATAGTCGAAGAACAGGGTCTCGGCGCAGCGCTTACCCTCATCATTGCAGGAGCGCGGGCCGATGGGATTGACATGGCCCCAGTAGTGCTCCGGCTGGGGGTGTGGATGGCGGGGTCGCCATAGACCTCGCTGGTTGAGGCTTGCAGGATCTTGGCCTTGACCCGCTTGGCCAGGCCCAGCAGTTTGATGGCTGAGATGAAGTGGCGGCGCCGTCAGGCGTCCGCCTCAGCCACGTCAGGCTGGCCATCGCGACACCATCCCGTCAGAGGCAACAAGGCTGCGGATGCCGTGGCCACAGGATCAGTTGGGCTCGGAACCGATCAAGGCCTCCAGGCTCTGGGCATCGAAGATGGCGTCAAGCCAGGCGTCCAGTTGGACAATTGACGCGGCGTCGATGCGCTGCGCCGCCCACGGGGGCAGGGTATTGAAGCGCCGTTTGAGCAGGCGCTTAAGATCTTCAGCCTTGCCTTCGGCCTTGCCCTCGGCCTTGCCCTCGGCCTTGCCCTCAGCCAGACCTTTATCCCTGCCCTTGGCTTCACCCTCGGCAAAGATGGACTGATACGCCTTAGTCTCCTGAATCGGGGTTACCAGGTTCAACATGGCCCATACCTCCTTCGCGGTCAGGCCGCGAAATCGCTCGAAAAACCAGAATTCCAGGACCTGCGCGAGGATGTCGCGGACTTCTTCCGCCAAGGGCGCCTCCTGCACGGTACGCCACAGGGCCGGGGCGCGGGCGCGCAGGTCGGCGTCATCCTCGATCAGCAGCGGGGCGAACACCGCCACATAGGGGTTGTCCGGTTCCCGGGCCAGCCAGTCCGGTAGGACCCGGCGCAGGACGACCGTGAGCAGCGGCGCCGTGGGATCATTCGCCCACCGGGGATAAGTGGGGACATCCGCCTCGCGCAGAAAGATCCCGACGCCGATGACATCGCGCTGGGGATGCTCCTCGCCATAAAGCCCGATCTTGGTCAGGAGATTGTACCAAGCCCGCTCCGCGCGCTGGCCTTGGAATTCGACCACATAGACCGGCCCCGGGTGCCCCTCGGGCTCGAAGAGACCATCGAGGCGCCGCTCCAGACTTTTGAGCGTCAGGGAGGAGAAACGGTAGGGACCGGGCAGCTCATAGCCGCCGGTGAGCACCCGAAAAGCCTCCGCGCCAGCGGAGAGGAAGAGATAGATGGGGTGGTCGGTCTTCATCGCGCGCCGTTCTTGGGGTGAGGGAGAGGTCAATAGCCGTTGATGAGTGATGAGGGCCGTGAGGGATGCTGACAGGGGGTGATGCCGAACGAGGGTCATACCGATCGAGGGGCATGCTCGCCGTTGCTGATGCTGAAGCTGAAGCTGAAGCTGACCAGAATTATAGAACTCCGACCTGGTGATCGTTGGCAGTGCGGCGGCGTCGAGTGCCCAAAAACCAAAAACCTGGCCGTAGCCAGGTTCTGGTGGGGGTGGTGCTGACCTGAATCGGTAACGGCGGTGGACTGCCACCCCCGCTCCTCCGCCCCCCGGCGCGCCCCTATAGCCCCCGCAGTTCCCGCGATTGCACCTCCGACAAGGCCCTGCGGCGAAAGCCCCGCCTTACCCCCGCAACAGCCGCTCAAAATAGGCGATCGTCGGCTGCAACCCCGCCCGCAGCGCCACCCGCGGCTCCCAGCCCAGGGCCGCGCGCGCCAGGGTGATATCCGGCTGGCGTCGGGGCGTTGACGGGGGTCATCCTGGGGCAAGGGCGCCTGGACCCGCGGGGAGCGGGAGCCGGTCAGCTCCCGCACCGCCTCGGCCAGTTCGAGCATGGTGAACGCGCCGGGATTGCCCAGGTTCACTGGCCCGGTCAGCTCGTCCGGGCTGGCCATTAGGCGCACGAAGCCTTCGATCAGGTCGTCCACGTCGCCGAAGGAGCGCGTCTGGGTGCCATCGCCGTAGCGGGTGATCGGCTGGTTGCGCAAGGCCTGGACGATGAAGTGGGACACCACCTGCCCGTCGTTGGGGTGCAGGCGCGGGCCATCGGTGTTGAAGATGCGCGCCACCTTGATGCGCAGGCCGTGCTGGTGGCGGTAGTCCAGCGCCCGCCGGATGCTATGGAAATAACGCGCGAGGCAATGGTGCAGATGGCCGCGATCGGCGCTGAATGGATGTCGGCCCTGGCTCAGCCGCCGCCCCATCACCGCCAGGGTATCCATCAGGGGAAGGCCACCAGCCAGCGCGCGGTGACCGGCACCAGGCCCTCCAGGACCCCGTTGGGGTGACGGGCGCCAGGCCCTCCAGGGCACCGTTGGCGGTCACCGGCACCAGGCCGGCGGGGACGCGGCTGACCGCGATCAGCACCCAGACCAGCAGATAGCCCAGCAGCATGCTCGCCGCCAGCGCCGGCACGAGGGCGGGGAAGAGAGTCAGGATGGCGGTATCATTCTGTATGAATTAAAGAATCAGTCCATGAAGCCCGGGCGGGAAAATGGGTTCGTTTCGCAAAATGGCTTTTTCAGCCGGCCGCGAAAATGGCTTTGTTTGGAAATTTGGCCCATTTTTTCACATACACCGCCATCGATGTCTCCGCCAGTTCACGGATGGTGACGTCGGTACCGGCGCCAACGTTGAGGTGCGACAGCAGGGGCCGGGTATGGGCGCGGTAGACCGCCGGGTCCAGCGTCATGACGTGGACGCAGGCGGCGGCCATGTCGTCGACATGGAGGGACTCCCGCCGGGGGAGCCCGTGCCCCAGATAGGTCGATGGGCTGGCGAGCGAAGAAGCCATTGACCGCCGCCTGGTCGAGGCGGTCCAGCTCGGCGTGGCTCGTGGTGAGCAACTTCAGGCGGGAGCGGATAGAACTCATCAAGAAGAATTTGCTCACCATAGCGCCAGGGGTGACCGCGACGTAGCTTTCCCTGCTTTGGATTCCGGCTTCCCGGCCGGAATGACGAGGGAGACGGCGACATGGCAATAGCCCAGGGGCATTGACACGCTTCACGTGACACACTAACTTCTCAAGAATGATCAAAAGCTTTGCAGATCGCGAAACGCAAGCACTGTACGCGCACGGCAAGCTGAAACGTCTGCCACCAGATATCCAGAAGCGCGCCGCGCGCAAACTTGAGTATCTGGACCTCGCCGTTCGTCTGCAAGATCTGCTCGTACCGCCAGGTAACAAGTTGCATGCCCTCTCCGGCGACAGACAAGGTCAGCACGCCATCGCGATCAATGATCAATGGCGGATCTGCTTTCGTTTCGAGGATGAAGATGCCTATGACGTTGCCGTCTGCGACGACCATTAATGAGGTCAGGACCATGAGCATCGAGAACACTGGCATCAAACGCCGACCGACCCACCCGGGGGAGATGCTGCGCGAAGATTTCCTCCCGGATTACCATCTCACGATCGCCTATCTCGCACGCTACCTGAGCGTATCCCGTTAATCGGTCAACGAGTTACTGAAAGAACGTCGCGCCTTGAGTCCAACGATGGCGATTCGCCTGAGCCGATTGTTTGGGAACTCCCCGGAATTTTGGCTCAACGCGCAACGGGCGGTTGACCTGTGGGATGCGGCGCAAGCCATCGAGGAAGAAGTTAGCCGAATCAAGCCATTGGCCGCGGCTTGACCCGAACCACGTCACCCGAGGCCGCAGAACCTGCGTACGACTGATCATCCCGGCCGCCAGGGGCGCGGGCCGCACCACCTCCAGACCCGCCCCGGTCGCCAGTGCACGCGAAAAAGGATGGCCCAAACATAAAAACCCGGCCGGTGCCAGGTTCTGGTGGGGGTGGTGGGCGGCTTCGCCCCGCCTGCCTTACCCCCGCAACAGCCGCTCAAAATAGGCGATCGTCGGCTGCAACCCCGCCCGCAGCGCCACCCGCGGCTCCCAGCCCAGGTGCTCCCGCGCCAGGGTGATATCCGGCTGGCGTTGACGGGGATCATCCTGGGGCAAGGGTGCCTGGACCAGCGGGGAGCGTGAGCCGGTCAGTTCCCGCACCGCCTCGGCCAGCTCAATCATTGTGAACTCGCCGGGATTGCCCAGGTTCACCGGCCCGGTCAGCTCATCGGGACTGGCCATCAGCCGCACAAAGCCCTCGATCAGGTCATCCACGTAGCAGAAGGAGCGCGTCTGGGTACCGTCGCCGTAGAGGGTGATCGGCTGGTTGCGCAAGGCCTGGACGATGAAGTTGGACACCACCCGCCCGTCGTTGGGGTGCATGCGCGGGCCATAGGTGTTGAAGATGCGCGCCACCTTGATGCGCAGCCCATGCTGGCGGCGATAGTCGAAGAACAGGGTCTCGGCGCAGCGCTTGCCCTCGTCATAGCAGGAGCGCGGCCCGATGGGGTTGACGTGGCCCCAGTAGTGCTCCGGTTGGGGGTGGATGGCCGGGTCACCATAGACCTCGCTGGTCGAGGCCTGGAAGATCTTGGCCTTGACCCGCTTGGCCAGCCCCAGCATGTTGATCGCCCCATGCACGCTGGTCTTGGTGGTCTGCACCGGGTCGAACTGGTAGTGGATGGGCGAGGCCGGGCAGGCCAGGTTGTAGATCTCGTCCACCTCGACAAAGAGCGGAAAGGTCACGTCATGGCGCAGCAGCTCAAAGTGCGGGTTGGCCAGCAGATGGGCGATGTTGTCCTTGGTGCCGGTAAAGAAGTTGTCGACACAGAGCACGTCATGACCGTCGGCCAGCAGGCGTTCGCACAGATGGCTGCCGAGAAAGCCCGCACCGCCCGTGATTAATACCCGTTTACGTAAGGAATAATTCATCCTAGATTTCACTCATATGATGATCATCAATCTGTACAAAGTCATGTCAATTTTATTTCAATATGAAAGGGGCGGAGTCCAATATCAATTGCAACATGTCATTGACATTTTTTACTTTATCGGCAATAATCGATAACTAAATAAATGATATTTCAATGTACTTTTTCTGCCCAAATAATTGCCTCAAAACCATAATACTCCCAAGTCCCCCTAAGGACCTTACCCAAATAAGAAGAGATAGGCTCCAAAAATAAACCCAAAAACCATAAAATTGGTGGTTTATAGTTACTGGCAGAAAAAACTATGCGAAATCCTGATTCCCTTAAAGTATCAATAATTTTTTCGTATCTCGGTGGCAATTTCTTGTGTGAAGAATCATCAAAATAGTTCAAACATCCAACGCGACTTGGAAATTTGGTACTGTCTTCACTTGGAAAAGCCAAGAAAATTTTACCCCCAATCACAACCGAATCAAGCATGGCCATAAGCACCCCCCCCGATGATCGCAATGCTCTAAATTATGAGATGAAATGACTGCTTCGTAAGCACTGCCAAGTGTGCGTATACCTTCTGCAAATTTCTCTGGATTTAAAATAACATATTGATCAGCGCAGTTAAGTTCAGTCTGATTATAATCGCTTATATCAATCCCAGTATAATAACACTTAGGACACAACTTCTTTGTTTTATAGGGCGAATTGTTGCCGCATCCAACATCTAATACTCGACAATGATGCGGTAGAGAAAGAAGAAAAGCAGACTTGCCCCATGGGCGCAATATGCCAATAAAAAATTTATTAATAAAATGTAGGATCATCTGTTACCTCCAAGCGATCATAAACATGCCAATGCTCAAGGACTATGCGGCTTCGCACTTTGGCCCCAGCAGCGCCAAGGCTAACCAAGCCCCGCCTTACCCCCACTACAGTCGCTCAAAATAGGCGATCGTCGGCTGCAGCCCCGCCCGCAGCGCCACCTGCGGCTCCCAGCCCAGGGCCGCGCGCGCCAGGGAGATGTCCGGCTGACGTTGACGGGGATCATCCTGGGGCAAGGGCGCCTGGACCAGCGGGGAGCTGGAGCCGGTCAGTTCCCGCACCGCCTCGGCCAGTTCGATCATGTTGAACTCGCCGGGATTGCCCAGGTTCACCGGCCCGGTCAGCTCGTCCGGGCGGCCAGGTTATATAGATCTCGTCCACCTCCAGGTAGAACGGAAAGGTCACGTCGTGGCGGATGAGCTCGAAGCGAGGATCGGCCAGCAGGTGGGCGATGTTGTCCCGGGTGCCGGTAAAGAAGTTGTCCAGGCACAGCACATCATGGCCGTCGGCCAGCAGGCGTTCGAACAGGTGGCTGCCGAGAAAGCCGGCACCACCGGTGACCAGTATCCGTTTGCGTAAGGCGTAATTCATCTTCGTTCCCAAATCACATACTCACGATCAGCCTCGATCATTCCGTTTGAAAATAAGTGTCATAAAAACCAAAGCAGAAAACCGCGGGTTATGCTTAAGATATCGCTTCCATAATCGGCGAGGCTCCATCACCAGTCGGAAAAGCCATTCAAGGCCATGCGACTGCATCCAGGGTGGCGCTTGACGCAAAGTACCGGCATGGAAATCAAAGGCCGCACCGACGCCAAGCATCACAGCACGCACATTTTTTTCACCTTCGCCTGAGTGGGCGTCAATCCAGCGTTCTTGCTTTGGGCAGCCGAGCCCGACGAAAAGGATACGTGCCCCTGCATCGTTGATCGCCCGCACCACATCGCGGTCCTCGGCTTCTGTCATAGCCCGAAAGGGCGGGCTCAAGTTAAAAACGGTTCGCAGCGAAGGAAAATGTTCGCGCATTCGCTCCACGAGTTTGATCAAGACTGTTGGATGACCTCCATAAAACCCCACAGGAATCCCTTCATGAGCCGCCATCTCAAGCACCCTTAGCATTAGGGTCGGTCCATACACTCGATCTTTAAGGTTGTAACCCTGGCGGCGCAGGACCCACACTAACGGCATCCCATCAGGGGTAACCAGATCGCTGCGATTTATCAATGCGCAGAACACGGGATCATCATGTGCTTCCATCACCATATGCACATTGGCTAGGAAAACACTGCGGCACGCATGCTCCTTCGCCCAAGATAGTATCGTGGCGGTTGCAGAAGCATAGCTGACCGCATCAACAGTTACACCCAACACGTTACCCGCACCGTGCAGTGTCGAACTCATCTGGTATGCTCCACCTGACACCCAACTCATAACATGAACTAGGCATGTATAACCATTAGCATCTGCTAATGGACCTCTTCAGTGTAATTCTGCTCGTAGTTTTTGACATGCAACGACGTACATGGAAAAAGGCCTAGCACCATCGTGCCAGAGCGTGCAATCGTACTGCAGGTGACATTACTGAACAAACGATCGATACTATTATTTTAAGGCCCCCCTTTGTCCTAGTCAGGTAGCGGGTCCAAGTATGAAACCAACGCTAAGCGTGGCAGTAAAAAAGGCTTCTAAAAAGTAAGACCGCAGATCTAAAAGTAACTAGACGTTAGAATTAATAATCATTGATGTGCATGATTAATCCATCAGCGCTAATATTCATGCAGATGGGCATTTGGTAGATGCATTTATCAAAACAAGGCCGACAAGGCATAGGATGGATTGCAACAATCCGATGCTCATTTCCATAAGGTCGAAACCATTTTATAGAGCCTGGGCCAAAGACAGCTACAACTTTGCAACCGCAGGCGGCCGCAAGGTGCATCACTCCGCTATCACATCCAATAAAGAGACTGGCATGGTGTAACAGCGCCTTCAGGTCAGCAAGACTCGAACGCCACCGTATGCCTAGCGTGTTTGGGGGAAGCTTTATGTCCTCTGAACCTTCATCATCAATAATGACAATGAAGGAATCATCTAGAGGCATCCGCGCCAGGACTGCACTGAATTTCTCACCCCCCCAGCGACGTATGGGGCTTCCAGCGCCACCATGCACCACCATTAGACGACCACCCACATAACCAGCAGATTTTAAGTGATTAAATACCGCAACTGAGCGTTCTGTACTTACGTTAAGCCTAGGTCGTGGATCAATCTGCTGTCCCGTTAATCGCTGTGCTGCGACAGCAGCAGCTTCTGCCCTATGTAGTTTTGCATACTGTTCTGATGTAATTCTAAAGTCATTTGTGATCCATTTTCGTCCACCGGCCGCCGCAAATCCTGCCGTTGCATTCGCGTTGAGCAAACGCAATTGCAATATCTCACGCACATCCCACCGTGGGGCGATCAGGATGTCGAATGAATGGCGACGGATATTACGTATTTCAGTGAGGTAGATGCGCCAGTCAGCCTCCCAAAACCGGTACTTAAGTGAATACTTGGTCCAAGGTGGTACTAAGCGGTGATACTGGTCGGCAAGACCTTCATCGGCAAATAGATCTTTGAGAAAAGGCTTTCCAATCAGTTCGACAGCGGCATCTTCAAAGACGGCTCTCAACGTTCGTAATAGCGGAACGGTCAGCACCGCATCGCCGATCCCCCACTGCAACAGAACTCCGATCCGCTTCGGTGCTGCGGATGTTGCCAGGCATCTTCGTGGCCAGAGCATTGATAAGATGTCAGCCGCTTTATGTACGAATGTGAAATGCCGCATTAATTAAATGAGATTGAAGTGAGTACCGGGTTATCGGTAAGAGTTATTTTCAGCGGATCCGTTTGCAGAATGGCGATCTGATTTAAGCAAAACAGCGCGTTGTCCAGTAAGTTGGCGACGATCATTGGTAGCTCAATTGCATCCGGCCGATGGTCGCCGTGGTCGAATAACCATGCAGGGTGGGTACGATCAGCACTCGTCCACCCCTGGCCTCCACGATCTCGTGGCCGACCACCTCTTCCGCACGATAATCGCCACCCTTGACGAGCAGATCGGGCTCGCAGGCGCGGATCACTTCGATCGGGGTGTCCTCGCTGAAGATGACGACCAAATCGACCTGCTGCATGTTTGCCATCACAGCGCCCCGCACCTCATCGGACTGAATTGGGCGCGTATCACCCTTCAGGCGCTTCACCGAGGCATCGGAATTGATCGCCACGATTAACTTATCGCAATGGGCGCGCGCGGTCTTGAGCGAGCGTAAATGTCCCATGTGGAGCAGATCGAATACGCCGTTGGTGATACCGACCGTCGCCCCAGTGCGCCGCCATGCCTTCACGAGGCGCGCAGCCTCAGCGTAATCCGAGAGCACCACGGCTTTTTTGTTACGACCACGCTCGTGGATCAGGTGCTGGACCTCTTCCTGCGTGACTACCGCGGTGCCGACCTTGCCAACCGCGACTCCGGCAGCGGCGTTGGCGTAATGCACGGCGGCACTGATGTCCTGGCCCGCGACCAGTGCGCAGGAGAGGCCGGCAACGAAGGTGTCCCCCGCGCCGGACACGTCAAAGACGTCAATTGCAAAGGAGGGGATATGCTCGATGAGCCCAGCGGCGCTGATCAGCATGACGCCATTCTTGCCACGGGTAACGGCGACGTAGTTCAGGTCATGCTCGCTTGCGAGCTTGGAGACGAGATGGATCAGCTCGGCCTCGTCACCTGGCGTGGATCCGACGGCAACCGAAAGCTCAAGCTCGTTTGGGGTGATGACCGTGGCGCCGTGGTATTTGCTGAAATCGGTTCCCTTTGGATCGGCGACAACGGGAATTCCATGCTCCCGGGCCATGCCGATGACCGCTTGGCAGAGATCATGGGCCAGTGCCCCCTTGGCGTAATCGGACAGCACGATTAGGCTGGCATCCTGCACCTGCCCGAGGGCGAGGGCTGACAATTGCGCCCGGCTCTCGGTAGCGAGCGGGCTGAGGTTCTCGCGGTCGATGCGCAGCATCTGCTGACCAAGGGCGGAATACCGCGCCTTGATGATCGTCCCGCGCGGATCCTCCGCGCCGAGGAAGCGCATGCTCCGTTCCGTTTCAAGCAGTGCACGTAGCTCTAGCCCTCCTGGATCGCTTCCGAGCGGGGCGACCAGCGTGACCTCTGCACCGAGCGCGACGATATTGCAGGCCGTATTGGCCGCACCACCGGGCATCGACAGCTTATCGACGAGCTTGAGCACGGGCACAGGTGCTTCGGGCGAGATCCGCCCGACTTCTCCGGTATAGAAATGGTCGAGCATGACATCGCCGAGACAGAGGATGCGCTGGGACGCGAGAGTCCCGTGGAGTGCCGTGATTGTCACAAAGTCCTCCTAGGCTGAAACGAGACCTAGACGTCGCTCGATCTGCCCGCAGAAGATGTGCCCGATCAGAATATGCATCTCCTGAATGCGCGCGGTCGTGGTGCTGGGAGCGAGGATCGAAACGGTCGAGATAGGCCCGATGGCGCCACCATCTCCGCCGCCAAAGAAGACCACCTTCATGTCGCGCTCTAGTGCGGTTTCGATGGCGGCAAGGACGTTATTCGAACGGCCGGAGGTGGAGAAACCAATGAGGATATCGCCAGGGCGGCCGAGTGCTTCGACTTGGCGGGAGAAGACGCTGTCGTAACCATAGTCGTTACCAGCGGCCGTCAGGGTGGAGGTATCGGTGGTAAGCGCTATCGCGGGGAGCGCCTGCCGATCCGTGGTGTAACGCACCGTAAGTTCTGTCGCCAGATGCTGGGAATCGGCCGCGGAACCGCCGTTGCCGCACAGGAGGAGCTTGCCACCATGCAGGAATGCGTGAATACAAATTTCTATACCCATTTCGATCGCTTGAAGTAGCGCCGGGGAGGATTGGATGTCACGAACGACTTGGATATGCTCCAAGAGATCGGGAAAGCTGGCAGCGTTTTTGGGGGCCATGCGCGGGGAATCTCCTTACAGCCATGGATTGAAAGAGTAATCATGTCATGTTGACCCCATATTGAGCCAATCAGCATAACCTATTTAATGCGATCTATACGGCCTTCCGCTACTGAGAAGATAAGGTCTCCAATCTCTGCAAGCTTGGCGCTGTGGGTGGCAATAACGATGGTCGTGCCCTTCGCCGCCAACACATTTAATAGCCTAGCCAAGGTCTCTTCCGATAGCTTGTCCATGGCACTGGTCGGCTCGTCAAGGAACAACAACTTGTAGCCCTGCAACAGCACGCGGGTCATGGCCAGCTTTTCCTGCTGCCCACCAGAAAGACCAATACCCTGTTCTCCAACCAAGGTATTCAGCCCCTCAGGCATCGAAGCAAGAACCTGATCGAAGCCCGTAACCCGGCACGCTTGCTGAAGTTGTTCATCCGTGACTTTTCTCTTGAGCTTCAGGTTGTCGCCAATCGATGCATGAAATATATAGGGATGTTGGGACACATAGCCAATCGCCGTCAACCAACGCTCGATGCCAATTGTTTTAATGTCAATCCCGTCAAGTTTGACCGCACCCGAATCCGGGATCAACAGACCTACGAGAATGTCGAGTAGCGTGGACTTGCCGTGACCGGATGGCCCACAAAGAACGACCTTCTGGCCACGTTCGATAACGAGGTCAACCCTATCAATAACCTTCTTCGAACTATAGCTGAAACTAATACCCTCAAGCTCCAGATGCTGCCACTCAGGGAGGACGACATCGTTCACATTGGGGAAAACCATGTCTCCCAGACCCAGACTTTCAATCTTAGCGGCAACCTGCGCCATTTCCTTCTGGTGACTGCTGAGACTGGTAGCCGCCATGCTGGCTCGGGTGAGGTAGGGCATGGCACGGAATGCCGCACCTATCAAGAACAAAGCATTGGAAGCGAAATTGGCGTCGTTCGCCAACACATCCCTAAGCAGAAAAGCCGATGCGAAGATGGCCATCACGAAAACGAATTCAATGATGGCGCGGGTTTCATACTGCACGATGTTGACCAAGCCAAACATTTTGCTGGACTGGTGACCATGTGTGCTCGCATCATCGAAGACACTCTGGCGTAGATTTAGGGCCCGCAGTTCCTTAGCGCAGCGCTGGCTTTCAGCGACGATGTTGGCATATTCCTGATTATGATGCATGTGGAGAATGCCCATTTCCCGGGCCTTGTGTCGGCTACGCCTAAAAATGATAGCCCCGGGCATGACTGCAATTACCGCGGGTACAATAATCCATGGCGTAATCAGGAGCGCTGAAGCTATAATTAGCATTAAGGACATGAGGCTTTGGATGAGGTCGGCGGCCGCGAACAGACCATTGAGAGCCAATCTGCACTCATTCAAAAGGATATTGGAGGCTTGCCCGCTGCGGGCCCGGGAGGCATCACGGTAGGACTGTGCAAGCGTATTAAAAAAAATACGGTCACGCCAACGGGACTCTTCATCTGCAAGATAACCATAAATTTTGCGATAGATGAGAATCACTGCCGCCGAGCGCAGGAACCAAAAGGCCAGAACAATGACACCCGCACTATAGAGATTCAATAATGCAAAAGACTCCGACCCTTGGATCACATGTCCCAACAGGTACAAGGTAAGGAGGTTCGTCAGGTCCATGACGGCGACCACGAACAGAAGCCCAACCAGCTTCAAAAAGACAGGTCGGTTATGATTGATTAGTTGCCATCCGGGCAGCCGGCGAAAGGCGATCAAAACAAATCACCCGACAGAGCGCGGATATGCCCCAATGATACGAATCCAGCGCACAGGTGCCGAAATCGGGATTGGCGATGCGCTGCCCCCATGTTGAAGAGGCCAAGAATAAAATGCCAAAGCATACGGGTACTGTGTTTGGCAAGGGACAGAAGATTGGCGACCAAACTGCGTGGCGTCAGCAAACCAAAAAATTTGCGGGCCGCTATGCCTTCCTGATACAAACGGCGATAAAACCACTTCTTCTGCAGCCGCACCGGGGTAACCGCATGCCGAACCGTCGCGGTGCCACAATAGAGCAACTTTCCACCCTGCCTTTTGATCTGTTCTTCAACCCAGCGTTCATCCATGCCGAAAGCTGGGAGATTTTCGTTGAAGCCACCAATTAGGCCCAACACCCGACGCGGTACGGAAAAACTTGCCCCAACCAGAAACTCAGCGTTCTTAAGGCAGCGGTCATCTGGCCCTAGGTCAAGCTGGGTAAGATAGGGTATAAAATCAGGATGCAACCAATGGGGATATCCTTCGCACCCAATGAAGGCCGGCACCACGCGGGTACCTACCGCCACCGGCAACTCGCCATCCCACTTCCGACTATAAATGCCTGCAAGCGCGTCGATCGCGCCCTCGGTCACTGTGGCATCGTCGTCTAGATACAACACAATTTCGGCGCTGGCGGCCTGCCAGCCGCAGTTGCGCGCAAACGGCAGCCCGAGCCGCGCTTCGTATACATAACGCAGATTCAGCATCAGGTCAGCATAGGCGGCAGCGACTGCTTTAGTATTGTCAGTGGAAGCATTGTCAACGACAAGCACCTCGACAAGGGATGATGATGGAAAGACATACAGGCTTTCCAGGCAAGCTTTTAAATCGCTGGCCCGGTTATGGGTACATATCACTGCTGAAATTGAAAGCGTCATTTTTTGCAGGAAATTAGTAAGGTCGAACTATCCGCCTGCAATGCGGTGATCTTGCGGTCGGGCAACAGCCGCAGCAGCATAAGGCCAATACAGTTCGAAATGATCGCAAAGCCTGCAAACAAAGCTTTTCTGTACTTCTCGTTCTTTTTTCGGTATGAGGGAAGGATCATCTTTTCAACAAGCGCGTTGACAAACCCCGTCGCGCTCACAATAGCATTGTCGACCGGTTCTACCGATATTTCGGACCAGCCAAAATGCTCAAAATGCGCTTTTAAGCCCGGTACAGTCCAGCGCCAAAAGTCGGCATCGGCATGAACCCGGAAGAAGCCATGCGTAGTCAGATACAGTGTCCCACCCGGTTTCAGACAACGCCGCATCTCAGCATGAAATAGGCCAAGATTATCGACATGTTCTAGAACCTGCCAGCTGACACAAGTGTCGAAACCCTCATCCGGCTTGGGAATTTTTCTATCATCGCCAATAAGCGTGATGGACAAATCACCATGAGCCATGACATCGACACCTTCATAGACCTCACTTTTGAAAAGGCATCTATATGGCATCCAGCCACAACCAATATCCAGAACGCGCGCATCCTGGGCAATAGTTGTACTAACCCGCCTGATGACGCTTAGAAGCGTTTTGCGATGCAAATAGTCGGTGTCGAAAATTGGCGGGTAAAGCCACCGATTACCGATACACTTCGTGATCGGAAATTTTTTGTATTTAAACATCAAATAAGTCCTACGAGCGCCAAAATGACAATTCATGACCAATAATATCGGCCAACCTACGCCTCTCTTTAGTATAGTAATCAACCATCCAATCTATCGATTTTTGTGATATCGTAATGTTCCTAGTAAGAAGCCTCACCCCCAATCCGGACAAGTATCTATGTGAAAAAGGAGAAAAAATTTTAGCAAACCGATATAATCGCTGATTGATTGGTGCTCTATTGCCTCCAACATTAAATTTATTTTCAAATCCCAAGGAGACTTGATCTTCAATACCCAACCATGACAGCAACTTTGTGGTCTCCGTCGCAGGGTCAGCGACAAACTCCTCAAATATCAGGATGTAAATATTGTTACACCCAAAGACGTTCCAAAACCGCTGCAACTGTTGAGAATACAGCCCCTGCGAAATATACTTCAGATTAGCCGAGTTATGCATTTCAGAAATAGTCTGTTCAAAACTTCTAGTTTCATGCCCTAGCCTACGTTGCAACTTATAATCAGAAATTGCTCGCTCTACAGGATCTCGAAGAATAACGACCAAACGGCTACCTGGACAATCATGGTTTATTCTTTCCGCTGTCCCTGGGTAGTACAAATAAGAAGCTGATACTTCAATCCTGTACCGCTGTTCTGCTGCATCAACAAACAGCGCTTGATACCCTTCACGCGTAGATATATGGGGCAACCCCCCCCCAGGGACCAACCCCCTCTGAATAAGCGAGGGAGTAATAGTGAGGCTCTTTCTCGGCGGCTGCAAAAATATCGGGGTGACCAGACAGCCAGTGGAAGAGAGTCGTCGTTCCGCATCTACCTGCGCCGATGATAAAAAGATTGGGCATATTATTTGTCATGGCTTGTTCCACGGGTCTATCCGTATTGTCCTATTTAACCTGACCAAGGTCCGATAAATTATTTGTAATTAAAATATTCGATATCGTCGTTCTGACCAACTCTGCAGACACACCAAGAATGCAATGCGCAAAATCGTAGCTACAGCCTCTTGAGCACTCTGGCGATTCAGCACTGGCGGGTTGAATTACAAAATTATTTTTTCCGTAAGGGCGAAAACGTAGAACAGAATTTTGATGGCCAGGGGCGCCACCGATAGGAAAGCCTGAAACCGTCACCGTCGGCGTACCAACCGCTGCTGCGATATGGCCTGCACCTGAATCATTGCCGACAAACAAAATCGCACGCTCAAGGAGGACCGCTAAAGTGGGCAAATCCGTCTTTCCGCACAGGTCTACGACAGCATCGCTGGCGAGTTTGACAACCCTTTCAGCCAACAACTGCTCCCCTGGCGCCCCAAGCAGTACTGACCGCAATCCATATTGTTGATGTAAGAACTGAGCTACCTCTGCAAAGCGGTCTGAAGGCCACATATTTCGCCCGCTGCTCGCCGCACCGGGCGATAAAGCTACAATTGGCTCCTTTTTACCCACCCCCACTTTGGCAAGCAATGAATTAAGATGAACCCTGGCCGTTTTTGACACCCAGAATTCGAGTCTATCCTCAAGTAGTTCTTTCCCCGCAGCAAACGCCTCCAGAAGGGAAAGATTTGAACAAACCTCATGTTGCGGGGGGGGGCAAATCAATCAAATCAGTGAAACATTCGTCATGGAAAAAAGCCGACATTGGCTTGAAATGTCTTCCCTTGCGAAATGCAATTCGTGTTTTGGCTCCTGTCGCCCAAGCTACAAGGGCCGTGCCATCAGCGTCAGGCCCACGCCTCGGTGAGAAAACAAGATCCGGTCGCTTGTCCGAGAAATATTCACGTCTCAATCTCCACATTCTGACAAACTGATGGAAGCTGTCCGCATACCTCAAAACACGAGCTTTAACGGGAATAATTCGGTCCGCGTACGGACAGTCCTTAAAAAGGGAAACCACCCCGTCAGACAGCACAAGATCAAGCTTTGCATGCGGGAATAGTTTTTTTGTTTCGCGGATGAGGGGGATGGTCATCACCGCATCGCCAATATGGTCGGTCCGGACGATGACTATATGCCTAACGTACTCCGAAACGAGAGGATCTATCATGTCCGTCATGACGGCGCTCTTCCTGGCCTGCCTGCCATGAAGGACGCGCCATAAACGAGTGCATACAAGCAAATGGTGGCGCTAAGGGAAGCCATCATTGGGTTGAAATTTGCGAAAACCAGGAAATTCATTATCGCGAGTGTCGCGCCATGGCAATAGGCCGCAGTGTATTGGTCAGTCGGGTCCGCTCGCTCGGCTACCACCTGGAACAGGCTGATCAATTTAATGAAACAAAAAGCCAGCAGAGATGCCCCGAAAATCCCACCCTGTAACACGATAATGGAAAAATCTGAATGTATCGGGGCGATAATATCCTGCCACCAGGGCAAGAATGATTCCATATTTTGGGCGTTGATTGACCCCGTAAAATATGTCCCGAAAATCAGTGACGAATCGTGATAGGAATCACTGGCAGATTCAATGACTGCTAGGCGGAATTCTGAATTGCTGTGTGCGGCAAGTGGCCCCTGCTTGAGATCCTGCTCTAGGTCAAGCGGCAACTGTAGCAGATGTGGATTAAGCATAATCAATATACTATAAACAGAGCTCGCTAGGACCATAATCTTAGCGATCCGGTATATGTCAGGTTTGTATATAAGGCTTATAGCGGCAACAGCCAGAGTCATTGTCAAACATACCACGATTGTCGACGATGGCCGATGAAGGGTATAGATACCGATTATCAGCACCAGAGCAATAATCTGTGTTTTTTTTTCCATCGCGACAGACAAGGACAGCGCATAGAAGGCAACCACTATAATCTGGTGCGAATACTCTAACCCCAAAATATGGGCGAAAAGCATCATTACCACCATGCCGATTAGCAACATGTGAAAATGATGCCCGATCCTGTAGCTATCTCTCCGAGGCGGGTGCGGCATACACGAAAACAATAACATAAACATGGGGATTATCGCGGCACCATAGCTGTTATCCGATCCGGTAATCTTGCTAAGGGCAAAGGATGCCAAGCCTATTAAAGACAGGAATAGGCAGGGCCAGATGTAGTCGATAGCCCGGGTAATGACGCGGTAATGTAGGGCATTGTAGAGTAGAACGAGAAACCCGAGAACTGATACAACATAGGAGGTGGTACGATCTGAATAGTCAATTAGGCTGGCCCCTAGGAGTATTACCATCGATACAGAGAAAAAAACCAGGTTAAAAAACTCGCTATAATCCAGTGAAATAGGCTGCCGCTTACCCGAATCCGTCCCCTGTAAATATGCACTTGCTACACGGATTGTCATTGCAAATAATCCTCCGCACCCAATTGTGGATACCTAGCCCGGCCAGCGCCAGGATGGCTTACGAAAACTAATCGCTTTTCTCTGATATAGGTCCGCGCCGGTATAGATATCATACTCAAGCGGTGCGGGCTGATAATAAGCACCCGCCAGAACTTTTTCTGTGAACCTGAGCATATTGATCGGAAACCTAAGCATCCGTGCCCAGGTAGGCATAGTCATGAAGAGCTCCCGAGCTTCCCGCACTGCATAGTGGCTTGCCCCCAAGTTCGACTCGGTGATGGTAAATGTGGAAAAGTAGCGGCTGACATGCATAGCCTTGAAACCCGCCTTAAGCATTCGGATAACCAGGTCCGCGTCACCCGCCGCCTTGAAATTAGGTGAGAAACGGAATCCCTTGTCAAACACAATGCGACGAACGAACATTGTGCAAGACATCACGTAGAGATGCGCTATACCTATATAAAGCCAGCGCGGCTGGTGCCCCTTTCGATAAGCTAACGGCTTACCTTCCGGGTCAACAAGTATCAGGTCGCCAAAAACGAGATGGATCGCTGGGTTAGATTCAAAAATTTCTGCAACATGTTTCAGGGTGCCTGGCAGATACTGTTCATCACAGTTTAGGTAGGAAACGATGTCCCCGTCGGCCATCGATATGCCCCTGTTGATGGCATCATACATGCCGCTGTCTTCCTCAAAAATCGCTTCAACGTCGGATCGGTCGGCCAGCCATTCCCGTGTCCCGTCAGTCGACCCCGGGTCGGCAACAATATGGCAAACATCAACACCTTGATCCATGATGGATGCATGGCAACGCTGCAGCATGTCGGCCATATTTAAACTGGGTGTTATTACGCTAAAAGATACCATGGTTGAGGTAATTCTGAATGTTCGACAGTCGAGTCAGAAGCAGTTTCTCTCTGCATTCACTTAGTCCGCTAATCCTCAATAATCCCATAAGTCTCTTGCAATTAGATGTCTATTTTAACTACCAGACATGAAAACATTTTTTTGGTACTTGATCTGCATGGTTGCCATTCCGGACGCCAACATAAAAAATTTTATTTGCGCATTTTAGGCCAGTTGCTAAGATAAAATATTATTCCATGTATTCAAATTAGATTCTTGTCAGGCAATAATGAGGGCGTCAAATGTTAGTGCCCCTAAAGGCAGAATGCACAAGCAGAGAGTAGGTATCGAAGTGTAAATCTAAAAGTCTTCGCCTAATACGCATTGCGATGGGAAAAACCATACAGGATGGTCTTCAATATAATCTTTAGATCAAGCCAGATGGACCAATTACGTATATACCAGATGTCGTGCTCAACTCGTGTTGTAATCTTCTCCACCGTGTCTGTCTCTCCCCGCCAGCCGTTGACCTGGGCCCAGCCAGTAATGCCGGGGCGGACCCGATGGCGCAGCACATAGCCCCGGATTTGACCACGGTAATGCTCGTTCATGGCAACCGGGTGCGGGCGGGGGCCGACGATGGACATGTCGCCCAGCAGGACGTTGATGAACTGCGGCAGTTCGTCGAGGGAGGTGCGGCGCAGGAAGGCCCCCAAGGGGGTGATGCGCGGATCCTGGCGCTTGGCCTGGGTGAAGCGGTCGCCGTCGTCGCAGACGGTCATGCTGCGAAACTTCCAGACCCGTATCTGCCGGCTGTTGATGCCGTAACGGCGTTGTTTGAACAACACCGGACCGGGGGAGCTGAGCTTGATGGCCAGGGCGATGGCCAGCAGCGGCAGGGCGATGATCAGCAGGATCAGGCTGGCGATGACGATGTCCTCGGCGCGTTTCAGCCAGCCATCGACGCCCCAGAAGGGGGTGTCATAGACGCTGAGCAGCGGGATGCCGTGCAGATTGGACCAGGTGCCATGCGCCAGGTCGCTGGTGAAGAAGTCCGGCACCAGGAACACGGAGGCGGCGCTGTCCGCCAGGCGCTCGATCAGGCGGTTGGCATGGTCGCGGGCCTGGCCCCCGCTGGGTAGGGCGATATAGACGATCTCGACCTCACCGGCGCGCACCAGGGCTTCGATGCGTTGCAGTTGGGCATCCAGCGTTTCGCCGCCGCAAACCGCCAGGGGCTTGGTCGCCGCGACGCTTGTGGCGGGGCCGGGGGACGACGCGGGCGCGCTGTCGTCCACGTCGGGGTAATCGACCTGGGTGTGAAGGTTGAGGCCCAGCCAGGGGGAATGCTGGATGGTGCGTTTCAGACGCTCGGCGACGTCTCCGCTGCCCCAGAGGAGGATTTGGCGCCGGTGGCCGACGTGTGTTCCGATCCGTTCGCTGAGGGTGCGCGCCCCGGCCCGCCAGCCGCTGAGTAGGAGCGGGACCAGGAGCAGCCAGGCCCCGGTCGCCACCCGCGAGAAATTCGCGGTGGATTTAAACAGGTAGGCCAACAGCAGGAGCAGGGCGGCGACCTGGAGCCAGACCCCCAGGATCTGGAAAAACTGGCGCTTGGAGGTCTCGCCCCGCCAGGGGCGGTAAACACCGGCAAATTCACCGAAGGTCACGAAGAGCATGCCACTCAGGGCGGCGGCGACGGAGTATCCCGTGTTCCAGTCCATTTCGTGGAGGGCAATGGCGATCACCAGAAGTGCCGCGATCACGCCCATGTCCGTCAGCTTGGCGAGCAGCGAGAAGCCCCGCAGGGCGTGACGGTTGGCATGCGCGGGGAGGTTGATCATTGACTCGGTGTGACTGTAGTCCATGTGGGCGATCCTCTTAGGCTCTCAGTCCTCTCGCGGCAAAAGATTCCGGGCCCGTCTTTGGGCCCGCCGGTCGTGTCGTTCGGCTCTGCCATAGGCGATCAAGCAGCTATAAATAAACGAGCCGGCGAAGAAAATGGCCGCGCCCTTAAGGCCGTCGGTCGGCGAGTTGCCGATCGCCGCGGTGGAGCCGACCAGGGTCCAGACGGCGACCGGAAACAGGGAAGGCGTTACCTCATGGGCGTTGAGATCGGTAATGAATCCTCGACGAACCTGCTTCATCCACTGTGGAATCTTCATGGTGCTAAGGGTCGGTAAAGGGGTTGACGATCTGTTCCGCCTGGGTGGGCGGGGTCTTGCCCACGGGGTTCGCGGGGTCTGGGTTTGCATTGGCGTGCGGGGCCGGGTTGGCTGCCGCGGTGGTGGGGCTAGCCACCAGATCAGGGGTGCGCCGGCGACGCAGGCGGCGGGCGCTGGTCGCGGTCTCCGGGTGCTCGGGCGGTCGCAAAAAGAGGGCCGCGAGCAAAGCGAAGACGGCCTGGTTGGCGGGGGTGACCAGGTTGTAGTCCACCACCTCGTGCAGGGCGAGCAGCAGCAGGCCGATGCCGGCGCCAGCCTGGAGGAAGCGGGTGCGCGACCATTCCTCGCGGCTATGGACCCGCGGCCAGTGGCGCAGGTAGAGGACCAGGGCCAGGACGATGAGGACCGGGGCGATGAGGCCGGCGTCCGCCACCCATTCCAGGTAGTCGTTGTGGGCGTGGTTGATGTAGCGGGTGCCGAAGATGGCCGGTTCCTGGAAGGGGCGGATGGCGTCGGGGTAGGTGCCGGGGCCACTGCCCAGGGGCAGGCGCTGGCCGATGGCGGTGAGGCTGGCGCCAAAGATGGCGACGCGACCGTCTTCCGCTGGGTCGAGGGAGAAGCGGTCCAGCACCGGCGCCAGGCCGATGGCCAGGCCCAGCCCCAGGACCAGGGCGACGAAGGTGCCGGTGAAGCCGAAGGCGTTGCGGCCGCCGATGCGCCGGGCGTAGAGCAGGGTGGACAGGATCAGGCCGAGCATGGCGGTGGCGATGCCGGCGCGGGAGCGGCTGAAGATGACGCCCAGCAGCAGCAACAGGGCGGCGCCGCCGTAGGCCAAGGCGGCGGTGCCCTGGCGGGAGCCGAGGAAGGCGGCGCGCCGGCGCCAGGTGCCGGGGGCGCGCTGGCCCGCGTCCCGCCCCAGGCTGGAGAAGAGCAGGGCCAGGGCCAGGCTCAGGGCCATGACCAGCAGGCCGGCGAGATGGTTGCGGTTGAGAAAGGTGCCGATGGCGGTGTCCCGGTGGCCGCCCTCCAGGGCGAAGAGCATCTGGCCGCTCTGGCTGGAGGTGTACTGGACCAGGCCGAGCAGGGCCTCGCCGCAGGCGATGAGCAGCAGGAGCTGGACCAGGCGGGTGAGGGCCTGGGTATCCAGGGCGCGGCTGCCAACGAAGACCGCCAGGGGCACCAGCAGGGCCAGGCCGGCGTTGAGGGTGGCGGTGGGGTTGAGGGACAGGGGCTGCCAGGCGCCCAGGGCGCTGGCGGGGAGCAGGGCCTCGGCGGCGGTCTGCAAGCCGCGGCCAGGGAGCGCGGCCACCCAGGCCGCGGGCAGGGGGATGAGGTAGGCCAGCACGGTGAGGGGCAGGGCCAGCAGCAGGAGGATCTCCAGCCGGCGCAGGGGCACCTGGCGGGGGTACCAGAGGGCGGCGACGAGGATGGTCAGGCTCAGGCCGTGCAGCACCAGTCCGGCCAGGGGCGCGGCGCCGCCGCGAAATAGGGGGGCGATAACCAGCAAAAGGGCCAGCAACAGGGCGATGGGGCGGGCCAGGGGGTGGCCCGCGGGCTGGGCCTGGAAGTGGGTTTTGGCCTGGGTCTGGGCCGTGTGATGCGGCCGCGCCTGAGTCTGGGCATGATCCTGAGCCGCGGCGAACCCAGGGGTTTCGCCCAGAAGGCCGGACCGAGCCAGCGCGGCGGCCGGGTCGTGGCGGTGCAGTTGGGCAATGGGGGCGGTAGCGGTCATGCGGTCAACAAAGGGGGGCGATTGGGCAATGACAAAATGGCAGGTGCGATGTTAAAACCGGTAATTCAAATACCGGTCAGACCAGTATTGGCAATTCGCTACCGGGCCGTTCAACGGGGAGAGAGATTAGCAAATGAAAGTGGCTTAAGAATGGCGAATGAATGCCACTATTTTGCTACTTTATTGCATTAGTATTTCGTTCATCAGGTTGGGGCGACATCGATGTCACTCCATTTATTTGTATAATAATCAAATACTTGATATTGATATGCAATGCTTGGTGTTGTGGGTCGCGCTCACCCTGGCGGAGAAAATGTCGGAATTTGTCGGATTTCGTCGGATCTTGTCGGATCTTGTCGGATCTTGTCGGAATTCGTCAGATTTGATCGCTGGATACCTATATTGATATCTGGTTACAATCTTTCTCGCGCCTCATTAGCTGACGCTCCCGCAGTCACGACAACAGCCCCAAGGGATACCATTAAGGAGATCTTGTTTGTGCGTTATCTTGACCCTCTGCGTAAGTTGCATTGCCTCTACGTCGACGCGGATGACACCCAGCGGGCCGAGGTAGCCGTGTGGCTCGAAGGCATGTTCGCGGAGATTCTGGTGGCTGGCTCGGTGGCGGAGGCGTTGCGCTTGGCGGAAACGTCCGAGGTGCATGCCCTGCTCTGCGAGATCCATCTGCCGTCCCCCCCCCCCCCCCCCCCGGGGGGGCCCGGGGGGGGGGGCGGGGGGGGGGGCCGGG
>ERZ1645187.1073-NODE-1073-length-25824-cov-17.072956_pt1 | contig 25824 bp, 31 predicted proteins | sample MGYA00575352_ERZ1645187 | MGnify/ENA primary metagenome ERZ1645187 (study PRJEB40837, sample SAMN11349314) | freshwater sediment metagenome | isolation source: river sediment | host: Sediment | place: India: Wazaribad , New Delhi | collected 2017-02-21 ...
CGATGCCGGGCAGGTGGCCCGCCTCGGCGCGGATCGCGATCGCGGTCTGCGCCGTACCCTGGCGGTCGCCGTCGATCAACCAGACGTCGCGGCCGACGAGGGCGCGCGCGATGGCGATGTTCACGGCGAGGGTGGTCTTGCCGACGCCGCCTTTGGTGTTGCCGACAGTAACAATCATATTTATAGCTTACAGATAGCACTAAGATATCTATTGAATATCATCTTTGGCACAGAGTCAATGTCGCCGACGTTCGACGATTCCCCGTAAGGTAGACTCGGATAGATCTCCTCAAACCCACTGAAAAGATGCTTTGTCCAGACATTCTCGCTAGGACTCTTACGGAACCGAGTACCGGTAATGGATCTAAGCCGTATGCGTACGGGAATAGCTGGCAGTATCACTCTCGGTCAGATCGCCACTCTAAAGTGATGTGCTGGGGCGTGACCCTGGATCTGATGCTGGCGTGCCCTCTTCTACGAGAGCACGTCTCGACGGGTAAGGTCTCCGTCGGCATCAACCACGAGATGAGCGACTTCAGGAACAAGAAGAAAAAGAACCTTGATCTCGTTCTCTGTCGGAGTACCGAAAGCGGCACGTTCGGCGGCTCGAAGAGCGGTAGACAAGCGGCACGTACTTTCGCTGAGCTAGCGCCGATCTACGGGATCGCGCTCACCGATCATGAGCGGTCCCTTCTCGATACCCTCCCCCCACTGAAGATCGGCAAGGTATCAAGCGTTCTGCTCGCAGTGGAGGCCAAGGCAGCGATGACTGCCTTCCACAAAGCTCGCCCGCGTCTCAAAGACGAACTCACATCGAGTCATCAAACCATCCACGGCGATACGGACGAAGCGATCGCGGCGGGCTTGGTGATGGTCAACACCGCGAGCGAATTCGTATCGCCCGATATGAACAAGTTCACCATCGACGGGACCAATACGCACGTCTCATTCAACGTGCAGCCGAAGTGCGCACAAGCTGTGGTCGAAGGCCTGCGCGAGCTTCAGAGGCGTTCGAAACGCGGCGACGAAGGCTTCGATGGGATCGGCGTGATACTGCTTGAGTGCGCGAATAACGGCTCGCCGGTAAAAGTCACATCGCCAGATCCAGTCTTACTGCCGAGCAACGACGATTTCGACTACTCGCGCTTCATTCATCGTCTCGCTCAGCTCTACTCGAACCGATTCCAGGGCCAGTGAAGGGATTCAAGCGGCGAGCTTCGGCGGGACTTCTCCACCGAGCTCTACGATGTGCTGCTCAAGGGCTTCGATAAACGCGTTCTCGAAGCGCAGCTTCGAACGACGCGTACGGCTCAAGAACCCGGTAGCGGCTTTCAGCGATAGGGGATCCAGCGGCCCCTTCAAGAACTCGGCGAGAGGTAAAGGCCTTCGCCCGATCGGGTCGGTACTGATCCGCACAGAGAAGCGCTTCTTCCCATCGAATCGCGCAGCACGGGGGCAACTCCCTACAGTAGGAAATTCGTGGTCACGCTCCGGTTCGTACCGCAACGGATCCAACAAGCGCTCGCCGATCCACTGCGCGACGGGAACGCTTACAGCGCTCCCGACTAACCCCCAGCGCGAGCTCGGGCGCGCGACCGTTTCGGCTTCCTCAGTCCAACCACGGGGGAAGCCCTGAAGGGCCTCAGCGTCTTGGATAGAAGGTTTGACGATACTTCCATCGGTCATGAACACGGCCGGAGGAGACGGGATACCGATAGTCGAACCGTTCTTCAGCGTCGGCACGGCATCGACAGCCCACCCGAGCCCTCCGAGTCCTTCGGTCCAATAGAAGCCGTGGGCAAGCAGGCCGATAGAGGTCGTGGGCCTCTCAAGGGGGTTCTCGTCGGCGAGCACGACCTCGGCGGGATCGAGGGTCGTGCTCGCGACCAGGATTACTCGTTCGCGCCGCTGTGGCAGGCCGAACGAGAAGGTGTCGACTACACGGTATGCCCAGCGGTAGCCGAGTGCCTCGAACTCATCGACGATCGCTCGCATCGCCTCGCCCTTACTGAGCTGCAGCATGAAGGGCACGTTTTCGACAACGACCGTCGGCACTTTGCGCCGACGGAGCAAGCGAAACACTTCACTAATCAGACCTGAGCGCTCTCCTTGAAGACCCGCGGTTCTACCCGCCTGCGATAAGTCTTGGCAAGGGAAACCCGCGGTCACGAGATCGACACGGCCGGGAAGGTCATTGAGGCGGCAAATGTCAGCACTGTATTCGGTGTCTGGGAAGTGCGCCGAAAGCACTGCCTTCGACTGCGGGAGAACGTCGCACAGCAGTTCCGCGTGGTGGCCTGCCAGCCCCATGCCCCTTTCGAACCCGCCTATACCTGCGAACAGCCCTGCGATGTACATCGAACACTCCCTCTTCAAGATCCGAATTTTACCGGCTATCGGATAGAAACTCGAGGGGCACGATCTCCGCGCCGGTGACGAGAAGGGAAGAGAGTCGGCGCACGAGTGCGAACTCGTCATCGAGTTCGCACTGCCACACGACGACAACACGCCAACCGGCCGCGGCAAGTGCAGCTGCCTTTCGGCTATCCCGCTCTCGATTACTTTCGAGCTTCGGCCCCCAGTACTCCAAATTTGATGAGGGAGCACGACCGCGCCTGCAGTCGTGCCCGTGCCAAAAACAACCATGAACGAAAATCGCCACCCTTCGCGAAGGGAGAACGATATCCGGTGTTCCTGGAAGGTCTTTTCGGTGGATCCTGAAGCGATAGCCGAGCCTATGAAGAAGCGAGCGGACGATTTTTTCCGGCGCGGTGTTCTTCTGCTTCACTCGCTGCATCAAGCTGCTACGAGCTGACGGGCTCAGGCGATCGGTCATGATCTAAACAAACCACTCCCGATGTCGTTCGCGATCCATGCGCTGAACCGACCGCACCGCATCGAGCAGCCGCTCGACCGGCGGCACATCCCAGCCGCAGGTGTCGCCCAAGAGCATGAACGGCTTGAGCATCTCGGCCGCCTCGCCGGGTTTGCGGTAGTAGTTCACGATGAAATGACCGCCATCGTGCAAGCCACCAGCGACAGCCCAAGCCCGCGTCGTGCCGGCGTAGGCCGCGAGCATCGAGCCGAGCACCTGCTCCCACGGCGCCTCGTCGGCGGGATCGGGGACGATGCCCGTCGCTGCGCGATAGATCAGCTTGCCGCGAACGGCGTCAACCACATAGGGCCGTTCGCGGAATGCCTTGGTGCTTGCCTCCGTGAACCGCTGCCAGGAGATCGAGCACAACCAAGTCCGGTCTGTATCGCTGTCCCCGTATAGCAGGACGCTCGGCGAGGCGGCAGCCTCTTCGTCGTGCATCTCGACCGACCTCCGGGCAGCGCCGGCGCACGCCGAGGTAACGATGGGTGCGGAACGCCAGAAGTCGGCGAGAGCCTACCACGCGATCGAGGTTTTCATGCTCCGTCCCCCGTCGACTCGACATGAAAGACGACGCCGAGCTCGCGCTCAAACGCCTCAATCCGCGCTTCGGCCTCTTCCTGTGTACGCCACGAATACGCGAGCGCCCAGTTCGGCGTGAGGTAGACACCGGTGCCGGTGTCGTAGGTCGCGAAGCGGCCATCATCGGCCATCAGAACGAAGAGCGGCGAGCGTTTTCGCGCTTGTTGGAAGCTGGCGTCAGCCATGGTGCACCTCCTCAAACGATGGCCTGTGGTCAGGCAACACAGCAGTTGCCGCTGTTGTTTCTGCCGCAAATAAGATATCGCTTAGATGTACTTTTAATATCTTAATGATATCGTTATTACATCTTTCTAGCTGTACTGGGGACCCTGCCGCGGCGTGCTCAGGCATCGGCCGCGACGAGAATGGAGCTCGGCGGGTTCGTCAGCATAACCTCACCGACCTTCCGCTTCTGCCAATCGACCTTGCCGGAAGCCGTGTACTCGATCAGCAGTGGCTCGCCGAAGCCGTACTGTGCGCAGTACTTGAGAACGCCGGGCTAAACCCTGGGCGTGGGCGGAGAGGTGAAGGTAGGCGACTAGGACAGGCGTCGCGAGCATCGGGATACTTGAGCGTGCCCGGATCTTTGGGGTCCGTGGCCATACGAAGTGTCCAGTTTCGGCGAGTGTCCAAACAGGACACGGCCCGATGCCCGGGGAAACCATCGTTTGCTCTGGACGGATCAGGCATGCTCAGCGCCCCCTAGCAAGAACATTCCATTCCATTTGGAATTGGTTGTTGCCCCCTCACCAAGAGTGGGGCAACATCAATACATCCAAACGAACTGGAATGCACTCATGAAACTCGGAATCACTTTCCACGACGACACTCCTGCAATTCTCCGCTTCGACAAAGACGACATCCGGAGCATCGTTCTCGGCGGTGTTGTAGCCCACGTCAGGATGCTCGCAACGTATGTCGGGACTGCCCCCGAGGACGATGAAAGCCTCATGCGTACCTTCGGGGAGGCGCTGGACGAGATGCCGATCTGGAAGGCGTACAGCGTCATCTACGACTACGCCAACGACGGAGTCTTCCCGCCTGATCGCTCTGCTCTTGAAGACTATCTTCGACTGGCGATCTCGTTCCGGATTGAACTGGTCTATGCAAACGAGCTACACGGCATAGACATCGGATCTCCAAAACCGAATACGAGCCCGCAGTACCGGGGGATGATCGGCACAGGCAAAGCGCTGGAGACCCTGCTTTGCGGATTCATGGCCAGATGGAAACTCGATGTCGCTGGCGATGGATCGGACTACGCCGACGATGTGCGCTTTTGGGGCCATATGTTCGAGCGCATCGACTGCGATCTACTCTCCCTCTCAGAGATTGCGATCCTGGCCGACATCCAGGAACGAAGCGTCCGCAACTACACGCATAGCACCCGTGCGGAAGACGAACGCCTCAAGACGGTGAAGGTAGGCGGCCGGACGTATGTCAGACCGGAGGATGCGAAGGCATGGCTGACCCGCAGACGTCGGTTCATTCCAACGCGATTCACTGAAGCCGCTGTGGAGCAGGAAGGCATGACGGATGTTTCGTGATCCGGACCGCCGTCGGAGAACCGATCGTGGCTGCGATGAGCGACGACGCGAAGGAACAACTCGACCGCTTCCTGCTCACCCTGCACGCGCCCAAGACAATCAAGTAAGGAGGTACTGCCATGACCACCAGCCAGCACGCCAAGATCCGCAGCCAGCAGCGGGGCATTGCACCGCTCGTCATCGACCTTCTGCTCAAGTTCGGATCGGAGGAACCCGCCGGCGATGGCGCCTCGAAAATTTTCTTCGACAAGCGCGCTCGCCGCCGGGTCAAGAGCTACGCCGGCCCACTGGCTGCCGTCATCGACGACTACCTCGACGTGTACGCGGTGGTCGGATCCGACAACACAGTCATCACCACCGCCCACCGCATAGAGCGCATCCGTCGCCACTGACCAATAACACTAAGCCTGTCTCCAATACGACCTTCGGAACTCACCAGCCATCATGCAAAAACAACTCATCGAACACTTCGCACCCGTCATCCGTACGCTCTCCGCCTCTGAACTCGACGGCGCCTCAGACCTGAATGACAAGCTGCGCCTGGCGCGGGATGGCGACATCGAGATCTGCTACGCCCCCTTCGAGTACATCAACCCGCAGGCGCGCGTGGTGATCGTCGGCATTACGCCAGGGCGTACTCAGATGCTGAACGCACTGAGGGAGGCGAGGAAGCAGCTCGACCGCGGGAGCGATCTCGTCACCACCTTGGTCGCTGCCAAGCAGACCGGTGCGTTCTCCGGGGCCATGCGGCCGAACCTGGTCAATCTGCTGAACCACATCGGTCTCAATCGCCTGCTGAAGATTCCGACCTGAAATCTTCACTCATATCACTGGAGTTCACGCGAGTTCACGCAAAACCACTAGAACTCACGGAAAAACAAGCACTTTTTATGGTTAATTCGCAATCGACCATATACTTAAAGGACGGTTGAATCGGGCGGCGCTGGGGGTATGATTGGGGGTACCGGAAACAGATAACCCCCAGCACCATGACCGACAGCCTGTCCCGCGCCCTCAGCGCAGCCGCCGTCCAAAACGCAAAGCCGAAGGAGAGGCCCTACAAGCTCGCGGACGGCGGCGGCCTCTTCCTGCAGGTCCAGCCCAGCGGCGCGAAGCTCTGGCGCTACAAGTTCAGGCTGCACGGAAAGGAAGGCCTTCTCGCCATCGGCGTCTATCCCGAGGTGACGCTCAAGCAGGCACGAGAAGCCCACAACGAGGCCCGCGCGCAAGTCGCCGCAGGCATCAACCCGGTAGCGGACCGAAAAGCCAAGCGCGCCGATGAGGCACGCCAAGCCCTGCAGGCCGACAAGGGGCTGTTGGGCTCGGTGCTCGCCGAATGGAAGACCGTCCGCGAGAAGGAGCTATCGCCGGCATCGATCCGGCAGCAGGCTCGAGAGCTCGCCAAGTATGTAGAGCCCAAGTTCGCAAACGAGCGGATCGACAGGATTACACGCCTCGAACTCACCGAACTCGTCAAGAGCATCTCCAAGACGGCCCCCGAGGTTGCGCGGAACGTTCGCACGTACCTCGACAGCCTCTTCGAGTTCGCAATCGACAGCGGCCTCGTGGTCGCCAACCCCGTCCCACCGCCGCGCATCCTCGGCAAGCGAGGCGCCCAGCGCCACCACGACATGCTGGCCGAATCAGCTCTGCCGGGCTTTCTGGTTGCGCTCGACGCCAGCAGGATCAACCCCAGCACGCGGGGAGCAATGCTGCTTCTGGTCCTGACCGCCTGCCGAAAGACCGAGGTCGTCGGAGCCCGGTGGGACGAGTTCAACCTCGACGCGGCCGAGTGGGTTATCCCGGCAAACCGGATGAAATCCCGGCGCGAACACGTGGTCCCGCTCAGCACGCAGGCGGTCGCCATTCTCGCGGAGCTCCACAAATACAAGACCGCAGGCGAACTCGTCTTCCCGCACCGAAGCAGGTCGGGCGAGACGATGGCCGATCGGACTTTGAACGCGACGATCGAGCGGCTCGGCTACGGTGAGCTGGCCACACCGCACGGATTCCGCGCCGCCTTCTCGACCCACTGGAACGCACGCGAGGCGAACCCAGACGTGATCGAGAAGTGCCTCGCACATGCCCACAGGGACAAGGTGCGCGCGGCCTACAACCGCAACCAGTACCTCGCCGAGCGCCGCGTCCTGCTTCAGGAGTGGGCCGACTTCATCGACCAGCAGCGCGCCAAGGGCCAGCAGGCGCAGGCGGAGAAGCTGAAGGAAGCGGCCTGATCATCCGGGCAGCCCGCGGTCAGCGCCCACCCATCAGGCGACGGACTCGCGGCCAGCGCTCCTGTTTCGTTCGTGACGCCAAACTGGCGACATCACGCACATAACAGGAGCACGCCATGCCCAAGAAATCCTCGGTGACCATCGACGACCTACGCCGCGCCGTCAACAACGTCGGTCTGCAGCGTGTCATCGGCAAGATCGATCGCGCGGGCAACGCAGGGCGACTCTCCGCGACGCAGGAAATCGAGCTGCGCCTGAGGGCCTACAGCCTGAAGAAACGGAACGCCGCCCCTACCAAGCGCGCCCGGTAACCACCCGCTCAGGAGCAGGCCGCCGAGCAGCGGCACTCCAGCGCCCCACCCCGCCGGCGGGCATGCAGCACGCCCGCCCGGCAGGAGCCGCAGCCGACGTCGACCTGACGCCAGTCGGTACCGAGCTGTTCGAGCTCGTCGTCGCAGAGCCACAGCGGCAGCAGCTCCGCAGCCTCGGCAGGCACGGCGAGCATCGGCGACACGACCACCGGCGCCGGGACCTCGCCCGCGTGCAGGCGATCCACGGCGACGTACTCGACGCGGCCGTCGTCATCGAGCTCGAGTAGCACGCGGCCTGCAGCGTCGCGGTACTCGAACCGCCCCGCGCTCGCATTCCAGACAGCCGCACCGGGCCGACCGTCGTGCAGGCGATACCCCGCACGTACAGCCCGCGCGAGCGCCTCGCCGAAGTTCTGGCCGGTGAACTTCCGCCAGCCGACCCGGCCATCACGCTCCACAACGCCGACGCGCCACGGCCGTAGTGGCTTGAACATGACCGGCGACGTGCCCCGCCCGTTCGCCCCGCGACGCCACTCGGTCTCGCGGTTCGAGCACGACGGGCACAGTTCGGACCAGATCAGCCGCGTGGCGGGTCTTCCGCACCGGATGCACAGCGAGGCCTTCAGCGGCGCCGGGGCCGGCGTGGTGGCGTTCTGGGGCGCTGGCGGCGACTCCGGCTGAGCATGGACGGCCCCGATCGGGCAGCGCTGGCAGCTCACAAGGCGTTCGTACCTGTGCAGCCTCGCGCCCTGCCAGCGGCGCGCGCACTCGTGCACGCCGATCGTGGCGCGAAGGCGATCGCACCGGAAATGGGTCTGCCCCTGAACGATGGTCGTGTACTCGACGCCCTGAGCCCGCATCCGAATCTCCAAAAAAACGCCCGGATGCTCTCGACGTGCACCCGGGCCAAGAACCGCGCAGGAGAGCACGGTATGCCAGAAACGAAACGCTGGTGGCGGGTCAGGCGGCAGCACCGCCCGGCGCGGCGAGCTGGTCGACCTCGCGCAGCACCGCGGCCATTTCGAAGGCGACGACGGCGTTCAGCGTGGCGGTGACGAGCTCGTCGGGCGCACCGGGCTGCAAGGCACGCTCGACGGCGCGCTCGATGAGGCCGGGCAGCATGCGCTCCACGCGGCGAACCGGAGCGGCGCCGCGGGGACGGCCTGCAGGGTTGCCGGTCGAGCCGGAGCGGAAACGACCCCGCGGGTCGCGGGTGGCGGAGGTGGCAGTCATCGCGGTGCTCCTTACTTGAACAACGGATTCGAGGCGCTCGGCAGAATCTGGCCGGTCGCAACGCGCACCAGATCGGGCGACGGTCGGTAGTGCAGCCACGGCGAGGGCTCACCGCACGCACGGCCGGTATGCACCACCGATCGGAAGGCATCGATCATTACCTGCTCGGCCATCCGCAGGCGGGTCAGTGCAATCCCAAACGCGGCCTTGCTGTGGGCACTGGCAAGCTGCGCCTCAGCCGCCTGCAGGGCCTCACGCGCCGCGGCACGGTGATCGCCAGCGCTGGCACGCTGAAGCGCCTGATCGACCATCGTGCGCAGCGCTTCGGCGTCGGCGGTCAGCAGCGCCAGTTCGGCTGCGTCGCTGGCACGCTCGTCGCCGGCAGACCGGCGGGTCCGGATCGCGTCGCACGCGGCGAGCTTGGCGCTCATCCGGGCACGCAGGGCCTCGACCTCGTCGGCAAGGGTTTGATACTCGCCCTGAGCCTGCACCAGCGCGGCACGACACTGCGCGACAAAGCGGGATGCCGACTCGACTGCAGCGTCCGGCTCAGGCTGCGGCAAGGGCTCGCCGACGATTTCCTCAAGGCCCGGCACTTCGACGGCGGCCACCACGGCGGCCTGCTGCTCGGCGGCAATCTCCAGCGCGGCGGCTTCGACCTTGACGGCCTCCTCGGCGCGCTCGGCTTCGGCCTTGGCTACGGCCTCGGCTTCTATTGCGGCGATCTGGGCCTCGATCTCGGCGATGCGGCCGCGCGGCTCCTCGGTGCTGGCGCCGTCGAGCAACGCGTCGGCCAGTGCGGCGCGGGCTTCGGCCAGCGCTGCGGTCAGTTCTTCGTGGGTTTTCTTGCGGGCCATGGCTGCGTCCTTGTTGGGCGGTTGCGATGCCGCAAGGTTGGCATCACGACTCCGAACAGGGGCAAACAGGCGGCGAACAGGTCAGCCCCGGTCGATCACGATGACCGACGCACCACCCTCAGCGGCATCAAGGCCCCATGCCTTGCGCTCGCCGTCCTGAATGTTGCGCAGGCTCTCGGCGATGGTCTTCGCAAGCCGCGCTTTCTCGAGGTCACGCGTCTGCGCGGCCTCATAGGCGATCTTGCGTGGCATGTTCCACTCGGTCCGGTGGCGCTCCAGCACCGCGGCGCGGCGAGCGGTCGCCTCGTCGATGCCGTCAAGACGACTTGACGCGATAGCCGGATCGTCAGGTTTGCCGTCCACGAGGCGATCGGCCCGAAGCTGTGCGCGCTCGTGCAGCTCCTGCAGGGAGATCACGCGCTGCCACCCTTCGGCCTTTGCATGGGCGTGGATCGATTGCTTTGAGATCCCGAACTTCTTCGCCAGATCGCCGAAGCTCAGACGCGGATCGGTCTCGAACTCCTTCCTGACGGACGTCCATTCGTCGGCGGTGAGTCGGCGGGCCATGTGCTGCTCCTGCTATTCGGATAACAGGCCTCATGATGCCGTCACGTCCTGATCCTCGCCTGCACGGCCGCCCACCGTGACGGCAGCATGCCGGGACCACAGCACCCCTGCGAGGCCCACCATGGACGACTACACCAAGCCCTCCCGCACCCAGCGGCGCCAGAAACGCGGATGGAAGCGCCCCAAGCCCGGGTGATAGAGGCGTACCAGCGCAGGGCCGGCAGGAGGCCGGAGCGGGCTAGAATATGCGCCCGAAAAACTCAGGGCATGCCATGAAACTCAAGACCTACTCCGGCGCCGAAGTCCTCGAACTGCGCCGCAAGCTCGGACTCAATCAGCGCGAGTTCTGGGCCCCCTTCCAGACCACGCAGTCGGGCGGCAGCCGATACGAGTCCAGCCGGGACATCCCGAACCCCGTCCAAGTCCTCCTGAACATCGCCTTCAACACCGACGCAAAGGCCACGGCGATCTTCGACGAGCTGCGCGCGTTCGGGAACCCGAGGAAGAAAGCCAAGCCCGCCCCGCGCGAGACCGAGTAGTGGCCGGCACTGCAGCGCTCGTCGTCGGGCTCGTAGTGGCGATCGCCGACGGCGACACGCTGACCGTGCTGAACGAGGACTTCCAGCAGGTGAAGATCCGGCTGGCGGAGATCGACGCCCCCGAGAAGCGGCAGGCCTTCGGCACCCGATCGCGGCAGTCGCTCGGCGAGCTGTGCCACGAGAAGCGCGCCGAGGTGCGAGTGACCGACGTCGACCGCTACAAACGCATCGTCGGCCGCGTGAGCTGCGCTGGCGTGGATGCGAACGCCGCCCAAGTGCGCCGCGGCATGGCGTGGGTGTATGACCGCTACGCGAAGGACAAGACGTTGTATCGCCTGCAGGACGAGGCGCGCAGTGCCGGCCGCGGTCTATGGATCGATCGGAACCCCATGGCGCCGTGGGACTGGCGCCGCAGGTCATAGTTGCCTCTCAAGGCATGCCCGACTCGCCCGAGCTTGGCGCCCGTCGTCGGATGTTAAGGTTTTCGGCTCGCTATTACCTTTAGCCAATATCCACATGCGCTAATTAGGTGTATTTTGTAACCTCATTTTCCATAGGATGAAATCATGAAACGCATCGCCGCAGCAGTGTTCTTCGTTCTTGCATCGACCATTGCCATTGCGCACTCAGGTGGTACCGACAGCATGGGTTGCCACACTGACAGCCGGACGGGTGTCCGTCACTGTCATTGATATGCGCGGCGCGGTAGCAGCAATCATCCTGGCCGGCGCATCTCTACCCGCATTCGCGTGGGAAGGCTACGACCACGAGCAAGGTGTCGCAGTCGAGATCGAGAAGGGAAACCTTGTCCGAGAAGGTCGAGAAATCGAGGTCTACGATTCCGAAGCGGGTTATCGAACCTTCGAGGTCGACTCTATCGAGCGACACGGCTCATCGGTGGAGATCGAAGTAACCGACACCGAAACCGGAGACACTCGCACCTTTGAGATGGAAAACGATTAGCGGCCTGAAGTGGCGCACCGTAATGACCTTGATCGTTTCGGTGCGCCATTTTCCGTTCAGAATGGATCGATCGGCTTGAACACCCCCGTTCTCGTCATCGATCGACGGACCTCAAAGCGGCCCAGCGCCTCAACAACGTCAATCGTTTCGAGCCCGGCGAAGTTGATACCCTCCCATTCATCCCGGCGCACGCTGACGGATAGCAGGTACTGATCGGTTTCATGACCTGTGCCCGGGTCCGCCCGCTGCGTGAAGCCGGAGAGGATCACCTCGGAAAGGGTGGGCAGCAGTGCGAAAGCCTCGGAGATCAGCCGGAAGGTGATCGAGTGCACGTGCTCGGCGTAGAGTTGCTGAACCTTGGTCTGGCTCAGCTCCTTCACCGAGAGCTTGTAACCACGCTGAGGCACGGCCGCTACCTTCGTCGGCATGTCTTCGATCTCTGGAAGATCGACATCAAACACTAGGCGCGCGCCGTCGTCCTGAATCTCGAACGACACTAGCGTCTCGCGCGGCCACACGATGTCCTGCAATGCCTGTTCAAGGAAGATCTCCATGAAGGTGACCTTCCCGGCTGCCGCCTCACTTATCAAGATCGACTTTCGACGTTCTGCAGTCTCGTGCTCTTCCCTGGCCTGCTCCCATCGTTGCAGCGCGTCCCGATACGCCGAATCAGCGGTGGCGTTCTCCCGTTCGATCGCGGCGCGCACCCCTAGCAGCTTGCCGAAGAATCCTGGCGTCTTTCGCCGCGGCTTCTCCGGGGAGGGCTCGTAGAATGGGGTTGCTCTATAGACGGGATAATCGGTTGGCCGCGGGGCGAAGTGATGGAGTGTGCGCAGTGCGTCGACCTGCACGTTGATCTCGTCACAAGCGGACTGCATCAGTTCGCGAAGTGCATCGCCTTGCTGCCGTTTCGCGGCGGCGATGAGGTCGCTGGACAGCGGCCTACCGCCGCTATCCTTGAAAATCATCGTGCCATCGTCCTCGACACTCACAGTCACACTCATTGAGGTCGTGCCGGAGCTTGTTGCCGAGGGTTTCCTCCCGCTGGAACGTCCAGGCCCCAATCGCTCCCGGAACGAGAGTCCCGTTCCAGGTATCCCCGCATTGAGATAGTTCCCGCGCTTTCCGATGCCTATTGAGGCTCCTCGCGCGCCAAGCGACCAGCTCACCCCGCTACCTGAGAAGTTCATACGAATACCGGGTGCGAGTTTGACGGATTTGCGAAATCGAAGTGCCATAGCAGTACGTTAGGTTCGCCGCCTGGAATCTTTCGCATCATGCATACGGCATCCATGACGGACCGTCATGACCTCAGCGCTGTCGGAGCTTCTGTGGCGCACGACAAAAAATCAGACCCCCAGTCCAGTAGGGGGAGAATAGAACATGAAAGAGCCACTCATCACCTCTTGCGGATGGTGGTAGTAGCATCTCACTCGCTTAGAAGGGCCGTATGTGCTCACTGTGGCGGAACATGATCTGGGTTGAGAAGAAACCACCACATTCGGACTTGCGAGCGCAAGCCGCACACTGCGGCAAGTATTCGTTTTTCCAGTCTGAGATGGCCTTGCGATAAACGTCTTCAACATCCCGATTCACCAAGCAGAGTTGGTGGTTGTAAATCGAGCAGTGCACGCCGTAACTGCGCAGTACATCGACTGCTTTGGAGAGGGTCTCCCGGTACGTGTGCGGGTCGACCCACAGGATATCCAGGTTGGCGCGCGTGAAGCCCGTAATTTCGAGCCCCATTAGGGCAACGTGGTCAACAAACAGCAAGTTGCGTGCAATGAACTCGCAGGTCTGCACAAGCCGCGGCAGTGTCTGTTGATGCACCACTATTCGAATTTCCACCCGAACTCCATACCGCTTTAGGTTGAGTATGCCGTGGAGGGTCTCGTCGAACGCCCCTCGGGCCTGGACCACGTAGTCATGGCGTGCGGGGTCATCCGAATAGAGAGGGATACCTAGTTGCAGTTTGGGGTGGCGCACTTGGGCGAGCCGGGCCGTGAAAGATTCATTCTTGAAAGCACGACCATTTGTGAGCACATCGAGAGCCGTGTCCGGGAGATTGAGCTTGGCCGCCTCCACCAAGTCGATAAACCGGTTGCCGTACAACGTAGGCTCCCCGCCAGTGAGGCCAATGTTGGCCGTGTGCGGCGGAATCATCTGAATGAGCTCGAAGGCGTCATCCAGAAGCCAACTGTCGTCAGCACGCTTGGGAGGCTGGCTGCACATCAGGCACAGGTGATTGCAACGCTCCGTCAGAAGAATGGAATTGCTCGGTGAGCTCTTCCGGAACAGGGTGGAGATGCTTGCCCCTTTTGGGCTGAGCCGGACGATGTCTCCTTCCTCAAGGTAGGCATAGTCCTCGGGCAGAAGATAGACATCTGGTAACCCTACGGTTGCTTCAACTGCGGCCGCTAAGACTTCATCTGAGCCACACACCAACACCCCGGAGAAGGGCCTGAGACCACGCAGGGCGGAAAACCGGTCCGCGGTCAGCTGCAAGAGTTCTTCACCCTTAAGCAACAGCGCAGCTTTTCGGCGCATAACAGCCGGAAGCTGTGAGTTACAGGTTATTTGCGCCATTAGCGGCTGTGTGGCTGTCGTATTGCGGGTCTGAACCTGTCCTCGAAGTTTCAGCATGTGTGGGCCCATCGGATGAACAAGCGGCGCACAAAAGGGTCCTTCTCCATTCGGCTGATTAGGCCCCGGAAGATGTGCATGTTGCGTTGGCAGAACTCGCTTTCCGGTTTGCGCCCCACCATGTCATGGTGTTGACGCCAATGGAATACCGGATCCGCACCGCACCAAGGCTCGAAGGCACAGTCTGTGCACATTGGCGCGGAGTAAGCGAACGTCTCATCCACTGCTCGGAGAAAGGTTTCATTGGTGTACAGCGTCTCGAAACTGTCTTCGACCGTGCCCAGCTGAAAGGTGGAGTCCTTCATCTCGGCCAGCATGCGCGCTTCATCGCTCGCATAGACCGTGCCGTCGTAGTTGTAAATTACACCGGCCATGCCGATGCCGGCCGGCGACCGGAGGTCGACGTAGCCAGGATCCTTACAGGTGAGCATCTTCGTGAGAATCGTGCTGGCGAAGTACTCTTGAAACTCCAACCCGTGTCTGTTCAACTCGATAATATAATCGAGTGCTTCGTCGTAGAACTGTAACCAGCGCTTGGCGTTATACGCCCTGAAAAATCTGGTCTTAAGTGCAAAGCCGTAGGGCGACAGCGGCCGCAGGAAAATGCCACCGAAGTCCTGTCTCACGTACTCATCAACGATATCGCGCGCTTGAAAAAGACTCGCTTCGGTCGTGGTCATGAGCGCGCTGACCGAGCGCCGTCCCAGGCGCTGCCGTACCTTAGCGATACCTGCAACGGTCCGTTCGTAGGAGTCCGCACCGGGACGTGGCCGATTCTTGTTGTGCAGGTCTCGAGGGCCATCAAGTGAGGTGGAAATTCCGATTTCATGCCGGGCACAAAATTCGAGAATTTCGTCGGTGACAACAGAGAGGTTGGTGGCCACGATGAACTTGAGGTCTTTGGGTTGGCTCAGGCGTCGGTTGGCTTCCTCTGCAGTTAGGACCACAAATTTGAGTAGCTCGAAATTTAGGAAGGACTCACCACCTTGGAACTCAATCTTGATGGCAGGATTGGGTGAACGAAGGGTGAGCGCAACGGCTTTCTCGGCATGCTCGCGGCTCATGTCGAAAGCAGTCGTGTTTTCGGACTGCCGTGAAACCTGACAGTATGGACAGGAGTGGTCACAGCGGAGCGTGAGCACGAACATGTGGAGCCCAGTCCAATTGGCGAGGTGTTCGTTGCGAGTGCGAACCTTGATGGCCAGGAGGTCTGGGGCCAGCCTCGAATGCTGGTCGGAAAGGAAGTGCCGGGCACGAAGGTCTGCGTACAGCGGCTCCTCAGCGCAGAGTGCGCCTCCCACTAGGCGCTGCAGAGTCCCGCGCTCCAGCAGGATGTATTCGCCGGCTAGGTTAGTCACGACATAGCGTTCTGCATCTAGCGCAGTGAAGCTAAACGGGAGCAGTGAGTACCGACCGCCGGCGCGCTGCCTGTCGAAAAATTCGATGGGTTCAAACTTGCTCATGACTGATCTCAGGCAGCGGGCGGTGCGCCATCCGGTGCGATGAGCCCGGTTCGAGAAAACGCATAAGCGAGGATCAGGTTGCGCACAGAGGCTGTCTGTTCGCGAACTTGTTCCCGCAACTGCTGGTCCAGCACTTCGTTGTTCAGCTGTTGCACAAGGAGCGTCAGCCCGCCCTCATCTCTTTCTGCCAGCAAGCTTAGGCTCACTTGGACGAAGCTTGCACCTTCTCGCACTACCGGGCGAATCTCGAACGAGGCCTCGTTCGTGAAGCGATGGCAGGCCTTTTGAATAGCCAGAAGCGAGTAGACACTAGCGTCAAACTCGATTACTCGGGATTCCTTCACGACGACTCCTTGTGATGAATGCACTGCCGCGCGCGAAAAAAACACAAACGCCCCGATACTTCCGGGGCGTTAGGGCAACTAGAGCTGGCTCAGTAACCTGAGCGATGGCTGTAGTGACTGGCGTGTGAAGCGTGTGAAGCGTGGGAAGCGTGGGAATGATGGTAGGCAAACACCAAGCCGTTGCCCGCCGGCTTCATCATTAGGGAGTGCAGCTCACCTTGCTCGACATAGAAGGATTCAACAAATCCCAGCGTATTGCTGGTGCCATCCTGCGCAGTGGCAGTCGAGGTCTCTGAAGCAACGGATGGTGCTTCTTGAACCTTGGCTGCCGCCTCAACGCTCAGGGCAGCCACTGCCACGGCCACAGGAACCAAGAAAGAATACTTGTTCTTCATTATTTGAACTCCCCTTTTTGCTCTTGCATAGCATGTTAGCCAGCTTCGCGATCCGAAGTCTAGTGCTGCAGGTCTGGCCATCGGGCCCTCACGTGGACGCCGTGACAGACTTCACTAAGGAGTGAGCTGACGAACCTCTACAACCAGCGCCCAGCATGGCTCGACCACGCCCACAAGACCCTCGACGCTGCGGTGGCGGCGGCCTACGGCTGGACCGACTACACGCCCGAGATGGCCGACGACGAAATCCTGCGCCGCCTACTGGCGCTCAACCACGCCCGCGCCAGCGGGCAGAACTAAGCGCACCAGGAGCGCCAGGTCCAGCCCTGAAAGCATAGAGGTAACCCTGCTCCGGCCTATGACTTAAGGAGCCGTCCGCGCCCCCGACTTCGCTTCGCCCGAAAGCTCGTCAAGGAGCGCGATCAACACCGCCTTCTTGGCGGGCGGTAGGGCTGCAAACCCACAGACAACCTCCGCAAGTTCGTCGTCAGACGTGTAGAGGAACGGGGTCGGGACGCCAAGCGCGGCCGCCAGCATCTCCGCGATGACAAATGGAGGTTCGTGGGTGCCGTTCTCGTAGCGGCTGATGCGCGCACTGCTCGATAGCTCATCTATGCCGATCAGAACCCCAAGCTTGTCCTGCGGGATGCCAGCCCTCAGGCGGGCTTCGCGCAGGCGGCGGCCAAACAAGGTCCGGGGCGTTGTGTACTTCGGCATTCTTCGATAGTCGAAGAACGCCCTTGTGACGACTCTACGAAAATCGTAGGATGAACCGAATTTGCATAACGCTTTCTAGCAATCTACGAGCGCCGAACGATGCCTACACCCTCATCGCTCAACACCACCTCCAGCCTCGGGGATCTGGTTGTCACGATCCTGAGCGGCACCCCCGGAAAGCAGCTCAGCTCTGCAGAGTTAGCGGGCCTCATCGTTCAGAGCTTCCCCGACTGGTGCGCAAAGAAGCAGCAGAACAGCAAGCAGGGCGTGAAGATCGAGGCACAGATCGCCAATGAGATCAGCAGCCGGAGGCCCCAGTGGCTGAAGAAGTACGCCGCGCTGAAGTGCTCGGACACCTCACCGAGGAAGTACTCGTGGGGAGACGTCGAGCATGCCCCTGAGGAGATATCCGACAACGAGCCGGCAGTTGCATCGCCCCAGCAAAAGCTGAAGGAATCTGACCTCTATCCACTCCTTGCACACTTCCTTTGGGTAGGCCCTGTGCAGAATCGGGTCTACCCCAAACGCATCGACGAAAAGACATCATCGAACAACCTCGGCCCGAAAGCGAACGAGTGGCTCCATCCGGACGTGGTTGGCCTAGAGGACCTGATGGCAGACTGGCAACCGCAGATCCAAGACTGCGCGGAAAAGGCCGGCGATCAGCGCGCGCGCCTGTGGTCATTCGAGGTCAAGCTTCGAGTTTCGCGCTCGTCTGTCCGTCGAGACTATTTTCAGGCCGTCTCGAACTCATCGTGGGCAAACTTCGGGTATCTCGTGGCGGCCGAGATTGATCCTGACACCGATGCCGAACTCATGATGCTGCACGGCCTGCATGGCATTGGCCTAATCGAGCTCAACGTCGAAAATCCCGCTGAAAGCGCCATACGCATCCCCGCGCGGGAGCGCGACGCGGTCGACTGGGCGACCAGCAACCGACTTGCGAAAGAGAACAAGGATTTTCGGCAGTTCGCAAAGCTGGTTGCCTCCTTCTACAAAACGCGAGATACGTCTGAGAAAGAGTGGGACAAGCCTGCTTCGATCCCCGAAGGGGACTAGCAGCGCGAATAACGCGGGCACAACTCCGAGAGACGCGGAAGCGCTGCAACTGCCAGATTACGGCTCATCAAGGGAATCCCCATCGTGAAGACGCCGACAGCCGCACCGAGTTATCACCCGAGACTCAACGACAGCGGCAACCCCGTTGTCATCAAGCACCCGAGCGCGCCCACGCCGCCCGCGAGCTGGTTCGACCCGGCAGCGGTGGCGGTCTTCGTCCCGGGCGGCCCGGTACCGGCGGAGCTGAACGGCGTCCCGGTCGCCTCGTGGGGCGACGCGCCGACAACGGACGCTGGGTGGGCGCAGGTCGAGGGACTCAACCCCGACCTTGCCGAATCCCCGATGAAGGTGACGCCCGGGCTGAAGGCGAGCGCCGGGGTGGTGGTGGTCGAGCCTGACGGCAGGGTGTGGCTCGTACACCCGACGAATGGCTTCGGTGGATACCGGGCGACGTGGCCGAAGGGCCGCGTCGAGGGCGGGCTGAGCATGCAGGCGACAGCCTGCCGGGAGTGCTTCGAGGAATCGGGGCTGAAGGTACGAATCACCGGGCTGCTTGGCGACTTCGACCGGACCACGACGCGGACGCGGCACTACTTGGCCCAGCGAACCGGTGGCTCGCCAAGCGACGCAGGCTGGGAGTCCCAAGCATGCAGCCTCTGCCCGCTCGAGGCCCTGCCCGACCTGCTCAACGGCGCAGCCGACGCGCCAGTACTCGCGGCACTGAAGGCGCGACTCGCGCCAACGGAGGATTGACCCGATGTGGATTTTTCTTAGCGACAGCTTTCTGAGCATCGTCGACAAAGGCGACCCCGCCGGGCAGACCCTGCTGGTACGCGCCAGACGCCACGGTGACATCGAGGCGGTGTTCCCCGACGCCGAAGTGGTCGAGGGCCGTGGGACCGACTACCGCTACCGCGCTCGGATTGATCGCGAGCAGGTCGCGCAGGCTATTGCAGAGCAGGTACGCGGGGTCAAGTACCAGAATTTCAAGGCAACCGTAACGGATGACGACCGGCATCGGGCTTACATGGAAATCTGGAGCTCGATGTATCGGTACCAGGAGGGCTGACCAGTGCCGGAACTCTCCAAGGAAGTCGTTTCGCTTCTCCAGTTCTTGTTACCCGGCTTTCTGGTCTCATGGGTCTTCCATTCGCTAAGCTCGCACCCGAGACCTGCGCAGCTTGAGCGCATCATCCAAGCTCTGATATTCACCCTTTTTGTTCAAGCGGCAGTTGCAATCGAGCGTTCATTGCTCAATTTTGCCGGCAACTGGATTCGACTTGGACAGTGGTCTACAGACTCCGACCTTCTCGCCTCAATCATCTCAGCCCTTTTGATAGGCGCCCTTGCAGCTCACCTCATAAACAAGGACACGCTCCATCGCTTCCTTCGAAGCAGAGGATTCTCAACGAGAAGTTCGCACCCGTCGGAATGGTGCACTGCGTTAGTCACCTATCCTCGATTCGTCATTCTCAATCTGAAGGACGGCCGAAGACTCTACGGATGGCCGAAAATATGGCCATCAAGTTTTGTGAAGGGGCACTTCTTCGTCACAAACGCAGCTTGGCTGGGCGAGGACGAGCCCATCGATTTGCCATCCGTTGAGGGCATACTCGTTTCAGTCGCAGACCTCGAGTTTGTTGAATTCATGAAGGAGCCCGAGAAGCCATGAGCAACCCAAAGCAGGGACAGAAGCCCCAAAGCCCGTATTTCGACGGTTCACGCATCGTGCACGTCCGGGACGACGCGAACGTTAACCCCATCCCGACTTACAGTCGGCCAGCACCACCGCCTCCGCCGCCAGCGAAGAAGAAGTAGCCACAAGGTCCCGACGATAGCGATGAGTGCCCGCCCTGCGAGGCTCGCGTGCATTGTTTGGCCTCACGCACACAGCCCGCCGCGACGGAGCGCCCCAGAGGGCCGAACACCCCGCCGGTGAGGCCACCCCATCGGCCGCGGGGTCGATTGGGCCGCGTCGGGCCTGCAGCGCGGTCGTGGGCGCATCGGGGCGCGTTGGTCAGCCAGCAGGCGAGGCCGGCAGGTCGCCCGAGCCGACCCCACGCCCCACAGGCGCCGATCACACCCGGGTGCGACCATCCATCGCCGGCAGGGGCGAACGGGGCGCGTGCGGGCTCGTGGCGCGCCAGCGGGCCGGCGGGGAGGCCAGCGCACGCCGACCCACGACACCCGCCTCCGCAGCGTCTCAGTCAGCATCGCCAGCGGGGAGGACGGAGGCGAACTGGTCACAGCGGTAACGCCGCTCCAAGAGGCGAACCGTGCGTACGACCGGGTGAGTGACGGAAGTGACGGATATGGCCCCGATTCGGCAAACTTTCCCTATATGTTCCCTTCTATGGAAAAGCTTCCTGAAATAGCCTCTTTATCGTCACCTCCGTCACTCTGACCAGAACTGGATAAGCCGCGTCACCCAAAGTGACGGAAGTGACGTTACTCGGGCAGCCATTACACCCGAGGCAGAACGATGCCGATCCGCTGGTGGCCCGAGAATTCCCACCGCACACAAGAAAGCCGGCACAAGGCCGGCTCTCGTGATGCGGACGCACCCAATCAGAAAGGTGGCGGCGGGCTGAAGGCTTCACGAGCAGGATCACGCCGCTCCGCATACGTGCCTCCGACGCCGCCAGTCCATGAAGCAAGGTCGAGGCCGTCGTACACGGCACCCCTGTTTGTGTGCCGGCTTGGGAATCCGCGTTCAGCGAGCTGCCGTCCAAACGCCTGACGACTGACAGGCTTGAGGTTGCATTGCATCATCCAGCTTCGATAGCAGTCGAACAGCTCCTTCGAGGTGACCCGCAACTCCGGCCCTGACAAGGTCATCTCCTGCAGGAACTCGCCAAGGATGTCCTGCTCGACGAGGTACTGGCGCCCGGCATCCTTCATCGCCTTCGGAACGTCCGTGAGCCGTCGCTTCTGCCAGTCCAGACACCCCTCGATAGCCCACGCCAGAATGTGCGGCAGCTCCGCTCTAAGCTTGTCCAGCATCGTTGGATCCTTCTCCTCGTCCGAGAAGGTGCGCACGAAGGGGAGCAAACGCACACGGCGCCAAATCGCGTGGTCGGTTCCACCGATTCTCGGGCGATAGTTGCCGGCGATGAAGAGCTTCCCGACCGGCTCAAAGGCGAACTGGTCTCGGTACAGCTTCCGTGCAACCTGTGGGTCTCCACCTGTCCAGCCTTTCAGGAACTGCTCATCGAAGGCAGAACCCGCGGACGTCTCGCTCGCCAGCAACAGGCGCGCACCAGCAAGATCCGCAATGTCAGGACTGGCGTCACCGGCGCCCCGCTTCTGTTCCATGAGCGTACCTGCCGCCACGGTCCGGCAGTACTCACCAGAGAGCGACTTCATCGTCTTGACCAAAACGCTCTTTCCGTTCGAGCCGCTGCCGTGCGCGAAGATAAACAGCTGCTCGCCGTAGCAGCCGGTCAGGCAGTACCCGAAAAACCGCTTAAACCAGTCGAGGACATCAGCGTCGTTCATGAACACGTCGCCGAGGAACCGCTTCCACGCGATAGCCTGCTCGGCAGAACCAATCTCGGAAACCCCAAGGGAGCGGGTAACGAAGTCGCTTCTCTCCGCCGCGCGGCATTTCCCGGCCCTGAGATCGATCACCCTCCGAGCCCCGTCGACGCCCACGAGGAACGGATCGCCATCGATGGCAGCCACCGGGATCCGAAGATCGGCAACGTCCTCGAGCAGCACCTGCACGTTGCGGATCGTCCGTGCCTCCTGCGACTTCCGCGCCCACTTCAGGAAGTGCTCGGCGTCATCAAATCGGTCGGCGCCGTCGGCGTAAATCGACGCCGCCAGCCTGCCGATCAAACCGCGGACCCGAGCTCCGTAGGTATCCCAGAGCCAGTTCTCACCCGACCACACCAGCCACGCCCCCGCCTCTGGCACAAACCGGAGGTCATCACCGTGAGCGGCCACGACACGATGGCAGTTGCCCATTTCGGTAAGCGGGAAGGTTCCCGACACCCCATCCCGCGAGTCGGCACCAATAGGCATCACGGCAGGCTGCAGCCGAGCGCTCAACCCACTCGATCGGGAAGACGCCCTGTCGCCTATAGTCGGCTCCGTCAGGACGAACGAACCGCCCGCCAGCAGATGCTCGAACTCAACAATTTGCGCATCCGCATCCGGCTCGACATCCAAGTCGAGGACGGGACCAGTCTCGTCCACCGCCTGCGCTAAATCTGCGAGCAGCGCATCGCCTGCCACTGGTGCGGCTGCCGGTTCCAGCACGATCGGTTCCGACCGCAGGCCGGCGACGATCTGCTCGATCACCGCAACGGCGCCCTCGCGTTGGTGAAGGTCGTTGAAGTCCTTGGGGTTGCCATCGAGGTCAGTGAACTCCGGCACAGCCACTAGACCGCCAACCTCGGCGGCAGCCTTGCGCGCGGCTTCCACGCCAGTGTTGCGGCCTCCGAACTGGTCGTTGTCCGCGGCGAGCAGGATCACTGCCTCCGGATGCCGAACGCGAAGCTCGCGAGCCACGGGGGCGAGGTTTCCGGCATCGAAGCAGACAATCACTTGATGGCGGGTGCATTCGTGAATGGACGCGCCCGTCGCGAAGCCCTCTGCGAGCACGAAGATTTGCCGCCCGCGCCACTCGACCGGCGCCTCACCGATCCGGAAGAAGCGACCTGACTTCGCGCCGCCGCGAAGGAACAGCTTGTTGCGACCATCGGGCAGCTTTTGGGAGAGGATCGCCTCGAGCGTGCAGATCCGTTCATCGAAATCCCGGGCGGGGATCAGCAGGGCTTGTTCGTCGAGGGTCCGGATCTCGCCCGTCATCTGGTCGACGCTGTCCCAGCGGCCGATGCGGGTGTCGTGCGGCTTGACGCCCTTGGCGCGCAGATAGGGGTGATCCTTCGCGGGCGCTGCAGCGTTCCATGTCGCGACAGCCTGCGCTGCCGCCTTCTGGTGCGCTGCTTCACACTCCGCAGCCGCCCGCGCGTCCCGCTCGGCCCGCTCGAAACGGCGGCGCTCGGCCTCGGCGGGATCGATCTGCACCGGGCGGGCATCGTCGTGCCAGCCGCGCGCCTTCGCTTGGCCGTGGACAAACGCCATGGTCCGACCACCTCCGGACCGAAATCCGCGCCAGCGCGCCTCAAGATCCTTGCGACCGGGAAACGAACCAGCAACGGACGACCACTCGCACCATAGGTCTAGCCCCGTCTCATCAGGCCATTCCGAGTGTAGAGCCTGCCCGAAGGCGATCCAATCCTCATAACTGCAGTCAGGACTGCAGTAGCTCAGCGCATCGCGGGCGCGCTCCGGCGTCCACGGCCGAATCCTCAATGCTGCGGCGCCCATCACGCGGCCCTCCGCGCTTCGAGCCAGTCCCCGAGGACGTCGCAGAGCTCGGCGACCTCGATGCGGCGCCAAGTCTCGCCATCGTTCGTGGAGACGCTCACAACAGGATCGTCGCCAAGCTCGCACCGGACGACGGGGGCGCCGAAGGCCGGGTGCGCCCACTCGACGGCCGGGGCGAGAAAGACGGCGTCACAATCCTCGGGCTGGCGATCGGCTGGAGCAAACCCTCGCAACCGCCAACCGAACAACGCGCAGGTGCAATCGACATCATCGAAGGCGTGAAACCTGTCGCGGACATCGGCCGCGAGCTCAAGGTTGACGCGGTCGCCCGCAGGAAAATCGCTGGTTGGCCATGCGTTACGAATATACGCACGACGCTCTTCTACGCTGAGGCCTTCCAGCAAGTGCGGGACCTGCTGACGGGCAGCAGCGGCACCGCGCGAAAATTCTTGACGCTCAGCGTCCGTGATGTCACCATTTTTGAGCATTTGAGTTCCTCAGTTTGCGTGCTCGGCCGGAGCACAAGTTTCACGAAGACCGCCTTGCAGGGCGGTCTTTTCATTTTTGCCGCCTAGACTCGAGCAAGCGCTCGAACGCGTCGCGATCGACCAGAATCCGGCGCCCCAAACGAATGGTTGTCGCACGGAACTCGTCGTCGTCCTTCAGGCGATTGCGCATCGTGCGAACGTTGATCGCTGGAAAGTGCTCCTGCAGTTCATTGAACGGGATCAGATTCAGGTTTGATGCCATGTCGGCCTCCGTGGCTGTTGGGTGATTGAAGTGTGCCGTCACGACGGCCCGAGGGTGTCATCGACATGCAAGGCGTGACACCTAGTGCGCGACCGATGACGACCGGCGGTGACCGATCAGCCGCCCGTCGCAAGCCCGACCAACAGGCAGACGAGCACGACCCAGCCGGCGGTGCGCAGGATGTTGAAGACCGCGCGCTCGGCGCGGTGGAGGTGGTGCGAGATGGTTTTGCAGCGGCTCATAGCGGTCTCCGTGCCCACAGGTGGGGCGGCAAGGTCACGCGGGCTGCTAGGAAAGCCGGGCGGCCGGCTGCGCATGCGCGCCAGACCCGCGTGCCTCGCCATCGGAGAGGTGGTGCTGCAAGAACCGCCGGACGGGTTTCCTAGGCCCGGTCAGCCGAGGTGACTGACGGGCACATGTTCGCTCTAGATCGAAACCCTGCTTTGGCGGTACAGGCCGGATTACAGCCTTTCACGGCCTTTGCAGGGTAGGCGATGGCGTCCGCATGTGCGCTGAAAGCCAGCACCTACGCGGGTTCTTGGGCCACTTACACACCGAATGCGGATAATTGTGTCGTTTCCTGCTAGCGGATGATGGTGTCGCACTGCACGAACTCAGGCCCCACCGCAGCCCGCCACGAGCCACCCCGACGAGGCGCCAGACCGGCCTGATGCGGTACCATCGCCACACCAAAAACGGGCAAGCGGCAGGGGCATCAAACCCGTCTGGGGGTATCTTCCGGGGTATCGCACCCAGCAAATAAAGCCAAGACCCAGCAAAATCAATATCTTGGAAGCCAGATGAAGATCGCCACCTGCGACGCGCTTTTCGGCTCGGCCGCCAACCTCGTGCAGACTACATCGGTTCTGCGCAATCCAGTCTTCATGCGCGGCGAGAACTACAACGGCACGCCGAACATGACGCGTCATCCCCTCCTGCGCGAACAGCTCATCACCCACTTCGGCGAGGATGCGAAAGCGCTGCCGAACGCGCTCTTCGTTCCGCTCGGCGACAAGGTCACCGAGGCACTGCACTTCCTGGCCGAACGGGGGATGATGGACCGGAACCGCATCCTCGACGGGCTGCCGCACCCATCCGGGGCCAATGCGGAACGGATCGCCTACTTTCTCGGCAACAAGAATCGCGGTGCCCTCTCGGCCAAGACCAACGCGGACAAGCTCGACCAAGCACGCGCGGCAATGATTCAGCGTGTCAGCGCCATGGCCTGACCGGTTTGCACTGATGAGGTGACGGACTTTCAGCGGCCTGCCACGTGTCTCCTCGGGAGACACGTGGCAGGCTGAGCAGCGCTCATTGGACAGAACGGCACGGTGTGTCCAATGCCGACCTCCAGCGACGGGGCGCCGCCACGACTGGCCTGAGGAACGCGTGAGAAGGCGGGTGAGGT
>ERZ1645187.1074-NODE-1074-length-25811-cov-9.331845_pt1 | contig 25811 bp, 18 predicted proteins | sample MGYA00575352_ERZ1645187 | MGnify/ENA primary metagenome ERZ1645187 (study PRJEB40837, sample SAMN11349314) | freshwater sediment metagenome | isolation source: river sediment | host: Sediment | place: India: Wazaribad , New Delhi | collected 2017-02-21 ...
CGGCCACGCTGGCTCAGACGCCGTACCGCTATGCCGACACCCTGTGGAACGGCCACGCCGGGCTGGTGCTGAAACCGCACGCGGAAGGGATGGTTTACCTGACCTGGGGTACGTCGAAGGAGATCAACGGGGGCGAATCCGATCTGGGCAGCAACTGCGGCTATGGCGGGGTCTGCATCGTCAACGGGGTGACCGACGTGGGCGACGGTGCGCCGGAAAGCGCGACCAACATCGAACTGGGCACCAAGTGGGATCTGTTCGACGACCGACTGATGGTGCAGGCCGCCGCGTTCCAGCTGACCAAGGACGATGTTTTCGAAGCCGGTTCGGCAGGCAGCTATTCCACGTTCGGGTCGCTCAACACCGGCAAGCATCGCATTCGCGGCGTGGAACTGGGGCTGGTGGGCAACATCACCCACAAGCTGAGCGGCCAGATCGCGGCGACCTTCATGGAATCGGAAATCCTGAAGACCGCCCAGCAGCCCCCCGCAAGCGCGCCCGCCGGATCGACGCTGGTCGGCAAGCGGCTGTCCAACTTTGCCAATACGCAAATATCGGCCCAGTTGCGCTATCAGGCGAGCGAAGCCTTCAGCTTTGGCGGCACCGCCACGCACAAGAGCGCGATGTACGCCGGACAGCCGGACAGCGCGGCCGGTTACAACTTCACCCTGGACGTGAACACCTATCGCATCCCGGCCTACTGGGTGTTCGATGCCTTCGTGAACTACACGTTCAACGCCAACCTCTCGGCCCGTCTGAACGTCAACAACGTGGCCAACGCCAACTATTACCTGGCCGGCTATCAGAGCGGCCACTTCCTCTACAAGGGCGATGCCCGCCGCGCCACGCTGACCCTGACGGGGCGGTTCTGACGCCACCGGAGGGGCGGCCCGGCTGCCCCTCCGGTCCGGCCCGCCCGCAACTTGCGAAACGAAACGCCATGCTGACCATCATCGAGAACGTCCTGACCGCCAACGAAGTCCGGCAATTGCGTGAACGGCTGGCGCACGCCGACTGGATCGACGGCGCTGAGACCGCCGGTTCGCGCTCGATCGCGGTGAAGCAGAATCTCCAGCTCGACCGGGCCAATCCGCTGGCGGTAGAGCTGGGGAACGCGATCCTGGGCAAGCTGGGCCGGAACCTGCTGTTCACGTCCGCCGCGCTGGCGGAAACGATCTGGCCGCCGGTATTCAACTGCTATGCCAACGGCGGGCATTACGGCACCCATGTCGATTCCGCGCTGATGCGCCTGCCGGAAACGGGCCGCACGCTCCGCAGCGACCTGTCCGCCACGCTGTTCCTGTCCGATCCGCACGAATACGACGGCGGCGAGTTGGTGATCGAGCAGCAGTTCGGCGGGCAGGCGGTAAAGCTCGCTGCCGGGGACATGGTGCTGTACCCCTCATCCAGCCTGCATCAGGTCACCCCGGTCACGCGCGGACAGCGGATTTGCGCGATCATGTGGATGCAATCCGCCGTGGCCGATACCGCAGCCCGCACCATGCTGTTCGACCTTGACCAGTCGATCCAGGCCCTCTCGGTCGGCCGGGCCAAGGACGATCCCGATATCGACCGGCTGATCCACGTCTATCACAACCTGCTGCGCCGCTGGGCCAAGCCATGACGGGCCGGTTTACCCGCCCGTTGTTCTGGCTGGCGCTGGCCCTGCCCGCGCTGCTGATGCTGGCAGATTTCCTGCGCGGCGCAGTGCTGGCGATGGATCTACTGCACCCCAGCGGGGAAATGGCGGTCAGGCTGATGATTGCCGCCATGCTGGCCGGGCCGCTGGCGGGCGTATTCGGTCCCAACCGGTTCTTCCGGGGCTGGCTGGCCGTGCGGCGCAACCTGGGGGTGGCGGCGTTCGGCTATGCCATGCTCCACCTGGCCTTCTACGGCGTCGACATGGGCCTGCTGGCCGCCATCGTCGATGAACTGGAACTGCCCTCCATCTGGACCGGCTGGCTGGCGCTGGCGGCGATGGCGGTTCCCGCCGCGCTCAGCCGTGATCGCGCGATGATCGCGCTGGGGCGGCGGCGCTGGAAAGCGGCGCAGCGGCTGGTTTACCCGGCCCTGCTGCTTGCGCTGGCGCACTGGCTACTGCTGGACTGGCAGTGGCAGGCCGCCGCCGCGCACCTCGTCCCGCTCGCACTGGCCTGGCTGGCGCTGCTGATCGTTCGTTTCAACCACCGCCCCTCGCAACGGAGCCATGTGCCATGACCAAGACTCGCGCCCTCCTGCTTGCCGTCCTGCCCCTGCTGACGGTGATCGCCGCACCCACAGCCCATGCCGATGGCAACGTGCGCTGTGATGCAGGCCCGCGCGACACCTGGCGGCCGCTGGCCGAACTGCGCAAGAAGGCGTGGATGGAAGGCTGGACGGTGCAAAAGACCCAGATCGAAGGCGACTGCTATGAGGTCTATGGCCGCACTGAAAGCGGCCAGGCCATCGAAGCCTTCTTCCACCCGGTGACGCTGAAAAAGCTGGTCGTGTTCCGCCGCGGCAAGGAAATTTTCCGCGCGCCCGGCTTCAGCGGCTGAACAGGCGCTCCCGGTCGGCACGAGGGGGGGCGCGCCCTCAATCCAAGGGGTCTGGCGCCGGAGTTTCGCTGGCCTGGATTTCGGCGTCGATCGCCCCGGCGCTGGCCTCGATCCGGGCGGATACATCCTGATACCGCTGGTCAAAGTCAGGCTCACGGCTACAGGCGCCCAACGCGGCCAGCAGGATCCCCAGGGCTGGCATCCCCCGCCGCATCAGTAATCCTTCCGAACCCGCAGGTTCACGCTGTTCGCGCCGGACCCGCCGGCCTGGCTGATGATCGAAAGCCACCGGGTCAGGCTGACTTCCAGCTGGGTCGCGGTAAAGCCGCGCGCGTCGGTCACCAGTTCGACATAGATGTCATCGGTCAGGTACTGGCCGGCGGCCAGCGCCGTGCCTCGCCCGCTCGCCTCGTCCGGGGCCAGGATGCGCAGCCGGCTGATCCCCGTTGCCGCCCGCAAGCGCCCCAGCGGATTGAGGCCACCCCCGCTCGCCCGCAGCGCATTCAGCGAGGACGCCAGCTGGACCGCCTGAATGGCCGACAGGTTGGCAATCGAACTGCCGAACAGCACGCGCGACAGAATCTCGTCATCAGGCAAGGCGGGCGTGGAGCCGAACGTGACGCGTGGGTCGGTGGCGCGTCCGGTCACGTTGACGTTGACGGCCAGGTCGCCAATGTCGTCAGTCGCGGCAATGGCCACGGTCGGGTCGTTGACCGGCCCGCCGGTGAACGTGATCCGGCCATCCTGCAGACCGAAGGAATGCCCCGCAAAATCGAGCGTGCCGCGCACCAGTTGCACTTGTCCGGTCAGTCTGGGCGCGGCGCTGGTCCCGGTCAGTTGGAAATGGGCGCCCCATTCCGAATCCAGCCCCATCCCGGTGACATAGAGCCTGTCCGGCGCTTGCAAGCGCAAGTCCAGCCGGAGCGAGGAGAACATGCTTGCCGCCGGGGCTGCCACCTCGTCCCCGGTGACGCGCACTGTGCCGCGTTCTGGCCGAAAGCGTACCCCGGTCAGGCGCGGGACGCTCGCGGCCCCTTCGCGGACAATCCGGTAGCGCGTTTCGGGCAGCCGCAGATCACCGCTGAGCAATGCCGGCTGTCCCCCTGCCTTGGTCAGACGCAAGGTGCCGGTGGCTGCTGCCGAGAGCGCTTCGCTGCGGGCCAGGCGGGCCTGGGCCAGTCTGGCCGTCAGATCGAGTGGATAGCCCGCCGCGGCGGACAGGCCGATCCGGCCGCTGGCGCTGATCGTGCCGCCACCCGCCTGCGCGGTCAGCGTGGTCAGTTCCAGCGTGTTGCCGGCAAACCGCCCGCCGATCTCCATCCCGGTCAGACGCGTGCCATAGGCCTGGTTTTCGTAACTCAGGTTGCGCCCCCGGATGATGCCATCAAGGCAAGGGTCGGCAAGCCGGCACGAAAAATCCGCCGCCAGCGAAACCGGGCCGGTAATCGTCTGGCCCGATTGCCCGGTGAGCGAAAACAGCGTGTCGGCATTGCCGTCGTACCGGATGCCGCCGCCCAGCGGGGCCGCCCACAGGCGGCTGATCCAATCCCCGCCAGCGCCAGTCAGGGGGCCAAGGCTGGCGACAACGCGGCCAATCACCGCCCCCTGTCGGCGAACCACGGCGCGGACCTCGCTGCCATCGGCGGCCAGCTTGCCGATGAAGTTGACGGCAACCGGCTGGCTGATCGTCGTGGCGCTGGTCCGCGTGAAATTGGTCAGCATCAGGCGGGCTTCGGCGCGCGGGATGGCATCGGGGGCAAGCTGGGCGAAATCGATGCTGCCACTGGCAGAGCCACCGATGCCATAACCCGGCACGAAGGCATTGATGATGGCCAGGTCGATCCCCTCGATGCGGCTTTCCAGGGTCAGGCCAGGGCCATATGTCCCGGCGATCCGCGCCGTTCCTCCGCCCAGCGCGACATTGGTGGGCAGCAGTTGATAGCTTGCGGCACCCGGCACGATGCGCGCCGGGCCAAGCGTCTTGACCGTCTGTCCGCGCACCCGCCCCTGCACGGCGACGCGCCACAGCTGCGCCCCCAGATCGGCGTTAAGGCCAAGTCGGAACGGGACGCCGCTGGTCCCTTCGATCAACGCGGCGGCGTGGCCGCTGCCGTCGCGATAGTCCACTTTGACCCGCCCCGCGACCAGGTTGAACGCCCCCAACCGGGTGCCAGCCAACTGGATGTCGGCCGTGACCATGGGCCGGTCGAACAGGACGACCCGCCCGGTCGCGATCGCCGAACCCACTGCCAGCCGGGCCGGGCCGGCGAACACCGTGTCGCTGGCGCGCAGATCGAACGCGGCGGCCTGATGCTTGCCTTCGGCCGTCAGCCGCAGTGCGCCGCTGACCCCGTTGCCACTGGCCGTCAACGCTCCGGCAAACGGGCCGGCAGGGGTCTGGACCAGATCGCCGGCGAAATTGACGCCCGACAGATTCGCGCGGTTGATCTGCACTGACCGGCGCGGGCCAAGCCCCAGCGTCACGTCGGCACGCAAGGGGCCGTAATCGGTATCCCCCACCGCGTCGAGGCGGTAGCCGCCAGAGACGGCGGTGATCCGCGCCGCCAGATTGGCGAGGCCGATGCCCAGATCAGGGCGGCCAACCGTGATCCGCGCGTCCGGCGCGGCAAGCGTCCCGGCAACCCGCACGCCAAGCGGACCATAACGGGGCGAAGCCCCCGCCGCCTCCAGCGCGATCCGGCCATCCGGGAACCAGCTGCCCTGCCCGCTGGTGATCCGCAGTTCGGGCGCGGTCAGTCGCAGGTTGGCAAGGCGACCAACCCCGTCCACCCCGTAACCCACATCGGCGGACGCGGCGAGGCTGCCGCCAAGATACGATTTCAAGGCATCGCTGGCCAGGCTGGTGGACCGCGCCCGGACAGTTCCCGCCAGCGCGAACCCCGGCGCATCCTGCCTGAGGTCCATCCGGGCCAGAATGCTGAAAGTGCCAACGCCGGTCAGTCGGTACCGGTCGATCCGGCCATCGATTGCCCCGGTATAGCTGCCCTTGCCAAGATCGGCGGCCAGGATCACTCCCGCATCGATCCGGTCAGACCGGATGCGCAGGTTGTCGGACAGGATGCGGGGCCAGCGCGCGGCCAGATCGCCGGTCAGCGTGACATTGGCCAGAGTTCCGCCGGACACGGCATCCAGCCCGGAAATCCGCCGCGCCCGTGCCGTCACGGGAACCAGCCACTGGCCGCCAGTGGCCCGCGCCGTGCCGCTGGCCGTGACGTCGTCCAGACTGACCCCATTGCCGGCCAGGTTGCGCGCGCTCAGCCGATAGGCAATGTCCGGGGCGGCAAGGGTGCCGTCCAGCACCAGGTTCGCGCTCAGCCCCGCACCCTCAAGATTGTCCGCCAGGGACACTGCCCCCGGCAGCGCCAGCGCCAGCCGGAAACGGTCAAAGCGGTTCGCGGCAAGGTCGATGGTGCCATCCGGGACCAGCCGGAAATGCTCTGCGGCAACCAGTCCCGACAGCGCCGCGCGCCGGTTGCTGAAGCGGGCCGACACAGCGATGCTGGCCACCGGACCAGTCAGCGCCGCAGACCTGCCTGTCAGCAAGCGCTCGATCCGGGCCGACCCCTTCAGGGCAAAGGTGCCATCGCGGGCGGTAAGCGCCAGCCTGGCCAGATCGCTTTCACCCAGATCAACGGCAACCGTGCCATCCCACCGCGCCCAGTCGCCCCGTCCGCCGACAGTCAAGGCCAGCGGGCGGTCCAGACCGGACAACGCGGCAATCACGCCGCCCGCTGGCGCGCGCAGGGCCAGGTCGATGTCCAGCTGGCGCGTGGCGGGCCGGGCATCGAACGTCAGGGCAAGGCTGTCCCCGCCTTCGCCACCATCGACCGCGATGGTCATGCCGTTAACGCGCACTTGCGCACGCCCATCGGCAACGTGGGCGCTGCCCCGCAAGGCCAGGACACGCCGCTCGCCCGCAACAGCCGGTTCCGCAACCAGCTGATCGATCCGGAGCGCGCCCACGTCGATGTCAAGATCGGGCAGCAGCGGCGCATCGTCAGCAGCGGTCGCGGCCAGTTCCGGCAGGCGCCGCAGGATCACGCGCGGTGCAGTCGCGCTGCGGATGTCGATGTGGCTGCGCAGATAGGCGAATGGCCGCCAGTCGACCGTGACTTGCGGTGCGACCAGAAACTCGCCCCGGCTGTCCCGCAGGGCCAGCTGGTGCAGCGTCATCGTGCCGTAGAGCGACCCTTCGATCCGCCCGACCGAGATGCCCAGCCCGTTGGCCAGGGTCAGGGCGGAAACCTGCCGGGCGACCAGCCGGTGGCCGAGCTTTGTATCCAGGCCCGCGCCCAGCGCCAGGACCAGCAGCACCAGCCCCAGCAGGACGAATGCGGCGATCCTGACTGCTCGCCCGCGTGCGCGGCGCGGCAGCGGGGATGCCGTGGATGGGTCGTCCTCGCCTGCCATCAGAACGCCTGTCCGATCGAGACATAGACGTTGAGCCAGGCCTCGCCCGGCCTGCGGGCCAGCGGAGTTGCAAGGTCAACCCGGACCGGGCCGAAATTGGTGTAGAAGCGCCCGCCGATCCCCACGCCGTAACGCAAGTCATTGAATTGCGGCGTGGTCTCTTGATAGGACTGACCAGCATCGACGAACGCGACCAGGCCATAATAACCAAAGCGATAACGCGCTTCGAGCGATCCTTCGACAAGGCTGCGCCCGCCCAGCGGCCGTCCATCCAGTGCCTGCTCGCCCAGCGATTGATACCCGAACCCGCGCACCGACCCGCCGCCGCCCGCATAGAGCCGCCGCGATGGGGCAATGTCCGGCAGGTCCGCACCCTGGATCGTCCCGATCCGCACCCGCCCGGCCAGCACCAGCGCCGCCGTCACCGACTGATAGGCGGAGGCATCCAGCCGGCCGCGCACATAGGAATTGAACCCCTGATTCAGCGTGGCTTCGGGCTGGACCAGCGCCGTCAGCCGAAAACCGGTGGTGGGGTTGAGCAGATCGTCCGTGACATCCAGCCCCGCCTGGCCGCTTGCCCCCGCTACGTAATACGTGCGCCGGGTGCGTATGCCGCTGGCCGCGTCAAAGTCCGTCTCGCCCGTGGCCAGCGCTTCAACGCCGATGGCGTATGTCAGCCGCTTTTGCCACAGCGGTGTGGAATCCCGGCTGAGCCGCGCGGCAATGCGCCCGGTGTAGGCGCTGTAGGCTTCGTAATCGCTGCGGAACGCTTCTGCCGAAAGTTCGATCGTGCGATCGCGCCGACCAGCGTTGGCACGACGGAACGTGGCGCTGAGAGCCTGTTCCTGCGTCCCTGCCGCGGCCTGGGCAATCAACGCGCCTTCCGGCGGGAACAAGTTGCGATGTGTCCAGCTGGCCTTGGCTGTCAGGCCCTGTCCGGCGGCATAGCCGACGCTGCCGGCAATGGTGCGCGGTGGCCCGGCTTCCTGCCGGACGGCCAGGGTGACATATTCGGTGCCATCGCCAACCGGCTCCCCGCCGCGTTGCGGTTCGACCGAAACCGCGCTGAACAGACCGGTCGCCACCAGCGCCTTGCGCAAGTCATCGACCTTGCGGCTGTCGTACAGCTCACCACGCCGGAACCGGGACAGCACCTGGAGATGGTCGATGCCAAACGCCAGCTTTCCGGCGGTGGTAAAGCCGTTGAACCGCCCGCGCGGCCCGGTGGTGACCGGCAGGGTATAGCTGCCAGCACCGGCTTCACGGTCCAGCAGGATGTCCCGTTCGCCCAGCTCGGCAAAAGGATAGCCATTTTCGGGCAACGCGACCGCAACCTGCGCCTCGGCCGCCAGGACCCGTTCAGCCATGATCGGCTCACCAATGCGCAGTGCCAGGTTTTTCCGGATCAGGTCTGGCGGGTCGGTCGGCGGAGCCTGAATGACAATCTCTGACAAGGCATAGCGCCGGCCCGGATCGACCGACAGGGTGGCCACGGGAATGGCGTTCGCCCCTTCACCGGGCGGGACGATGCGGCTGCGGATCGTGGGGGAATACCAGCCCTGCGCGGCCAGAATAGTCTGAAGCAACTGGCTGTCCTCGACCAGGCGAGCCCGCACCATCGCCATGTTCCCGGCCTCGCCCTTGCCCTTGCGCAAGGCGGACAGCGCGTTGAAATCGTCCTGCAGGGATGCATCCGTCTCGCGGTCGGCGGTATCCAGCCCATCCAGTTGCACCCGATAGGCAACCATGACCTCTGGCGCATCGTTCCGGACACTGCCCGGCGCATCCTCGGCCAGCTTTGGCCCCAGGTCTCTGAACTGTTCCAGCGAAGGCAACGGCGCGGCCAGTTCGGCGTCCAGACCGGGCGACAGCGGGTTGCCGGCCGATGTCGGCTGGAGCGGCTGCCCGGCTATCCGGCGCTCAAACGCCTCGATGCTTTCCAGTGGTGCGCCAAGCTCCGGATCGTCATCCGGACCCAGTGCCGGGACCGCCGCATCGAATTCGCGCTCGGAAATGATCGGCCCAGCCGGAGCCGAAACAGACGGGGTGGCGAGCACCGCTTGCGCGAAGGCAGGGGCAGCGCAGACCGGCCACGCAGCCGCCAACGCCCATGCGGCGCCGCGCCCTGTGCGAACGCGCACGGTGGAATGGTCGGTCAGGCAAACCATGAAAACTACGGCGAATCACTCCAATGCGCCGCGACCATAGCCGCCATTGGCCGCAAACCGAACCCGCCGCCCAGCGCGGCGGCCAGGCGGCTGCTTCTGCCTGAAGCCAGCTGCGGCGCAAGGCACAGCAATCGCTGTCCGTCAGATCCGGCCGGGATTGGGATTGCGATTAAGCCCGGCCTGGGACAGGTTGCACCGCACCGGTGCCGGTCAGCCGTGTTCCGTCCCCCATTGATCCGCACCCATTGGAAAGGCGCATGCTGGAAACCATTGCTTCCCTGACGCTGAATCCCACGATCGATACATCCTATGTCGTCGAAAGCATGGCGCACACGCACAAGATGCGGGCGCTGGAGGAGCATTACGATCCGGGCGGGGGCGGCATCAATGTGGCCAGGGTGCTGGTGCGGCTGGGCGGGTCGGCGCGCTGCCACTACCTGTCGGGCGGGGCAACCGGGGTTGCGCTGGATGGCTTGCTGGATCAGCACCAACTGGTGCGCGTACCGACCCGGATCGCCGGGAACACCCGCATCGCCGTTGCCGCGCTGGAACGCCAGACTGGCAAAGAATATCGGATCGTTCCCCCCGGCCCGACCGTGCGCGAAGCGGAATGGCGCGAATGCCTTGACCGGCTGGCCGAAATCAACTGCCGCTACTTCGTCGCCAGCGGATCGCTGCCGCCCGGCGTACCGGATGATTTCTATGTTCACGCGGGTCGGATCGCGCAGGCACGCGGCGCGCGGCTGGTCCTCGACAGTTCAGGCCGGGGCCTGAAGGCCACGCTGGCGGCGGGCGGCGTCCACCTGGTCAAGCCAAGCCTGGGCGAGCTGACCCAGTTCATCGGGCGGGAACTGCCGGACGATGCGGCGATTGCGCAAGCGGCAGGCGGGATCGTCGCACAGGGCCTGGCGGAAATCGTGGCCGTCACGCTGGGCCATCGCGGCGCGCTGGTGACAACGGCCGGGCAGACCTGGCGGCTTCCCGCGATTCCAATCACCGCCGCCAGTGCGGTCGGCGCGGGGGACAGCTTTCTCGCCGCCATGATCTTTGCCCTGGCGCAGGGAGAGCCGGTGGAGGAGGCGGCCAGGCTGGGGCTTGCTGCCGGTGCAGCGGCCGTGCTGTCGCCGGGGACGGGTCTGGCCCATCCCGGCGACATTCACCGCCTGCGTGCGATGATCTGACCGGCGCCATGCAGCCGACTCCTTTCTGGACGGGCCTGAGTGACGCCGAGGCAGCCGAACGACTGCGGGCCGAAGGCTTCAACGAATTGCCACGGTCCGGCCAGCGGACCTTTGCGCGGATCGTCGCCGACGTGCTGCGGGAACCGATGCTGGCGATGCTGCTGGGGGCCGGGCTGATCTATCTCGCCCTGGGCGACTGGCGCGAAGCCTTGATCCTGATCGCGTTCGCCGGGCTGTCGATCCTGATCACCGTGGTCCAGGAAACTCGCACCGAACGCGCGCTCGAAGCCTTGCGCGACCTGACCAGCCCGCGCGCGCTGGTCATCCGCGACGGCGCGCGCAAGCGCATCGCCGGGCGCGAGGTGGCGCGCGGCGATCTGGTCGTGCTGAGCGAAGGCGACCGCGTGCCCGCCGACGGCTGGGTCGTGCGGAACGATGGCTTGCAGCTGGACGAATCCCTGCTGACCGGAGAATCGGTCCCCGTACGCAAAACGACCTGCGACGCCGCCATGCCTCCCGCGATGGCCCGGCCCGGCGGCGATGACCTGCCGTTTGTCTATTCGGGGTCGCTGGTCGTGCGCGGATCAGGGTTGTGCGTGATTGCGGCGACGGGGCCGGCCAGCGAGATCGGCCAGATCGGACACGTGCTGTCGACGCTCGAAACCGAAGCCCCCCGGCTCAGGATCCAGACCCGCAGGCTGGTGGTGGGGTTCGCGGCGGCTGGGCTGGCGGCCAGTGCGCTGGTGGTCGTGCTATATGGCCTGCTGCGCGGTTCATGGCTTGAAGCCGCGCTGGCCGGCATCGCGCTGGGGATGTCGATGCTGCCGGAAGAATTCCCGGTCGTGCTGACCATCTTCATGGCGATGGGGGCCATGCGCATGTCCCGCAACCGGGTCTTGACCCGCCGGGCGGCTGCGATCGAGACGCTGGGCGCGGCAACCACCCTGTGCACCGACAAGACCGGAACGCTGACGCAGAACCGGATGCGCATTGCCGAGCTGCGGCTGCCAGATGGCCGCGTCCTCTTGCCCGATGACCGCGAAGCGCGCCTGGTGGAGGAAGAGTTTCACCTGCTGGCGGAATGCGGCATCCTGGCCAGCGCCCAGCAGCCGGTCGATCCGATGGAAGTGGCCTTTCACGAACTGGGCGATGAACTGGCACCGGCCACCGTCAGGGGACGGCAGGACGCGGGCTGGACACTGGACCGGCACTACCCGCTCGACCCGTCGCTGCTGGCCATGTCCCACGTCTGGAGCAGCGCGAACCCCGCAGAGGACCGGGTGATCGCCACCAAGGGCGCACCCGAAGCCATCGCCGACTTGTGCAACCTGCCGGATGCAGACCGCATCAGGTTGAAGGCGACGGTTGATACCATGGCCGATCAGGGGCTGCGGGTGCTGGGCGTGGCCGATGCGCGCTGGCCGGCAACCGATCTGCCGCAATCGCAGCGCGACTTCAGCTTTACCTTCCGCGGGCTGGTCGGCCTGGCCGATCCGCTGCGCGCCTCTGTTCCCGACGCTGTCCGACAATGCCGCGCGGCCGGAATCCGCATCGTGATGATCACCGGCGATTACCCGCAGACCGCCCGCGCCATCGCCCGGCAGGCCGGGATCGAGGTCGGGACGGATACCGGGGACGTGCTGACCGGGGAAGAACTCTCTGCCATGTCCGACGATGCGCTGCGGCAGCGGATTGGCACGGTCAGCGTATGCGCGCGCATCATGCCCGAACAGAAGCTGCGACTGGTGGACGCGCTGAAGCAGGCGGGTGAGATCGTCGCAATGACCGGCGACGGCGTCAACGATGCGCCGTCGCTCAAGGCGGCGCATATTGGCGTGGCGATGGGCGGGCGCGGCACCGATGTTGCACGGGAAGCGTCGGCCATCGTGCTGCTCGACGACGACTTCGGCTCCATCGTCAAGGCGGTCCGCATGGGGCGGCGCATCTATGACAACCTGCGCAAGGCGATGGGTTTCATCGTCGCCGTCCACATTCCGATTGCCGGCCTGGCACTGCTGCCGCTGATGACCGGCATGCCGTTGCTGCTGGGGCCGATCCACATCGCCCTGCTGGAAATGATTATCGACCCGGTCTGCTCGCTGGTGTTCGAAGCGGAGGAGGACGAACGCGATGTCATGGCCCGTCCGCCGCGCCGGCCGGACACGCCGTTGTTCTCGCGCTCGCTGGTGGTCTGGGCAGTGATGCAGGGCAGCATCGCCCTGGCCGTGACCGGCGGGCTGGCATGGTATTTCTGGCGGGCCGGGCTTGATGCGGCGCAGCTTCGGTCCAACGCGTTCTTTGCGCTGGTTCTGGTCATTACCAGCCTGATTCTGGTGAACCGGCGTTACAGCGCCTCGATCACGGCGGCACTGGGCCGGGCCAATCCAGCGCTGGGCATCGTGTTGGGACTGGTGGCGATCATTCTGCTCGCCACGCAAACCGTTGCGCCCATTGCCGGTCTGTTCGACTTCGCCCGCATGACTGGGCCGGACGTGGCCGCAATCTTTCTGGCGGGCGCCTGCATGCTGTTCCTGCTCGAACGGCTGAAGCCGTTCTGGAGCCGGCGGCTGATCGAATAAGCGCCCCCTCGTTCCCGTCCCACCGGATACGACAGGAAAATGCTGCCTCAGCCGCCCAGCCCGGCCCGGCGGGCCAGGTGCCAGTTTTCGCTGCCGAAGCTGTGCTCGATCACGGTCGCGCGCTTGAAGTAGTGGCCGATCGCCAGCTCGTCGGTCATGCCCATCCCGCCGTGAATCTGTACCGCGTTCTGGCCAATGAAGCGGCAGGCCTGCGCCAGCGTGACCTTCGCGGCTGACGCGGCGCGAGCCCGTTCAACCGCATCGCCATCCAGCGACTGGCAGGCCAGCAGTGCGGCCGAACGGACCAGCTCCAGCTGCAGATGCATGTCGACCATGCGGTGCTGGAGCGCCTGGAACGAACCAATGGGCTGGCCGAACTGTTCGCGTTGCCGGGCATAGGCCACGGTATCGTCCAGCAACCGTTCCAGCAGTCCCGACGCCTCGGCACACATGGCGGCGATGGCCCGGTCGCGCCACTCCTCCAGCAAGGGCAAAGCCCCGCCTTCGGGGCCGACCAACGCCTCCGCCCCGACCGCGACTTGGTCAAACGAGACGTCGGCCGCGCGCCGTTCGTCAAGCGTGCGATAAGTGTGCAGCGCCAGTCCCGGCACGTCCACCGGCACGACAAACAGCGACAGCCCGTGCGCGTCGCCCGCCTGCCCCGCCGTGCGCGCCGCGACCAGCAAGTGCGTGGCCCAGGGCGCCGCGATCACCACCAGTTTCTCGCCCGACAGCAACCAGCCCTCACCCGATCGCGCTGCGGGCATCGCCACGCCTGCCAACGCGTCGCGCAGCCCCGCTTCGCCCAGCGCCATGGCCAATCGCACGTCCCCGGCGATCACACCCTGGGCAAGGGGGCGATGGACCGCGCCCGACCGCGCCAGCAGCGGAGCGCACTGGAACACCGTTTCGGCCAAAGGTTCGGGCAACAACGCCCGGCCGGCGGCTTCCATCGTCACCAGCTGGTCGATCCCGCCGCCAAATCCGCCAACCGTTTCGGGCAGGCCCACGGCCAGCACCCCCAGGTCGCGCGCCAGGCGCTGCCACAGGTCAGCGCGCCAGCCTGGCTCTGCCCGCACGGTGGCAGTGCGGGCGGACAGGTCGTTCGTCTGGGCGAACAGGCGATCCAGCCCGCTACGCAATTGCTGTTGCTCCTCGCCCAGCTCAAACTGCATGTCCTGCCCCCTTGGTGTTCTTGCTATCGGCCAGTATTGCTGAAAGAAAACACCGGATGCAATCGAAAGGAATGCGGGATGGAGCTGGCCTGGAGTGATGCGGACCGCGCTTTCGCGGATGAGGTGCGGGCCTTTCTCGACGCGGAACTCAGCGATGATTTGCGCGCCGCCGGGCAGTGGATGACCAGCGTCTATGGCGATCACGACGCCTCGCTGGAATGGCAGCGCCGGCTCCACGCGCGCGGCTGGGCGGCACCCAGCTGGCCCAAAGAGCATGGCGGCGCGGAACTGAGCGTGACCCAACGGTTCATCTTCGCGCGCGAATGTGCGCTGGCGGGCGCGCCGCCGCTGTCGCCCATGGGCATCGCGATGTGCGGCCCGGCGCTGATCGGCCACGGCAGCACCGAACAGAAGGCACACTTCCTGCCACGCATCCTGACGGGTGAGCACTTCTGGTGCCAGGGCTATTCCGAACCGCAGGCCGGATCGGACCTGGCCCCGTTGCAGATGAAGGCCGTCCGCGACGGCGATCACTTCGTCTGCACCGGGACCAAGATCTGGACCACCCACGCCAATGTCGCCAACTGGATCTTCTGCCTGGTCCGCACCGGGCAGTATGACCGGCCGCAACTGGGCATCACGTTCCTGCTGATCCCGATGGACAGCCCCGGCGTAGAGGTTCGCCCGATTGTCATGACATCGGGTGAGCACATCCAGAACCAGATCTTCTTCGACGAGGTCCGCGTGCCGGTAGCCAACGTGGTGGGAGAAATCGACCAGGGCTGGACAGTCGCCAAGTACCTGCTGGAATTCGAGCGCGGCGGGAGCGCCTATGCGCCCGGCCTGCAGGTCCGGCTGGAACGGATCCGCGAACTGGCGCGGGGCAGCGGGCTGCTGGACGATCCGCTGTTCGCGGCGCGGGTGGCAGCGGCGCAAGTCCGGATCGACGTGCTGGAAGTCTATGAACTGCGCGCGCTGACCGCCGCCGCACAGGGCGGGCGCCCCGGACTGAGTGGATCCGTGATGAAGATTCTGGGCACCGAACTCAGTCAGCACCTGACCGAACTGGGTATGGAAGCCGCCGGCCCCTATGGCCTGAGCTTCCAGCCGGGGGCCGGCGCGGCGGGCGGGCCAAACCTGATCGCGCACGCCCCCGGTCTGCGCGGCCCGCGGGAAGCCGCGATTGCGCCGCTCAAGTACCTCAACGACCGGGCCGGATCGATCTACGCCGGTTCGAACGAGATTCAGCGCAACATCATCGCCAAGGCCCAGCTTGGCCTGTAAGTCATGGCCAGGTGCCGCAAATGATACGTGCCGCGCAGCGGCGCTTGAACCAGCGAATCCCGCGCCGCGCATTTGGGAGTGAGGCGGCAAACCCGCTGTGCTAGCGTCGTGCCGACAGGAGTTTGACCCCGCAGGATGGATGCAGCCGCACCGCCCCTGGCCTTTTCCGGCACGGACCTGCGCAAGGTCTATCAGACCGGCGAAACCGAAGTGCACGCCCTGCGCGGGGTGGACCTGGCGATCCCTGCTGGTGAAATCGTGGTGCTGCTTGGCCCGTCGGGCAGCGGCAAATCGACCTTGCTGAACATCATCGGCGGGCTGGACCGGGCGACTTCGGGCACGCTCTTCTACCACGATCTGGATCTGGCGGCGATGGACGACACGGCGCTGACCCGGTTCCGCCGCGCCAACGTGGGCTTCATCTTCCAGTTCTACAACCTGATCCCCAGCCTGACCGCGATCGAGAACGTGCGGCTGGTGACCGACATCGCCGAACATCCGATGGACCCGGCCAAGGCGCTGGCGCTGGTCGGCCTGCAGGACCGGCAGCATCACTATCCCGCCCAGCTGTCCGGCGGGGAGCAGCAGCGCGTCGCCGTTGCCCGTGCGGTGGCCAAGCAGCCCGGCGTGCTGCTGTGCGATGAACCGACCGGCGCGCTGGACAGCGCCACCGGCATCCGCGTGCTGGAAACGCTGGCCCGCGCCAACCGGGACCTCGGCACGACCGTGGTAATCATCACCCACAACGCCGGGATCGCCGCGATGGCGCACCGGGTGTTCCATTTCCTGGATGGCCGGATCGCCCGGATCGAGGTGAACGCCGCGCCGGTCGATCCGGCCGGGATCAGCTGGTGAAAGCGCTCGACCGCAAGCTGTTGCGCGACTTGTGGCATATGCGCGGACAGGCGCTGGCGATTGCGGTGGTGCTGGCGGCGGCCACGGCCACGTTCGTGCTGTCGATGGGGGTGCACCGCTCGCTGACGGCCACGCGCGATGCCTATTACGCGCAGAACCTGTTCGCCGATGTCTTCGCCAGCATGACCCGCGCCCCGCGCAGCGTGGTGGACCGGGTCGCCGCGGTGCCGGGCGTGGCGCGGGTGGAAGGTTCGATCCAGCAATACGCCACGCTGGATTTCCCGGACCGGCCCGCGCCGGTGCGGGCGCTGATCAATTCGCTGGACGAACGCGGCCAATCCCACCTCAACCGACTGGTCCTGCGCAGCGGCCACCTGCCACGCGCGGGCGAGCCGGGCGACGTCGTCATCGACGAAGCCTTTGCCACGGCCAACGATCTTCGTCCCGGCGCCACGCTCGACGCGCTGATCTATGGCAGCAAGGAACGCCTGACGGTGGTCGGCATCGGCCTGGCCCCCAACTACATCTATGCCCTGGCCCCCGGCGACATCATCCCCGATGATCGCCGGTTCGGCGTGCTGTGGATGGGCCAGCAGGCGCTGGAAGCCGCGACCGACCGGACCGAGGCGATCAACACGCTGTCACTGCTGCTGGAACGCGGCGCATCCGAAGCCGACGTGATCCGCAAGGTCGACGCCATCCTGGCCCCTTATGGCGGGACCGGCGCCTATGGCCGCAAGGATCACTTGTCCCATGCCTTCCTCGACAACGAGCTGATGCAGCTGGAAGCGATGACGCGGGTGATCCCGCCAGTGTTCCTGCTGGTGTCGACGTTCCTGGTCTATATCGTGCTAGGGCGGATGATCCGCACCGAGCGCACCCAGATCGGGCTGATCAAGGCGTTCGGCTATTCCGACTGGGCGATTGGCTGGCACTATCTGAAATTCGCGCTGGTCGTGGCGGTCATGGCAACCGTGCTGGGGTCAGCCGCGGGCATCTGGATGGGCCGGGCAATGACGCGCATCTATGCGCAGTATTTCCGCTTTCCCTTCCTGGAATATCACATGGCGCCGTCGGTCTTCCTGCTGGCGGCGGCGCTGGCAATCGGCGCGGCGGCGCTGGGCGCGCTGGGGGGGATGCGCGCGGCCGTGCGGCTGGCGCCAGCGGTGGCGATGTCACCCCCGCCCCCGCCAGTCTATCGCCCCGGCCTGACCGAGCGGCTGGGCGCGGCGGCGGGCGTATCCGCCATCGGCCACATGATCCTGCGCCACATCGCCCGCTGGCCGTGGCGCTCCGCCATCACGGTAACGGGCGTGGCCCTGTCCATGGCGCTGCTGTTCGCCACGTTGCAGTTTCTCGATTCCAGCCGGACGATGCTGGATTCCTTCTTCTTCCGCGCCCAGCGCCAGGACCTGACCGTGACCTTCACCGAACCGCGTGGGGAACAGGCGCTGTTCGCACTGGCGCAAATGCCGGGCGTGATCCGGGTGGAGCCGATCCGGGCCGTCCCTGTCAAGCTGGGCAACGGCAACCGGCAGGAACGCGCCGCGATCGAAAGCGCGATGCCGCAATCGCAACTGGCGATGCGGATCGACAGCGACGGGCAGGTTCTGGCCCTGCCCCCGGCCGGCCTGATGCTCAGCCGCCAGCTGGCCGACAAGCTGGCGGTGCGCGCCGGTCAGCGAGTGCGGGTGGAGCTGCTGGGCGGGCGGCGCACCGTGCAGTTCCTGCCTGTGGTGAGCGTGGTGGAGGAATTCATCGGCGAACGCGCCTATGCCTCTGACCGGACGCTGGAAGCCATCGCCCGCGATGCCGCCCCGGTGGGTGCCGCGCTGCTGCGGATCGACCCGGCGCAGCGCGACCACATCCTGACCGCGCTGAAGGCCATGCCGCTGGTCCTGGGCGTCAGCGAACGCGATGCCGCATTGCAGAAGTTCGAGGAGATGATCGACGACAACATGGTGACGATGCTGGTGTTCTACATCGGGTTCGCCTCTGCGATTGCCGTCGGCGTGGTCTATAACAGCGCGCGCATCCTGTTTTCCGAACGCGCGCACGAACTCGCCACCCTGCGCGTGCTGGGCTATCATCGCAGCGAAGTGGGGATCGTCTTGATCGGGGAACTCGCACTGCTGGTCGTGCTGGCAGTGCCGGTGGGGTGCATCATGGGATACTGGCTGGCGCAGTTGATGACCGCGATGTTCAGCTCAGACCTGTTCCGCCTGCCCTTCGCCCCATCACGCGCCAGCTATGGCTGGGCAGCGCTGGTGGTGCTGGGGGCCGGGATGCTGACGGCGCTGGTGGTGGCGCGGCGGGTGCTGCACCTGGACATGGTGCGGGTGTTGAAAGGCAGGGACTGAACGGCATGGCTGACCTGGTCAAACGCTGGCGCTGGGCATTGGTGATCGCGGGCCTGCTGCTGGCCGCGCTGGCCTTTGCCTTCTGGCCGGACGCAGTCGCGGTGGATACCGCCACCGTCTCGCGCGGGGCGATGGCCGAAGGTGTGACCGACGATGGCGTGACCCGTGCCGAAGACCTCTATGTCGTCTCCGCCCCGGTCACCGGCACGCTCTCGCGCATTGAACTGGAAGCCGGCGACGTGGTGACGCGCGGCGCGCTGGTCACGACCATGACCGGACGGCCCGCCGCCCTGCTCGACCCCCGCACCCGCGACCAGCTGCAGGCCGCGCTGCAAGCCGCCCGCGCGGCAGAGGCCGGGGCCAGCGCAACCGCGGCCCAGGCCCGGCGCGATCTGGCCCGCGCGCAGGAAGTGGCCCGCCAGGGCTTTCTGCCGCGCGCCCAGCTGGAAGCGGCGCGCACTCGCCTGGCCATTGCCCAGGCCGCCGCAACCCAGGCCAGCGCCGAAGTGACGCGGATCGCGGCCGGGCTGGCCCAGTCCAGCGGCACGGCCGCCGGGCAGCGCGTTGCGGTGCGGGCGCCCGCCAGCGGATCGGTCCTGTCGGTCATCACTGAAAGCGAGGGGATCATCATGGAGGGCACCCCGCTGGTCACCATTGGCGATCCCGCCCAGATCGAGGTGGTGGTCGACCTGCTCTCGCGCGAGGCGGTGCGGGTGAAGCCGGGCGACCGGGCGGAGATTACCCAGTGGGGCGGGCCGCAGCCGCTGATCGGGGTGGTGAAGCGGGTGGAGCCGTTCGGCCGCCTGAAGATTTCCGCGCTGGGGATCGAGGAACAGCGCGTCAACGTGATCATCGGCTTCGAACCGCAATCGCTGCCCGCCGCGGCCCGGCTGGGCCATGGCTTCCAGATTGATGCCACGATCCTGCACTGGCAGACCGACGATGCCGTGCGCCTGCCCATTGGCGCGCTGTTTCGCAGCAGCGATGGCGGCTGGCGGGTCTTCGTGGCCGACAGTGGCCGCGCGCGTGAGCGCAAGGTGCGGATAGGCCACCTGAACGACGAATTTGCCGAAGTGCTGGACGGCGTGTCGACGGGCGAGGCGGTTGTGATCAACCCCGGCAACACGGTGGCTGACGGAGCGCGGATCAGCCCGCGCGCCTGAACGGGCCGGGCGGGATCAGCCCGGCAGGCTGCCGGTCTGGCGCAACGCCTCTCCCAGCACAAGCGCCGCCGAGGAGGCAAGGTTCATGGAACGGACGGGCGTGCGCATCGGGATCCGCAGCCCTGCATCGCAGGTTTCCGCAACTGCCGCCGGCACCCCGGCGCTTTCCTTGCCGAACAGCAGGATGTCATCGCCCCGGAACCGGAAGTCATAGACCGACTGCGCGCTCTTGGTGGTCAGCAGCACCAGCCGCTGCTGTCCGACCGTTTCGCGGAAGGCATCGAACCCGGCATGGCGGGTGATCGACACGTGATCGATGTAATCCATCGCCGCCCGCCGCACCCGGCGATCGTCCCACAGAAAGCCCAACGGCTCAATCAGGTCGACCGAAGCGCCCAGACAGGCACCAAGCCGCAGGATCGCGCCGACGTTGCCGGCGATTTCAGGTTCGAACAGGGCAATGCGCATGGCCGCGTGCTTGGCCCCGGCCCGCGCCGCGCGCAAGCCCAAAGCGAGAGGTCAGATGCGGTCGGCCTGGGCCACGGCATCACTGGCGCGCAGGGCGCTGACGATGCGGGTCAGGTGGGCCAGGTCGCTCACTTCCAGGTCCACTTCATAACCGCCGAACAGTTCATCGCGCTGGGTCATTTCCAGCGAGACGATGTTGGCGCGGTTGCCCGCAAAGATGCCGGTCGCTTCGGCCAACGTGCCGGGGCGATTGTACAGCATCATCCGCAGCCGCCCGATCGCGCCGGTGGTGCGTTCGCCCCATGACAGGTCCAGCCAGTCGGTATCGGTGCCCGATGCCAGCGTCATGCAGTCGATCGAGTGGACTTCGACGCCCTTGTCAGGCTGTCGCAGGCCGACGATCCGGTCGCCCGGAACCGGGTGGCAGCATTGGGCCAGCTGAAAGCCGACGCCCGGCGTCAGCCCGCGGATCGAGATAGCGCGTTCCTGTCCGGACCACTGTTCCGGCTCCGCCAGGCCCGCCGCGCTGCCGGGGATCAAGGCTTCCATCACCTGCCGGTCGTCCAGCTTGGCCGTGCCGATGGCGACCATCAGCTCTTCCTCGCTGGCCAGTCCCAGCCGCTTGACCGCATCGCGGACCGCCTTCTTGCCGATCTTCGATGGCAGGTGCGTCACGATCTGGTCGAACAGCTGGCGCCCGATGGCGGCAATCTCCTGCCGTTCCTTGGCCCGCACGGCCCGGCGGATCGCGGCGCGGGCCTTGCCAGTGACGACAAAGCCCAGCCACGACAGCTGGGGCGAGGCCTTGCGGCTCTTGATGATTTCCACCACGTCGCCGTTCGCCAGCGGCGTGCGCAGCGGCATGTGCCGCCCGTTGATCTTCGCCCCGACCGCGAAGTTGCCCAGGTCCGAGTGAACCGAATAGGCAAAGTCCACCGGCGTCGCCCCCTTGGGCAATTGGTGCAGCGCGCCCTTGGGGGTAAAGGCAAAGATCCGGTCCTGATAGATCGCCAGCTTGGTGTGTTCGAGCAGTTCTTCGGCATCGTGACTGGCATCGACGATTTCGATCAGGTCGCGCAGCCAGCCCACCTGCCCGTCCGGCGTACCGCCCTGCTTGTAGGCCCAGTGCGCGGCCAGCCCGAATTCGTTGGTGTTGTGCATTTCGTGCGTGCGCACCTGCACTTCCATCCGCATCGAATTTTCAAAGATCAGCGAGGTATGGAGCGAACGATAGCCGTTCGATTTCGGCGTCGAGATGTAGTCCTTGAACCGGCCCGGAATCATCTGCCAGGTCGTGTGCAGCACCCCCAGCGCCTGATAGCAATCCGCCATGCTGTCAGTCAGCACACGGAACGCCATGATGTCGGTGATCTGTTCGAACGTCACGTGGCGCTCGGCCATCTTTTTCCAGATCGAATAGGGGTGCTTTTCGCGGCCCGACACTTCGACCCGCAGGCCCGCTTCGGCCAGCGCCTGCTTGATCGACAGGGCAATCGCGTCAACCTGCCCACCCTCGCTGCTGCGGATCTGCGCCAGCCGCCCGGTGATCGTGGCATAGGCTTCTGGTTCCAGCTGCTCGAACGCCAGCAACTGCATTTCCCGCATATATTCGTACATGCCCACGCGCTCGGCCAGCGGGGCATAAATATCCATCGTTTCGCGGGCGATCCGGCGGCGCTTGTCCTCGCTCTTGATGTAATGGAGCGTGCGCATGTTGTGCAGCCGGTCGGCCAGCTTGACCAAGAGGACGCGCAAGTCCTCGCTCATCGCCAGCAGGAACTTGCGCAGGTTTTCCGCCGCGCGTTCCTTTTCGGTCATCGCCTCGATCTTGGACAGCTTGGTCACGCCATCGACCAGCCGGGCGACCGCAGGGCCGAACAGGCGCTCGATCTCCTCGGTCGTGGCGAGGGTATCTTCCACCGTATCGTGGAGCAGCGCGGTAATGATCGTTTCCTGATCGAGCTTCAGCTCGGTCATCAGGCCCGCCACTTCGACCGGGTGGCTGAAATAGGGATCGCCGCTGGCGCGCGTCTGGGTGCCGTGCTTCTGCACCGTATAGACATAGGCGCGGTTGAGCATCGCTTCGTCCGCATCCGGAGCGTAGCTCATGACCCGTTCGACAAGTTCGTACTGGCGCAGCATTATCGGCCTAGATGGGCGGACTTGGGGGGCAAGGGCAAGCCCCCCATGAAGAAATCAGCGCCACACCGCTTCGGGCGGCAGGCTCATCAGGATCGCGTCGATGTTGCCGCCGGTCTTCAGGCCGAACAGCGTGCCCCGGTCATAGACCAGGTTGAATTCGGCATAGCGGCCGCGCCATTCCAGCTGCTGCTGCTTTTCGGCTGGCGTGAAGTCCATCCCCATCCGGCGGCGGACGAGGCGCGGGAACACATCGAGGAACGCCTCGCCCACGTCGCGGGTGAAGGCAAAGTTCGCTTCCCATTGCGCATCGTCGGCGCATTCGAGGTGGTCATAGAAAATCCCGCCAACGCCGCGATGCACGCCCCGGTGCGGGATGTAGAAATACTCATCGGCCCACGCCTTGAAGCGCGGATAATAGTCCGCATCGTGCGCATCGCAGGCGGCCTTGAACGCGGCGTGGAACTCGACCGTATCTTCAGCGTAGGGGATCGGCGGGTTCAGATCACCGCCGCCGCCGAACCACGCCTTGCCGGTGGTCAGGAAACGGGTGTTCATGTGCACGGCGGGCACGTGCGGGTTGGCCATGTGCGCGACCAGACTGATGCCGGTGGCGGTGAAGCCGGGGCTCTCCGCCCCCGCACCGTGGATGGTCTTGGCGAATTCCGGCGCGAAGGTGCCGTGGACAGTGGAGACGTTGACGCCGACTTTCTCAAACACTTTGCCCTTCATCACCCCGCGCACGCCGCCGCCGGGGTTGGGGTTGCCGGCTTCCTCGCGCGACCAGGGCGTATATTCGAACGCGGCGTCGCTCCCCGCTTCGCGCTCGATCGCCTCGAACGCAGTGCAGATGCGGGTGCGCAGGGCTTCGAACCAGTCCTTGGCGCGGGCGGTATGGGCAGTCCAGTCGGTCATGCATCCTCTTTCCCCCCTCCTCTTCAGAGGAGGGGTGCAGGGGTGGTGGCGATGCCGGAACGGCAGCGCTCGCAGCGCGAGACGCAGGCCAGAACCAGCACCACCCCCAACCCCCTCCTCTGAAGAGGAGGGGGCTGTTTGCCGCCCTTGCCAAGCGAATCCGCTTCCGGCAAGGAAAAGCCATGGTTCCCTTTTCGTTCGCAGGGCAGGAATTTGCGCTGGTCGGCCAGCGTGCGCTGTACTGGCCGCGCGAACGGGCGCTGCTGGTGGCGGACCTGCATCTGGAAAAGGCCAGCTTTTTCGCCCGCTTCGGCCAGATGCTGCCGCCCTATGACAGCCGCGAAACGCTGGAACGGGTGGCGCTGGCGGTGCGTGAAACGGGGGCGCGGCGGGTGCTGTGCCTGGGCGATAACTTTCACGACGAAGGCGGCGCGGCGCGGCTGGAACCGCATGCGGCGGGGATGCTGGCGGCGCTGACCCGCGCGACCGACTGGGTCTGGATCACCGGCAACCATGATCGGGGCGCGGTGGGCGAAGGCACCGCCCTGCCCGAACTGGAGCTGGCCGGGCTGGTGCTGCGCCATGCGGCGCTGGCGGGCGAGACGCGCGGCGAACTGTCCGGTCATTTCCACCCCAAACTGCGCGTGACCGCGCGCGGGCGAAACATTTCGCGCCCTTGCGCGGTGCGGTCCGAAACCCGGCTGATCCTGCCCGCATTCGGCACGTTGACCGGCGGGCTGGATGCGGCCGATCCCGCAATCATCGCCGCGCTGCAACCCGCCCGCGCCGCCGATGCGCTGCTGAGTGCGAAGGGCAAATTGCTGCAATACCCGCTGTGGCGCGCGAAATAGGGGCTTTGCACGGGAAATCGCACCTTTTCCCGGCGCGCGATTCAGACTAAGAGCGCGCGCACAAGAGTCTTGAGGAGTCCCGACTATAGCACCCCCACCCCGGCGCATGATGACGCCCCCCGTCAAGAGCGGGCCACGCTACAATAACATGATCACCTCGGACAAAGTCCGCGTCATCGACGAAAATGGTGAAAACATTGGCGTGATGTACACGCGCGAAGCCATTGAGCAGGCGGCAGAAGTCGGCCTTGATCTGGTGGAAGTGTCGCCCAACGCCGATCCGCCGGTGTGCAAGTTCCTCGACGTCGGCAAGTTCCGGTACGAGGCGCAGAAGAAGGCCAACCTGGCCCGCAAGACCCAGAAGACGCAGGAGATCAAGGAGATCAAGATGCGTCCGAACATCGACGATCACGACTATGACGTGAAGATGCGGGCGATGCACAAGTTCATCGGCGAAGGGGACAAGGTAAAGGTCACCCTGCGCTTCCGTGGCCGCGAATTGTCGCACCAGCAGCTGGGCATGAACCTGCTGCGCCGCGTGCAGGAAGACATCGCCGAAGTCGCCAAGGTCGAAGCCTATCCCCGCATGGAAGGCCGCCAGATGCTGATGGTGGTTTCGCCGAAGTAAGACGTTACGGGCCGCGCCCGCCGCAAGAGCGGGCGCGCCTGCTGGGGGAAACCGGGATGACCGCACGCCGTATCGGCTACTGGGTGGGCATCATCGGGTTCCTCGCCACGCTGATCCTGCCTGCCCCGGCCGGGATGCCCGCCCCGGCGTGGCCCGCTGCCGGGCTGGTCTGGATCATGGCCGCATGGTGGATGACCGAGGCATTGCCGCTGTCGGCCACCGCGATCCTGCCGTTTCTGGTCCTGCCGCTGACCGGCGTGGCCGATGCCAACAAGACGGCGGCAGCCTATTATTCCCCGATCATGTTCCTGTTCATCGGCGGCGCGTTCCTGGCGCTGGCGATCGAGCGGACCGGGCTGCACCGACGGCTGGCACTGTTCATCATGCGCCGCGCTGGCCTGACATCCGGGCGCCTGTTGCTGGCAGTGATGAGCGCGACCGCAATCCTCTCGATGATGATTTCCAACACCTCGACCGCGCTGATCATGATGCCGATGGCGCTGGCCATGCTGGCCGCTGGCGGCGTGCGCGAGGGGGAAACCGGCGGGATTGCCGGCGCCTTGCCGATGGGGATTGCCTTTGCCGCGTCGATCGGCGGGCTCGGCACGATGGTCGGCACCCCAACCAATGCCATCGCCGCGGGGCTGCTGGAAAAGTCGCTGGGACTGAAGATCACGTTCCTGGAATGGAGCCTCTATGCCATGCCGGTCGTGCTGATCGGCGTGCCGCTCGCCGCGCTGATCATCGCGCGGGTGCAAAGGCTGGGTCAGGACCGGTTCGATCCGGCGGCCGCCCGCGCCGCGATCAGCCATACCGACGCCTGGTCCATCCCTGAACGGCGACTGCTGCCGGTGGTCGTGCTGGCGTTCCTCGCCTGGATCACCCAGCCCTGGCTGGAGGGGCTGTTTCCCAAGGGCGGGCTGACCGACGGAACCATTGCCGCGGCTGCTGGGCTGGTGCTGTTCATCCTGCCCGACGGCACGGGCCGCAAGATGCTGAACTGGCACGAAGCCAATCGCGCACCGTGGGACGTGGTGCTGATGTTCGGCGGCGGGCTGGCCATGGCAATGGGGATGA
>ERZ1645187.1075-NODE-1075-length-25808-cov-20.052926_pt1 | contig 25808 bp, 22 predicted proteins | sample MGYA00575352_ERZ1645187 | MGnify/ENA primary metagenome ERZ1645187 (study PRJEB40837, sample SAMN11349314) | freshwater sediment metagenome | isolation source: river sediment | host: Sediment | place: India: Wazaribad , New Delhi | collected 2017-02-21 ...
GCGTCGCGCTGGCCATCATGCTCTTCCTGCGCGAACAGATCGGCGGCTCGGTGGTACGTCACAAGTTCTACCTCAACCAGATGTCGTCGAACTGGCACCGACCGGAAGCAGAAACCCGTATCCTCGAACAAAAAGGCGACCAGGCAGTGATTTTCGAACTGCAGGGCAGCCTCTTCTTCGGCACCACCCAGCAGCTTTACGCGGATCTCGACAGCGAACTGAAAACCCGGCATTTCGTCATTCTCGACTTCAAGCGCGTCCAGTCGGTCGATGTCACCGCCGCCCACCTGCTCACGCTGATCCGCGATGCGCTGCATGAGCGCGGTGCCTTGCTGATTCTCTCCAATGTCCGCGAGAGCCTGCCCAACGGCCGCAACCTCAGGGCCTTCCTCGAGCAGACCGGCGTCACCGAAAACCCGGACAGTGTCCGCCAATTCGCCGAACTCGACGGCGCGCTGGAATGGGTTGAAGACCGGCTGCTCGGCGAAGAGGAACGGCTGGCACCGGATGCGGAAACGGCACTCGAACTGTCCGAAATGGAGATGTTCAAGAGTCGCAAGGACGAAACCCTGGCCGACCTGGAATCACGACTTGAAAAACGCACCTATGCGGCGGGCGAGGCGGTTTATTCACGCGGGGAACCCGGCGATGCCATCTATCTGATCCGCCGTGGCTCGGTCAAGATCTTTGCCCCGCTTGGTGCCGGGCGCAGCCGCCACATCGCCAGTTTCGGGCGCGGCGATTTCTTCGGCGGGCTAGCCTTCCTCGACGGCCGCCCCCGCGGCAACGATGCCATCACTGCCACTGAAACCGAGTTCTACGTTCTGTCGCTGGAGCAGTTCAACAAGCTAGCGGACGAACACAAGAAGCTGGCATTCACGCTGCTGACGGCCATCTCCCGCTCAATGGCCATCCGCCTGCGCCACGCCGACACCGAAATCGCCATGCTGCAGGAATATTGATCAGCGACCGAACCGGCGGCGTATGAGTGCCGCGAGGCTTCCCCAGTCGACAGGCTTGGCGATATGTTCGACCCCAAGTTCCTTGACAAGCGCAAGGAAGGCGGGGTCGTTTCGCCCGGTCACGAGCAACACCGGTACTGCAGCGTTGCTACGACGTATCTCCCGGCAGGCATCGATACCGTCGCACCCGGGCATTTCGACGTCAAGCAGCACAATATCGAACGGCTGCCTCGCGAAGCGCTCAATCGCCGCATCGCCGGATGCAACCACCGTCGTCGAAAACTCGGCGGCCGGCAGCGCCACTTGCGCCAACAGCGCCACCGTCGGATCGTCGTCGGCAACGAGCACGCTGTACGGCCTGAAATGCGAGTTCATGGCTGCTCCAGGACGGTTTGGACCGCCGCCTCGACACGCTGCCATTCACCGTGCAATGCGTCGCATACCGCCTCCCAGCCACGGGCCTCTCCCTCACGGGCAATGTGCTCCAGCTGTCGGCAGCATTCGGCCAAATCATTTGCACCCACGTTGAAACTGCTTGATTTCAGGGCATGACCGATACGTGCCAACACAGCACCGTCGCTGGCAGCCCGCGCCTCGTCCAGCTGCGCCATCAGGGGGCGTGCACCTCGCAGATAGGCCTCCAGGAGCTGCCGGATCAATTGCGCAGCACCTTGCGGTGACAGCGCGCCAAGTTTCTCCAGCACCGCCGGATCGAGCGGGGATGCGCCAGTTACCTTCACCACCGGTGTCAGTGCCGTCAATACCGGAGGCTGATCCGGCTCAACAACCGGCCTGCGCCGTTCCACGGGCAACCAGCGGCCCAGCAGCGCCACCAGTTGATCGCCGCTGAAGGGTTTGGCAAGGTAATCGTCCATACCTGCCTCGAAACAGCGCTCGCGGTCACCGGCCATGGCGTTGGCCGTCAAGGCAACGATCGGCAAGTGAGATCCCTGCTGTTCCTGTTCTCGCCAGCGCCGAGCAGCCACGTAGCCATCAATGCCAGGCATCTGGCAATCCATCAGCACCAGGTCGAACCGGCCGCCGGCCATCGCAGCCAGGGCCTGCTCACCATCGCCGGCTATCTCGACGGCAACGCCCAGCCTTTCGAGATGGGCACAAATCACGATGCTATTGCTCTCATTGTCTTCCGCGACGAGAACCCGACCGCGGAATCGCCCACTCGGTGCAAGCACCGGGTCAGCCTTCGCGTACGTTGCCGGGAGCACCTCGCCGACCGGCAGGCTGAGGCTGACCGTAAAACAGGCGCCCTGCCCAAGCGCACTCTCCAGCGTCAACCGCCCCCCCATCAGTGCCACCAAATGGCGCGAAATCGCCAGCCCAAGGCCGGTGCCGCCATATTTTCGGGCGGTCGAGCCATCCCCCTGGGAAAATTGCTCGAATATTTTTTCGTGCAACGCCGGATCGATCCCGATCCCGGTATCACGTACCGCGAGATTGATTTCCTGATGCCCATCGGCTGCCGGCGCCGCATTCAGTATCAGCGAAATTTCGCCGCTGGCCGTGAATTTCAGCGCATTCGACAGCAGGTTCAGCACCACCTGGCTCAGACGCAGCGCATCCACCCTGACCGGCAACGGCGCTTCCGGCAAACTCAGTCGCCAACCCAAGCCTTTTTCGGCCGCTTGCGTGGCCGACACCGCAGCCAATTCGCGCACTAAACTGACGAGTTCGACGTCAGACACCTCCAGCGGCAGTCGGCCGGATTCGATCTTCGAGAAATCGAGGATGTCGTTGAGGATCGCCAGCAAATGCCGCCCGGAATGATCGACGCCCAGGGCGTACTGCCGCTGGTCTTCGCGCAGCGGTGTCGCCAGCAGGAGCTCGGTCATCCCGAGTACGCCGTTCATCGGTGTCCGGATTTCATGGCTCATCGTCGCCAGAAACTCGCTTTTGGCGCGACTGCCGGCTTCGGCCGCTTCCTTGGCCTGGCGCAATTCGCGTGTCCGCATGTCGACGCTTTGCTCCAGGTTTGATAAGTAGCTGGTCAGCCAGTGATCACGTTCGCGAATCTGGCCAACCATTGCATTGAAACCGGTGGCCAGCTGATCCAGCTCGTGAATGCCGCCGCCAAAGGCATGCACGTCATGCCTGCCGACTGACACCTCGGCCATGTGCACGGTCAGCGCCTCCAACGGCTGAACCAGTCCCTTGACGAGACGACGCTGCAGATGCAGCCCGAGCATCACCGCCAGCGCCACCCCGGCGCCGATCAGCATGAGGAACAGCAGGCCACTGCGATGCAGCGGCAAAAGATCGATGGATAGCGCCAACCAGCCAACCGACTCCGAACCGTGCGTCACCGGCGTGACGATATCGAGCGCACGCCAGGACCAGTGATGCCCGCCCTTCTCGGCAAGAAGCATCGGCGCCGAGACATTTGCTGCCAGCAACTTGCCGTCCGGACCGTAGGCTGCCAAGCCGATCACATCGTCGGACGCCATCAGCGTCAAAGCTTCGGTACACGCGGCGGCATCACCGGCATGCAATGACGGCGCGATCGTCTGTGCAGCCAATGCCAGCCAGCGCTGGCCCTCCTCAAGCTTGGCGGCAGCCATCATCCAGCTCGCCACCGGCAGGGCCACCAGCAGGACCAGCGTGCACGCCAGCGCCAGCACCGCGAGGGTCATCGCCCGCAGACGTGCTGTCAGTGTCGGGGACAATTTCGTCCTCAACACCGCGCCTCCGATCGGGCTGCCAGGGTTCGTCGAACACCCTCCCGCGCCAGCTCGAATTCGTGCTGCAACCGCCGGCGCAAGCCCTCAGCCATCGGCGACGCCACCTCGCCCGGATACGCAAGCAGGAAGTTTTCGAACACCTCGGCGTCGAGCGCGAGCCTCACCGCACCGATATTTCCGGCAGCACTACGGAGGACGTGCACCTTGCGCCGTTCGGCTGCCGTGTCGCCCAGCACCAACTGCCACTCCGCATCCCAGTGACCGAAATGTGCCTCATACACGCTCAACGCCTGCCACCACAAGGCCGGCTCCCCAAGCATGCGGGCAACCGCCGCCTTGACGTCGAATCCATCAAGTCTGGGCAATTGGGTCATCGACTACGTTTTCCGTTCAAGCAAAGTTGTCATTTTGGCGGCACTCAAGCCAGGAAAGTTTATAGATTGGTAAAATGATTGCAGCTGTTCGCATTGCTTTACAATTCGCACTCATTTGCCACTCAGAAAACAGCATGCGCCAATCAGCGCTCATCGTTGAAGACGATCCGGTCACCCGCCATACCCTGACGTCGACGCTGTCGACGGCGAGGATCGACAGCATCACCGCCGAAACCGGTGCCGAAATGTGGTCGGCCCTGGAAAAAAAACCCGACGTCATCATCCTTGACCTGAGCCTGCCTGACGCAGACGGCATGGAATTGCTGCGCCAGTTGCGGCAAAAATCCGAAATCCCGGTACTCATACACTCGAACCGCTCCGACGAGATCGAGCGCATCATCGGCATCGAGATCGGCGCCGACGACTACCTGCCTAAACCCTGCAACATGCGCGAACTGCTCGCCCGCGTCCGCGCCCTGCTCCGCCGCTGCGCTCCCAAGACCGTCACCGGGGCGACAAACGGCAAGGCCCGCCGCCTGCGCTTCGGACAATGGATGCTGGACACCGCGTCGCGCGAACTGATCGACGTTAATGGCAAGAGTGCCGCAGTCGGTGTCTCCGGCTACGCACTGCTGCTCGCCTTTGCCGAACATCCCTTCGAGCCGATGTCTCGGGAAATCCTGTCGCGAGTACTCAAGCGCGAATACATCGCCTACGACCGGATCATCGATGTCCACGTCAGCCAGATTCGTCGCATCCTCGGCTCTCAGCCGGATAGCACGCCTTATATCAAGACCCTTCGCTCACAGGGGTATGTCTTCGTCGCCCAGGTGGAAACCACAGCCTGAACGACTTCAGTTCAGGTCGGCATAACCTGCCGGCGGCACCCCGTTTTGCACCGATTTCCGCGTCGACCGCAGACGCATGCCCACCTGGCGGATTTTGCACGACAGACGGCAACACCTGCAATGTAGCCGGATAGCGAGCAGCGCTAAGATCGGAGAACAACACCCGATACAGGAGACATGGATGATGTCCGCCTTTCAGGACTTTTACCCTGACAACGTCGCCCACTGCTACGGCTGCGGACGCCTCAATGCTCAGGGGCACCAGATCCGCACCATCTGGGATGGAGACGAAACCGTCACCCGGTTTACCCCTCGCCCGGAACACACCGCCATCCCGGGCTTCGTCTATGGCGGTCTGCTTGCCTCGCTCATCGATTGTCACTGTACCGGCACCGCCGCTGCTGCAACGTACCGTGCCGAAAACCGGGAGATGGACAGCGAACCGGCGCTGCGCTTCGTCACCGGCTCACTGCATGTGGACTACCTCAAACCAACACCGCTGGGCCCGCAGCTTGAGATCCGCGGCAAGGTCAAGGAGATCCGCGGCCGCAAGGTCATCGTCGAAGCCACCATCCTCGCCGATGGCGTCGCGACGGTCCGCGGCGAAGTCGTTGCGGTGCAGATGCCCGATACCTTCGTCCGCTGAAAGCGCCGCGTCACCCCCGATTTTCGACATTTTTCCGGGTTCACCGCAGCGGCCCTGGCGACACATCGCTCAAGCTTCCCGGCCCGCTTGCAGCCGGCGGTATAGGGTACGGGTACTCATTCCGATCTGGCGTGCGAGGCGCGGCACGTTGCCGTCGCAGCGGTTGAGCGCCCAGCTCAGGTAGCGCTGCTCAAGGTCGTCCATGGGCAGCGGCTGGTCGATGCGGAAGGCATCTTCCGCTGCCCGGCGCGGCGCATCGGTCACGAGCAGGTCGTCAGCCATTTCGGTCAGGTGTTCAAGCCCGATGAGCTCGCCATCGGCGAGCAGGGTAGCGCGCTCGATCAGGTTACGCAGTTCGCGGATATTGCCGGAAAAACGCTGACAGCTCAGCCATTGCTGGGCCTCGGGCGACAGACGGCGGTTGTTCTTGCGGTCCACACGACCGAGCAAGGATTCGGCAAGCAGCGGAATGTCGCTGGCGCGTTCGTGCAGCGCCGGCGTCCGGATGGGGAAGGTATTAATGCGGAAATAGAGATCGCGACGGAAGGCTTCGGCCTTTACCATCGCCGGCAGGTCGCGGTGCGTGGCCGTGATCAGCCGGAAATCGGCTGGCAGCCAGTCGAGCCCGCCAACCCGGCGGTAGGTACCGGTTTCGAGCAGGCGCAGCAACTTGACCTGCAGCGACAGCGGCAATTCGCCGATTTCGTCGAGAAACAAGGTTCCACCGCTGGCCGCTTCGACCAAGCCCTGCTTGCGATGCGTGGCGCCGGTAAAGGCGCCCTTTTCATATCCGAACAGCTCGCTCTCGAACAGCGTTTCGGTCATGCCGGCGCAATCGACGGCGACAAACGGCCCATCCTCGCGGGCGCTCGCCTCGTGGATCGCGTGGGCAACCAGTTCCTTGCCGGTGCCGGTTTCGCCGAGCAGCAGGACCGCGGCGTCCGAATTGGCGACGCGCAGGATTTTCTCCAGCATGGCGATGAAGGCCGGCGACCGTCCGACCAGACCCTGCGCCGCTGGCCGGCTGCTCGCCTGGCGAACGACGCGCATGGTTTCGACGAAATAGGCGATCTGTCCCTGATCGTCGCGGATCGGCGTCGTTTCGACATCGACATGCTCCTCGCCGCGCGGCGTGTGATGCAGGTGCAATACGCGCTGCTGGCAACCGACATCGAGGCTCTGGCGCAGCGGACAGGATTCGCCGGCCTGGTCACACGGAACGTCGAAGTGGTGCGACACCTCGTAACAGAAGCGCCCGGTCACGCTCTGCCCGCCGGAAAACTCCCGCAAATAGGCGGCGTTGGCGGCAACGATGCGGTAGTCGGCATTCATCACGATGCGCGGCTCGGGCAGGCCGTCGAGAAACGAAATCAGCTCACTGAGAAAGTGGGAAGTCACCGCTGTGTCACTTATGGCAAAAACATTAGCCAATTATGGCACAAACCGGCTTCAGCGCCGGACTCTTCGACCTTGAGCCGAACACATCCAATTGTTTTAACAACACTTTCTCAAATCAACCGGTGCAGGCATGCATCTTGATATGAATCGCCTGGAAACCGGCGACCGCCTGCTTCGAGTGCTTTCCTCCCCCCGTTTTCGGGGCGGGTGCCGGTCGCGCGTCCGGGATGACGGGCATACCCCCTTTAGTTCGCCCCGCAGGCTTGCTTGATGCCTGTCAGCCCGTGCCGACGGCCGTTCCCGGTTTCCGCTTTCTCGATGTCGATCAAGGGATTCAATGAGCCAGCCCAATCCAGTTCCCGGCAACAATGCCCCCGCCCCCGTTTCCTTCTATGAAAAGCGGAAGAAAATCTACGCCAAGGGCATCCGTGGTTATTTCGACAACTGGCGCATTGCGCTGGTGTTGTTCACTCAGGTGCTTTTCTACGGCGGCCTGTGGCTGGAGTGGAATGGCCGTCAGGCGCTGCTGCTGCACCTCGTTGAACGAAAGTTCTACATTTTCGGGATGGTGTTCTGGCCGCAGGATGTCATCTACCTGGCCGCACTGCTAATTATCTCGGCCTACGCCCTCTTCCTCGTCACCGCCGTCGCCGGACGCCTCTTCTGCGGTTACGCCTGCCCGCAAACGGTCTACACGCAGATCTTCATGTGGATCGAAAACTGGGTGGAAGGCGACCGTAACGCCCGGATGAAGCGCGACAAGGCGGCGCTCGATGCCCGCAAGCTGCGCGTCAAAGGCACCAAGTTCCTGCTCTGGGGGCTACTCTCACTGTGGACCGGCTTCACACTGGTCGGCTATTTCACGCCGGTCGATGAACTGATCAACAACGTGCGTACCAACAACCTCGGCCCGTGGGAAACCTTCTGGATCTTCTTCTATGGTGGTTTCACCTTCCTCTTCGCCGGCTTCATGCGCGAGCAGGTCTGCAAGTATATGTGTCCGTACGCCCGCTTCCAGAGCGTCATGTTCGACCCGGACACGCTGATCATCACCTACGACCCCGAACGCGGCGAAACCCGCGGCGTGCGCAAGAAGGGCGTAGACCCGAAAGCGGCCGGACTCGGCGACTGCGTTGACTGCGGCCAGTGCGTCACCGTCTGCCCGACCGGCATCGACATTCGCAACGGCCTGCAATACGAGTGTATCGGCTGCGCCGCCTGCATTGATGTCTGCGACCAGGTGATGGACAAGGTCGGCCTGCCGCGCGGCCTGATCCGTTACTCGACCGAAAACGCCATGGCACGGCATCTGGGCAAAAAGGAAATCCTCGGCCACATCGTCCGCCCGCGCATCCTGCTCTACACTGCCATTCTGGTGCTCATCTGCGGGATGGCGGCCTGGTTCCTCGCCCACCGCATTCCGCTCAAGGTCGACATCATTCGCGACCGCTCGGTATTGGCACGGGAAGCCGACGACGGCCGGATCGAGAATGTGTACATGTTGCAGATCATGAACACCGAGGAGCGTGATCACCGTTACCGGATCAGCGTAGACGGCCTGCCCGGTGCCGAAATCGCCGGCGAAGCAGAGGTCGATGCTTCGGCAGCCGGCCTGACGTCGTTCAATACCGTCGTTCGCGTGCCACCGGAAGCAGGCAAGAGCGGCTCCAACACCATTCATTTCGAAATTGTCGCCGTCGACAACCCGAACATCCTAGTCCGCGAGAAAGCGTCTTTCCTTCTGCCCTGATGCCAATCAGGCAGACTCCCTTGGGGGCGGGATTTTCCCGCCCTTTTTTTATTAACCACCATACCGGAAATTGCATTCCAAAGACATGAGGCAAACGACTTGATATAGTGATGTCATTGACGCCCCACTTTGGGATCCGCCTTGCCAAACGCTCTATCTTTCGACCGACGTCGCTGGCTGCTCTGCTGTGCTGCCGCACCGTTTGCCGCCATGCTGCCCAGCTGCGCGCAGAGCGGCCCGCTCAACGTCGCCAGCCACGTCTGGCCGGGCTACGAGCTAATCTTTCTCGCCCGCAGCCTCGGCTGGCTGCCGTCGGACACCGTCCGACTGATCGAGACCACCTCGGCCACGCGCTCGCTGGCTGCACTCGCGGATGGGCGGGTCGACGCCGCCGCACTGACTCTTGATGAAATGCTGCTGGCCCGCAGCCAGGGCATCGCCCTGCAAGCCGTCCTCGTCTTCAACACCTCGGCTGGCGCCGACGCCGTGCTCAGCCGTCCCGATATCCGGGAACCGTCCCAACTTCGAGGCAAGCGCATCGGTGCGGAAACGACTGCCCTCGGCGCCTTGATGCTGGATCGCTTGCTCGCGCGTGGCGGCCTGACCCGGCAGGATGTCCAGATCGAGAACCTGACCCCAGACGCGCACCTCACCATCTGGCGCACTGGCACACTCGATGCTGTCGTCACCTACGAACCGCAGGTCAGCCACCTGATGCAACTGGGTGCCTATCGCCTGCTCGACAGTCGGCAATTGCCGGATACCATTTTCGATGTCCTCGCCGTGCGCAGCAGCATGGCCGCGCGCTACGACAACGCCCTGCGGGTGCTGATCGGCGCTCATTTCCGTGCCCTTGGGCATCTTCGTCACAATCCGCAGGATGCCGCCTACCGAATGGCGACGCGCCTGACCCTGCCCGGCGAAGCGGCCCTGCTGGCCTTCCGCGGCCTGCATTTACCCGGAATTACGCAAAACCGGCGCATCCTGGCCGCAGATGGGCGGCTGCTATCGGTCGCGGGCGACCTGTCGGCACTGATGTTGAGAACTGGGCTATTACCTGCCGCCGATACGCTGAGCAGCCTGTGCACCAATGCCTACCTGCCGGAGGGCGACGGCGAATGATGCTTCGCCTGATTGCGACAGCCGCCCTCCTCGCCATCACTCTGGCCAGCCTGCCAGCAATGGCGACGGAGCGACTTCGCCTGGGCATCCCGGCCAACGGGCCGGTCGAGGAATTGCGCCGACAATGGCAGCCGCTGGCCGACTACCTCACCCGCTCACTCACCGGGCATCGTCTGGAATTAGCGGTCCTTGATCAGGAAGAAATGCGCGCCGCGCTCAATAGCAATAGCCTCGATTTCTTGCTCGGTGGCCCCATCGATCTGATCAAGCAGCGCGAAAACAGCGTGATGACCAGCGTCCTGGCAACACTGGTACGCAGCGAGAACGGCACCCCGGTGCCAGTATTCGGTGGCGCCATTGTCCGACGCAAGGAACGTACCGACATCCGCCAATTAAGCGACCTGTCGGGCAAGCGGATTGTCGCGACCGGCCAGGAATACCTCGGCAGCTACGCCGCCTCGCTACGCGAGATCAAGGATGCCGGCATCCCGCCTGAATCGCTGCACATTCGCTACCTCGGCCAGCCGTTCTCGCGCGTCGTAGACGCCGTTCTGGATGGCGAGGCTGACGTCGGGCTCATCCGCACCGGACTGATTGAGGAGATGGAGCGCACCGGCAAGCTGCCACTTGATCGGCTGGAGGTCATCAACCGTCAGGGCTTCACCGGCTTCCCGTTCAGTGCATCGACACGACTCTACCCGGAATATCCTTTCATCGCGCTGACCCATACCGATCCAACCGTCGTCCGCCAGATCACCATTGCCCTGCTCTCCCTCAAGCCGGACGACACCGCCGCCCGTGCGGCCGGAATCCACGGCTTCAACCCGCCGGCCGATTATTTGCCGGTCGAGCAGGCGCTACGCGAATTGCGACTGCGCCCCTATGAGTCCGCGCCCCTGGTGCGCTGGGAGGATATCTGGCAACGTTACCAGAACCTGATCGTATTCGCAGGGCTGGCAGGTGGGGCAATTCTCCTGCTGCTCTTCAACCTGAGTCTGCGCAACGGTCAATTGCTGGCAGCACGTCGAGATAGCGAGGCCGCCAATCGGGAGCTCGCCCGCGAACGAGGCATGCTCAAGACGCTGATACAAACACTACCTGATCTGGTCTGGCTGAAGGATCCCCAGGGCATCTATCTGACCTGCAACGCGGCGTTAGAATATTTCTTTGGTGCCAGAGAGGCTGAAATCATCGGCAAGACCGACTACGATTTCGTCAGCCGCGAACAGGCCGACTTTTTCCGGCGGCACGACCAGGAAGCCGCCGCTGCCAATGCACCGAAAAAAAACGAGGAGTGGGTCACCTACGCCCGCGATGGCCGGCGCGTGCTGCTGGAGACGGTCAAAGTGCCCATGTACGACGGCGACGGCAAGTTGCTCGGCGTCCTCGGTGTCAGCCGCGACATCACTGAACGTCGCCGCACGCAGGAGGAACTGGAGCGTCACCGCTATCACCTCGAGGACCTGATTGAGAACCGTACCCGGCAGCTGGAGATTGTCTGTGACGAAGCGCTGGCAGCCAATCGCGCCAAGAGTGCTTTCCTCGCCAACATGTCGCACGAAATCCGGACGCCGCTCAACGCCATCACCGGCATGGTGCACATGATGCGACGCAATGGCCTGCCGACCGAGCAGCTTGAGCGCCTGGACAAGATCGATCGCGCGGGTCAGCACCTTCTCGGGGTCATCAACAACGTGCTCGACCTGTCGAAAATCGAGGCCGAGAAACTGGCGCTCGACGAAATCGAATTCCCGCTGGCCAGCCTCTTTGCCAACGTCAATTCCATGCTCTCCGACCGCGCCGCCGCCAAGGGCCTGGCGCTGCGCATTTCCAGCGACCTGCCGCAACTGCGTGTTATTGGCGACCTGACCCGCCTGCAGCAGAGCCTGCTCAATTACACAGCCAATGCCATCAAATTCACCGAAGCCGGTGAGGTCACCCTCGGTTGCAGCATCCTGAAGGAAAGCGGCCCGGAACTGCTGCTGCGCTTCGAGGTCAGCGACACGGGCATTGGCATTGAGGCAGCACAAGTCGAACGACTGTTCAGCGCTTTCGAGCAGGCGGACACCTCGACCACCCGCAAGTATGGCGGAACGGGTCTCGGCCTGGCCATCACCCGCAAGCTGGCAGAACTGATGGGCGGCACAGCCGGCGCCGAAAGCCAGCCCGGCGTCGGTAGCCAATTCTGGTTCACCGCCCGCCTGCACCGCTGCGATCCGAACGACGACGTCCACCACGCCCCCGAAGTCGGGGGCAACGAGGCGCTCACGCAACTGATTGCCCATCATCTCGGGCGACGCGTCCTGTTGGTCGAGGATGAACCGATCAACCAGGAAATCGCGCTCGAATTGCTGCACGATGCCGGTCTCGTCGTAGACATGGCAGAGAACGGAAAACTCGCCGTCGACCGCTGTCTGGCCGTGAATTACGCCTTGGTCCTGATGGACATGCAGATGCCGGTGATGGACGGCATCACCGCCACCCAGCGGATTCGCGAACAACCGGCGCTACAGAACTTGCCGATCATCGCCATGACCGCGAACACCTTCGCCGAGGACCGGCAACTCTGCCTGACCGCCGGCATGAACGATTATCTCGGCAAGCCCGTCGAGCCAGAGCTTCTTTACACAACGCTGCTCAGGTGGCTACCGACAGATCGCTGAAGGCTGCGGCCAGAAAATCCATTACAGCAGGCAGATTGCGGTCGATATCACCATAGTCGTCATGACTGCCGGGAACGGCCAGCAAGCGAACCTGCCCGGCACGACCAGCGGCGAGTAGCGTTTCGGCATCGGCCAGCGGTACGGTATCGTCTTCCAAGCCATGTACCAGCAGTACCGGGCAGGCGACACGGGCAATGGTATGCACCGGTGCGATGGCATCGAAGCGATGACCGATGACCCGCTGGACATAGGCGAGAATGTAGGCGCCCAGCGGCCAGTAGGGAATCCCCTTGGCCGCCAGCCAGCGCCGCATCATCGTCGCCGGATGGGCGAAGGCTGCGAGACTGACCACGGCGCGCAGCAAGGGCTGGCGGCTGGCCGCCAGCAGTGCTGCGCCGGCACCGACCGAATGCCCGATGACCCCTAACCGCGCCGGATCAACCTCAGGCTGCCCGGCCAGCCAGTCGAGCGCCGCCTCGATGTCCTCGGCAAAACGCGGCAAGGAGGCGAAGCTGTCGCCATCACTGTCGCCATGACAACGGGCATCGATCATGAGCAGGGTATGGCCGGCACGATGCAGCGGCTCGGCCAGCGGCAGCATGGTCGCTGAATTGCCGCCCCAGCCGTGCATGACGACGATTGCCGGCGCATGCCCGCCCGCCGGAATAAACCAGCCGTGAAGTTGCTTGCCGTTACGCGTCGGCACCTTGGCTGGCTGCCAGGGCAAACCGTCCGGCCGTTGCGCGCTGGCGATGCGCGGCGCTGCCAGACCCCGACGGATGGCGCGGTGCAGCGCCCAAGGCAGAAGCCCGAGCAGCGGCAATGCCCAGAGCGAACTTAGTGCCAGCGCCGGAACCCCTGCAATATCATCCCACCACCTCCCGGATCGGAACAAAACGGCAACCGCCTTGGCATCTCGTCACTCACAAAAATCAGAATTCGCTTATTTTACGCGTTCACCGTATCTGACCCGAAGCCCGCCAACGCATCGGCGCTATACTGAATCGACAACAACACGGGGACAACACCGATGCGCCACGCCCAGTTGCCAGCCCGCCCGAGTGCCTGAGGAATCGCGGGACATGGATACGCTCTTCCTGCTGGCTGTCATCACCGTCGTCATCGTCTTGGTTTTCGACTACACCAATGGCTTCCACGATGCCGCCAACATCGTTGCCACGGTCATTGCCTCGCGGGCGATGACCCCGGCCCAGGCGGTCGTCATCGTTGGCGTCTTCGAGTTTCTCGGGCCACTGCTCGGCGGCACAGCGGTCGCCAACACCATCGGCAAGTTCATCACCCTCGACGGCGTGGCGCCGGTACTGGCGCTCTCCATCCTCCTCTGCGGGCTGATCGGCGCCATTGTCTGGAATCTCGCCACTTGGTATTTCGGCATCCCCTCCTCGTCGTCGCACGCGCTGGTCGGCGGACTGATCGGCGCCGTGGTGGTCGCCGTCGGTGCCGATCATGTCGCCTGGGGCTTCGCCGAACTCGGCGAAGGACGCCTGACCGGCATCACCAAGGTGCTGGCAGCGCTGGTGCTGTCGCCGCTGATCGGCTTCTGGGTCGGCTTCATCATTCACCGGCTGATGAGCACGCTGCTCCGTGCCGCCAGCCCGGCCGCCAATTCGCGGCTGCGCGGCGCCCAGTTCATCACCGCCGCCGGCCTCGCCTTTTCGCATGGCGCCAACGACGCCCAGAAATCGATGGGCATCCTGACCCTGGTGCTGCTGCTCGGCGGCTTCATCCCCAGTTTTGAAGTGCCCTTCTGGGTCATGCTCGCCTGCGCCTCGGCCATCACCCTCGGCATCCTGTCCGGCGGCTGGCGCATCGTGCGCACACTCGGTTTCGCCATCTATCGCGTCCGCCCCATCCATGCCCTCGGCTCGCAACTCACTTCGACCGGCGTCATCCTCGCCGCCTCGATTGGCGGCGCGCCGGTATCGACCACCCACGTCGTCGCCACGTCCATCATGGGCATCGGCGCCTCGGAACGCCCGCGCGCCGTGCGCTGGGCCAAGGCCAAGGACATCGCGACCACCTGGATCATCACCATCCCCGGCGCCGCCCTGGTCGCCATCCAGGCCTATGCGCTGGTCAATCTTTTCATCGGAGCCCGACCATGAGTGACGAATCGCCCTCGCCGTCGATCTTTCGCCGCCTGTTCGACCGCGTCTTCCCGAAAATGCCGGATTTCTTCACCCTGCTTACCGACCAGTGCCAGCAGGTGGCACGTACCGCCGGTCTGCTGGTCGAGTTCATGGAAAGCGGCGACCCGACCACCGGCCAGATGATCCGCCGCGACGAGCACGAGGCCGACAAGATCAAGGTACATAACCTGCACACGCTGAATGAGGCCTTCTCGACGCCGATCGACCGCGAAGACCTTTACCGCGCGATCATCGACCTCGACGAGGTCGTCAATTATTGCAAGACCACGGTCAGCGAAATGGACGTCCTCGGCCTCAAGCCTGACAAGCAATGTCTGGAAATGGCGATGCACATCAAACTCGGCAGCGATGCACTGGCGCTCGGCTTCTCGCGGCTGGCCAAAACCCCGCGCGAGGCGGCTGCCGATGCCGACGCCGCGCGCAAGGCCGAGCGCAAGGTGGAGAAGGCCTATCGCCGTGCCATTGCGGAGCTGTTCCAGGGCGACGACTACATCCATATGTTCAAGCGCCGCGAAATCTACCGCCACCTCTCGAACGCCGCCGACCGCATGGCCAACTGCGCCAATACCCTGCACGACATCGTCGTCAAGATGACCTGAACGCCCGAATGACCACGCTCTCACGCCACCTTCTGCAGCGCCTCGGCTGGACCTTGCACGATGTCGACACCCGTCCGCCCAAGGCGGTGCTGATCGCCTACCCGCACACCTCGAACTGGGATGGTTTCTACGCCCTGCTGATCAAGCTCGCACTGCGGCTCGACGCCCACTGGGTGGGCAAGGATGCCCTCTTCCGCTGGCCCTTTGGCGGCCTTCTGCGCTGGCTTGGCGGCGTGCCGGTGAACCGCCGGCAGCGCACCGGTTTCGTCGAGCAGATGGCAGCCGAATTCGCTGCCCGCCAGCAATTTACGCTGGTAATGGCGCCGGAAGGCACACGCAGCCTGACCGAAGGCTGGAAAACCGGCTTCTACCGCATCGCACTCACCGCCGGCGTGCCGGTCGGACTCGCCTTCATCGACTACCAACGGCGCGAAGCCGGCATCCTCACCTACCTGACGCTGAGTGGCGATCCAGAAAAGGACATCGCCACCATTGCCGCACACTACCGTGACCGACCGGGGAAGCGCCCGGAACTGGCATCACCGATCCGCTGGCTGGGCTGAAAACCGTTAGCTGCGGTGAACCTGGAAAAGTGTTGAAAATCGGGTGTTCCCGTCAGCGCCTATTCGGCGACCAGCTCGATCTCTTCGCCGGCAAAACTCACCCGCTGCCCCGGCCGCAGCTTGGCGCGCTTGCGGGTATCGACCGCTGCATCAACCAGCACCAGTCCTTCTGAAATCGCGGCATGCGCTGCGCCGCCCGATTCGCACAGGCCGGTGGCCTTGAGCAGTTGGTCAAGCTGGATGTACTCGCCACGAATGGCAAACTGGATGCTCACGATGTTTCCCCGATCAGGATCAGATGTACCCGGCACGGCCCGTGGGCACCGAGGACGATGGTTTGTTCGATATCACCGGTGCGCGATGGCCCGGAGATGAAATTCAGCGCCCGCGGCAACTCGCCGAGTTCGGTGCGCACGAGTGCAAAGGCGTCTTCCATCGTCGCCACCAGCCGCGCCGCCGGCACCAGCGCAATGTGTGTCTCCGGTAACAGGCTGACGGTTGCCGGAGACGCCGGCGCACTGCACAGCAACAGCGTTCCGGTCTCGGCAATGGCGCAGAAGCATCCGGAAATCCCGACCGTGTCCGCATCGACCGCCGCGCGAACGGCGACCGAGATGCCCACCGACGCCCAATCCAGCGGGCCGGCATCGGCCGTCGCCACCGCCTGCATCGCCAGGCCCTCGCGGTCGAGATATCGCGCCACCGCCGCTGGCGCATCGGACGCCATGGCCACCTGCTCGACCGTGCTCGACAGCGTGCGCGCCTTGTCGCAAAAACGCGGCAGCAAGGCGCCGGCCGCATCACCTGCCAGCCGCGGCTGCGGCCCGCGCTCGGACATGGTCAGCGATGCCTCGGCGGCAGCACGGCGCGCGGCAAAGTCCGCCCGGCCAACGCCGCGGCGGACACGTTCCAGGATTTCGGCACGGGCGCCGGAGAGGTCAGGTGACGACATTTTTCGGGCAACCGGCCGCAAAGGCCTCGATGTTGTCGATCAACTGATCGGCCAGCACCTGCATCGCCGGCCGGCTCGACCAGGCAACGTGCGGCGTCAGCAGAAAATTGGGCAGTGCCAGCAACTCGGGCGCCAGCAGGACTTGCGCGTCGGTCGGCGGCTCGCCGGTCAGGACGTCAAAGCCGGCGCCGGCGATCCAGCCCTCACGCAGGGCGCAGGCCAGCGCGGCTTCATCGACGATGCCGCCACGGGCGGTGTTGATCAGTAGCGCCGAGGGCTTCATCGACCGCAACTCGGCCTCGCCGATCAGATGGCGTGTCTGTTCGGTCAGCGGACAGTGGATGCTGAGCACATCGGCCGCTGCCAGCACATCGTCGAAGGCGGTATAACCCGGGCGCGGCACCGGCATTCCCTTGCGTTCGGCCCGCAACACGCGCATGCCAAACGCCTCGGCCAGGCGGGCAACGCCGTTGCCCAGGCTGCCGCAGCCGACCAATCCGAGTGTTGCGCCGTGCAGGTCGCGGATCGGGTGATCGAACAGGCAGAATTGCTCGGCCCGCTGCCAGCCGCCAGCACGAACCGTCTCCCGCCAGGCAAACAGATTGCGCGACAGCGACAGCATCATCGCCAGTACGTGCTCGGGCACGGTATGGACGGCATAACCGCGAATATTGCTGACAACGATGCCGCGCGCCCGGCAGGCATCCAGATCCACATTGTTGGTACCGGTCGCCGAGACGGCAATCATCCGCAGATCCGGCAGCGCCGCGATGTCGGCGGCACAGATCGCCACCTTGTTGGTGATGGCGATGCTGGCACCGGCCAGGCGGCCGAGGACTTCGTCCGCCGCCGTCTTCGGGTAGTCCACCCAGTGATGCGCAAAAGCCGGGCGCCGCAGCGCGGCAATCAACGAATCGGCTTCGAGATGGACGATACGGTGCTTCAAAGCGGCTTCATCTCGAAAGCAGTTCCGGCGGCCTCGGCCATGGCGCCAACCTGCACGCCCAGTGCGGCATTACCTGCGTAGACCAGACGGTCGATCCCGGCGGCACACAGACCATCGATGGCCGCGGTATCGCCCTGCAGAAGATTGACGACACCGGCCGGCCACTCACAGCGCGCCGTCAGTTCGCACAAGGCAAAGACCGCCGACGGTGCCCTCGGACTCGGCTTGACCACCACCGTCGCACCTGCCAACAAGGCCGGTGCCAGATTTTCCGCCGCCGCCGCCAGTGGTCGCGACGCATCGAGCACCAGCCCGAAGACACCGGTTTCGCCCACCCCTGCCCCACTCAAGGCGGCGACGGCAGCACCCACTTCGGCCGTTGCCGTCACGTCGTCAAAGCCGCATTCCTGCGTCAGCAGCTTGGCAAAATGGCCGGTATACCGGTCAAGCGCCTCGGCCAATGCCGCCAGGCAGACGCGGCGCGCCGGCATGCCCATGGCGGCCCAACCGGGCTGCGCCTTCCGCGCCGCCGCAACCGCTTCGGCCGCTTCGCCGGCACTGCACAGCGGCACCCGGCGGATAGCCTCCCCGGTCGCCGGGTTGGTCACGTCGAAGAACGCCTGACCGACGGTGAGAAAGGCATGGCCATTGACCCACATCGGGATCGCCATCGGGCCTTCGGGCGCAAATTCCATGTTCAAGCTCGCTTTCTTGCTGCGTAAAGTTCGTGAAAAGTCTTGCCGCTACCGGCGGCGAGGTCGCGTCCATCGGTCCACCCAGGTGCCAGGCCAAAAATCCGGATACGACCACTGTCGTCGGCGAGCCAGCGAAGATAACGCACTGCACGCCGGGTCAGCCAGCGGTATATCGCCGGCTTGCCGGCAACCCATGCCCAGGCACGCAACGCCAAGCGCTCGCGCCATGGACGCAAACCACGCTCAATCTGTGTCTCGCGCAGACCATGCATCAGCTTGGGAAGCGGGATACGCACCGGGCAGACGACGCCGCACTGGTTGCACCCGGTCGAGGCATGCGGCAGATCGAGCGCGTTTTCGATGCCGGTATAGAGCGGCGTCAGCACCGACCCCATCGGACCGGGGTAGACCCAGCCGTAAGCATGGCCGCCGAGCGAAAAATACACCGGACAGTGATTCATGCAGGCACCGCAACGGATGCAGCGCAGCATGTCCTGCCACTCCGAGCCGAGCAGACCGGCACGGCCGTTGTCGACGAGAATGAAGATCGTCTTTTCCGGCCCGTCGAGGTCGCCCGGCCGGCGCGTGCCGGTGAGCAGCGACACGTAATTCGAGATGGTCTGCCCGGTAGCCGAACGCGGTAAAAGCCGCATCAGCGTCGAAAAGTCGTCCAGCGTCGGAACAATCTTTTCGATCCCGGTCACGACCACATGCACGCGCGGCAGCGTTGTCACCATACGGCCGTTGCCTTCATTGGTTACCAGCGCTGCCGATCCCGTTTCGGCGATCAGGAAATTGGCGCCGGAGATGCCCATCTCGGCGCTGAGAAAATGTTGGCGCAGCACGGCGCGCGCCTCTTGCGTCATCGCCGGAATATCGGCCGAAGTCCGCGGCTGGGCCGGTCGGCCATGCGCTGCTGCGAACAAGGTCTCGATTTCAGCGATCGTCTTGTGTACGGCTGGCGCGATGATATGCGACGGCGCCTCACCCGCAAGCTGGACAATGTATTCACCGAGATCGGTTTCCACGGGGCGAATGCCGACGGCAGCCAGGGCTTCGTTGAGCTGCGCCTCCTCCGAAAGCATGGATTTCGATTTGGCGGCCTTGGTCACTCCGTGGCGTTGGGCGATATCGACCACCAACCGGGCCACCTCGTCACCATCGCGCGCCCAGAGGACTTCGGCGCCCGTGGCACGGGCCCGTGTCTCGAAAATGTCCAGCCAGACATCCAGATCGGCCAAGACCCGATTTCGGATGTTTTCCGCCGTTGACCGCAGATGTTCAAAGTCGAGGCCATCGTCGGCCAGCCCGGCGATCCCTTTGGCGCGCTTGCCGACGAACAAGGGTTTGGCCTTCTGCAAAGCCTTTTGCAAAATCGGATTGCGTACCTTCTCGGCTGCCCGAGCGTGGAAATGCATGGCCTGCGAATGCATGGCGGAACCGCGTGTTCCCTGATCGGCCGTGATCCGGCTCAAGACTCGCCTCCACCGGCCAGGACTTCCGCAATATGCAGCACACGCGTCGACTCGTCGCCCCGCCGCCGCAGGCGCCCCTCGATATTGAGCAGACAGCCGAGATCGCCGCCGACGACGGCATCGGCGCCCACCGCCGCGATCGATTCGCACTTGCGGTCCACGATACGTGTCGAGACATCACCGAAATTGACCGAGAAGGCACCGCCGAAACCACAGCACTCTTCGCAATCGGCCATTTCCGTCAACTGCAGTCCCTTGACGCGGGCCAGCAGGGTGCGGGGCTGCTGCTTGATACCCAAGCCGCGCAAGCCTTTGCAGGAATCGTGGTAAGTGACATGGCCACCGACCGCATCCGGCAAGGGTAATTCAGGCGCGAAACGGGCGAGATATTCGGTAAGTTCGAAAGTCCGCCCCGCCAGCGCCGAAGCCCGTGCCCCCCAGCGGGCATCGTCGGCGAACAACTGCGGATAGACGTTGCGCAACTGGTCGGTGCAGGATCCTGAAGGGATGACCACCCGGTCGTATGCCTCCAGCTCCGCAATGGATTTTTCGGCGAGTTGACGCGCCGTCCGCCGGTCGCCGGCGCTCCAGGCCGGCTGGCCGCAACAGGTCTGCGCAGGCGGCACGACAACGTCGGCACCGGCCGCCTCCAGCAGGCGCAAGGCGGCAAATCCGACACCGGGACGCATCAGGTCAATCAGGCAGGTAACGTATAAGGCAATGCGCATGCTAATATTGCGCCGCACAAGAAAAGTGACAATGCTACTTAAACCAGCGAAATAAAGGAATCCAGTTGTCTGAAGTTGCCAGCGGGTCGAGCAAGGCACCCGGCTCCATCCAGGTCATCGAGCGCATGATGTCGCTGCTCGACGCCCTTGCCGCCTCCACCGATCCTGCCAGCCTCAAGCAACTGGCCGCCGCGACCGAACTGCATCCGTCGACGGCGCATCGTATTCTCGCCGCCATGACCGCCGCCCGCTTTGTCGAGCGTCAAGATGCCGGCACTTATCGCCTGGGTATCCGCCTGCTCGAACTGGGCAGCATCGTCAAATCCCGTATCAGCCTGCGTGAAGTTGCGTTGCCCTTCATGCAGGAACTGCACGAACGGATTGGCGAGGCGATCAATCTTGGCGCCCGCCATGATGACGAAATCGTCTATCTCGAGCGCACTTCCTCCGGTCGCGCTCTGGTGCGTGTTGTCTATCTGGTTGGCGGCCGTGCGCCCCTGCACCTGACGTCACTGGGCAAACTTTTCCTGGCCGCCGAAGGCCCGCAGAAAATCCGCGATTACGCAAAGCGTACCGGCCTGCCCGGCAAGACGCCCAAGTCACTGACCAGCCTGCCGGCGCTGGAAAAGGAACTCGACAAAGTTCGCCGCCACGGCATCGCCTTTGACGATGAAGAGGCTGAGCTCGGACTCAAGTGCGTTGCAGCGCCGATCCATGACGAAGACGGCAAAGTCATCGCCGCCCTGTCGGTGTCGGCACCCGCCGACCGCCACGATCCGGAATGGGCGACACTGGTCCGCCAGACCGCAGATGCCGTTTCCGGCGCCCTCGGTTACACCGGGAAGCAGAAATAACAAAGCCGCCCGCAGGCGGCCTTGACTTTAATCAGACAGACATCATACCGGGCGGCGCTCGCTGCCCAGGCTGGCGCTTTCCATCCAGCGCTTGATGCGATTGGCATCGCCAACACGGGTCATCTTGCCGTTGGAATCAAGCAGGACGATCACCACCGGCTTGTCGGCCACTCGGGCTTGCATCACCAGGCAGCGCCCGGCTTCGGAGATGTAACCGGTCTTTGAAATACCGATCTCCCAGTTGTCGCTGCGCACCAGTGCATTGGTATTGCCGAAGTCGCGAATGCGGCCGTTCATCTCGACCTTGGCTTCAGCCGTCGTCGAGAATTGGCGAATTTCCGGATAACGCGCTGCGGCCGTCACCATGCGGGCAAGATCGTGCGCAGTTGACACATTGTTGCTCGACAAGCCGGTCGGTTCCTCGAAACTGGAGTTGTACATGCCCAACGCCTGCGCCTTGCGATTCATCGCCTTGACGAAAGCCGGCATGCCACCAGGGTAATGACGACCCAGCGCATGGGCGGCACGATTCTCCGAGGACATCAGGGCCAGCAGCATCGCCGTCTCTCGGGTCATCGTCGTGCTGACGGGAATCCGTGAGCGGGTTCCCTTCAGTCCGTCGACATCCTCCTCGGAGATGGTGATGACCTCATTGAGGTCCAGTTTGGCATCGAGCACGACCATGGCGGTCATCAACTTTGAGATCGAGGCGATCGGCACGACCACGTCCGGTTGCTTTTCAATCAGCGCTTGCCCGGTAGTCTGGTCAATAACCAGCGCCGAGGCAGAATACAGGGCCAGTCGACCGGGGTCGATGTCCTGCATGCTGACGCGACGAACCGGCTTGCGCGGCGCATCGGCCAACACAGCCAGTTGCTTGCTGCGCATCGGCACAGCCTTGTCGTTACGGGCGCTCTTGCCCGGCGCATTCGCCGCAGCCTGTTTGCCGGTGACTGACTTGGCGGCCAGTGTTTTCTTGCCGGCGACCGGTTGTGCATTCTTCGCCGTCTTGGCAACAGGTTTCTTCGCAGCCTGCTCGGCCGGCTTCTTGGCCGTTGCGGCCAGCACCTGCCCGTGCACACCAACACCCAGCAGGGCGCCGAGCAACAGGGCAGTTTTCAAGGGATGCTTCATTCACGACCTCCTACAAACTTAGCGCGCGATTTTACGACAGTTTAGCAAGGCGTGGCGAAAATTCAATAAAAATAGGCAGATACAACAAAAACCTAATGCATCCACTTAGATTGTGACAAATTGATACACAGCAGAACAACAACACCGGTCGTTACTTGCTTCAAAGACATTCAAGCGAGCGCCGACCGGTGATTCAAGCAGGATTTCAGCCCGCATCAACGACCGTCAGGGCGGTCATGTTGACGATACGGCGTACCGTTGCCGTCGGCGTCAGGATATTGACCGGCTTCGCAGCTCCCAGAATTATCGGCCCGACGGTCAGATTGTCGCCGGCCGCCACCTTGAGCAGGTTGAAGGAGATATTGGCCGCATCCAGCGTCGGCATCACCAGCAGGTTGGCCTGACCCTTGAGGCGTGAATTCGGGAAGGCCTTCAGACGGATCTGCTCGTCGAGCGCAGCGTCACCGTGCATTTCGCCTTCGACCTCCAGCTCAGGTGCGCGTTCGTTGAGCAGAGACAGCACCTCGCGCATTTTCAACGAGGTCGGCGTGTCCTCGGTACCAAAGGTCGAGTGCGAAAGCAGTGCAACCTTCGGCGTAATGCCGAAGTTGCGAATTTCCTCGCAGGCCAGCAATGCCATGTCGGTCAACTGCTCCGCCGAAGGGTCGTAATTGACATAGGTGTCGCCAATGAACACCGTGCGCCCCGGCAACATCAGCAAGTTCATGGCGTAGTAGCGATCCAGGCCGGGCTGGGTACCGATGACACTCTGCACGTACTCACGATGCGTTTCGTGGCGACCGAAGGTGCCGCACACCAGGCCATCCGCATAGCCGAGCTTGACCATCAACGAACCGTACAGCGTCGCACGACGACGGACTTCGCGGCGGGCATAGTCCGGAGAAACACCCTTGCGCTCCATGATCCGGTGATACGTCGTCCAGAACTCTTCATAGTGTGTATCGAAGAAAGCACAGTTTTCCGAATAGACAATTTCGAAGTCCTCACCCTCGCGGATGCGCAAACCGGCGGATTCGATGCGGCGGCGGATTTCCGCCGGGCGACCGATGAGGATCGGGTGAGCGATACCCTCGTCGCGCACCACCTGCACCGCCCGCAGCACGCGCTCATCCTCACCCTCGGCAAACAGGATGCGCTTGGGCGCCAGCTTGGCCTGAGTGAACACCGGCTTCATGATCATGCCCGAGTGATAGACAAATTCGTTCAGCCCCTGGATGTAGGCATCCCAGTCCTGGATCGGGCGTGTCGCAACACCCGAGTCCATGCCGGCTTGCGCCACGGCCGGGGCAATTTTGACGATCAGACGATGATCGAAGGGCTTTGGAATCAGGTACTCGGGGCCGAAGCCGGAGATCTTCTCGCCATAGGCCGAGGCAACGACCTCCGACTGCTCGGCTCGGGCCAGTTCGGCAATCGCCTTGACCGCCGCCATCTTCATTTCTTCGGTGATTGTCGTCGCACCGACATCGAGCGCACCGCGGAAGATGAAGGGGAAGCAAAGAACGTTGTTAACCTGATTCGGATAGTCGGAGCGACCGGTGCATATGATCGCGTCGTCGCGCACCTGCTTGACCAGCTCCGGCAGGATTTCCGGCGTCGGATTGGCCAGCGCCATGATCACCGGCGTTGGCGCCATTTTGGCGACCATGTCCTGCTTGAGCACACCGCCGGCAGACAGGCCCAGGAAGACATCCGCACCTTCGATGATTTCACCCAGCGTGCGGGCATCGGTCTTCTTGGCATAGCGCGCCTTGATCTCGTCCATTTCCTCGACACGACCTTCATACACCACCCCCTTGATGTCGGTCACCCAAATGTTCTCGACCGGGGCGCCAAGCATGACCAACAGGTCAAGGCAGGCGAGCGCCGCAGCACCAGCGCCAGAGGTGACGATCTTGACCTTGGTCAGATCCTTGCCGATCAGGTGCAGGCCATTGAGGATGGCGGCACCGACGACGATGGCCGTACCATGCTGGTCATCGTGGAAGACGGGAATCTTCATCCGCTCGCGCAGCTTCTTCTCGATGTAGAAGCATTCCGGCGCCTTGATGTCTTCAAGGTTGATTCCGCCGAAGGTGGGCTCCAGCGAGGCGATGGTGTCGATCAGCTTGTCTGGGTCGCGCTCTTCGATTTCGAGGTCAAAGACGTCGATATTGGCGAACTTCTTGAACAGCACGCCCTTGCCTTCCATGACCGGCTTGGCGGCCAGCGGGCCGATCGGGCCAAGGCCCAGAACAGCAGTGCCGTTGGTGATGACCCCCACCAGATTGCCACGCGAGGTCAGCGTGCTCGCCTCACCCGGGTCGGCGACGATTTCCTCGCAGGCATAAGCGACACCGGGCGAATACGCCAGCGACAGGTCGTACTGGTTGGTCAGCTGCTTGATCGGCGTGACCGCAATCTTGCCCGGCTTCGGTTCGCGATGGTAATAGAGCGCGGCTTCGCGCAACTGGCGTGGATCCATGTCTTCCTCCGTTTTATATCGTGAAACGCAATTTCAGATTGCGGCACATCCTACCATGAAATTTTTCACACCCCACCTTCGGAATATACGTAACCCATGTTACGTCAAGTGGATGTTTACCCTAATTTCGTGCATAATTACGGGCTTCCCAGCCGACGGCCTTCAGCCGCATACAGTCTTGGTGGCAGCTCCCGGCGACTGGCGTGAAACCTTTGCTATTTCAGTAACTTAGAGAGAGACACATCGCCATGACCGCACCGCTGAACGCGCCTGACTACGTCAAACATGAAGGCCTGAAAAAATGGGTCGCCGAGATTGCTGCACTGACCACCCCGGACCGCATCGTATGGGCAGACGGCACCCAGGAAGAGTATGACCGCCTCTGCGGTGAAATGGTCAAGGCCGGCACGCTGATCAAGCTCAACGAAGCCAAGCGTCCGAACTCCTACCTCGCTTTCTCCGATCCTTCCGACGTTGCCCGCGTCGAAGATCGTACCTACATCTGCTCGCAAAACAAGGAAGACGCCGGCCCGACCAATAACTGGGAAGAGCCTGCCAAGATGCGTGAAACCCTCAACGGCCTGTTCAAGGGCTGCATGAAGGGTCGCACCATGTACGTCATCCCGTTCTCGATGGGTCCGCTCGGTTCGCCGATCGCCCACATCGGCGTCGAGATTTCCGATTCGCCGTATGTTGTCGTCAACATGCGCACCATGACCCGCATGGGCAAGGCCGTCCATGACGTGC
>ERZ1645187.1076-NODE-1076-length-25798-cov-46.568465_pt1 | contig 25798 bp, 26 predicted proteins | sample MGYA00575352_ERZ1645187 | MGnify/ENA primary metagenome ERZ1645187 (study PRJEB40837, sample SAMN11349314) | freshwater sediment metagenome | isolation source: river sediment | host: Sediment | place: India: Wazaribad , New Delhi | collected 2017-02-21 ...
CTAGTCCACAACACGCCCGCCCGCCGCTGATTTCCTTATAATGCGCGCGCCCGGCCCCTTCTCCAACCCGCCCCGGATGGAAGAAGGCGCTGCCATCACCGAGGCGCATTTCCAACTCTGAGAGCTTCCATCGTGGCCACCCCTCCTACCGCCGCTTCCGAACTCCGGCACTATGCCGGCCTGCTTGCTATCGAACTGGACCCGCAACGCGCCGATCCCACCGGTACACCGCCCGCGCCGCTGAGCGTGGCGGCCGCAACCGCGCTCGCCGGCCATCTGGCCAAGGATTTGGCCTCTATTCTCGGTGATATCGCCCATTTAGGCTTGATTCTTCCGGGCGCGCTCTACGATCAAACGGAAATTTTGCGGCCCGGATTGCCGCTGCTGAGCGCGCTGGCCGAGTTATACCGGGGCAGCGGGCGCGATTCGACGTTCGCGCCACGTCTGATCGCCCTGGGCACGGAGCGTGGCTTCTTTCCCGTCGCCGCCATCAATCCGCTGCGCCGGCCCGGTTCCGGTCCGTTGCTGCTGCTACCGTTCTGCTTCGTCGGTCCAAGCGACGACATCGCCCGCCTGGCGCGGGTCATGGAAGACACGCTGATGCAAAACGGCCAGGTGTCCCCGGCTACGAATGAAGCGGTGCAGCAGGCGTTCGGGCTGGCGGCGCTGAATCTGTCCTTCGCCACGGTTGGCGATCTGTGCGCCCTGCTGCGGGTGCAACTGGAAGCGAATGATTTTCTGCCATTGTGGGAACTGCTGGAACATGCCTGGTTCGAGCGGCCCGGGGTCCGCTCCGTCGTACTGGAGGCGGGCAATCGCTTTTTGGTCGCCGGCGATCACGTCCACACGCTGTTCTACACCTTCGACGACTGGGCGCAGTTCGGGCCGGGTCGCCCGTTGCCGGCGGCTGAGCTGGGGACGGGGTATCTGAACTGGGCGCGCGCGCAACGGCAATACGCGCTGGCGCTGGAAGCCTATGGCGTGCACGTGCGGCGGGTGCTGGCCAACCCACGTTTGGAGGAAACGCTGGCGACCAGCGATGACGAGGCGGCGCTGGCTGCGTTCCGGGACATTCCCTGCCTGTCAGGGGATTACCTGGTCGAGCGCCTCTTCCACAACGACAGCGAGCAACCGGAACGCCAGATGCTGATTACCCATCAGGCCGATGCAGAACTGGGCACGCTGGCCTACACCGTGACCAGCCTGGATGCCGACGGCCAACTGGCGCGGCTGGAACATCACTACCCCCTGCAACCCCAAGGCGTGCAGGTCATCGCCGCCCAGTTGATCCAGCGCTGCGCCGAACAGGGAACCGAGCGGCAGGTACTACACCCGGGTCGTCTGCTTTATTCGGAAGCCGGGCGGAGTTTGCGCGCCGCTACGGCGATTGATCTGGCTGCGCACACCGAACGACCACATTAGCGCCTGGGCTGAATTCCCGCCCGGCTGGCGCAAACTCCTGCTGCCGAACCTCCAGCAGCAGGAGTCAGCTACATCAATTCATCAATAGTGCGCTACCCGCGCCACGCCCTCGTAGCTGGTCAACACCCGCACCCGGTCGCCCCGATAGAACGGTTCATCGGCGGCCTGAGTCACGGCCAGCATCCGACCATTGTCCAGCCGCACGGTGATCTCCAAACCCGGCTGGCGGGTCGCGTTTTCTTCGATGGCCGAACCGACCAGGCCACCCACAACCGCGCCGCCAATCGCGCCGGCAACCTGGCCCCGGCCCCGGCCGATGGTGCTGCCCGCCACGCCGCCCAGCGCCGCGCCGCCTACGGTCCCTACGCCGCTCTTGGTTCCTTCAATCAGGACCTGGCGCACGCTTTCGACATAGCCGAGCTGTACATCCTGCGCCTGGCGCGCCTGGTCGCGGGTGTAGGCACCACCGGACATGCTGGCCGGACAGCCGCTCAATACCAGACCCGCCGCCAACACTAACGCCACAGTCACCGTCGTCTTCATCACGCTCATCGCCACACCTCGTTCGGAACAGGAATTTCTGATTTCAGGAAGCTGGGTGCATTATAGCCAAACCCCCTTGTCAAAATAGCCAGTCCCTCTGAATCCCGGCTGAATCGCCACTGAGACCCCACTTCGCCCACCGTGAGCCGCTGTCGCTCCCCGTTTCCCTTACCGCCGTCCAGACGCGACGCGCTGGCCGGCCTCCTGTTAGCCATGATGATCGCCGCCTCGGTGACGCCAGGCATCCTGCTGCTACCCGCCGGTCTGCTGGGCTGGACCGCCGCGCTGTTGCTGAGTTATCGGCTAAGCCGGCGCCAGCGCATCCAAAGCGGCTGGCTGATCGGGCTGGGACTGGCTGGTCTGACATGGGGCTGGCTCCACGGCACGTCGCTCAACTGGGCGCAACTGTTGGCCGGCAATCAGGGGCTGATCAGCCTGCTGGCAGCGGTATCCTTCCTGCGGCTGGTGACCCGGCCGGACGCCGGGAATGGCGATGCGCCGCCGCCGCGTGGCCGGAAAGCCCTGTGGCGGACCCTGCTCGGCGTGCATCTGTTCGGGGCGGTGATCAACCTGTCCACCATCGTGATTCTCGGCGACCGCATGACTACCCGTGGTCGGTTGGGCAAACGCCGGGCGCTGGTCCTGTCGCGGGGGTTTGCGGCAGCCGCGTACTGGTCGCCGTTCTTCTCGGCGATGGCCGCCGCCCTGACCTACGCGCCAGGCGCGCAACTGGGCGTCGTTGCGCTGGCCGGCTTGCCGATGGCCGCCATTTCCCTGGGGCTGACCGCCCGCGATCTCGATCCCGGCAATCCCAGCGGCGGCGCACCATTCATCGGTTATCCGATGCGCTTTAGCGCCCTGTGGATTCCAGGGCTGCTGGTGGCCATTGTGCTGGCTCTGCACCTGCTGGTTCCCGGCTGGTCCATTTTGGCGATCATCGCCCTGAGCGCGCCACTGCTGGCTGTCGGCATTCTGGTCGCGCGCGAGGGACGGGGCGCCTGGTCGCCGCTCAAGGCTCATATCGAACATGGCCTGGCCGGCACCGTCAATGAGCTGGCGCTGTTTCTGGCGGCGGGGGTGCTGGCGGCGGGCCTGATCAGTCTGACCCGCCAGTGGGGCGACTGGCTGCCGTTTGAGCGGTTCGGCCCGTCGCAGGCCAGCCTGATGTTGCTGGTGATGGTCGGCGTCGCCGCATTGGGCGTGCATCCGATCATCACCATCGCAGTCTGCGGGGTCTGGCTGGCGCCGCTGCATCCGGATCCCAATTATCTGGCCATCACCCTGTTGATGGCCTGGGGGATTGGGACGCCCGCCAATCCGCTGTCCGGCCTGCACCTGATGATGCAGGGCCGCTACGGCATTGACGGCTACGCTTTCCTGCGCTGGAACGCCAACTACGTGCTGAAATGTCTGGGTGCGGGGGTGGTGATGCTGTATCTGTATGGAGTGTTGCTGAGCGTTTCCGGTTGAGTTTGTCACGGCACCAGCAAATCGCCGCCTTCCATGTGCAACACCTCCACACGCGCGCCAACCAACAGCACGCTGCCGACCTGGCGGCGCTGGCCGGTGTCGGTGAATTCGAACACATACAACCGTTCCAGCTTCAGCCGGCCATCGCGGTCCCGTCGCGGCCACAGCCGCTCCAGCGCCACGGTATCGTCCAGCAGTTGCACCCCCATCTGCTGGCAGGCGCGGGCGCTGGCGGCGCGGGCCTGTTCGCGGGCGCCGAGGCTGTCGCGCCAGAACAGCAGGCCGAGACCCGCCACAAGCAGAAATCCAATCAGAAAGGAAAAGCTCATCTGTAGCGGCTAATCCATGAAGGAAAGATTCTGTCCACGGAAGACACGGAAAGCACGGAAAAGGATGGAATCAGTCGCTTTTCTTCCGTGCCTTCCGTGTCTTCCGTGGACCCTTGCCTTACAGCAGCGGCTTCAGCCGGGCCAGAATGTCATCCCGCGCCTGCGCCAGCAGCGATTCCCGGTCCAGGCTGTCGAGAATGTCCTGCACCACCCGTTTCGGCCCGCCTTCACCCCAGGATTTGCCCTGAATGAAATACTGCTCGGCGGCCTTGCCAACCACGTAAGTCCCGTACCAGGCTACCGCACCTTGCGCGCCGGCAGTCACCACCGTGGACAGCCCCAGGCTGATGCCCTTGAGCGCCGCCGCCGCCAGATTCATTGCCCACACCGTTCCCATCAGGAAGGCCAGTTGGATGGAGATGGTCTTGAGCAGCGAACCGGCCTCGCCCCGGGTGATCGGCAGCCCGTACACCCGGCTGAGATGGACGATCATCGCCGCGTCGGTGGCGACCGCCGCCAGCAGGTCGGCAATCGGAATCGGGTTCAGCGCCACCGCCACGCCCTTGCCCAGGCAATAATTGCGCACTACCTTCTCGGCCAGATCGCGGCGGATGGCGACGATTTCTTTGGTCAGCCGGTCGGAGAAGCGGCCGGCGAACAGCCCGGCATTGAGCGCCGCCATGGTCTTGCCCTCCACCTTGAGGATGTCCCAGATCCGCTCGCGCAGCGCGGTCACATCCGGCGCCGGGCGACGCCGGGTTTCAGTCTCGTTGCCCTCGGCGTCCACCAGAATCACGATGCGCTCGGCCGGCTGGGCGGCGGCGGTCACAATATCCTGCGGTTGGATCAGACCCTCGGTGCGCTCGCGCAGGGTGCGCAGCAGCAATTCCCGGTCGGCCTGGGTGTAGCGGTCGGTCTTGTTCAGCACCAGCACCAGCCGCTGCGCCGCGCCCTTCACCTGCCGCAGCGCCTTGAGTTCGCTGTCCGTGATGTCGCCATCCACCACGAATAGCACCAGATCGCTGCGGGTGGCCACATCGTGGGCCAGTTGCTCCCGTTCCTCGCCGGCGACTTCATTGATCCCCGGCGTGTCAATCAGGAATACCCCGCCGGCGTCATATTCCTGCCAACGGGCGTGGGCGGCGCGGGTGGTTTCGCCGTGCAACGGACTGGTGGAAAACTTGGCCTCGCCCAGCAGCGCGTTCAGCAGCGCCGATTTGCCGACGCTGACCCGACCAAAGACGGCGATGTGGATGTGGCCGTGTTCGATTTTTTCCAGCAGCAGTTGCAGTTGCCGGTAATCCTCGGCCAGCGCCGCCCGCACCGGCGGCGGCACCCGCTTGTCGTCGAGCAGTTCGCGCAGGCTCTCGCGGGCCAGGGCCAGGTGCGCGTCGCCGCTAACCGACGGTGGATTCGGCGCGTTCGCCGTCTCGCTGCCGTGCCCAAACCAGTTGGGCCAGACGTTTTGCACGCGCTTCCAGATTTTCACTCAGGTTATCCTCGAACATCCGCAAGGTGGGACCGCTCACCAGATCGCCACGGCTCTCCAAAGAGCGGGTCACCGCTTTCCCCAGACTCTCAAATATCAGTCCATAGACCACAGCGTGCATCATCCCGCCCACCACCGTGCCCATGCCGGGAAATGCTTTGAAGATATTGCCAACCAGCGCCAGCAATAAATTCAAACTGCGCTTGATTTGATTGCCGGCCAGGTCCAGAAACCGCTGCATGTCAATCTCACGCGCCGGCACTTCGTACAGCGCGCACAGTTCCTTGATCAGGTTGAAGCCCAGATAGCCCTGAATCAGCACGTCGGTTCCCGGACTGACCGCCGCCAGCGCGCCGAACACCGCCTTGCGGGAATAACTCTGCACGATGGCCTCGGCTTTTGTGCGGCGATGTTCGGCGACCGCCGCATCCAGCTTCTGCTGGGCCAGCACGAACACCGAGGTGTCGCGCAGGGCGTCCAGCACCTGCGGGTCAGCGTCGAGATAACGTTGCAAGGCGCGGCGCAAATCCTCAACGCGCGGCTGACGCTCGCGCAGAGTGGTCTCCTCGCGACCATCGTGGTAGATACGGATGACTTCTTCCATGCCACCGCACTGCACCGGCGCCACTTCCAACTGCTCGCCGACTCGCTCGACCAGCCGCCGACGCACCAGTTCCAGTTCCCGCTCGGTGTAACGATCCACCTTGTTGAGCGCCACGATCACTGGGCTGCCGAGATCAACCAGCGTTCGCAGCGCCTGATACTGATCGCGGGTCAGATCGCCCTCGCAGACGTAGATCACCACATGGGCGCGCAGGGCTTCGTCGCGGGCAGTCTGATCCAGCGCGCCATCCGCCTCGTTCAGGCCGGGCAGATCGGCCAGGATCAGCCGGTCGCCGGCGGTGCTGGTCCAGGTGTAGTAGGTCACTTCCCGGGTGGTGCCGCCCCGCGCGCTCACCGCGATGTCGGTCTCCGGCAACAGCGCGCGGATTAGCGAGGACTTGCCGGCGCTGATCTCGCCGAACACGGCGACGATAATTTCGCCCGCCGCCCGCCGCCGCTGCAATTCCTCGAGTTCGCGGCGGATGGCGTCCACCTGAACCCCAGCGGCTTCGCTGTGTTCCAGCCGCTCGCGCAGGGTCGCCTCGTCCGGTGGCTTGGCCGGGGCGGCGCGGGACTTGCTAACGGGACGACCCCAGTGCAACACCCGCCAGACTGCGTAAACCCCACCGCCGCTCAACCCGATCAGGATCAGCAGATACACGATCCAGAACGTGGTCGGCGCTTGCTGCAGGCGATCCCATACCGACAGGCCGAGATCGGTGATGTACAGCACCAGCACCAACAGGGCCGCCGCGCCGACGCTGGCGCCCACCGCCAGCAGCAGCCGAATGGGCATCCAGGATCGAGCGGCAGGTGATAGGGGTAATTTAGGCAGGGACGGCATCGGCGGCGAACAACTGGCGGAACGCAGGTGGCACGCGCTGGATCACGCGCCGCGCGTAGTCGAAGAACACGATGCCGGTCTTGGCCCGCGCCACCTCACGGCCACTGGTTTTTTCAGTCGCGCGATAGATGAAATCACAGCCGTACTGATTGAAATCGGTCACCCCGACCGCGATTTCCAACATCTCGCCGGGAAACGCCTCGGATTTGTAGATGATGACGCTATCGGTCATGATCAGCCCGACACCGAAAACATCCAGCTCATTCAAGCCATAATGGGCCAGGAACCAAACTCGCGCTTCGTGCAGCAGGCCCAGCAGGGCGTCGTTGCCCATGTGCCCGCCATAATTGACATCGGTGATCCGCACTCGCAGTTCGATGGTAAAAGGAAAATGCTCTGGCAGATCCAGTTTGATTCGCGCCATGCGTCGCCTCGATAATAACCAGGAATTTACTGATTAATTAAGGTCTTAATTCAGGGGCCGCCAGGGAGAAGGGCGGTCGCGGCAGGGATTGTAAACGATTATGGGCTAAAAGATGCACGGCGGGGCAGTACGTTTTGTTGCCTCGCCAATTTCGCTAAACTTGATCCATCACACTATTCCGCCATCCTGGCGGCCTGCTCTACCTTACCCGGAGTTTCCCACATGGAGTTTGCGGTTGAAATCCTGGCCAGCCTGCTGACCCTGACGGCGCTGGAAATTGTGCTGGGTATTGATAATCTGGTGTTCATCTCCATCATGTCCAGCCGCCTGCCGGTCGAGCAGCAGTCATCTGCCCGCCGCACGGGCCTGGCGCTGGCGGTCATCACCCGCCTGCTGCTGCTGGCCAGCATCGCCTGGCTGGCCGGCGTCACCGCGCCGCTGTTCTCCGTGTTCGACCACCCAGTGTCGCTGCGCGATTTGATCCTGATCGGCGGCGGCTTGTTCCTGCTGGCCAAGGGCACCACCGAGATTCACACGACCGTGGAAGGGGTGGAAGAGGAAATGCGCCATCCCAAGACCACGAGTTTTGCGGCGGTGGTCGTTCAGATCATGATTCTGGATATCGTGTTCTCGCTCGACAGCGTAATCACCGCTGTCGGCATGACCCGGCAACTAAGCGTTATGGCGGCGGCGATCATCATCGCGGTCATCGTCATGCTCTTCGCCGCTGACCCGCTCAGTCGCTTTATCCACGAACACGTTTCGGTGAAGATGCTGGCCCTGAGTTTCCTGATTCTGGTCGGGGCGGTGCTCGTCGCCGACGGTATGGGCTTCCACGTTCCCAAGGGCTACCTGTATTTCGCCATTGCCTTCTCGGTAGGGGTCGAGGCGCTTAACCTGGCGGCCACCAAACGCCGGCGGCGAGCAGCGTCCGCGAACCGGTCGGATTGAGGGTGGCAACGGCTGCCGGACGGCGATTCAGTCCAAATACGCTTGCAGGCCGGCGCGGGTGTCACGGGCAACCGCATCGGCCTGCTGCAGCATCTCTGCGGCGTTAGCCAGGTTTTTTTGCCGCCCTGCCTGTTCCAGGCGCCGGATCCACTCCATCAAGCGCGCCGCGCCCATGCTGCCACAACTCGATTTGAGCCGATGAGCAACCTGATAAAGATCGTCAGCGCCGTTCTGAGCAACCGCAGTCCGCATCCGCTCGAACTGAACCGGTAGATCATCCAGGAACGCATTCAGCAGCTCAGCGAACTCGTCTTCCATGATGTCGCGCAACTCGGTAATCACTTCAGCGTCGAGTAGCGGCAGCGCGTTGAGATCAGCGTCGCTCATGCGGATTTACCCCCTGGTGACCTGTATGATTACAGCAAGCATACACAAAGCCGGCGGCTTGTCCTACCATGGAAAGCCAAATTCCAGTCAGGCAACGGGATCGCCCAATGGCCACCGAAATCGAACACAAATTTCTCCTCCGCAATGATCGCTGGCGCCACCAGATCGAACGCTCAGTGCGGATGCGGCAAGGCTACCTCACCAGCGATGCGCGCTGCTCGGTGCGGGTGCGGGTGGCCGATCATCAGGGCTTTCTCAACATCAAAAGCGGGACGCTGGGCATTCAGCGCAGCGAATATGAATACACTATCCCACTGGCCGAGGCCGAGGAAATCCTCGATACCCTGTGCGAACAGCCGTTGCTGGAAAAGACCCGCCATTTTGTGCATTACGGCGATCATCTGTGGGAAATTGATGAATTCGCCGGCGCCAATACCGGGCTGATCGTGGCGGAAGTGGAACTGAGTCGCCCCGACGAACCGTTCGAGCGGCCGGACTGGGTCGGCGAAGACGTTTCCCATGACATCCGCTACTACAACTCACAACTGGCGCGCCATCCTTACGCGACCTGGTCATGTGCGACCGGCTGATTCATATTCACATTCCCGAGCAGCGGTTGGAAGTGCGGGAAGGCGGCGTGGCTGTGGCGAGCTATCCGGTTTCCACCGCCCGCAACGGTCCCGGTGAGCGGCGCGACAGCGGCTGCACGCCGCGCGGCTGGCATCGCATCCGCATCAAGATCGGCGCCGGTCTGCCATTTAATACCGTGTTTGTCGGGCGGCGGCCCACGGGTGAAATTTACAGTTCGGCGCTGGGGGCTTGTTACCCGGAGCGGGACTGGATTCTGACCCGGATTCTGTGGTTGACCGGGCTGGAGCCGGGGTTCAACCGGGGTGGTGACCACGACACCCTGCGCCGATATATCTACATTCACGGCTGCCCGGATGAAGCGCCGCTGGGCAGTCCGCGCTCTCACGGGTGCATCCGCCTGCGCAACTGCGATTTGCTGGACTTGTTTGAGCGGGTGGAAGCCGGCGACCGGGTGTTCATCGCCGGCTGAGGTTGTGGCTGACCGTCTTCAGGAACCGCCGCCCAGTTTGAGCCGCAGGTTGTCGAGAACGCCTTGGAATGTTTCCCGGTTGGCGGGATTGAGTTCGCTCAGCGTGCGATGGGCTTCATAGACGATCTGGGTGAGCGTGTCCTTGTCGCAGTGTTCGGGAATCGCCAGTTGCCGCAGCGTCGCCGAGATGGTTTCGCCCGTGTCGCGGATATTGAAAATGTCGTAGAACCCCAGATTATCCAGAATCTGATTGACATCGGGGTTGGTGGATAACAGGGTCGTTTTGTGGGCGAAACGCTGGCGGTTGAAATTGGCGATCTTGGCCAACAGCCCCAGGCTGGTGCTGTCGATGGAGTGGGCGTCCGTCAGATCAACCATGATGTCGTCGTAATCCGTCCGGGCGAACAACCCATTCAGAAAATCCCCCAGCGCGCAGCCCATGGTGTAGCGGACATCGCCAGCCAGCTTGAGGATGTAGACGTTGCCCTGCTTGACGTAAAACGCTGCTCCGGATTGCATTTACTCCGCCCTCCGGACCAGCAACAAGGTGACGTCGTCCGGCAAAGGACCCGCGCGATCCAGACCCAGCGTCTGAATCAGGCTTGTGATGTCGAGGTGGGTATCGCGGATCAGGCCCAGCAAAAACGCCTGTTTGTCGTTCAGACTGGCTTGCGGCAAGGTTTCCAGGATGCCGTCCGAAATCAGCGCCAGAACGAACTGCGGTGGCAAATCCAGGGTTTCGGTCTGATAACTGGCGAAGTCGAACAGCCCGATGGGCAGGCTTTTCTTGCCGATATACGCAGCCCGGTCGCCATCGAACAGGATCGGAAATGGAAACTGCCCGCCGCTGCTGTAGCGCAACCGGTTGTTTGACCAGTGGATAATGCCGTAGAACATGGTCAGGTACTTGTCCATGCGGCAGCCGAAGATTTCCCGGTTCAGCCGGCTCAGGGTCTCGGCCGGGTTCAGGATGCCCTTGTCGCGATTCTGCCGGTGCAACTCCCGATAGCGCCCCATGTAGCTTTTCAGCATGACCGTGACGAAAGCCGACGAGACGCCATGGCCCGACACGTCGGCAATGTAGAAACCGAGATGGTCGCCGTCAATAGCGAAATAGTCCACAAAATCGCCGCTCAGGTACTGCGAGGTCAGCAGGTGGCGGCTGAAACGGTAATTGCGGTACTGCTTGTCGTTTTCTGGCAATAACTGGAACTGGATGCGCCGCGCCGCCGCTTCGTCTTCCTGCAAGCGCCGCAGCGTTTGCCGCAACTGCTCGTTGACGACTTCCAGATGCTCGCGGTGCTCGCGGTTTTCCCGCCGCAGCCGGGCGCGCTCCAGAGCATGATTAATGGCGTGCTCCAGCACCGCCATATCTTCAATCGGTTTGGTGACGTAATCCCAGGCCCCCAGCTTGAGCGCCTGAATGGCGTCGCTCATCCCGCCCATACCGGACACCACCAGAATCGGCAATTCGGGAAAGTCGCGGGTGACGGCGGCGAGCACTTGCAGGCCATCCATGCCCGGCATACGCAGGTCGCACAACACCAGATCGGGCGATTGGCGGCGGATCAAATCAATGCCGGTCTGACCGTCGCTGGCCTGGATGACCTCAAACCCGCTGTCTTCCAGATAGGCGGTGAGAATCTCCCGGACCAGGTCTTCATCGTCAATGGTCAGGATGCGGGCGGGCGGGGCGCTCATGTCGAACCTCCGCGCGCGGCGAGCCGCTGCGCCGCCGCTGCCAGCGGCGCCATATCGGCCAGCGGTTTCTGATAAACCCGGCTGTCGTCGAGGCCCATGGCGCGCAAATCCTCAGGCAGGCTGTAACTGGAAGAACCGGTGTGGATCAGGAATTCCAGGTCCGGATAGGCCTGATGCAGGATGCGAATGGCGCTGTTCCCATCCATGTCCGGCAGGCGCATGTCCATGATGCAGACCCGGCAGGCGCCGCCGCCGGCGCGCAGCCAGTCCAGCGCCGGAGCGACGAACTCGAATGCCGCCACACGCCAGCCTTCATCCTCCAGGTAGGCTTTCAAATTTTCCCGAATCATGGCTTCGTCATCGACGATCAAAATCCAGTCGGTCATGGCAACGCCTCCCGGCTCAGGGGCAGGCGGATGCTGAAACGCGCCCCCTGTCCCGGCTTGGACAGCACCGACAGCCGGCCGTTGTGCTGCTCGGTGACGATGAAGTAGGACACCGACAGCCCCAGACCGGTGCCCGCGCCCACTTCCTTGGTGGTGAAGAAAGGCTCGAAGATGCGCTTGAGCGTTTTTTCATCCATGCCGGGGCCATTGTCAATGACCTCTATCAAGGCATAGTCAGTTTCGCGGCGGGTGCGCAGGGTGATCATCGGCGCCGGCGTACCTTCCTCAGCCATGGCCTGGGCCGCGTTCTTGAGCAGATTCAGGATCACCTGTTCGATTTCGGTCTTGTCGCAATACACCAGGCGCAAGTGGGGATCATAATCGCGTTCGATAGCGATCCGCTTGAAATCATACTTCTTTTTCAAATCGTAGTCGCTGGCGGCCAGCCGCAATACCGTCTCCAGCATCTCTTCCAACGGACCCAGCGCGAAGCTGGATTCGCTGCGCCGGCTGAAGGACAGCATATCGGCGACGATCTTGGCCGCGCGGGCGCCCGCTTCGCGAATGCCTTCCAGAAATCGCAGAATCTGGCGCTGCTCCAGATAAAGGTTCAGCCGGTCCAGATCAATGCCGATGGCGTCGGCCACCGCCCGGTTCTGCGGCCGATCCGGGGCGATGCGCCGCAGGATGTTCTGACTGCCCTGCAAGATCGCGCCCAGTGGATTGTTGATCTCATGAGCCATTCCCGCCGCCAACCCACCCACGGACAGCATTTTTTCGGTTTGCACCATCGTGGTTTCGATGCGGACCCGGGCGGTGACGTCGTCCATCCGGATGACCGCGCCGCTGGCGTTGTCCGCCATCAAAGGATAGACCATGACGTCGGCATAATGCAGTTCACCCTGGAGATCCAGGGTCATACGCGGGGTTTTGATCGGCCGGCCCAGGCGAATCGCCTGCCGCACCTGCTCGAACTGACGTTCCAGTTGCGGAAAGACGTCGCCGAAAAACCGGCCCTGCGCCGCCTCCCAGGAAATGCCGCCCGCCTGTTCCGCCGCCTGATTCAACACCGTGATGTAGCCCCAGGGGTCCACGCCGATCAGCACGGAGGGCATCGAATCAATGATGTTCCTGAGATAAAGCCGCATGCGCGCCACTTCTTCCTTGGCGTGCTTCTGTTCGGTGACGTCAATGGCTACGCCCAGGACGGCGGTTTCGTTCAGATCCGGTTCGACGAAGGGGATTTTGAGGGTCTGCATGATGCGCGCGCGGCCGGTGTGGTCGGTGAAGGTCTCCTCGGCGATGAATTTGGGAACGCCGCTGTCAATCACCTCCCGGTCATCGGCCAGCATCCGGTCGGTTTCTTCATCCACCCGATGAATGGCGGCATGGGAACGTTGGATCAGTTCGTCAACGGTTGCGCCCAGAGCCGTAGCGGTAGCGCGGTTGGCCAGCAGGAAGTGGCCTTGGCGGTCCTTGGCGAAGATCATGTGTGGCACCAGGTCAATGATGCGCCGCAGCCGCAGTTCGCTGTTCTGAAGCGCGGTTTCCGCCCTGATCTGGTCCGTGATATCGGCGCCGGTGCCGCGATAGCCCAGAAAACGGCCCTGGACATCGTGAATGGGTTTGCCGCTGACTTTTAAATAGCGGCCCTCGTGCTGGTTACCGTTCAGCCGGGTCTGATAGACGAAATCGCGAAAGGGTCGCCGCTGTTCCAGTACTTTCCAGGCCTGGCTCCCGTGTTCCTGGTCGGCGACTGAATGGGCCGAGCCGATTTCCCAGGGAGCCTGGCCAATAACCTGGTGCGGGGCGATGCCGGTCAGGGCGTAGAACCGTTCCGACAGGTAGGTGAAGCGCAACTGTTCGTTCATCTCCCAAATCCAGTCGCTGGTCGCTTCGGTCACGTCACGAAACCGGGCCTCACTTTCGCGCAGCGCCATTTCTATCTGCCGGCGTTCGTTCAACTCCCACTGCAATTGCCGGGTGCGCTGCGTGACCTGCCGTTGCAACAGCCAGGACCATGACAGGGCGACTACGGTGACCATGCCTAGCGGGACCAGGAGCCAGACGGCGTGGCGCAGCAGCGCGGTGAACCCATGCAGATCCGGTGATGCCGGGCCGAACCAGCGATCCAGCAGAAGTTCGTGGTAGGAAAAGGGGTCGAGGAGGGTGACCGTCGTAGCGCCGATGACCGCCGCCAGCGCCAGCCCCCACCGATAAAGGGGCCGTGGCCAACCGTGCGGTTGGAGTGGGGATGAACTCGGCGGGGATGGCGGGGGGGATGACGGGGGCGGCGCGGGCATAGGGGCTGGCGAAGGAAGCGTGAACCGTTATCATAAGGCCATTTCAGGGCGAATAGGCCAATACTGAGGCGCAAATGATGGCGTTGGGACCGGTGATGCTGGGGCTGGAAGGGGTGGAACTGACCGCACAGGAGCGGGAACTCCTGGGTCATCCGCTGGTGGGCGGGGTCATCCTGTTTACCCGCAACTATCAGTCGCCGGCGCAAGTCGCGGCGCTGACCACGGCGATTCACGCCGTGCGCCAGCCACGGCTGTTGGTGGCGGTGGATCACGAGGGCGGTCGGGTGCAACGGTTCCGCGATGGGTTTACCCGCTTGCCGGCGGTGCGCCGGCTGGGCGAGATCTACGATCAGGACCGGATGCGCGCCAAACAACTGGCGCGCGTCACCGGCTGGCTGATGGCGGCTGAGCTGCGGGCGGTGGGGGTGGATCTCAGCTTCGCCCCGGTGCTGGACCTGGATCACGGTGTGAGCGGGATCATCGGCGACCGGGCGTTTCACCACGACCCGGAAAGCGTGGCCGATCTGGCCCATGCCTACGTCAGCGGGATGCAGAAGGCTGGCATGGAGGCGGTCGGCAAGCACTTTCCTGGCCATGGCGGTATCGCCACCGATTCGCACCTGGAACTGCCGGTGGACCTGCGCCCGCTGGCGGCGCTGGAAACGGCGGATTTGCTGGCCTTCGAGCGGATGATTCATTACGGGCTGGCGGCGCTCATGCCGGCGCACGTCGTGTATCCCGCCGTGGACGAGCAGCCGGCCGGATTCTCGGCGCGCTGGCTCAAGGGCATCCTGCGCCAGCGGCTGGAATTCCAGGGGGTGATTTTCAGCGACGATCTGGACATGGCCGGCGCACACGTCGCCGGTTCGCCGCCGGAACGGGCCAGCGCCGCACTGGCGGCAGGGTGTGACATGGTGCTGGCGTGCAACGACCGCCGGGCCGCTATCGCCATTCTCGATCACCTGCGGTATACCCCCGATCCGGTGACCCAGGTGCGGCTGATCCGCCTGCATGGGCGCGGCCACCCCACCATCGAGCGGCTGCATCACCATCCGACCTGGCCGCGGGCGACGCGGCTGGTGCATGATTACGATGCGTTCCCGCTGTTGGAGATGGATATTTAAGGGCGAAAACCCGGCTGATCCCTGCTTCTGGAGTTCCCCATGTCCCGCATTACCGCCGAACAAGCGCTCGCCGTGTTACGCGAGGCCGAGTTGCTCTGCGCGCCCGATCAGATCGAGGCTGCTCTGGATCAAATGGCCGCCGCGATCACCGCCCGGCTGGAAGGCTGCGATCCGTTGGTGTTGATGGTAATGAACGGCGCGTTCATTACCACCGCGCGGTTGCTGGCGCGGCTGCGGTTTCCGCTGCACGTCGGTTATCTGCACGCCACCCGTTATCGCAGCGGCACGCGCGGCGGCGAGATTGACTGGATTGCCCATCCCCGGCCAGCGGTGACTGGGCGGACGGTACTGGTAGTGGACGACATTTTCGACGAGGGCGATACGCTTGAAGCGATTCTGGATGAGGTGCGCCAGCAAGGCGCGGCGGCGGTCTATAGCGCCGTGCTGGTCAATAAGCAGCATGACCGCAAGGCGCCTGGACTGACCGTAGATTTCATCGGTTTGGCAATCCCGGATCGCTATGTATTCGGCTGCGGCATGGACTACCAGGAATACTGGCGGCAATTGCCAGCCATCTACGCCATCCGCGATTGAAAATCCGGCAACTGCCGTTTGTGAGAAGCTCCACCATGACTCCTGCCGTCGCCATCATCGGAGGCACCGGCCTCACCCGTCTGGATACCCTGACCATCACCCATCAGGAAGCCGGGTCTACGCCCTACGGCGAGCCATCCAGTCCGCTGATTTATGGCGAACTGAACGGCCGGGTCGTCGTATTCCTGGCCCGGCACGGCCTGGATCACACGCTCCCGCCGCATAAGATCAACTACCGGGCCAATCTCTGGGCGTTGCACCGGCTTGGCGTGAAACAGGTGATTGCGGTCGCGGCGGTGGGCGGCATTCGGGACGATATGGAACCGGGCGTCCTGGCGTTTCCGGATCAGATCATAGATTACACCTGGGGGCGGCATGGCACGTTTTTCGAGGACAACCTCACCCAGGTCACCCATATTGACTTTACCGAACCGTACTGCGGCCTGTTGCGGGAACGGCTGATCCAGGCCGCTCGCGCGCTGAATTTCGACGCCCGCGAATCCTGCACCTACGCGGCGGCTCAGGGACCCCGGTTGGAAACAGCGGCAGAAATCCGGCGGATGGAGCGGGATGGTTGCGATATCGTCGGGATGACTGGGATGCCGGAAGCGGCCTTGGCGCGAGAACTTGGGCTGCGGTACGCCACCTGCGCGGTGGTCGCCAACCGGGCGGCCGGCAAGATTCCGGGAGTGACGATCACTATGGCCGAAATCGAGCGGAATTTGCTCGAAGGCATGGGCCGGGTCAAAACGCTGCTGGCGCGCGTTATACCCCTGCTGGACGAAGCGACCGCCACCGGACAGACAGACGGTGCATAAGCGGCGTTCCCTCGCCGCTGGGGGTCTGAATCAACCGGATACCGCCGGCGCGGGCGATGGGACCGGGCCTTGAAGTTGCTGCGCCGCTTCGGCGGCGGGCAGGGTGACGCCCTGTTGTTCCTGGGGTTTTCCGACCAGCAGCCGCAGTCCGGCGTGGAAGCACTGGCCTGCGTAGGTCAGTTCGTGCAGCGATTCCAGCAGTTCGCCCAGTTCCTGATAGGCGTCTGGCGTCGGCATGAGTTGAATGCTGCGCTCCAGATAATTCCGCGCCTTGGCGGGTTGCTGACAGCGTTTGGCGAGTCGCCCCAGTGTCAGCAACAGATGCGGATCATCCCCATGCTGCGCCAGCCAGTTTTCGGCCGCCGCCAGTTGTGCGGCGGCATTGCCGCGTCCCAGCATTCCATAACCCACGACCAGCTTCGTACTCCAGCGCCGATTGATCGCCTCGCGCAGCAGTGCCTCGGCGTCATCGAAGGCGTCGAACTCGCACAGGGCGGTAGCGTAATCCACCAATAGCGCCTCGTTGCCCTCGCGCACCGAAGCGGGCGCCTGCTTCCACAAGGCCCGCAGTTGTTCCAGTGAACCGCCGGCGGCGACGCTTTGCAGCCGGGCGTGGTAGGTTTCGCGCTCAATGTCGGCGAAGGATTCCGGGCCAAATACCTTCTGTTTCTGCAACTCGGGCAATAGCTGTTGCAATGGCTCCCAGGCGCCCAGTTGCCGGTAACAGCGGGTCAACCACAGCAATACGCCCGGATGACGCGGGTTGAGGGTGCGCAGGGATTCCAGGACGGGGCGGGCTTGTTCAGCCTGCTGGTCGTCCAGCAGGAATTCCACCCGGGTCAGTTGCACAGTCAGTTTGTCGGCGTCCGGCGATTCTTCGGCCTTGCGCAGGTGCAGGTCGCGCCGCCATTTGACGTCGCTGAGGTGATGGACGGCCCGCGCCGCGCTCAGATAGTCCAGCGCCGGTGTTTCGCTGTGCGCGGCGCTTTTGAGCAGGGTTTTCTCCGCTGCCGCCCACTGACCAGCCGCCAGTTGCCGGCTGCCCAGATTGAACAGCCGCCGCGCTTTGCGTTGCAGCCGCCGCTGGTTGGCCGCCAGGGTCTGGCTGGGGGTATGCCACAAGCGGATCGCCAGCCGAACCAGGAAGTAGAACGCGACGAACACGGCCGTCAGCACCAGCATCAGGAACGCAAAACTGGTTTCGACAGTCCATTGGCCGATACTGAACATCGCATAGCCGGGGTCCTGGCGCAGCGCCAGCGCCATCCAGACCGAGACGAATAACGTAATGATGATACCAATCAGCAGTTTCATGGTTTTGCCCCCTCGTTCGCCACCGTTTCGGCTGGCGCCTCCGGGGTTTTGCCGAGGGTGCGGATCGGGTGCCGGTGGGCCATGGCTTCACTGAACGCTTGGTTGAGACCAGTCAAATCCGGGATGTAGGGATTGAACTCGACGGTTTGCAACGCTTTCAGTTGAGCGGCGAACGCGGCGACCTGCTTGTCCTCGGTATCGAAATACTTCTGAGTCCACTGGTCGACCAGATCGTAAGAATCCCGGTAGGCCTCGGCATCGCCACGCAGCAGCGCCGTCCGCAGGCTTTCCAGTCCCAGCCGCAGGTTCTGGCGCAAGAAAAACTCTTCTTCCATGGCGATCAGTGGTGGTGCATCGCTGCGCACGCGGCGGATTACTACGATGTCCTTGAACTGATTCCAGACCGCTTCGGTGCCGCGATCCCACCAGGAGCGGTCGGCGTCGGTACTGACGGTGGCGGTGGCGGCGGGCTTGACCCGGTTCTTGATGTCTGGCACCCCGGAGGTGATTCGCAAAGGCAGGCCGCTGATTTCCTTCTGCATCTCGGCGACCTTGCGGGCCAGGGCGGACAGATCGGGCAATTTCACGCCGCGCAGACTGGCGATGGTCTCGCCGAGCATGGTTTGCACCGAGGCCATGGCGCTTTCGTTGACCGCCTTGAGCCGTTGCTGGGCCACCTCCAGCGCCAGCCGGGCGGCAGGGACGTTGCGCTCCAGCTTCAGCTTGGTATCGGCCAGCCGCAACAGATAATCCACTTCCGCGAGCGGAAAAGCGTTGACATCGCCACCCTTGGCCACCAGGGTCTTGACGATTTCCAGTTGTTCGGTCAGGCCGGTCTGGCCCAGCTTCAGGTTTTGCAGTTGTTCGTTCTGCTTCGCCAGGCCATTTTCATAATCCTTCAACTGTGCGCCGAGTTCGCTGTTTTGTTTCTGCACCGAGGTCTTGTGAGCGTCATGGCTTTCCCGCAGCAGCTTCATTTCTCCCTTGATGATTTCATTCTCGCCCTTGTGCAGTTCCATGGCGTTTTTCAACGGCTGAAGGTCGCCGGCCAGGCCCAGTTGTTGCTCCTTAACCGTCTGGCTGTCGGTGCGCGCCTGATCAATTCCGGCTTTCAGCCCTTGTAGTTGCTGGACTTGGGCCTTGAGCGCCTGAAATTCAGGATCGCGCTGAGCAATAGCCTGTTTGATAGCCTGGTCCAGCCGGCTGGCCTGGGCGGCCTGGTCCTGTTGCCAGAGATGCCACAGGTAGCCGCTACCGCCGCCGGCGCCCAGAGCCAGGAGGATGGCCAATCCCGCCAGTCCCCGGCCACTCTTGGACTGGGGCGCGGGCGCTGCGATCGAGGTTGGCTGGGGGTGCGCGGCGTCGGGTTGAAGTGATTTGCTGGGGGGAGCGGTGGTCGCGGGCGCAGCCTTGGTGGCCGATGCGGCTTTGGCCTTGTCGTTGTTATCCGATGTCTGGTCTGTCATGTCGCGTTACCGAACGGATGAAGGAGAAGTGGCGGTCAGACCGAGCAGCGCGGCGAGGATGGCGTCATCGCTGGCGTCCCGGGCGAGCTGGAACCGGCTGCAACCCAGATCCGCGGCGGTTTGCTGGATTCGGGCGCTGACCACGATCAGGGGCGTTTTACACAGATAATCTTGCCCGTCAATGCCTAGCATATCAAAAAGATTCAGCAGGCTCTCGGCGCTGGTGACCGCCACCGCCCCGATTTCGCCGCGCGCCCAGCGTTCGAGAAGGGCGGCGGTATCCAGGGTGGGCCGTTCGCGCCGGTAAACCTCAGCGCGGGCGATCCGTGCGCCGCGTTCGGTCAGGGTTTCGGCCAGCAGTTCCCGGCCGCCCTCGCCGCGCACGATGACGATATTTTGACCGGTCACCTGCTGGAAGCGGGGCAGGGCCAGCAGTGCTTCACTGGTGAAACCCGCCTTGGGTTGCAGACAGCGATCAATGCCGTGATGGGCCAGCGCCCGCGCCGTGGCCTGGCCGATAGCGGCGATTTCCAATCGAGGTGGAAAGCCGCCGCGTTCCCGAATTGGGGGCATGGCGCGATCTACGGCGTTGGCGCTGGTGAAAATGGCCAGGTCGTACTCGGCCAGCCGGTCGAACAGAGCCAGCGCCGGCGCCCAGTTGCGCGGCTCGCGGATGACCAGGGTCGGACAGCGGATGGTGACGCCGCCGTGCTGTTCGATCCGCTGGCAAAGTGGACCGGCCTGGTGTTCTGGTCGGGTGATCAGCACGCCGAGGCCGTTGAGAGCGCCAGACATGAATACGACCGTTCAGGAGGTGGCGAGCAGTCGCCGCAAAATGGTATCGGCGCCGCGTTCAAGCAGTTCTTCGGCCAGCGCCGCGCCGAGGGTCTCAGCCTCCGCCGCTGGACCGCGAATTTCGCCGGCGACGATTCGGCTGCCGTCAGGTTCGCCGACCAGGCCGCGCAGCCAGAGTTGGTCATGGTCCAGCAGTGCGTGGCCCGCAATCGGCACCTGACAGCCCCCTTGCAGACGGGCGTTGAAGGCCCGTTCCGCCTTAACCCGAACCTGAGTGGCGGGATCGTTGAGCACGGCGATCAGTTCCCGCGTCCGCGCGTCGTCCAGCCGGCACTCCACCCCAATCGCGCCCTGGCCGATGGCGGGCAGGCTGAATTCCGGCGCCAGCGCCAGGGTGATGCGTTCTTCCAATCCCAGGCGCTTGAGGCCGGCGGCGGCGAGGAGGATGGCGTCGAATTCGCCGGCGTCCAGTTTCGCCAGCCGGCTGCCGACGTTGCCGCGCAGACTGCGAATTTCCCAGCCGGGGTAACGGGCGGCGAGTTGGCATTGCCGGCGCAGGCTGGACGTGCCCACCCGCGCATGGGCGGGCAGGGCGCCAGGATGGGCGTAATGGCGGGAAACAAAGGCGTCGCGGGGATCTTCGCGCGCCAGGATCACCGGCAGACCCAGCCCAGCGGGAAAGTCCACCGGCACGTCCTTGAGCGAATGCACGGCAAGATCGGCGCGGCCTTCCAACAGACCCTGCTCCAGTTCCTTGACGAACAGGCCCTTGCCGCCGACCTTGGCCAGCGGGCTGTCGAGAATTTTGTCGCCTCGGGTGAGCATACTGATCAGTTCGACCCGCAGGCCAGGATGGGCCTGGCGCAGGCGGTCGGCGACGTGTTCGGCTTGCCACAGAGCGAGCGGACTTTTCCGGGTGGCGATGCGCAAGGTATCGGGGTGCATGGTTTTGGTAAGCTATGGCGTCCTTTTAACCACTAAAGAATATCCGATGAGCGACAAGCAAACCAATCAAAGCTGGGGTGGACGATTCACCGAGAGCACCGATGCGTTCGTGGCGGCGTTCACCGCCTCGGTGGATTTCGACCGGCGCATGTACCGGCAGGATATTAACGGCTCCATCGCCCACGCCCAAATGCTGGCCCGGGTCGGGGTCTTGTCCCCGGAGGATTGCGAGGCCATCGTGCAGGGGTTGGAAGAGATTCGCGCCGAGATCGAGCGCGGTGAATTCGTATGGTCAACGGCGCTGGAAGACGTGCACATGAATATCGAAGCGCGGCTGACCGAGCGGATCGGCGACGCCGGCAAGCGGTTGCACACTGGCCGCTCGCGCAACGATCAGGTCGCTACCGATATTCGCCTGTACCTGCGCGACGCCATGGACGCTATTGCGGGCGAAATCCAGCGGTTGCTGGGCGGGCTGGTGGAACTGGCGACGCGCGAAGCCGACACGATCATGCCCGGCTTCACCCACTTGCAGGTGGCCCAGCCGGTGACGTTTGGCCATCACCTGCTGGCCTGGTTCGAGATGGTGAAGCGCGACTACGAGCGGCTGATGGATTGCCGCAAGCGGGTCAACGTCATGCCGCTAGGTGCGGCGGCGCTGGCCGGGACCAGTTATCCGCTGGATCGCCACTACACCGCACAACTGCTGGATTTCGCCGCGCCGTCCGCCAATTCGCTGGACGCAGTCAGCGACCGGGACTTCGCGATTGAATTCACCGCCGCCGCCGCCATTCTGATGACCCATTTGTCGCGGATGGCCGAGGAACTGGTGCTGTGGTCCTCGGCCCAGTTCGATTTCGTGGATTTGCCGGACCGGTTTTGCACCGGCTCTTCGATCATGCCGCAGAAGAAGAATCCCGACGTGCCGGAGCTGGTGCGCGGCAAGGTCGGGCGGGTCAACGGTCATCTGATTGCGCTGCTGACCCTGATGAAGAGCCAGCCGCTGGCCTACAACAAGGACAATCAGGAGGATAAGGAGCCGCTGTTCGATACGGTGGACACGGTGCAGGGCTGTTTGCGCGCCTTCGCTGACCTGATTCCAGCCCTGCACCCCAAGCGCGGCAACATGCTCCAGGCCGCCCGGCGCGGCTTCGCCACTGCGACCGATCTGGCCGATTATCTGGTGCGCAAGGGCGTGCCGTTCCGCGATGCCCATGAAATCGTTGGCAAGGCGGTGCGGCGGGGGGTGGAGACCGGCCGGGATTTGGCAGACATGACGTTGGAAGAATTGCAGGAATTTTCGCCACTCATCGAGTTTGACGTATTCGAAGTGTTGTCGCTGCAAGGTTCGGTAGCGGCCCGCAAGGTGGTGGGCGGTACGGCGCCGGATCGGGTGCGTGAGGCGGCGGCGGCGGCGCAGGCGTGGCTGGCCGAATTGTCCTGAAGGCGGGTGCCCTTGTTCGATCTTCTTGGATATGCCGGGCCGGGCCTGGCGGCGGTCCTGCTGGCCATGGTCGCGCTGAACGATAATGCGGAAAATGCGGCAGTGAGCCATGCGGCCAACGGGCTGCCCGCAATTACAAAGGCCATGGACTCAACCATGATGGTCCTGCTGAGAAAATCCACCCAACGCACTGGCTCGCCTGATCTGTTGCGGGCGTGCTGGACTCCCGAACAACTGCGCGGTTCGGCGAGCGATAAAAGCATCCAAAAACAGGCGCCCGATCCTTCCCCGCCCGAGCGAATTACTTACCGAAAGCAAGCGATATTGCCGGAAAAATTAAGCGGTTCGATCCGTTACGTCAAACCGCGCAACTCGGAAAAACTGGTGGCGCTGACCTTCGATCTTTGCGAGCAGGCTAATGAGAGAAGTGGTTACGACGCTGATTTGGTTAATTATCTGCGCGATCATAAGGTGAAAGCCACCTTTTTTGCCGGCGGCAAGTGGATGCGGTCACATGCTGAGAAAACCATGCAACTCATGGCTGATCCGCTGTTTGAAATCGCTAATCACGCCTGGACTCATGGTAATCTGCGAGTGCTGAACGGGCGTGAGATGGAAGAGCAAATTACATGGACGCAAGCGGAATACGAGCTGTTGCGTGAGAAACTGCTGAAATCGAAGTGTGCGGCTAAGCTCGGCGACCAAGCAGCGGTGGCTATTCCGCCCTCACTAACCGAGTTTCGTTTCCCTTATGGCGCGTGCAATGGGCAATCTCTCACCGCAGTGAATCAGATGGGACTTGCGGCCATTCAATGGAATATCGTCACTGGCGACCCGGACAGGGGGCAAACCGCAGAGAATATCGCGCGCACCATCCTGAATCAGGTTCAACCCGGTTCCATCGTGATTGCTCATGCTAACGGTCGAGGCTGGCATACCGCCGAGGCGCTGCCGTTGGTTGTTTCCAAGTTGCGCACGCGCGGGTATCGTTTTGTCAAGATCAGCGAATTACTGGCGCGGGGGGAGGTGGTTGCCACTGATTCCTGTTACGAACTCAAGCCCGGCGATAATCTTCGATATGATCGCCAGTTTGGAACGGGCGCCAAATGATGAATGAAAGACCTTTTGGCGATGAATATGTTCTATCCGGGTGCCGCCTTGTTCGCCTGCGGGTGGAAGATGCAAAGGCAGTCGCCGGCAAGCTGGCGACTATAAACCCCTGGCTTGTCTTGGGCTATTCCGCTGCTCAACTGGAAAAGTATCTGTCAGCCGATGATCCATCCCTGCATCGCTACACGGTCATGGTTGATGAGATGATCGCCGGGGTGGTCGCGGTGCGTTATCCCTGGCTAAGAGGTTCCTATCTGGAGTTGATTGGTCTTTTTCCAGATCAACAGGGGAAGGGCTTGGGCGCTGCCATTCTGCAATGGATGGAGCGGGAAACCAAACCTTGGGCGATGAATTGCTGGGTTCTGGTCTCTTGTTTCAATGAGGCGGCCAAACGCTTTTATCTGCGGCAAGGGTTTAAGGAAATCGGAAGTATTGAGGCACTGGTCAGTTTACATAGCACCGAGCTTTTGTTGCGCAAGGTGCTTCGAGCGCCAGTTTAACCTCTTGGTGATTAAAGAATATTCACTAGCTCGGCGACTGCAATTGTCTGACGGGCGACTGGCCTAACGATAACATTCAATGATGGAGCAGAACGGAGTCCGTCGCAACGATTTGTTAGGTATTGATTTTACTGACCAGTGGGAACCTCTCGGGATGGCGAATAGACTCAACGGCCAAATCCACGTCTAGCTCAGGCCAATACAGATGGTTTGGTGATAAAAGATCGACGTTAAGAATTTTCCTAACTGCGGCATCTTGAAACCAAGGGAAGTCAGAGAACGGAAGAAATAACTCTTCGTCTTTTAGCAATAGCCAGAAGCCATGCCGAGAGATATTGGTTACTTCAACCGGGAAAGTGCTTAAGCCAAGCGCTGCGGATTTCATTTTCGTGTTCCTGCACCAAGCGAAGTGCTTCGTTGATTTCGTGCTGGGAAAGTCCAACGTGCTGGGCAAGTTCAATGGTAGGTTCAAGCCAGAACTTTGCTTCTCCATTCTGGCCCTGAACATGGACGTGCATCCTTGGTTCTTCACGCGAGAAGAAATAAAAACGGAAGCCACTTTCTCGAAAAACGGTTGGACTCATTTTCTAAATGATACCCGGGATGCTTGCTGATCGTGGCTGCATAACGACTTCGTTCACCTGCCGTGCGTAGCACGGTCAGGTGCAACGACCAGTTAAGCATTCCCAATATCCAAGGCTGCTCGAAGAGCTTGGTTAATTTCAACAAGCTTTTCGGGTAGCAATGAACCCACATAATCTGTTAGGACGGATTTAGGTAGGCTCACCAAGTCATCACAATGGATGCTGCTTTCATGTTTCAAGCCCTGTTCGATTCCAACAAGGACTTGGGTGGAAAGGCCATGATAGGCACTATAAATAGGCGCACAAATCACCGTAGAAAATTTAGAATCAATCAGCACTTGGCGACTCACCACAACGAAAACTCTGGATCGTCTTGGGTCGCGAGCCGATGGATGCGGAACCCGGTATAAATCGCCGCGTTTCAAGGAATCACCTGATAATCAAGAACATCCTCCGCTTCTTGATTTAGTTCGTCTGCATAACGGTTTAAGATTTCAAGGTCGCTGTTTGCGGCATCGTGCGTGGCGAAAAAATAGCGGATGGCTTCTGCTATGAGAACAGTACGCGCATCCGGCTGGGGTGCTCGCCGATACAACTCAGCGACGAGATCATCTGGAATACTGATAGATGTTTGAGTAGTCATAGAATTCTACCAAGGAAATGTAATACTTGGGAGCGGGCAACCATAGTCCGCTCCGGTGCAATGCCCAGTTTAGCCGGGTTTCTCTTCACTCTACGCGCCCTACACGCCTTTTACCTTTTATTTGCTCCCGATTTCCACAATGTATAGAAACGTCAAGCAACGATAAAGCTGTTGCCCGACCTACCTGGCTTTTCCGCCCGGAGTCGGCTTCATCCGCTGGTTGTGCGGCGCGAAGCGCCAAGCAAGTAGCGGATGATCATCCGCCGCCCCGTTGTTGCGGGCGCGAAGCATCCGCGACAACGGCCTGCTTCACCTGCCCCGCGTAGCGGGGTCAGGTGCAAGCCCCAGTTAGGCCAGCTGATTGAACTTTGGGTTGCCAAAAAGACGGCAACCCAACCTACGATGCTCAAATACGTGAACATAAAGCAAAGCGGATATTTGCCCCAGGAGCTAAATTACTTCTTCTCCATAAAACATCAGCATTATAATTAGTAAGCTTTACTTCTCTTCGATAGTAATAACCATCTAACCTTTGAGCATTAACACTAG
>ERZ1645187.1077-NODE-1077-length-25797-cov-46.986209_pt1 | contig 25797 bp, 25 predicted proteins | sample MGYA00575352_ERZ1645187 | MGnify/ENA primary metagenome ERZ1645187 (study PRJEB40837, sample SAMN11349314) | freshwater sediment metagenome | isolation source: river sediment | host: Sediment | place: India: Wazaribad , New Delhi | collected 2017-02-21 ...
CTCAGGAGGACCCTGCCATGGGACGCGGCATCCTGCTCTGGCTCCTCGGAGTCCCCATCCCGATCATCATCCTGATCGCCTTCCTCTACCGCTGACGCACACGACACGGGCGAACCCACCGCGACCCGGACGAGCGAGTCTCGTTCCGGCCCGGCCGCCCCGTGTCGAGAAAGGAAGAAGACCCATGAAGACGATGAAGGTCGCGGCCCTCGCCACCGCGATGGCGGCCCTGGCCGCCGCCACCACACCCGCCTCGGCGGCCGACGGCTTCGCGCTCTCCTCCGGCCTGGTCCGCGCCGGCCCGGCCACCGACTATCCGGTGGTCGGCCGGATCGGAGCCGGCGAGCCGCTGGTCGTCTACGGCTGCACCGCCCGCTACGGCTGGTGCGACGTCTCCGCCGCCGATGATCGCGGCTGGTTCCCCGGCCGCCGCATCGCCTTGGAGCGTGATGGCCGGCGCGTGGCGCTGCCCACGGTCGCAGGCCTCCTCGGCCTGTCGATCGTCGGCTTCTCGCTCGGCGACTATTGGGGCACCCACTACCGCCATCGTCCCTGGTACGAGGACCGCCGTTGGCGCCATGGCCCGCGCGAGCCGCGCCCGCATCGCTTCGATCCGCGCCCGCACGACGGCATGCATCGACCGCCGATCGATCGTCCCCCGCGTGGCGACACCCGACCGCCGGGCGATCGACCCCCGCGTGGCGACGTGCGCCCGCCGCGCGAGCCGCGTCCCTTCCCCCCGCCCGGCGGCGGTGCGCGTTCGCCCAGCGAGCCGGGTCGCGACGGCGGCATCGGCACGATGCGGCCCGACGGTGGCGCGCCCGCCGGTGGTCCCCGTCCGGGCGTGATGCCCGGGATCGGCGGATCGCCCTGCTCCGACGGCGGTTGCCGCTGAGCCCAAGACTCCCTCGCCACGGCGCGCCGGATCACCCGGTAGCCGTGGCCCCCGATGATCGACCCGAGGAGGAAAGACCCCATGCATCGATTTCTCACCGCCACCGCCGTCGCCGCTGTCGCCCTGACTCTCGGCGCCTGTTCCAACCCGCGTGACCAACGCATGGTCGACGGCGCCCTGATCGGCGGCACCGGCGGCGCCATCGTCGGCGGCGTCACCTCCGGCACCGCCGGTGGCGCTGTGGTCGGCGGCGTCGCCGGTGCCGCCGCCGGCGCCCTCGTCGCCGACGCCACCCGGCCCCGCCACCACCGTCGCGCCTGCTACTGGGACGAGATGCTCGAACGCCGCGTCTGCCGCTATCGCTGATCGAGCCCGCGCGCCCGGCCGCCCGGCCGCCGTCCTTCCTCGTCTCGCCGGATCTCCCGCCGGCAGTCGATGGCGGGGCGGCGGCCGGGTCGTTTCGGCGCGGCGGGCGGCGGCCTGCGGGGCACGGCGAAGACCCGGAACGACGAACGGGCCGCCCCGGTGGGGCGGCCCGTTCACGCGTGGCCGAAGGTCTGCCGCGGTCGGGTCACACGGTCGGCGCACTCGACACGATCTCGCGGCGTGCCTTGAGATGCGGCGCGATCGCCAGGGAGATCGGGATCGAGACGATGAAACTGAGGCCGATCATCCATGGCATCAGAACATCGGCCCGCGCTGCGAGCGAAGTGGTCAGAATGACGATCATGCCGGTTCCGAAGAGAACGGCCTGAACCATCATGTAGACGAGGGGGGTGATCATCAGTGAGACACGCATCGTCTTCTCCAGGATCGAGGTTGATGAGACGGCAACGCGGAGAAGTGGCGATGGTTCCCCGGGGAGACTTTCGTCGGCCGTGTTCCAGCTCGCGGGAACCGAATGGCGGTTGAGACGTTGTCGGGTCAGTCGCCCGATCGATGCGCCTCCCGCGGGGAGGTGCCGAGGGCGGCATCTCCAACCCTCGAAAAGGAGCCCCGGCATGAAGAAGACGATCCTGATCGCCGCGCTGGCCGTCACCGCGCTCGCCGGCTCGGCCATGGCGCAGACCGCCACTCCGCCGTCCTATACCACTCCCACGCCCTCGGCCCCGTCGGCGACGCCGCCGTCCACCGGCACTCCGTCGACCACCATGCCGTCGACCGGCTCGTCGACTTCGACCATGCCGTCGACCGGTTCGACCACGTCGACGACCTCGACCACCATGTCCGGCCACTCGATGTTCATCGACCGTCAGAAGACCGACGAGGCGCTGTCGTCCGAGCTGGTCGGCGCTGCGGTGGTCTCGTCGAGCGGCGAGCGGATCGGCGACGTCAACGATCTGGTGATCGACACCACCGGCCGGGTCTCCGGTGTGGTGATCGGCGTCGGCGGCTTCCTCGGCATGGGCGAGAAGAGCGTCGCCGTCGACTACGGCTCGGTGACGAAGAGCCGCGACGACAACGGTCGGCCGCGCCTGACCGTGCAGCTGACCAAGGAGTCGCTGAAGTCGGCCGCTCCCTTCGTGCCCGTGAAGAAGAGCTGACGCCGGATCGCCGACGTCCGCACCCTCCGGTCGGCCGGTGGAGACGCTCCGCCCCGGCCGCCGGTTCCCTCGAACCCCGAGTGAAAGGCGACACCCCATGAGCTCCACCACCGACAAGATGAAGGGCTATGCCAACGAAGCCGCCGGCAAGGCCAAGCGCGCCGTCGGCGACCTGATCGACGATCCGAAGCTGCGCCGCGAGGGCGATGCGCAGGAGGCCAAGGGCGACATGCAGAAGGCGGTCGGCCGGGCCAAGGACACCGTTAAGAAGGCCGTCGATCGCATGTGATCGACCATGGTCGACGCGCCGGGGCCGGTGCCGAAAGGCAGCGGCCCCGGCCGCGTGCCGTCGCCAGCGGAGGTGGGCATGAGCATCGAGACCGGCGAGCCGGACGTCGCCGAGCGGGCCGGAGCGCCCTGCATCGCCCGAGAGCGCATCCGGGCCCGCCGCGGGCTGGTGTTGGAGCCCGGCGACGCGCTCTTCCTCGACTTCGACGGAACGCTCGTCGACATCGCCGCGACGCCCGAGGCGATCCGCGTCCCCGCCGATCTGTCGGGCCTGCTGGCGCAGGTGCAAAACGCCCTCGACGGCGCGCTGTGCGTGCTGACGGGGCGGCCGGTCGCCGACCTCGACGATCATCTGGCGCCGTTCCGGGCGACCATCGCCGGCGTCCACGGCGGCGAGATCCGGCTGCTGCCGAGCGCCGTCGTCTACCAGACCATCGATCCGATCGAGCCGGCGGTGATCGCGCGGCTGGAACGGGCGGTCGTCGACCTCGCCGGGGTGCGGATCGAACCCAAGGGCTTGTCGGTCGCGGTCCATTGGCGCGAGGCGCCGCATGCCTTGGGCGTGCTCGAGGCTCGCCTCCAGGCATTGTTGGCGCGCCAAGCCGAACAACTGATGCTGCTGCGCGGGCGACGGGTCTTCGAGATCCTGCCGCGCGGTGTCTCCAAGGGGGGCGCGCTCGCCGACTTCGCCGCCCATCCGCCCTTCGTCGGGCGGCGGCCGGTGATGATCGGCGACGACGTCTCCGACGAGAGCGCCTTCGCCGCCGCCGAACGGGTGGGCGGCGGCGCCCTGCGCGTCGCCGGCGAGCACTTCGCCCCCGGCCTCGCCGACTTCACCGGACCGGACGAAGTCCGCGCCTGGCTGACCGACTTCCTGCGGAGGACCCGCCGATGACCCGACCGGCTGCGCGTCGCCCCTCGCTCGATCTCGCCGCGATCGGCAATTCGCAGATCGCCGCGCTGGTCGACCCGATGGCCACCATCGTCTGGTGTTGCTGGCCGCGGCTCGACGGCGACCCGATCTTCGGGGCCCTGGTCGACGGCGAGGCGCCGGAGGCCGGGTTCTTCTCGATCGGTTTCGACGAACCGGCGACCTCGGACCAGACCTATCTGCGCAACACCGCGATCGTCCGCACCGTGGTGACCTCGGAGGCCGGCGCCTCCTTCGCCGTCACCGACTTCGCGCCGCGGCTCCGCCTCTCCGGCCGCATCCACCGTCCGGCGATGATCGTCAGGCGGGTCGAGCCGCTGACCGGTGCGGTGCGCATCCGCGTCCGCGTCCGTCCCACCACCGACTGGGGCATGGGCCGGCCCGAAGTCGGACTCGGCACCCACCACCTGCGTTTCGCCGGCGACGGGATGGCGTTTCGCCTGACCACCGACGCGCCGGTCTCCTACGTCGCGGGGGAACACGCCTTCGTTCTGGCGCGGCCGGCGACTTTCGTGCTGCACGGCGACGAGACCCTGCCGGATGCTCCCGACGCGGTCGGGCGTCATTTCCTCGCCGAGACGCGGAACCATTGGCTCGGCTGGGTGCGCGGCCTCAATCTGCCCTACGAGTGGCAGAGCGCGGTGATCCGCGCCGCCATCACCCTCCAGCTCTGCGCCTTCGAGGAGACCGGCGCAATCGTCGCGGCACTCACCACCTCGATCCCCGAAGCCCACGGCACCGAACGCAACTGGGACTATCGTCACTGCTGGCTGCGGGATTCGTTCTTCACCGTCCACGCCCTCAATCGGGTCGGCGCGACATCGACGATGGAGCGCTTCATCGACTGGGTCACCGATGTCGTCGCCCTGGAGCGCGGCGGGCCGCTGCGGCCGGTCTATTCGGTGGTGCCCGAGGCGCCGCTTGAGGAGCGGGTCGTCGAGACGCTCGCCGGTTACCGCGGCCATCGCCCGGTCAGGGTCGGCAACGCCGCGCGCGAGCAGGTCCAGCACGACGTCTACGGCAGCGTCGTCCTCGCCGCCTGGCAGATGTTCTGGGACGAGCGGTTGCCCGACAAGGGCGACTTCGCGCTCTTCGGCCTGCTCGAACGGCTGGGGCGGGCGGCGCTCGACGCGGCGTTGACCCCGGACGCCGGCATCTGGGAATACCGCGGCCGCACCCGCGTCCATACCCATTCTGCGGCGATGTGCTGGGTGGCGGCCGATCGGCTCGCCCGCATCGCCCGGCTGCTCGGCCTCGACGATCGCGCCACCTGGTGGCGGACGCGCGCCGACCGGCTGCGCGACGAGATCCTGGTGCGCGCCTGGAACCCCGACCTCGGCGTCTTCGCCGGCACGCTCGACGGCGACGAGATCGACGCGGCGGTGCTGCTGCTGCACGAGATCGGCCTCGTCGCCCCCGACGACCCGCGTTTCGTCGCCACCGTCGATCATCTCGGCCGGCATCTCTCCCACGAGGGCCATCTGCGCCGCTACGCCATGGCCGACGACTTCGGCGTCCCCGAGGTCGCCTTCACCATCTGCACATTCTGGTACGTCGATGCCCTCGCGGCGATCGGCCGGACCGACGAGGCGCGGGTGATGTTCGAACACCTCTTGGCCCTGCGCAATCCGCTCGGGCTGCTCTCCGAGGACATCGACCCGCGCAACGGCGAGTTGTGGGGCAACTTCCCCCAGACCTATTCGATGGCCGGGCTGATCATCGTCGCCATGCGCCTGTCGCGCGGTTGGGAGAGCGTGACGTGAGCGCCGCCGGCGACCTCGCCACCATCCTGGCGCTCGGCGGAGCGCTCGCCGCCTCCGGCTTCCTCGGCGCCCTGGCGATGGCGCTCGTCGGCCGGCGGCGGGAGGCGCGCTGGACCCGGGCGATCGAACGCGAGCGCCGCGGCGCCGTGCCGGTCGCCGGCGCCTTCCTGCGCGAGGTGCGCGCCGCCATGGCCGATCTCGGGGCTGAGCGCCGCCATGTCGAGGGCATCTGGGTCGACTGGTCGCCCAAGACGCTGCGACGCCTGCTCGTCGAGGAATTGCCCGACGTCCGGGTCCTGGTGGTCTCCAACCGCGAGCCCTACATCCACGAACGCCGCGCCGACGGCGGCATCGACCTCCTGTTGCCGGCGAGCGGTCTCGTCTCGGCGCTGGAACCGGTGATGCGCACCTGCGGCGGCACCTGGATCGCCCACGGCAGCGGCTCGGCCGATCGCGACACCGTCGATGCCGACGACCGGCTGGCGGTGCCGCCGGGGCGGCCGGACTATACGCTGCGGCGGGTCTGGCTCTCCGACGAGGACGTCGGCGGCCACTACTACGGCTTCTCCAACGAGGGGCTCTGGCCGCTCTGCCACATCGCCTTCGTGCGGCCGGTGTTCCGCGAGGCCGACTGGGTCCGCTACCGCGCCGTCAACGCCCGCTTCGCCGACGTGGTGGTGGCCGAGGCCGGTTGCGACGACCCGATCGTGCTGGTGCAGGACTATCACTTCGCGCTTCTGCCGCGGATGATCCGCGAGCGCCTGCCCAAGGCGACCATCGTCACCTTCTGGCACATCCCCTGGCCCAACGCCGAGACCTTCGGCATCTGTCCGTGGCGGCGCGAGCTGATCGACGGGCTGCTCGGCTCGTCGATCGTCGGCTTCCACACCCGCCAGCACTGCAACCACTTCGTCGAGGCGATCGACCACTTCATGGAGAGCCGCATCGACCGGGAACTCGGGTCGGTCACCCTCGGCGGGCTCGAGACCCTGATCCGCCCCTATCCGATCTCGATCGAATGGCCGCCGGCGGCGCTCGCCACCCAGGCGCCGGTCGAGGACTGCCGGCGTACCGTGCGCCGCCGCCTCGGCCTCGCCGACGACGTCCGTCTGGCGGTGGGGATCGAGCGCTTCGACTACACCAAGGGCATCCTCGATCGGCTGCGCGCCGTCGATGACCTCCTCGCCCGCCATCCCCGCTGGCACCGGCGCTTCGTCTTCCTCCAGGCGGCGGCACCGACGCGCTCGAAGCTCGAGCCCTACGGGGCGCTGCAGGAGGAGGCGATGCGGCTCGCCGAGGAGATCAACGCCCGCCACGGCGACGACGGCTGGAGCCCGATCCGGCTGGTGATCCGCCATCACGACCAGGGCGAGGTCTACGAGCTGTTCCGCGCCGCCGACCTGTGCATCGTCTCGAGCCTGCACGACGGCATGAATCTGGTCGCCAAGGAGTTCGTCGCCGCCCGCGACGACGAGCGCGGGGTGCTGATCCTGTCGAGCTTCGCCGGCGCCTCGCGCGAACTCTCCGAGGCGGTGATGGTCAACCCCTACGACACCCACGGCATGGCCGAGGCGATGGCGACGGCCCTCGACATGCCGATCGAGGAGCAGCGCGAGCGGCTCGCCCTGATGCGCGAGCAGGTGCGCCGGCGCAACGTCCACCGCTGGGCGGCGCAGATGCTGCTCGATGCCGCCCGGCTGCGCAAACGCGCCCGGATCGGCGCCGTTGTCGGCGGACTCGGACCGCTCGATCCGCCGGCGATCTTTCGCGCCGCCAATCTCGCCGAGAGCTGAGGGACGGTCGACGCCCGAGACGACGAGGCCGGCGCCCCGCGGTGGACGGGACGCCGGCCCTCGTGGGTCGCCGGCCGCGCACGGCGGGCGCGTCAGATGCGCCCGGTCAACAACAGGATGACCAGGATCAGCAGGACGATGCCGACGCCGCCGCTCGGGTAGTAACCCCAGCCGGAGCTGTGCGGCCAGGTCGGCAGGGCGCCGATGAGGAGAACGATCAGGAGGACGAGGAGGACGGTACCGAGGGTCATGCGGGATCTCCTTCGGCGGGAGGGCGGGAGCCGCCGAGGGCGGCCGAAGTCCGGGAACGGCTTCCCCCGTGCAACGCGCGGGCGGGCGCTTCGTTCCGTCGCCCCCGGCTGCCGTGTCGACCGCGCCGCTCGGGAACCGCCGGCCCTGCCCTGCGTTGGCGGAGGAGGGGGCGGACGCACGACCCCGCTCCGATTCGACCCGAGGAGGGACCCATGCCCCGAGGCGACAAGTCGTCCTATACCGCCGAGCAGAAGCGCAAGGCGGCCCATATCGAAGAGAGTTACGAGGAGCGCGGCCGTTCGCCCGAAGAGGCGGAACGGATCGCCTGGGCCACCGTCAACAAGCAGGACGGCGGCGGGCTGAAACATCCGAAGCGCGGGCCTCGCGACGGCGAGCCGCACCGCTGACCACTTCGGCGTTCAGCCGAGATCGCGATCGATGGCGAACTCGTCGAACCACGGCCGCCGCTCGCCGCGCAGGCGGGCGGCGAGGATGCGGGCGGCCATGTGGCTGAAGGTGATGCCGTTGCCGCCATAGCCGTAGGCCGCCCACAGGCCGGGTCGTCCCGGTACCAGGCCGATCAACGGCAGGCCGTCGGCGGTCTCGCCGAATTCGGCGCTCCAGACGTGGCTCGGTCTGAGATCGGCGCTCGGCCACAGGTCGGCGAAGCGGGCGGTGAGCCGGGCCACACGATCGGCGGTGGCTGCTTCGCGGTCGGCTTCGTCGCGCGTCGGTCGATCCTCGCCGCCGCAGACGATGCGGCCGTCGGCGGTGGTGCGGGCGTAGAGATAGGGTGTTCCCGTCTCCCACAGCAGCACCCGCTCCGGCCACAGATCGTCGCCACGTCGCGGTGCCGTGGCGAAACACCAGGTGGAGACCAGCCGATGGCCCTCGGCCGGCAGCAAGTCGGGCATGGCGTAGCCGGTGGCGAGCACCACGTCGCGGGCGCGGATCGTCCGCCCGCCGGCGAGTGCCACCTCGACCATGTCGCCACGCCGTTCGAAGCCGAGCACCTCGTCGTCGATGGTCCGGGCGCCGCGCCGGGCGGCGATGCCGAGCATGCCGCCGACGAGGGCCAGCGGATCGCATTCGGCGTCACGCGGCGACAGCAGCGCACCCGGCCGCGCCATGCGGAAACGTCGGCGCAGCGTCTCCTCGTCGAGCAGTTCGCCCGGTAGGCCGGCGCGGGCGCGCAACCGCCGTTCCTCGGCGAGGTGTGGCAGATCGCCGGCTTCCCCGGCGAGCTGGAGCGAGGCGCGAGGGGTGAGATCGCAGTCGACGCCGAGCAGCCGCGTCGTCGTCGCGAGGTCGGAGACGGCGGCGAGCGAGCGGCGATAGACGGCGGAGGCGCGTTCGAAGCCGATGCGGTCGGCGAGTTCGACCAGTGGCGTGTCGATCTCCCACATCAACATCGCGGTCGAAGCGGCGGTCGAGACCCGTCCGGGCACCGCCCGATCGACCACCGCGACACTGCGGCGATCACGTGTCAACGCCTCGGCGACGAGGCTGCCGGTGACGCCGGCGCCGACCACCGCGACGTCCACGGTGAGGTCGCGCGTCAAGGGCGAGCTCGGCGGCGGATCGCCGTGCCAGGGGGCATGCCCGGATCGCGGTCGGCTCTCTGTGTCTTGCGGCACGATCCTGTCCATTCCGGCGCCTCCCCCGCAGCGTCGCCTCCGACAACGCCGCCGGTGCCGTTCGGTTCCCGCGCCGATCCCGGATTTCGTCTCGGGCTCGTGGGGGAACCGAGGAGGCGCGGCGGCGTTGACCGCAGAACGCGCTCGCAGCGCGGGTGGCCGTTCGTGCCGCGACCGATCCCCACGTCGACATATTTCAGCCAGGAGCGACCCATGACCGACGACAGGCCCTACGAACTCGCCTTCGGCAACGGCGCCGAGCCGCATCAGCACGTGCCGGAGGACGCGCCCCACGACTGCGCCGGTCATCTGACCACCGACCAGGGCATGCGCGTCGGCGACGGCCAGAACAGCCTGAAGGCCGGAGCGAGCGGGCCGACGCTGCTCGAGGACTTCGTCCTGCGCGAGAAGATCTTCCACTTCGACCACGAGCGCATCCCCGAGCGCATCGTCCACGCCCGCGGCTCCGGCGCCCACGGCTTCTTCGAGCTCTACGAGTCGCTCGAGGACCTCACGATGGCCGACCTGTTCGGGCGGCCGGGCGAGAAGACCCCGGTCTTCGTCCGCTTCTCCACCGTGGCGGGCGGTGCCGGCTCGGTCGATACGCCGCGCGACGTGCGCGGCTTCGCGGTGAAGTTCTATACCCGCGCCGGCAACTTCGATCTCGTCGGCAACAACATCCCGGTGTTCTTCATCCAGGACGCGATCAAGTTCCCCGACCTGATCCACGCGGTGAAGATGGAGGCCGATCGCGCCTTCCCCCAGGCTGCGTCCGCCCACGACACCTTCTGGGACTTCGTCTCGCTGATGCCGGAGAGCACCCACATGCTGATGTGGGCGATGTCGGACCGCACCCTGCCGCGCTCGCTGCGCACCATGGAGGGTTTCGGCGTCCACACCTTCCGCATGGTCGCCGCCGATGGACGCTCGTCCTTCGTCAAGTTCCACTGGAAGCCGAAGGCCGGTGTCCATTCGACGGTGTGGGACGAGGCGTTGGCGCTCCAGTCGGCCGACAACGACTTCCATCGCCGCGACCTGTGGGAGGCGATCGAGGCGGGCGACTTTCCCGAATGGGAACTCGGCCTCCAGGTCTTCGACCAGGCCTTCGCCGACGAGTTGCCCTTCGACGTACTCGATCCGACCAAGCTGATCCCCGAGGAGATCTGCCCGGTGCGCCGCGTCGGCCGGCTGGTGCTCGACCGCAATCCCGACAACTTCTTCGCGGAGACCGAGCAGGTGGCATTCTGCCCGGCCAACATCGTGCCGGGCATCGACTTCAGCGACGATCCGCTGCTCCAGGGCCGGCTCTTCAGCTATCTCGACACCCAGAAGTCCCGCCTCGGTACCACCAACTTCCACCGCATCCCGATCAACGCCCCGAAGTGCCCGGTGGCCAACTTCCACCGCGACGGCATGATGCAGACCGTGGTGCCGATGGGCCGGGCCACCTACGAGCCCAACAGTCTCGCCGACCACGGCGAGGACGGCGGCCCGCGCGAATGTCCGGCGACCGGCTTCTTCACCCACCCCTCGCGGCTCGACGATCGTCCGGAGGGGACGAAGCTGCGGGTCCGCCCCGAGCGTTTCGCCGATCACCTGTCGCAGGCGCGGCTGTTCTGGCGCTCGCAGACCCCGTCCGAGCGGGCGCACATCGCCTCCGCCTTCGTCTTCGAGCTCTCCAAGGTGAAGCTCGCCGCGGTGGCGGCGCGCATGGTGGCGCGGCTGCGGGCGGTCGACGAGGATCTCGGCCGCCGCGTCGCCGACGGGCTCGGGATCGATCTGCCGCGGAAGGCCACCGACGGTCCGGAACCGGTGGCGATGGACGCCTCGCCGGCGCTGAGCATCCAGATGGGTCCGCCGCCGACCCTCGCCGGCCGCAGGGTAGGCCTCCTGGTCGACGACGGCAGCGACGGCGCCGTGGTCAAGTCGTTGATGCGGGCGGTCGAGAAGGCCGGGGGCCGCGTCTTCGTGGTGGCACCGCGCATCGGCGGCGCACGGCTCGACGACGACACCCCGCTTCCCGCCGACGGCCAGCTCGCCGGATCGCCCTCGGCGCTGTTCGACGCGGTGGCGGTGGTGCTGACCGCCGAGGCGGCGATGCGGCTCTCGGCGGATTCCGCGGCGCTGCGCTGGGTGATGGACGCCTTCGCCCATCTCAAGACCATCGGGCGGGTGGAGAGCGCCACGCCGCTGCTCGAGGCGGCCGGCATCGCCGATTTCGGTGACGACGGGGTCGTGCCGCTCGACGCCCGCTTCACCACCGTGGCGCCGCGGCGCCATTGGGACCGCGAACCGACGCTGCGACGGCTCGCCTGAGCGTCCGCGTCGTGTGCGCGGGGGGAGGGGCGGTGTGCGGCGGGGACCCGGCGCCGCCCCTCTCTCGTGTCCGCTCCCGTCCTCTCGCGGGACGGCTCGAAAAAGAGAAGAGCCCGGCTCCGTGGCGGGAGGCCGGGCTCTCTTGGTGCGTTCGGCCGTCGGGTGCGCCGGGTGCCTCGCGCTCAGCCGACCTGACGGCGGGCGTCGGCTTCGACCGTCGCCTTGTAGTCGATCGCCGTCGGATCGAAGAAGCGCCAGCCGGCCTCTTCGTAGAGCCGGCGGCGTTCGGCGAGATCGACGGCGTGACTGGCGTCGAGCAGACGGCGGACCTCCGCGTCGCTCGCCTCGCTCGCCCGCACCGTCACCAGCGTGGCGCCGCGGCGCACCGCCTCGGCGTAGAGATCGGCATCCTCGCGGGCGACGCCCGAGGCGGCGAACACGTCGACGACGCTGCCGGCGAACCCGCCGACCACCCCGCCCGCCGCCGCGCCGGCGACGATGCCGGCGAGCGTGGTGGCGAGCCAACCGGCGGCGACCACCGGGCCGATGCCCGGAACCGCGAGCATCCCGGCCGCCGCCATCAGGCCGGCGCCGCCGCCGACCACACCGCCGATGCCCGAGCCCGTGGCACTGCCGGCCAGCGTGGCGGTGCGCTCGCCGGTCGGGCGCACGACGTCGTCATGGCCGATGACCGAGATCTCGCTCGCGGCGATGCCGGCCTCCTCGAGCCGGCGCACCGCGTCCATGGCGGCGCCGTAAGTGTCGTAGAGTCTCCACTGAGTGGTCATCGCTGGTCCTCCGAAGGATTCGTCTGGGGCCATTCGCCGGGGGGATCGCACCGGCTTCCCGACGAGAACGCGGCGGCGCTCCGATCGTTCCCGGGGCGGGCGTGCTCAGCCGGTGACCCGGATGCCGATGTCGCCCTCGCGCCGCAACACCGAGACGGCCGCCTCCTCGCCGACCCGGCGGACGGTGACGTCGATGGTGGCGCCGCAGAGTTCGAGGCCGCGGATCGTCACCTCGTCGAGGAAGGCCGGCAGGCGCGGCCGATCGAACACCAGCCGGCGCTCGGTGCTGTCGAAGGCGAGGCCGAGCGATGCCTGCAGCAGGGCGAAGGGTGCGGCGGCGGCCCAGGCCTGGGGCGAGCAGGCCACCGGATAGGCCGTCGGTCCCTGGGCCCGGCGGCGCGGCAGGCCGCAGAAGAGTTCCGGCAATCGCCGCAGATCGAAGTGGACGGCGGCGGCGAACAGACCTTCGAAGATCCGCGCCGCCTCGTCGCGGAAGCCGTAACGCGACAGGCCGAGAGCGATCAGGGCGTTGTCGTGCGGCCAGACCGAGCCGTCGTGGTAGCTCATCGGATTGTAGCGCGGCGCGTCGGCGGCGACGGTGCGCACCCCCCAGCCCGAGAACGAGGCCGGCCCCATCAGCGCCGCAACGACGCTCGCCGCCCGCTCCGGCAGGGCGATGCCGGAGAGCAGCGCGTGGCCGGCGTTGGAGGTCGCCACCCGACAGGGCCGCTTCTCGCCGTCGAGGGCGATGACGTAGGTGCCGAGTTCGTCGTCGAAGAAGGCGGCGTCGAAGGCGAGGCGCAGCTCCGCCGCCCGTTGTTCGAGCTCGAGTGCCGCCTCGGCGCGGCCGAGACGCGCGGCGACCGGGGCGATGCCGCGCAGCGCCGCGTGGACGTAGGCCTGGACCTCGACGAGCGCGATCGGCCCGACGGCGAGCCGACCGTCGGCGTGGAAGACGCTGTCGGCACTGTCCTTCCAGCCCTGGTTGGAGAGCCCCGCCTCGGTGTGGCGGCCGTATTCGACGAAGCCGTCGCCGTCGCGGTCGCCGTGGTCGCGGATCCAGGCGAGCGCCGCCTCGAGGTTGGGCCAGATCTCGGCCATGGTGGCGAGGTCGTCGGTCCGTTCGAAATAGGCGCCGGCGAGCATCAGGAACAGCGGCGTCGAATCGATGCTGCCGTAGTAGCGGCGGAACGGCACCTCGCCGAGTTCGGCCATCTCGCCCCAACGCATCTCGTGCAGGATCTTCCCCGGCTCGGCGTCGGCGGCCGCGTCGAAGACCGTCGCCTGCAGTGCCGCGAGATGGCGCAGCACGCCGCGGGCGATGGCCGGGTCGTACCACAGCGTCTCCAGCGCCGTGATCAGGCCGTCGCGGCCGAAGACGGTGGCGAACCACGGGATGCCGGCGTGCGGATAGGGCCCCTCGGGCGTCTCGGCGACGAGCACGTCGAGATCGCCGACGGCACGACGCAGGCATTCGTCGAAGAGCTCGTTCGAGGTGGTGACGTCGACCGCCCGGGCGGCGCGGCGGCGCTGCGCCCGGCGCCGGTCGTGCAGGGCGGCGGCGAAGAGCCGCCCGGCCCGCCGATCGTCGGGCATGGGTCGGCACAGGATCGACAGGTGGAGCACCCGCGCCGCGCCGGGGGCGAGATCGAGCACCCAGCCGGCACGGTCGCCGGCGAGGCCGTCGGGGCGCGGATCGAAGCGCAGTTCGGTCTCCCGTCGCACGCCGTCGAGGCCGGTATAGGCGAGGTACACCCGGTCGGTCTCGATCACCGGCGGATGGATCTCGCCGCGGCGCGGCCGGCGATGGCCGCGCACCTCGAAGAGATCGGCGAAATCGGCGCCGAAGGAGAACGACAGGCCGATTCGCCGCGGCGTGACGTCGAAGTTCTGCACCACCAGCCGCTCGTGGCAGCCGCCGTCGTGGAGGAAGCGCGACCGGCGGACGTGAATGCGGTCGTGGGCGATGTGGTCGGCTCCTTCGCGGTCGTGCAGATCGGGGTTGGTGAGGTCGAAGACCAGCGTCGCGTCGGCGTCGCGCACCGTCGAAGACAGCAGGATCGGCCGGGCGCCGTCGATGGTCATGAGCAGATGCGACAGATGCCGCGTGTCGCGGTGATAGAGCCCTTCCGCCCCGCCGCCGCCGGCGAAGGCGTCGCCGTGCGCGTCGAACACGGCGAAGGTGTCGCCGTGCTTGGCGGTGCGCAGCTGCCGGTCGTGGAAGGAGGTGGTCGCCGGGATGACGAAACGGTCGTCGCCGCGCTCTTCCGAGGGCGGCGCCGGAACGAACTGCGGGGACGCTTCCATGATCGCTCCTTCTCCCCTCACGGAACCATCGACGCGGTCTCGCCGAACAGCCGCATCACCGAACGCGGACGATCGACCTGGGCGAGGCGGCGATAGATGTCGACGTAGTCGCGCGCCATCCGCTCGGCCGAGAAGCGCTCCTCGAAGCGGGCGCGGATACGGCCGCGATCGAGCGTCAGCACGCGCGGCAGCGCGGCGACCGCCTCCTCGATCGAGCCGACGATCGCACCGGTGAGCCCGTCGTCGATCACCTCCGGCACCGACCCGCCGGGGAAGGCGAGCACCGGCGTGCCGCAGGCCATCGCCTCGATCATCACCAGGCCGAAGGGCTCCGGCCAATCGATCGGGAACACCAGCGCCGCCGCATCGCCGAGGAAGCGGGCCTTCGCCCGCTCGTCGATCTCGCCGACGAACTCGACGTCGGGGTTCCGGCGGATCATCGGTTCGATCACCTCGTCCCAATAGGCGCGGTCAGCGCGATCGACCTTGGCGGCGATCTTCAGCGGCATTCCGGCGCGACGGGCGATCTCGATCGCCCGGTCGGGCCGCTTCTCCGGCGAGATGCGGCCGAGGAAGGCGAGATGGCCGCCGGCCGGGCGTTCGGTGAAGGGCAGCAGGTCGATCGGCAGGCCGTGATGCACCGTGGCGGCCCAGCGCACCGCCGGCATCGGCAGCCGCTGGTGATCCGAGATCGACACCAGCGGAAATGCGTCGAAGGCGGCATAGAGCCCGTGTGCCTCGGGTCGATCGAGGCGGCCGTGGAGGGTGGTCAGCGTCCGCGCCTGCACCGCCGCCATGATCGGATAGTGCAGGAGATCGACGTGGAAATGCAGCACGTCGAAGTCGGCGGCGCGACGACGCACCCGATCGAGCATCAACAGGTGGGCGGGCAGCGGATCGCGCACCGTCGGATCGAGCCGCAGGGCCGAATCGCAACACGGCACCAGCCGGGCGGTGGTCACCGAATCGCCGCTGGCGAAGAGGGTGACGTCATGGCCCTGCCGGACGAGTTCCTCGGTGAGGAAGGAGACGATGCGCTCGGTGCCGCCGTAGAGACGGGGCGGGACGCTTTCGGCGAGAGGGGCGATCTGTGCGATCCGCATGGAGGGGCTCCGCGATCCGAGGGCAGGGCAGCCGCTCGGCGCGGCGCGGCCTGTTCGACGGATCAACGCCGTCCGGGCGCGCGGGTTCCCTGCGCGCCCGCGCCGGGCGAGGCCCGGGCGCCGGCGAGGGGCGGGCGGAGCGGTCGATCGCTCCGCCCGCCGTCCTTCATTCGGCCGCCATCGCCATGGCGTTGAGGCTGCCCTGGGCGAGGGCGCTCAGCGCCTGATCGGTGGCGACCTCCTCCTCGAGCGTCTCGTCGAGCAGATCCACCGCCTCGGTGTAGCCGAGGGCCTCGGCCCAGGCCTTCAGCGTGCCGTAGCGGGTGATCTCGTAGTGCTCGACCGCCTGCGCGGCGGAGACGAGACCGGCGTCGAGGGCCGGCTGGCCGGCGAAGGACTCGAGCAGTTCCTCGCCCTCCGCCAGGATGCCGTCAATCGCCTCGCAGGTCTTGCCCTGCGGCCGCTTGCCGATGATCTCGAACACCCGTTGCAGGCGTTCGATCTGGCCGTCGGTCTCTTCGCGGTGCTTGCGGAAGGCGGCCGCGAGTTCGGGCGCCTGCGCCCCCTGAGCCATCTTGCCCAGTGAGCGGCTGATCCGCCGCTCGGCGTAGTAGATGTCCTTCAACGTCTCGTGGAACAGCTTGTCGAGCATCTTCTCCATGGGACGAACCTCCTCGTCGGTCGTGGGTGGGGTGCGGGCGCGGGCCGCATCGACCCCGCCACCTGCCGCCAACGCGCGCCGCCGGCCGACGTTCCATCACGATCCACTCGGCCCGCCCGCGTCGCCGCCGATACCGGCGATGGAACCACCGGCGCCTTCGCACGTTGCCTCTGTGGCCGCCGAGGCGGTCTCCATCCCGTCGACGTTCGCCGAGGCGAGCGGCCGGATCGCACCGGTCCGCCGATCGGCGCCGCGTCCCCAGACCCCAGGAGGTTCCGATGAAACACGTTGCCCTGCTCGCCGCCGCGCTCGTCGTCGGCGCCGGCGTCGCCGTCGCTCAGACGCCGATGCCGTCTCAGACCCCGTCGCAGGCGCCGATGCCGGCCTCGCCCACCACCCCGACCTCGCCGGTCACGCCGTCCGAGCCGCTCGCCCCGGGCGCCAACAGCTTCACCGAAGCCCAGGCGCGCTCGTGGATCGAGAAGGCCGGCTACACCGACGTCGGCGGGCTGGTGAAGTCCGACGACGGCATCTGGCGCGGTCAGGCGCGCAAGGGCGGCGCGAGCGTCTCCGTCGCCGTCGACTACAAGGGCACCGTCACCACCCGGTGAGTGCCCCCCGAGAACCCTCGCCCCATCGGGAGGACCATGAGATGAGCATCCATCACCGACTGTACGATTCCCATTCCGACGCCGTGGCCGTGGTCGGCCGTCTGCGGGCCGCCCGCATCTCCGACGACGACATCTCCGTCGTGGCGCCGCAGGACGACACCTCCGATCTCGACGGCGCCCCCGCCGCCACCGCCACCGGGTCCGGCATCGGCGCCCTGCTGGGCGGCGGCGCCGGCACGCTGGCGGGCGTCGGCCTGATCAGCATCCCCGGCCTCGGTCCGGTGGTCGCCGCCGGTTGGTTCGCCGCGACGCTGGCGGGTCTGGCGGCGGGTGCGGTCGCCGGCGGCGTCGCCGGCGGCATCGTCGACGCATTGACCGACAACGGTCTCGACGCCGACACCGCCGAGGTCTACGCCGAGGCGATCCGCCGCGGCGGTACGCTCGTCACCGTGCGTGCCGACGACGAACAGGACATGCTGGTGGCGCGTCTGCTCGACCAGACCCCGCCGGTCGACATGGCCGAACGCGAGCGTCTCTATCGCGGCGAGGGCTGGACCGGCTTCGATCCGACCTCGGCCGAGATCTCCGAGGCGACGCGCCAGCGCTCCGCCTGATCCACGTCCTCCCCGGCGCCCCGGTCTTCGGATCGGGGCGCCGCCCGTCTTCGGGACGGAGCCGACCGGACAGACGAAAAGAAGGGCCGAACCGCGAGGTTCGGCCCTTCGTCGTGGAGGAGGGGACCCGCTCCCGGATCAGTCGGCGCGGGTCAGTTGACCGCGGATCTCGCCGTCGGGATGGGCGGCGGTGTGGACGTTGACGTAATACTTTCCCGCGGCCAGGTCGGCGGCCTGCGAAGCGGCGAGCTTGGTCGATCCGCTGAACTTGCCGTCCTTGGCGATGATCGGCACCACCACCCCGGCATTGGCGCCCTTGGCGGCCGGGCCGTGGACATGGGCGCCGGTCGCGGCACCGGTCAGGCCGGTATAGGAGCCGTTCCAGCTCAGCGTCATCGTCGTGCTGTCCCAGCTCGCATCGACCGCGCCGGTCCCGTTGGACGTCGTCGCCGGAACTTCTTCCGCGCCGGAGAGCATGGCATGGAAGCGCAGGGTCTCCGCCTGGGCGACGGACAAGGGCGCCGCGACGAGGCTCGCCAGGACGAGCAGTCTGCCGAAAGTCTTCTTCATGTCGAATGTCCTTCTGAGACGTGATAAGCCGATCGACTTCGAGATCGGCGAAGACTAGACGCACCGAGTGACCGGAGGTTCCTTGCGTCTTTCATCATTTTTTCTGCCGGCGTCACCGCTCTTCGTCTCGGTCGACGCCCACTGTCAGGACTGACGGGGCGACGACCGGGCGCAGCGGCTCATTCCTTCGCGACGGCGCGGACGGCACCGACGGTGCGCGGGCCGACCGGGCCGGCGGCGTTGCCCCAGCTGTTGCGGACGTAGGTGAGCACCGCGGCGATCGCGGTGTCGTCGAGGCGCCAGCCGAGCGACGGCATCGCCGGCGTGGTCGGCGCGGCGGAGGTGTGGACGCCCTGCGAGCCGGCGATCACGGTGCGGGCCAGGGTGGTGACGTCGGACTGGACGACGATGCGGCTTCCGGCCAGCGCCGGGAAGAGCCCGCGGACGCCGCGACCGTCGCCGCCGTGACAGGCGGCACAGGTGTCGAGATAGACGGTGCCGCCGCGGCGCATCGCCGGATCGTCGGCGGGAAGCGCCGAAGGTGTCCGTCGGGCGGTCGCGCCGGTCTCCAAGAGGTACATGACGATCGCATCGAGGTCGTCGTCGGTCATCTTCGAGGTCGAGGCGGCGATCGCCTCGGCCATCGGCCCGGAGGCGATGGTGTGGGCGTTGACCCCGGTCTTGAGGTAGGCGACGAGCTCGGCGTTCGACCAGCCTCCGAGTCCGGTCACGGGCGACGCGGTGATGTCCGGCGCCCACCAGCCCTGGAGCGCGGCGCCGGTCAGAGCGGCCGAGGTGTTCTCGCCGCCGAGCATCGTCCGCGGCGTGTGGCAGGTGCCGCAATGGCCGGGTCCCTGCACCAGATAGGCGCCGCGGTTCCACGCCCGCGACTTCGATGCGTCTGGGCGGAACGGCTCGGGCGAGAACTCGAGCAGGTTCCAGCCGATCATCAGCGCGCGGATCGAGAACGGGAACGGCAGCTGGTTCGCCTCGACCGCGTTCCGCACCGGCTCGATCGTCGTCATGTAGGCCCAGAGGTCGGCGATGTCGGCCTCCGGCATCTTGGCGTAATTGGGATAGGGCATCGCCGGATAGAGCCGCACGCCGCCGTGCCCGACGCCGCGGACCAGCGCCGAGCGGAAGTCCTCCCACGACCACCGGCCGATGCCGGTCTCGGCATCGGGCGTGATGTTGGGCGGCACCAGCGTACCGAACGGTGTGGCGAGCGGCGCGCCGCCGGCATAGGGCGCCCCGCCCGGGCGGGTGTGGCAGGCCCTGCAGTCGCCGAGGACCGCCTGATAGGCGCCGCGCCGGATCCGGTCGGCCTGATCGGCGTCCCCGGCCGCGGCGGTCTGCGCCGTGGCGATCGCCGCCACCGAGAGGGTGAGGAGGAGGAACGCGCGCATCATGCCGTCACCAGAGGTTTGCCGGGGTCGGCGAGGTACCGCCGACGGATCGCATCGGCGGCGTGGAAGGCGAGCGCCCCGACCGTGCCGGTCGGGTTCTTGCCCGGGTTCTGCGGAAAGGCGGAGGCGCCGATGACGAAGACGTTCGGCACGTCCCAGCTCTGTAGGAAGGGATTGACCGCCGCGATCCGTCGATCGAGCCCCATGATCGCCCCGCCGGTGTTGTGGGTGGACTGATAGGCGGTCGCGTCCCAGCCCTTGCGGCGCCGCGACGACACCACCTGACGCCCGCCCATCCGGGCCGCGATCTCTTCCATCCGGTCGGAGACGTAGCTCGACATCCGGAGATCGTTGTCCGGAAAGTCGAAGGTGATCCGCATCAACGGCCGCCCGAAGCGGTCGCGATAGGTCGGGTCGAGGTCGATGTGGTTGCCGCGGACGGCATAGCTCGAACCCTGAGCCGAAAAGGAGAGGGTGTTCGAATAGGCCTGCGCCGTCGCCTTCTTCCAGGCCGAGCCCCAGCGCGGCGTCCCCGGCGGCGTCGGGCGATTGCCGATCGGACGGCCGTTCGAGGGGACGCAGTTGATCCCCGCGCCGCCGACGAAGTCGAGGTTCGAATGGTCGAAGGCGTCGCCGTTGTAGTCGTCGACCGTCTGGCCGAGCGAGCCGGCCGCGATGAACGGATTGAAGGTGGCGTCGTCGAAGAAGACGGCGGTGACGGCGTTGGTCTGGTAGCAGTAGTTGCGTCCGACGGTTCCGGTGTCGCTCGCCGGATCGTAGATCGTGCCGATGCCCGAGAGCATCATCAGGCGGACGTTGTGGAGCCCGTAGGCACACAGCAGCACGAGATCCGCCGGCTGGAACGAAACCTCACCCGAGGTGTCGACGTAGGTCACGCCACGGGCGAAACGCTTGGACGGGTCGAGATCGACGTGCAGCACCTCGCTGTCGGTGCGGACCTCGAAGTTGGGCTTGCGCATCAGCACCGGCAGCACGGTGGTCTGTGGGCTCGCCTTGGAGTAGTTGGCGCAGCCGAAGCGCTCGCAGAACCCGCAGTAGGTGCACTGCCCCATGACGATGCCGAGCGGATTGACGTAGGGTTCCGAGAGATTGGCCGAGGGGCAGGGGAAGGGGTGGAGCCCGAGCCCGCGCGCGGCTTCCGCGAAGACCGTCGGCGCCTTGGTCATCTTCATCGGCGGCGTCGGATAATCGCGCGAGCGCGGATCCTCGAACGGGTTGCCGCCCTCCTGGAGCCGGCCGCCGATGTTGCCGGCCTTGCCGGAGATGCCGCACAGCGCCTCGAAACGATCGTAGGCGCTCTCCAGGTCCGCTCCGCCGACACCCCAGTCGGCGATCGTCAGCTCTGCGATCCTGGCCGCGCCGTAGCGCTCGGTCAGATGAGTGCGGCTGCGGAAGTCGCTGTCCCAGAAGCGCCAGGTCTGGCCGTTCCAGTGGACACCGGCGCCGCCGACGCCGTTGCCCGGCAGGAACGAGCCGAAATCGCGCATCGGCAGGGCGCGCTGGCCGTCGTGGTTGCGCACCGTCATCGTCTCGGTGGCCGGCTGGAGGAAGAGATCGCGGCGGACGGCGTAGCGCAGCTCGTCCTGGGCGTAGCCGATGTTGAAATCGCGGGCGGTGTCGCGCCAAGGGCCGCGCTCGATCGCCACGACGTCGAGCCCCTCTTCGGTCAGATCGTGGGCGAGGATCGCCCCGGTCCAGCCGAGCCCGACGATCACCACGTCCCTGCGGGGGAGAATCCGGGCCATGTCAGTCGACCTTTCCCGCCCACTCCGGGCGTCCGAGGATGGAGACGGGGGGATGGGGGTAGGGCCGGCCGTGCTGCTCGACATGGTCCCGGTAGTCGTAGCGGGCGCCGGGAAAGCCGAGCATCCGCCACGACGCCATGCCGCGATTGCCGCCGTAGATCGGATCGGCGAAGAAGCCTTCCATGGTGTTCTGCAGCACCAGGGCGAAGAAGGCGCGGGCGTCGACGCCGTGGCCGAGATCGATCTTGCCGGCCTCGACCTCGGAGAGGACGGCGTCCTTCTCCGCCGCGGTCAGCGCCGCGAAGCGTCGGCCGTCGCGGTTGGCCGTCACCCAGGTCTCGAACGCCGCGAGCCCGCTGCGCCAGCGCATCGCCGGCGTCTCGGCCGCCTGCCAGCCCTGCTGCGGCGTACCGGGAAAGAACGGCCCGGCCGTGTAGAGCCGGCTCGACGTGCCGAACGGCCCGATCAGCTGGCGATCGATGAAGACCACCACGCCGCATTCCGACCCCGAGGGCGACAGCTCGTCCGCCGGGATCAGTCGATCGACGATCGCCGTGACCGTCTCCACCTCGGGGGCGGTGAAGAAGTAGTAGCCGTTGGGGGCGAGCCGCGGCGGCGGGTCGGCGGCGTTCGGCGACCACGGCAGCGCACCGCCGATCGACCGGGCGAAGGCGACCCCGGGGATCGCCGAGACGGCGAACCACGCGGACGAGCGGAGAAAGCGCCGACGGGTCGGCGAGAGAGGGGATGTCATCGGGGCGCTCCCTGGCCGAGCCGCGGCCTCACCGGATGAAACGCGGCGACGGCACGGCGGTTCCATGGCCCCCGCGAGACGGAGCGCCGCCGCCGGTCGAGGGCGGACCCGCGGCCGGCGACGGCGCCCCCCGAGTAGGGCCCGGGCGCCGCGATCGCGACGCCCGGGGTCCGGCTCAGCGGCGGTTCTGCCAGCCGCGGCGAGCCGCCTCGGCGTGACCGCGGGCATCGCCGAACCAGCCGCCGCTGCGCTCGTCGCGGTCGTCGTCGCGACCGCGCGAGCGGCCATCGTCGTCGTCGTCGTGACGGCGGGTGCGCCACCCCTCACGCGCCGCTTCGGCGTGACCCTCGCGGTCGCCGAACCAGCCGCGTCGGTCCTGACGGTCGTCGTCGTCCCGGGCGCGCATGTCGCGATCGTCGTAGTCGTCCGACCGGCCCCGGCCGCGACGGTCGTCGTCGTCGCGGTCCGAACGCCCGTAACGACGATCGTCGTCGTAGCTCGCGCCACGGCCGCGCGACCCTTCCCGTGCCGCCTCGCGATGGCCCTCGCGATCGCCGAACCAGCCGCCGTGACCGCGTCCACGCGAGCCGCGATCGTCGTCGTCGCGGTGGCTGGTGAAGCGGCCCCGATCGTCGCGGTCACGATCGCTCATGTGGCGGCCCCGGTCGTCGCGGTCGTCGCGATCGCTGGTGAATCGGCCGTATTCGTCGCGGTCCCGGTCGCGACCGTTCGAGCGGCCGTCGTCGTCGCGATGACGCCCACCGGTGAAGCGGCCGTACTCGTCGCGGTCGTCGTTGCGCGAGGATCGGCGGCTCGAACTCTCGTAGCCGCCGCGTTCGCTCCGGCTGCGGCCCTGACGAACGTCGTCGGAGACGAAGCGGCCCTGTTCGTCGCGTTCCCGCATGTTGTCGTTGCTTCGCATGACGTCGTTCTCCTGTCGGTTTCTCTTCTCGGACAGTGCTGCGCCGAGGCGCGCGAGCATCGGAGGCGACGCCATGACGTCGCGCTCCAATGCGGCTCGCCGCCGATCGATGCGGGCGGCGAGATCGGGGGATTTCCGTCGCTCGGTGCGGGCGAAGAGGCTGCCCTCCAGCGCCTCCTCCGCATCGAGCAGCCGTTCGATCCGGGCGACGAGCGCGCGCATCAGCGCGGCCCGGCGGGAGGCCTCGCGCGCCCCGGCCAGGACGCGGATCAGGATCTTGGTGGTGTCGACTTCGATCCGGTGGTCTTCCACCGCCGGATCGCCGTCGCCGTCGACGCCTGGCGCCGACAGCACGAACTCGTCGACGAGCGCCTCGTGGACCAGCCAAGCGGAGGCAATGGTGCGACACGCCGCCTCGTCCTGGTCGTCGGCCTCACCCGTCTCGGTCCGGCTCCGCAGCGCCTGCCGCAGCGCCGCGGCGCCGTCGTGCAACGGACGGAGGGGGTCGTCCCCACCTTCTTCGCCGGTGGTCGCCGCCGAGGCGGCCGCGTCGGTCGGCGCGGCCGGGAGGGCCGTCGTCTCCGTCGCGTCCTCGGGCTTCGTCTTCGGATCTCTCGACCGCTTTTCCATGCCGCTCCTCCACTCCTGTCACCGTGCGGAGCGATCGCCGGCGACGTCTTCGTGACGCACTCCACCGCCGTCGCCATCGCGACGCGCGCCGATCGAGGGTCGATGTCGTTTGGGCTCGGGTCGTCGCCGATCTCGCCGGCGTCGACTGCGTCGTTCGATCTCGTGCCGTGCCGGTCGAACGACGGAACAACTCGGGGGCACACGATCGGTTCCGGCATTTCTGTAGGGCGATCGGGGACCCGTGACGCCGCGAAGAGAGGGCGGCGTGGCGCGGCGTGCCGAAGCGGCCGGGCCTTCCCCGGGGGCGGTTCGGTCGGCCGCCCCGGCGGCTCGTCGCACTCCCACCCCGGCGTGGCGGTCGTGTGCGGTCAGGTCAGCAGCCAGGCGGCGATGAACCCGACGATGGTCAGAGTGATGCTGATGCCCAGCACGCGCGTCATCGGGGCGACGTTCGTCGCCTGTCGCTCGGGTGGGTCGGCCTGCACCGCGACGTCGTCGGCCTCGCGCACCCGCCGTTCATCCGGATCGGCTTCCATGGTTCACCTCCTGGCTCGGTCCGTGTTGCGTCGGGAAGGTGGCGCCGGGCCTTCCGCTCAACGCCGGGGGTTGCGCCGGGTTCCGCTCGGTGCGGCGGGGACGGACAGCGCGGGAGGCCGACGCGGCTGCGGAAATCGCCGTTCCGCCGACCCCAGGGCCGGAACCGATCGGGTCGCGATCGGTTCTGAGATGGACGACGGCGCAGCCGCCGATCGACCACCCCGAGACCGACGAGAGAGATCCGCCATGCCCGACCGTCCGCCCCTGCGCGATCCGCGCCGACTTCACCCCGCCCCGCCGTTTCCCGAACAGCCGCAGGCCGCACCGGGGCTCGCGGGCCGGATGGATCCGCTGCCCGATCACGGCGAGGAGAGCTATCGCGGATCGGGGCGGTTGGCCGGCCGCAGGGCGTTGATCACCGGCGGCGATTCCGGCATCGGCCGGGCCGCGGCGATCGCCTTCGCCCGCGAGGGCGCCGACGTCGCGATCGGCTGCCTCCCCGAAGAGATGGCCGATGCCGAGGAGGTGGTCGATCTGATCGAGGCCGCCGGACGCAGGGCCATGGTCCTCGCCGGCGACGTCGCAGACGAGGCATGGTGCCGGGCGTTGGTGGAGGAGACGGTTCGCGGCCTCGGCGGTCTCGACATCCTCGTCGTCAACGCCGGCCGGCAGCAGTACCGCGAGGAGATCGCGGCGCTGTCGACCGAGGACTTCGATCGCACGATGAAGACCAACCTCTACGCCCTCCACTGGATCACCCGCGCCGCGGTGCCGCATCTGCCGCCGGGGGCGGCGATCATCACCACGGCATCGATCCAGGCCTATCGCCCCTCTCCGATCCTGCTCGACTACGCCACCACCAAGGCCGGCATCGTCGCCTACACCAAGGCGCTCGCCAAACAGCTGATCGAAAAGGGTATCCGCGCCAACGTCGTCGCCCCCGGCCCGGTCTGGACGGCCCTGCAGCCGAGCGGCGGGCAACCGCGCGAAAAGGTCGAGAAATTCGGCGGGGACAGCGACTTCGCTCGCCCCGGCCAGCCGGGCGAACTGGCCCCGGTCTACGTCCTCCTCGCCTCGCAGGAGGCGAGCTTCATCAACGGCGAGGTCTACGGCGTGACCGGCGGCAAGGGGATCGGTTGATGGAGCCGCAATGAGCGGGGGATCGTCGAATCGCACGAGATCGTCGCCAGCCTCGGCGCCACCGCAGATGAAGCCGTGGCGTACTTCATCGAAGGCGGGCAGGACCCCGCCTCGAGTCGGCATGCAAGCGATGCAGGAAGATGCACCTCGACGACGTCTCGGCCGTTGTTGGAATGGGAGTGCAGATGCTGCTGCTACGCGACCGAGCCGGGTGGCAATAAACCGATAATATTCGGGTGACGACGAGCGTGATGTCGATTTATCTTCCATCCTAGCCACCGGACGTGGCCTAGTTGATAAGATCAGGCATTTCCCGCGGTTGATCGGTCTCTCCAATCGGGTCTTGGAGATCTGCGTCGAGATATTTGATTTCGACTGAGACGCTCTGGGGAGACTCATTGTAAGGTCAGAGGTAGTCACATCCATCGGAATGCGCAACTGGGCACCCATTGGTCAAAGATGAGGGTTTCTGGTTTCATGCATGGCTCCGGAAAAGCATTTCGAGAGGGTTGCAGGCCCCCGCAACCACCGAAAGAAGACCCTCCGGCTCCAAGCCGGAGGGTCTTTTG
>ERZ1645187.1078-NODE-1078-length-25719-cov-18.317643_pt1 | contig 25719 bp, 24 predicted proteins | sample MGYA00575352_ERZ1645187 | MGnify/ENA primary metagenome ERZ1645187 (study PRJEB40837, sample SAMN11349314) | freshwater sediment metagenome | isolation source: river sediment | host: Sediment | place: India: Wazaribad , New Delhi | collected 2017-02-21 ...
CAGGCCATTGAGCCACTCTTCCACGCGGATTCGACGACGACCGCGAGGCCGCAGCAGGGCGTCGGCGTCGGCGCGGTGGGGCAGTGTGTTTGCCGACGCGGGAAAACCAGCGGGTACGCATGCACCACTGTGGAGTCCATTACTTGCCGTCCTGTTTATGATGGGGCTTGCCCCGGCACAACCTGCGCTGCCGTGTTTTCGCTCACTTCAGGGGCAGCGGTGGCAGCGGGAGACAGTGGTGGTCCGTGGTTCATTGGTAATGTGTCTCACGGCACGACGAAGGGTTACGTCGGGAGCAAGTCGATCTACACGCGTGTGTGGTACCTGAACACGCTCGGCCTATCGCTGCTTCAGGGATGACCAATGAAGGCCTCACCGTTACTCACGATAAGTGCCGTCCTGGCCGCCGCCGCCACGCTTGCTGCTTGTTCGGCGTCGGCGGACCCGGAGTGGGCGACGTACGATTCCACGTCACCTGCTGGGGATACCGCTCAGCTGCTCGGGGAGCTCCAGGTGCGCGATGGGTGCGTGGTGGTCACCTCCGAGACGGGGGAGGATTGGTTGCCCATCTTCCCCGCCAGGCTCGTCTCGGGGTGGCGCGACGGACTGATGTTCGGGGACGCGCTGCTCGCCGAGGGTGAAAGCGTGGACCTGGCCGGCGGGGAGCTGGGGGCTGCTGCCTCCCGCAGCGACTTCACGATCCCGGCTGCCTGCGATGGCTTGGAGAACGCCTGGGTGGTGAGCGACGGGGGCGCCTAGCGCCCTAGTGCGGCCGGCCTTCCTGCCCCCCGCGGGCTCCAGGCCGAGCAGGAACCGCTGCACGGCCGGCGTCCAGTCGGGGTCGGTGCGACGTCCTCGGTCAGTTGGTCGAAGACATCGCCGACGAAGCCGCGGATCCGGTCGTCGGTGCCGGCTGCGAGCAGCGGGGCGTCCTCGAACAGCAGGGCGAGGAAGGTATCGACTTCGGTTGGCGGCAGGTCTTCGGGGGTGATCCGCGAGACCCCGCAAAGCGAGTACCTCAACGCCGCCTGACATCCATAGGAGCATCAGACCCATCCGGCGCTGGGCGGGTACCCGGCACCTGCGAGGGCAAACACCACCAGGACCAGCGCGGCAACAGGTATCACAGCCACCCAAGCGTCCGCACGTCACGGGCCAACGCTCAACCCTCGCTTGATACTTTCATGCCCGCCACTAGGCGTGATGGTGCTGAATACCGGTTCATCCGACGCCTCCGACTGGGAGATCCAGACGGATCAGTCCTACGCTTCAGCCATGTCGACGCACAGGAGCCTCTGATGTTTCGGAAATCACGCGCCACAGCGACCATCGTCGCCGTGCTGATGGCGTTGGGCCTCACCCTGAACCCTTCGGGGCTGTCCCCCGCGCAGGCGACACCCGCGCCGGAGTCCTTCAACGACACCCGCCCCGTCACCTCGGAGCCGGTTGAGGTGGACTTCGCGGTCCAGTACCTCGGCGTCGTCGCCGACCTGGCTCCCGGCGTCACTGAAGCCGACCCCCAGGGCGCCATCCCGTACGGCGAGGCCCGGTTCCGAGTTCAGGGCGAATGGACGCAGTGGCAACCTTTCAACCAGGACGGTGCCCAAGGCGAAGGTCAGTTCACCAGCAGCCTGCTGTTGGCAGACAACGCGGATGCCTACCAGGTGCGCGCCCTGCCGACTTGGGGGGTGAACTGGCGCGCGGCCGCGATCAATACCGACCGCGGCGCGGTTGGTGGTGTGTCCGAGCCGGTCGGCGACGCACGGGCGATGAGCCTCGCCTACGTCGACAACCCGACGTGCCGGTCCCGCGCAGACTGGGGTGCCGATGAGTCGATCCGCAAGTGGACCAGCGGTGACCCCGAGACCTACTACCCTGCCCAGGTACTGACCGTCCATCACACCGCTGGCTCCAACGACCCGTCGCAAGACTTCGCCGCCACCGTCCGGGCGATCTACCAGTACCACGTGCTCACCAATGGCTGGTCCGACATCGGCTACCAGTACCTGATCGATGCGAACGGCATCGTCTACGAAGGACGCACCTCCGGCCCGGCCAGCCAGTCCTGCTTCTATGGTGGGGACGGCAGCGACTTCGGTCACCAAAGCGGAACCGACTACGTCGTCACCGGCGCCCACGTCGGCGGCTACAACTCCGGCAACCTCGGCATCTCGCTGATGGGCTGCTTTGAGCCCGGGCAATGCACCGGCAACACCACGCCCACGGCCGCCGCCATCGATGCACTCGCGACCCAGGTGTCGAAACTTGCGCAACGGCACGGCCTGAACCCGACCGGAACCACCACCTACGTCAACCCGGTCGGCGGGGCAAGCCTGAAGGTCCCGGTCCTCGGCGCTCACCGTGATTGGAACGCCACCGCCTGCCCGGGTGCATCGCTCTACGCCCAACTGGCACAAGTCCGCCAGACCGCAGCCGCTCGAATGGCTCGGGTCGTCTTCACCGATGTGCCGGTCGGGACTCAGTTCTTCGACGAAATCACTTGGCTCTACGACAACGGCTACTCAACCGGCTGGCTGGAGGCCAACGGAACCAGGACCTATCGCCCGCTCAATTCCATCAACCGGGACGCCATGGCCGCGTTCATGTACCGGTTCGCTGGATCGCCCAACTTCACCCCGCCAGCACAGAGCCCGTTCACCGATCTGACCCCCAACGACCAGTTCTACAAGGAAATCACCTGGCTGAACGCAATGGGATACTCGACCGGCTGGGTTGAGGCGGATGGTAGCCGAACCTTCCGTCCGGTCACACCGATCAACCGGGACGCCATGGCCGCTTTCATGTACCGATATGCGGGGTCACCCCAAGTCCCCTCAGGGACGAACAGGTTCACCGATGTCACCCCGACCAGCACCGAGTTCTATGACGAGATCATGTGGCTCGCGAACTCGGGCATCTCCACCGGCTGGCCGGAGGCCAATGGAACCTACAGCTTCCGACCGGGCCAGCCGGTCGCGCGGGACGCGATGGCGGCGTTCATCTACCGGTTGAATGACACCTTGGGCTGACCGGTCGTCGCGCAGTCTTACTCCGCAACAAAACACGGTCGCGTCCCCTCTCAAAGGGACGCGACCGTGTTTTGTTGCGAACTCTCAGACGATCACGAGTTCTTTGGGAACCGCCTTCAATGCCTGGGAAACCGGGCAGTTGTCCTTGGCCCATTCCGCCTTCTCACGGAACTCATCGGCCGAAAGCCCGGGCACGTCGCCCTTCACCGTTATCTTCGCCCCCGTCACACCCTCGCCCGGCACGAAGGTCATCTCAGCGGTGGCATCAAGGCTGGCGGGTTCGTGGCCTTCCTCGGACAGTGCGTTGCTGAGTGCCATGCAGTAGCAACTTGCAAGGGCCGCGGCCAAGAGTTCCTCGGGGTTAGTGGTGCCCCGACCTGACTCGGCGCGCTTGCCCCAGTTGACGTCGAACGTCGCCAGCCCAGAGGTGTCGAGCGAGGTCTGCCCCTTGCCCTTGAAGAGGCTGCCTTCCCAATGAGTGCTGGCCTTGCTGACGGAGGCTTTCGCCATGGCTTTGCTCCTTTTCGTTCGCAGGTGGTTCAACTTTCACCATAACCCGTAGGTCTGACTGCCATGACAGCTGGCTTGATCTTTGGCCGACCTGATCGGATCAGAAGGTTGAGGGCTTCGACTTGTAGCCGGCCTTGGCGACTGCGGCAACCAGATCGTCCACGCTGGTCTTCTGCCCGTCGTGATCGACCTCGATCCGCGAGGACGCGAAGTGAACCTTCACAGCATCAACGCCGTCGAGGCGGCCGAGCTGCTTCTCTATCTTGGCGACACAGGAGGGGCAGGCGAAGCCCTCCGCGCGGAGGATGGTGTGGGTGTTGTTCTCAGCCTGGATGCTCATCTGGGTTTCCTTTCATGAAATCTTCGTTAGTTGGGGCCCGTTGCGCTGCCCGACACTCAAAACACTATGCAAGCCGACAGCTGCGTTCCTTGACGTAGGTCAAGCGACCACGACCACCGTCTTGCCCGTCGCGTGGCCGGACTCGACCGCCGCCATCGCCTCGGCCGCCCGCTCCAGCGGGAAGGTGGCGGTGATGTTCGGGTCGACAAGGCCGTAGGCCATCACGCTGGTGATGCTCGCCATGGCATCCAGATCGTGGGCGCGCATAGATCCGCCGAGTTCAACCACGGTCGGGTCGTCCGCCGAAATGACCAGGTCTGGGCTCTTGGCCAGCTGGGCTGCCTCGTGGAGGACTTCACCGCCAACCAGGTCGACCACCAGGTCGACCCCTTGCGGGGCTAGTTCGCGGACGCGATCGGCGAACCCGGGTCCGGACGCAACGAACCTCGCGCCGGTGGCCTCCACCCCGGCCTGGAAGCTCAAGTCCTCCGGCTTAGCCACGGTCTGGTCAGCCTTCACGACCACATGCTCGGCGATGCCGCCGTTGCCGATCGGGACGAGGGTGAGCACCGCATCCCCGACCTCGAACTCATCGACTCCCTCCCCCAACGCTGCCACCACTCCGGAGACCTCCGACCCCAGACCAGCCGGCAATGGGATCTTCGTGCCGGCACGGCCTGATCTGAACTTCACATCGAAGGGGTTGACGCCGGCGGCGCGCACTTCGACGAGCAGCTCGCCGACCCCTGGCTGTGGCAGCTCGCGATCCTGCAGCACTTGGTTCTCGGGTCCGCCGTACTGGGTGACTACAAATACCCTTGAAATGACTGCTTCGTTCCTCCTGCTTGGGCTGATTGGTCCTAGTTTGGTCAGTGGGCCGACTCGACAAGTTCGCGACCCGCGCTCCGCGCGGAAGCTTGTTGCGGCGCGGTAGTCGTGGCCCGAATCTTCTCGGGACGCAGCAGGCGCATGGCGTTGATGATCACGAACAGCACCGAGGCTTCGTGCACCAGCATGCCGATCGCCATGGTGACGCCACCGAACAGCACCCCGGCCAGCAGCGCAGCCACCGTCACCAGTGCGATGACGATGTTCTGCCGCATGTTGGCGACCGTGCGGCGAGCCAACCGGACCGCTTGTGGGAGCTTGAGCAGATCGTCCTTCATGAGGGCGATATCGGCGGTCTCGATGGCGACGCCAGTGCCGGCGGCCCCCATGGCGACGCCGATATCCGCGGCGGCAAGGGCGGGGGCATCGTTCACACCGTCACCGACCATGGCCACCACGTGGCCTGCACGCTGCAACTCGATGACGATGTCCAGCTTGTCCTCCGGCAGCAGGCTGGCCCGGACCTCGTCGACGCCCACTTGGGCGGCAACTGCCGCGGCCACCCGCTGGTTGTCGCCGGTCAGCATGACGACCTTCCGCACTCCATTTGCGTGCAAGCGGCGCACCATCTCGGCAGCATCGTCACGGACCTTGTCAGCGACTGCCAGCACACCGAGCACCTCGCCGTCGCAAGCGATGATCACGGGCGTCTTGCCAGCCGAGGCCAGTTCGTCGACCACACTTGTCGCGCTGGCGGCATCGATCCCCTCTTCGGCCAGCAACCTCAGATTGCCGACGATCACGCGGTGGCCAGCCAACTCGGTGATTATGCCCTTGCCGGGCACCGGCTCGGTCTGCGACGGCATCCCGGAGATGTCCAACCCCTTCTCAGCAGCCGCCTCGACGATCGGACGAGCCAGCGGGTGCTCGGAGCCGGCCTCTGCCCGGGCAGCCATGGTGAGGATGCCAGCCGCGTCCATATCGTCACGCAGCACCACGACATCGGTCAGCACCGGCCTGCCCTCTGTCAGAGTACCGGTCTTGTCCAGGGCCACAGCCGAGATCTTCGCTGATGTCTCCAGGTACTCGCCGCCCTTGATCAGGATGCCGTCGCGGGCGCCACGCCCGATGCCCGCCACGATTGAGACCGGGATCGAGATGACCAGCGCCCCGGGGCAACCGATGACCAGCAGCGTGAGACCGAGCACCACGTCCTGGGTGATCAGCCCGACGCCCAGCGCCAGCACGATGATGGCGGGGGTGTACCACTTGGCGAAGCGATCCATGAACTGCTGCGTCCTGGCCTTGGCGTCCTGCGCCTCCTCGACGCGGTGGATGATGCGGGCCAGCGTGGTGTCGGCGCCTACGCCGGTGGCCTTGACCTGCAGGAAGCCGCCCGTGGCGATGGTGCCCGCGAAGACGTTGTCACCGATCGTCTTCTCCACCGGGATCGACTCACCGGTGATGGACGCCTCGTCCAGCGCGCCGCTGCCGCCGAGGACGACACCGTCGACCGGCACCTTCGCGCCGTTCTTCACCAGCACGGTTTCGCCAAGTTCGACTTCTGCGGCCGGTATCTCCTTCTGCTGACCGTCACGCAAAACGACAGCGGTGTCTGGGGCGACCGCAACCAACTCGGCCAGGGCCGACCGGGTCTTGTTCAGGGTGGCGTTCTCAAGAGCACCTCCAATGGCGAACAGGAAGGTCACCGCAGCGGCCTCCCAGTACTCACCGATGATCACCGCGCCGATGGCAGCGATCGAGACCAACAAGTCGATGCCGATCACCCGTGCCATCAGAGCTCGGACGGCCTTCATCACGATCGGGACACCCGCAACGGCCGCCGCAGCGGTCATCAGCAGGTCGGCCGGCCACTGGGCGTCTCCCAGCTTGGCGGTGGCCGCCGACGCCAAGATCAAGATCCCTGAGATCACCGGGACTGCCCAGCGGCGGTGCAGCCACTGATGGACGTTCTTCACTCGTCGAGCCTCTCTCAGCCATTGGACGTAGGCGCTGTTCGCGCACTTACGACACCGAAGCTACGCAATCATGGCGTCCGGTACCTTGACGCGCGTCAAGGTCGCTTCCTTGAGCGAGAAGTTGCGCCCAGGAGGCGGGTCGAGAACCGCCGCTGTGCGCCGGCAACCACACAACTCCACTCAGCGCACGAGATCCACCAAGATCAAGGCCGGGGTCCGATCGTCGATGTCCGCGATTCAACCCTGAGACAGGCCGAACGAAAAACCTCCGGTCGACACGCCGATATTAGGCAGCCGCCCCGTCCTTTGACCAACAAATCTCCTGCCTGACCATCTCGCAGTGTGAGATGTGATTTGCGTTTTGAACAGTTCAAGTCCGAAGGTACCCTGTGAGGCGGCATTGACGCCGCTGATGTTGTTGGCAAGGGAAAGGCAGGCCGATGAGCGCTCCGGCGTTGATCCTTCTGGCACAGGGCACGATCGACTCCCGCGTCGAGCAGGTATACCACACGTTGCGCCACCAGCTGCAGATCAAGCGTCCCGCTCTGTCAATTCATCTGGCGTTTGCCGACACCTGCCCGCCAACCGGCCCCCAGGTCGTTGGGACGCTCGCCAACCGCGGTGTCGAAGAGATCGTCATGGTGCCCCTGGATTTGTCACGTGTTTGCGAGCCCAGCCGACAGATGCAGGAAGTTGTGGAGGCGTCACGTCGGCACCGGCCAGAAGTCAGGATCGCAATGGCGCGTCCCATCGGGCCGGCGATCGAACTGCTTAATGTGCTTGATGTGCGGTTGCGCAATGCGCTGTCGGCTGCGCATGCCACCGAGCTGGATGGCCTGGTTATGTCGTCCCCGGCTTGGGGCGACACCCGCGGTGCCGGCCTCATCGCGCGGCGCGCCCGCCAGTGGGCCGCCCACCATCGGCTGCCGGTGCTGGTCGCCCAAGGCGACGGGACCGGTCCGGATGTGACCTCCGCGATGCAGAGCCTGCGGCAGCTCGGACGCCGCAACATCGCCGTCGGGTCGGTCTACATCGCTCCCACCGAAAGCTACCGCCGTCAGCTTGAGTTGGCGATGGAGTCCGGCGCTCTCGCCGTGAGTGCCCCGATCGGGCCCGACCCCCTGCTGTCCGAGCTAGCCATGGGACGCTACGCATTCGCCGCCATGGAGTTGCTGGACGACGAGTGCGAAGTCGACGTCGACAGGTCAAGCAAAGCCCAGTAGCCGAGGCCAGACAGGCCGCGACCACCTGACGCCTGAGTCGGAGCTACTCGGTGGCCAACGCCTTCACTCGTGCCCGCTCGGCTTCCACATCGAAATCAGCTCCCGGCCAGCCGAGCTGGAGGGTCTCCAATGTCTCCAGCAGCAGTTGGGCAATCGCCCAGTTGCGGTACCACTTGTCGTCAGAAGGCACCCAGAACCACGGCGCAGTCTCCGTATTGCACCTGGTCAGCGCCAAGTTGAAAGCATCCATGTATTCGTCGTACTTGAGGGCAGTGTCAACGTCGCCGGGGTTGTACTTGTAGTACTTCTCTGGGTTGTCCAGTCGAGCCAACAGGCGCTCGCGCTGCTCGCCCTTCGAGACGTGCAGGAAGCACTTGATGAGGTGCGTGCCGCCGGCAACCAATTCGGCCTCGAATTCGTTGATGGCCCCGTATCGCCGCTCGATCTCTTCGGGTGGTGCCAGCTTCTCGACTCGTTGCACGAGCACATCTTCGTAGTGTGAGCGGTCGAAGATGCCGATGTCGCCCGGGTTCGGCAATGCCTTGCGAATTCGCCAGAGGAAGTCGTGCCGGAGTTCCTCGTCGGTCGGCTTCTTGAAGGCGTGTATCTTCACCCCGGACGGGTCGATCGTGCCGATGACGTGCCGAATGACACCTCCCTTGCCAGCGGTGTCCAGACCCTGGAGCACCAGAAGGACGCTGGGCGCGCTCGCGGGGTTTCGCAGCCCCTCGGCGTACATCTGCTCCTGCCGATAGTCGATCTCGGGGTCGAGTTGATCGTTGAATCTGGCGACGGCGCCCTTGCCCTTACCCTTCGGGAACCCTGGGTTCGCACCGGCATCGAAGTCCCGCAGCACGTTGATAGGCCCCACCGGGACACGCAGCAGTTGTCGGATGGATCCTTCCTTGTGATTCATCTGCCCAGTATGTCCGCACTGACTCGTCGGCGCGCGGGAGAGCCGCAGATCGCCGCGCCATCCTGGCCCTCGGACCGGTGTCAAGAAGTTGGCGGCGTGGGATCTGCGTCGTTCGGTTTGGTCTGCCGACTGGGCTGGACTCGCGGCGGCTCCCCCGGCATCTTCGGGTATTCCGGGGGGTAGGGCATGTCGGTAAGTCCGGCTTCGATGCCGGCCCGGTAACGATCGAGCGCCGGGGTCAGGCTGGCCGGCTCCGACTCGTACAGCGCCCGCCACACGTCACCCTTCTGGCGATATCGCTCCAGCATGGTCACCACCGTGAAGTCGTCGGGGTGAACATTCGGCACCTCGTCCCAAGCCAGTGGCGCCGACACCCTCGCCTGCGACACCGGCCGGATCGAATAGGGGCTGGCCATCAGCCGGTCGCGCGCCATCTGGTTGTAGTCGACGAAGACGCGGGCGCCACGGGTCTCCTTCCACCACTCGACCGTCACCTTGTCGGGCATCCGGTCTGCCAACTCGCGTCCGATCGCGATCGCGGCGTGCCGGGCGTCCACGAAGCTGGCGGGCGCGACCTTGGTGAAGACGTGGATACCCCGTCCCCCGCTGGTCTTCGGAAAACCCTCGAGACCGAGTTCGCCCATCACGCTGCGCAGTTCGAGGGCCGCCGCGACCACATCGTCGAAGTCGGTACCAGGCTGCGGGTCGAGGTCTATGCGCAGTTGGTCGACCTCGTCGACGTTGGGCGCGCTGACCGGCCACGGGTGGAACCGCAGACAACCAAGGTTCAGCGCCCAGACCACGGTGGCCAGGTTGGACGGGGTGACTGCCCAAGCCTTGCGTCCGGAGGGGAACTTGATCTCGGCCACGTCCACCCAGTCGGGCCGCTTCTCGGGGGCCCGTTTCTGGTAGAACGCGTCGCCCCGGCCGTCGGCGCGAGTGGCCAGTTTCATGCCCTCCTGAACGCCGCCCGGCCACCGCTCCAACGTGGTGGGACGCCGCCACAGCCCGGCCAGGATGCCCTCGCCAACCGTCAACACGTACCCAGCAAGGTCACGCTTGCGAAGCCCGAGCTCCGGGAAATAGACCTTGTCAGGATTCGACAGCCGCACCTCGATGCCATCGACGTCCAGTTGGATCGTGGGAGTCGCCATGGGGCAAGGCTAGATACGAGTCCCAACTCATGGGCCAACCAGGCGCAGAACAGCGCGCAGGCCCCGCTTGGGCCGCAGACCTGCCCGGCCCCGAACTAGGCTCGATCCATGGAGCGACCTGTTGCATTGATCACCGGCGGCACGCGGGGTTTGGGGTTAGCCATTGCGCAGGCCCTGGCCCCGGAGTTCGAACTGCTGATAGGCGGTCGCGACCCTGCGCGCACGGCACAGGCCGCTGCTCGATTCCCGGCCGCTCGCCCGTTCGCCTGCGATCTCGGCGACCCGGAGGCGGTTGCCGAGGCAGTGGCCGGCGTGGACAGGGTCAACGTCGTGGTGCACTCCGCTGGCGTCGCGCCCCGCAAGAACATTGAGGAGGTCTCGGCGGCCGAATGGGTACAGGTGTTGAACCTCAACCTCGTCTCGGTCGCTGAACTGACCCGACTGCTCTTGCCGAAGCTGCGGGAGTCACATGGTCACGTGGTGATGATCAATGCCGGCCTCGGGCTGCACGCCGCGGCGGGATGGGCGCCCTACTCGGCCTCGAAGTTCGGCCTGCGGTCGTTCGCCGACACGCTGCGAGCCGAGGAACGCGGCCGCATCAAGGTGACCTCCATCCATCCTGGCCGCATCGACACCGACATGCAGCGTGCCGCCTACGCCGCGATGGGACTCCCCTACGACCCTGCCGAGCATCTCGCCCCGGCAACGGTCGCCCGGGCCGTGAAGTACGTACTGGAAGCGGGCGACGGAGCCGTCGTCGAGATGCTGCAGATCCGCCCCGAGGCCGTCGGACACCAGTAGCCGAACGCCCAACAAATGGTTGTGCTCTCGCTCGGACAATGCGCCGGAAGAGGCGTCGCAGGCCTGGATCGGCAGCGCCGCCAAGGGTCGCGGGCGGGTGGGAACACTCACATATGCTGGAAGCGGCTGAAGGGGGATGGCTGTGACGAAATCGCTGCCCGGTGATGGCAACTTCCGGCTGACCGACGACCAATGGCGAGTGAAGCTCAATCCGGACGAGTTCCACGTTCTGCGCGAGGCGGGCACCGAGCGACCGTTCATCGGCGAATACACCGACACACAAACGGCAGGCGTCTACTGCTGCCGGGCATGCGGAGCCGAGCTTTTCCGTAGCACCACCAAGTTCCATTCCACCTGTGGCTGGCCGAGCTTCTTCGCTCCACTCGCGCAGGACCGCGTCCGCTACCTTGAAGACAAGTCGCTGCCGGGACGAGCGCGTGTCGAAGTGCGCTGCGCGAACTGCGATTCGCACCTCGGTCATGTCTTCGAGGGCGAGGGTTACGGCACACCGACCGACCTGCGGTATTGCATCAACTCGATCAGCCTGACACTCGAGCCCGCCGAGTAGTTGACCCGTCCGCTGCCCTCCGGCCGTCCTGCGGCGCGTCTGACCGGCGCGCCGCAGGACGGTGCGTAAGCTCGGCGATGTGCTGCGGGAGGTTCAGTCATCCATGAGCTCCGGATCGTTCGATCGTGTCAAGGACGCCATCGAGGTCTTCCGGTGGCGACCGGAGCTGAGCGTCGACCAGATCCCCGCGCCGCAACGCATTGCCCCTCACGCCTACGCGATCGAGGCGATCGTCGGGTTGGTCGATGACGCCGAGGTCGGCACCGGGCGGCTTATCGTGCTGCACGACCCTGCCGGCAACCCGGCTTGGCAGGGCACTTATCGCTGCGTTAGCTACGCGCACGCCGACGTCGATGCCGAGATGGTGACCGACCCCCTACTGGCAGAGGTCGGGTGGACGTGGCTGACCGACGCGTTGCATGGCGCCGGTGCCGGGTATCACGACGCATCCGGTACGGTCACCGCGGTGTCCAGTCGGAGCTTCGGGGAGTTGAAGGGCGAGCCGGACCACGCGGAAGTCGAGATCCGGGCGTCTTGGACACCCGCTTGTGACGACGATCTCGACATCACTGCGCATCTGGCCGCTTGGCAGGCGCTGTTATGCATCACTGCTGGGCTGCCGCCGCTGCCGGAGGGCATCATCCCACTGACCACGCGGCTGGACCGTTGATGGGAGATGAATCAGGAGCCGAACTGCCGGTGCTTACCGAACCCACCGACGGACTCCCCGAGGTGGTCGACACCGCTCAGGGGCGCCGGACGACATTGGACGCGCTGGCCGCCGGCAGCGGGCCGATAGCCATGGACGTCGAGCGAGCACAGAGCTACCGGTACTTCTCGAAGGCCTACCTGGTGCAGTTACGGCGGGCGGGTGCTGGCACCTTCTTGATCGATCCGATCGCCTTCGAGTCGGCGGACGGCGAGCTGGCGCACTTCGCGGCGCTCCGGGACCTGATCGGCGATCAGGAGTGGATCCTGCATGCGGCCAGCCAGGACCTTCCGAACCTGGTCTCGTTGGGGCTCCGACCGGAAAGGTTGTTCGACACCGAACTCGCCGGGCGGCTGCTCGGGCTGCCGAAAGTCAATCTGGGCGCCATGGTGGAGCGTTACTGCGGGGTTCGGCTGTTGAAAGAGCACTCGGCAGTTGACTGGTCGAAGCGTCCCATCCCAACAGACTGGCTCGCCTACGCGGCCCTCGACGTTGAATTGTTGCACGACCTGCGGGACCGACTCGCCTCCGAATTGGCTGCAGCCGGCAAGCAGGAATGGGCGCGGCAGGAGTTCGACTGGCTGTGCCGTTGGGCGCTGGCGCCGCCGACCGAGCGTCCTGACCGCTGGCGGCGCACTTCCGGTTCCCACCAGGTACACACCCCGCGTGGCTTGGCCGTGGTTCGAGAGCTCTGGTTGGCACGCGACCGGATCGCCCTCGAAACCGACTGGGCGCCGGGCCGAGTGCTCCCGGACGCGGCGATCGCCGAGTTGGCGTCCAAGGTCACCAAAGAGCACCCGCAGGTGCCGACGGCGGCCGACTTGCGCCGGGTGGATGGCTTCAAACGTCGCCAGGCGCGGCAGTACCAGTCAGTCTGGCTGGACACGCTCGAACGGGTCAGCGAGATGACGCCCGACCAGTTGCCACCGCTGCGGTTGCCGAGCAACGGTATTCCGGCGCCACGCAACTGGGACAAGGCCAATCCGGAAGCGTGGCAGCGCTGGTCGCGGGTGCGTCCCGCGGTCGTCACGCTGGCCGAAGGGCTGAGTCTGCCGGTGGAGAACCTCATCGGCCCCGAAGCGCTTCGCCAATTGCTCTGGCGGCCGGACACGCCGCTGACAGTCGATGCGATCTCCGCGCAGTTGGCGGCCCGCGACGTCCGCCCGTGGCAGCGGGAACTAGTGGCTCCGCTGGTGGTTGAACTGCTCGGCTGAGGACGCGTCGAGGTGGCTCACCGTTTCGGTGACCTGCCGGGCGACAGACTGCGGGGTGAGACCGATCGCGGCAAGTATCTCGCTGCGGCTGCCGGCATCCAGGAATCGGTGTGGCACCCCGAACTGGCGCATCGGGACCTCCACCCCGGCGGCGTCCATGGCCAGTTCCAGCCGTGAGCCGAGCCCTCCGACGACGATGTTGTCTTCCATGGTGACGACGAGTTGGTGTTGTGTCGCCAGTTCGACCAAGGCGGCGTTGATCGGAAGTCCCCAGACCGGGTCAACCACGGTGGCGGCAATGCCTTGGGCCCGGAGCAGTTCGGCGACTTGCAGGGCAGGACCACACATGGCACCCCAGGCGACGACCAGGACGCGGGCGTCCGGATCCATCGAGAGCATGTCAAGGCCGTCGCGCGAGCTGACCGCCGGCAGCGGGTGGGGCAGCTTCTCCTTGCTGTACCGGATCAGCGTTGGCGCGTCGTCCACCGTGATAGCCAGCCGCATCGCATCGCGCAGCCGAGCCCGGTCGCGTGGACTGGCCAGCATCAGGCCTGGGACTAGCCCGGCGATCGAGACGTCCCAGACGCCGTTGTGGCTGGCCCCATCAGGGCCTGTGATGCCGGCACGGTCGAGCACGATGGTGACCCCGAGCTGGTGCAGGCCGACATCCATCAGCAACTGGTCGAAGGCGCGATTCAAGAAGGTGGAGTAGACGGCCACCACCGGGTGCAGTCCGGTGCTGGCAAGACCTGCTGCCGAGGCGACCGCGTGCTGTTCGGCGATCCCGACATCGAAGATCCTGTCGGGGTGCGCGGCAGCGAATCGACCCAACCCCACAGGATGCAGCATCGCCGCAGTCAAGGCGACCACCTCGGGATGCTCATCACCGATCTCGACCATTTCCTGCCCGAAGGCCTCGGTCCAAGTGACCTGGTCGCAGGCGCCGATGGGTTCGCCTGTGGTGGCGTTGATGCACCCGACGGCGTGGAAGTGGTCCTTCTCGTGCTGTTCGGCGGCGCGGAAGCCGCGGCCCTTCTGGGTGACCGCGTGCACCAGGACCGGGCCGCGGAACCCCTTGGCTTGCTTGAGCGTGTCAATAAGCACGTTGATGTTGTGGCCGTCGATCGGGCCGAGGTACTTCAGCCCGAGGTCGCTGAACAGCACTTGAGGGGCCAGCACGTCCTTCAGTCCACTCTTCATGCCGTGCAACAGGTCGTAGGTCTGGCGTCCCAACGGCCCCCGCTGCATCGTGTTCTTCACCGCATCCAAAGCCTGCTCGTAGCGCGGGTCGGCGCGGATCGCCGACAGATGGCGCGACAGACCACCCACGGTCGGGGAGTAGGAGCGTCCGTTGTCGTTTACCACGATGACCAACGGCAGGTCATCGTCGACAGCGATGTTGTTCAGGGCTTCCCAAGCCATGCCACCAGTCAACGCACCGTCACCGACCACCACCGCCACGGTGCGCTCGTGCTCGCCGCGCAGCTTGAAACCGCGTGCCATGCCCTCTGCCCAGCTCAGCCCGGTGGAGGCGTGCGAGTTCTCCATCCAGTCGTGTTCCGACTCGGCCCGGGAAGGGTAGCCGGACAGGCCGTTGGTCTGCCGCAGGGACACGAAGTCGTCGCGACGGCCGGTGAGGATCTTGTGGACATAGCTCTGGTGGCCGGTGTCGAAGATGATCGGGTCGTGCGGGGAGTCGAAGACCCGGTGGAGCGCGATGGTCAGCTCGACTACGCCGAGGTTTGGGCCGAGGTGCCCCCCAGTTCGGCTCACTTGCGCGATCAAGAACTGCCGGATCTCAGCGGCCAGCTCGGGCAGCTGCTTGCGCCCGAGCTTTCGCAGGTCATCCGGTTCGTTGATCGTCTGCAACAGCGACATACATTGACTTTACCCGGGGTTGGCAGCATTCGACGGTGCGGCGCCGCCGGGACAGGTGGCTGGGACGATGCCCAGCGCCTTGCTGCAAGAGATGGCAACTCGACCACCGCGGATTGCCAGAGCTTTTTGGCCAGCGCTTAAGAACGGCTTATAGTTTCCTCAGAAAGCAACGGAGGGGCGGGCAGCAGCAAGCGGCCCATCCACGAAGGGACACGCACTTGAGCGCAAGCAGGGCAATGCCCGAGGGTCTGGACGCGAACGACGAGATGTCGGTTGGGCGGGCGCAGCCACGGCGTGCCACCGTTGCCCATGCCGGGCACGTACGCCGGGCGATGGCCACCGGCACTTGCTGTGCGGCCCGCAGGGCAGCGGTTGAGAACAACGAGTTGCTGACTGCCCAGATGGTGCACGATGGGCAGGCGGGGCAGCGCGCGGACGCGTTCGTCGCGGCTCGGCGACGCAAGTCCGGTGGCCGTCGGCTGGTGGCTTCTCTGGGTCTGCTGGTTGCGGTCAGTTCGCTTTCCGGGTCGCTCATCGCCGGCAGCGCCGCGCTGTCCGCGGCGCCCGCCCAGACCCCGACAGCCGGGGTGGCACGAGATGTCTCGGCCAGTCGTGACGCGGATCGGCCAGCGCCGACCACCTCGACGTCCGCCACGCCCGCCGCTGCAAGCAGCGACCTGACCGTCGAGATGCCCACCCCCGCGGCGCTGGACGAAGTCGCCGCGAAGGCACTTGAGGAGAGGAAAACAGCCAAGACGGACCCGGCGACCGAAGCTGCGACACCAGCGGCCGCGCCCCTCCCAACGGTGGCCGAGAACACTGCGCCCGGACAAATCCCCGCCGCCAGCGTCGAAGAGGCGATGGCCAGGGCCGAGTCGATGACCGGCAACTGGGGATACCAGAACATGTGTCTGTCGCTGGTGGCCACCTTCTATGGCTACACGTCGGCCGGTGAGGAAGGCGCCCAGCAGTCCGCCGCCACCGTCAGCGCCGCCGGACAGATGCACACCGACCTGACCAACATTCCGGTCGGCGCGCTGATCTGGTACGACGGCACGCCGATCGGCAACCCGTTTGGGCACGTCGCGATGTATGCCGGTAACGGCATGGTCTACAGCAACGGGGCCCCGACCGGGGTCGGCCTGATCCCCCTCCGCGAGCCTGCGGACGGCTGGGGCGAGCCGATCATCGGCTGGTCGTCGGTCTGGTTGCCGGCCGCCACCAAGTAGAAGATCCCCCCGGTGTGGGCGCGCTCCGACGTGGGGCGCGCCCACACCTATTTCTCGGCCTGTCCTCAGAGCTTTCGGATGAAGATCTTGCCGCGCAACGCCTCTTCGACCAGGGCCACCGATCGGCGCACCCTGACCAGACGTGCCTCTTCGGCTTCGAGCATCTGGGCGGCACTGTCGAGCACCTGCGGTTCGACGTAGTCGTTGAGGCTGGCGCGGGCCTGCGACAATGCCTGTCGGCTGGACCTGATCTGGCCCTCGACGAAGTCGGCGGCGAACCTGGCCAGCACCACGGGGTGGCGACGCAGTACCGGGTATCCGCGGTAGTCGGCAGGACAGCAATCCAGCAGCCAACTGCTGGCGCTCTGTTCCCAATCCGGTGCTCCCGGCGGCAGCACAGCCTCCGGCCAGCCCGGCGGCGTATAGATCTGGCCAGTTTGTGCGCTGGCGCGCAACCCGGCCTCGTCGCGGTTCACCGAACGAGTCACTCCTCCGGCTTGATGTGCGGAGGTGACTCCTGCACGGTCGGGACGCCGCCGTGGGTACTGCCGGAACACCTGGCCCGAACCACCCTCGTCCGCGGCGGATGCATGTCGGTGTGCGACTGCGGTCATGGCTTCCTCCTGTCACTTCATCGAACAATTGTTCGATTGAGTTACCAGTGTGCACCACGCCACCGACAATTTCCGGAAGTTCTCCCCCGCCCCCGACCACATTTCGCATCGGCCTCCGAAGTTGCCTGCGGCCCGCAATCGCCGGCCAGAGCACCTGCCCGACGCCAGCGTGGTGGATGGGTTCGCCTCCACCGCCGGTTCGCGCGACACTTGGACGCATGGATGTCTTCGATCAAATCATTGCCGGAGAACTTCCTGCGGAGATCATCCTGCGCACCGACACCGTGATCGCCTTCTTGGACGCCCGCCCGCTGTTCCCGGGCCACACCCTCATCTGCCCGATCGCCCACCATGAGACGATCTACGACCTACCCGAAGATCTCTACTTCGACCTGCTCGCAGCCGCCCGCCGCGTTGGGCTCGCGCAGAAGGCGGCTCTGGGCGCCGACGGCACCTTCCTCGCCAACAACAACGTGGTCAGCCAGTCGGTCCCCCACTTCCACCTGCATGTGGTGCCACGTCGCCGAAAGGATGGCCTCCGAGGCTTCTTCTGGCCACGGGCTCGTCCAAGTGCCCACGAGTTGCGTACTGTGGGAGACCAACTGCGCGCTGCGCTGACCGACGAGGAGCTGCGATGAGTGATGTGTTCAGCATCTTCATGCCGGGCCACGCGCACTGGGACGAGGTGAAGCGGGCCGAGAAGATGCTGCTGGTCGACGCCAAGCAAGGTGGCAGCGGCCCCGACCCCCTTGATCTGGACGAGGGCTACATGGTGCTGCGCGACCGCACCGGCAGCGCGACGCAGGCGTCCACCGACATCGGCAATCCGAACCGGGTCCGCGTCCGCAAGCAGGAAGGCGGGACGCACAAGTCCGCGGCCGACGATATCTCTGCGATGCTCCCGGCCGCGGACTCCAACGACTGAGCGCTCCTGAGCGCTACGTCGACCCGTCACTGGCTCTTCAGGTTCCGTAGCACGTATTGCATGATGCCGCCATGCACGTAGTAGTTGCGCTCCCCTGGCGTGTCGATGCGCACCAGCGCATTGAATCGAGTCTCGCGTCCGTCTGGTGCCGTGGCCAGCACGGCGACCGTCTTCGGGGTGACGCACGAGTTCAGCGCGGTGATCCCGGTGATTTCGAAGGTCTCCTCGCCGGTCAGGCCCAGGCTGTCGGCGTCCTCACCGGTAGCGAACTGCAACGGCAGCACCCCCATGCCGATCAGGTTCGAGCGGTGGATGCGCTCGTAGCTCTCAGCGATGACCGCTCGGACGCCCAGCAGCATCGTCCCCTTGGCCGCCCAGTCACGTGAGCTGCCCGAGCCGTACTCCTTGCCGGCCAGGATGACCAGCGCAGTGCCGGCTGCCTGGTAGTTCATCGCCGCGTCGTAGACCGTGGTGACCGGGGCATCGTCCTTGGTGAAGTCGCGGGTGAAGCCGCCCTCGGTGCCCGGTGCGATCTGGTTGCGCAGTCGGATGTTTGCGAACGTGCCCCGGATCATCACCTCATGGTTGCCGCGTCGGCTGCCGTAGGAGTTGAAGTCCTTGCGCTGCACACCGTGGGCCAGCAGGTAGCTACCCGCGGGCGAGTCCTTCCTGATCGAGCCGGCGGGGCTGATGTGGTCGGTGGTCACCGAATCACCCAGCTTCAGCAGGACGCGCGCCCCGGCAATGTTGGTCACCGGCTCCGGCTGAGCGGGCATACCGTCGAAATACGGTGCCTTGCGCACGTAGGTGGACGACTCGTCCCACTCGAAGACGTCGCCGTCGGGCGTCGGCAGGGTGCGCCAGCGCTCGTCACCGGCGAAGACGTCGGCGTACGACTTGGCGAACATGTCGGCGCTGATGCACTTGCCGACCATCTCCTCGACCTCGGCCGGCGAGGGCCAGATGTCGGCCAGGAAGACGTCATTGCCAGCTTCGTCCTGGCCGAGCGGCTCGTTGACGAGATCTACGTCCATTGAGCCAGCCACCGAGTAGGCAACGACCAGTGGCGGGCTGGCAAGGTAGTTCATCTTGGTGTCGGGGTTGATACGACCCTCGAAGTTGCGGTTGCCGGACAGCACCGAGACGACAGCCACATCCTCGTTGGCCGCGGCGCTGACCTCAGGGATCAGCGGGCCGGAGTTGCCGATGCAGGTGGTGCAGCCATAGCCGACGACGTTGAAGTCGAGTTGTTCGAGGTACTTGTCAAGTCCGGCCTGCTGCAGGTAACTGGTGACCACCTGGGAGCCTGGGGCGAGCGAGGTCTTCACCCAAGGCTTGCGGAACAAGCCCTTCTCGACCGCCTTCTTGGCGAGCAGACCGGCCGCGACCATCACGCTCGGGTTGGAGGTGTTCGTGCAGGACGTGATCGCCGCGATGCCGACCACGCCGTTCTTCAGCGTCACAGCGGTACCGTCGATGGACGAGTCGACTGCCTTCGACACGTCGGAGACGTAATCCGGTAGTGCCTTGCCGAAAGCCTGCTTGGCGTTCGACAGCGAGATGCGGTCTTGGGGACGCTTGGGACCGGCGATCGACGGGACGACACTCGACAGGTCGAGTTCGAGCTGCTCGGAGAATTCGGGCTTGGCTTTCGGGTCGAACCACATGCCCTGCGCCTTCGCGTACGCCTCGACCAAGGCTAGCCGCTGCTCGTCGCGCCCGGTCAGCCGCAGGTAGTCGATGGTCTGGTCGTCGATCGGGAAGATCGAGATGGTGGCACCGTATTCGGGGGTCATGTTGCCGATGGTGGCGCGGTTGGCGACGGGCACCTGGGTCACGCCGGGACCGTAGAACTCGACGAACTTGCCAACGGCACCGTGCTGGCGCAGCAGTTCGGTGATGGTGAGCACCAGGTCGGTGGCGGTGGCGCCCTCGGGCAGCTTGCCGGTGAGCTTGAAGCCGACCACCCGCGGGATGAGCATCGAAACAGGCTGGCCCAGCATGGCTGCCTCGGCCTCAATGCCGCCGACGCCCCAACCGACCACGCCGAGGCCGTTGACCATCGGGGTGTGGGAGTCGGTGCCCACACAAGTGTCGGGGTAGGCGGTCAACTCGCCGTTCTCTTCGCGAGAGAAGACGACCCGGGCCAGGTGCTCGATGTTGACCTGGTGGACGATGCCGGTGCCGGGGGGCACGACCTTGAAGTCGTCGAACGCGGTCTGGCCCCAGCGCAGGAATTGGTAGCGTTCGCGGTTGCGCTCGTACTCGATGTCGGTGTTGATGCGCAGCGCGTCGGGCGTCCCGAAGGCGTCGACGATGACGGAGTGGTCGATGACGAGTTCGGCCGGCGAGAGCGGGTTGATCTTGGCGGGGTCGCCACCCAGGCCGGCCATCGCTTCGCGCATGGTGGCCAGGTCGACCACACACGGCACGCCGGTGAAGTCCTGCATGACGACACGGGCCGGGGTGAACTGGATCTCATGGTCGGGCTCGGCACTCGGGTCCCAATTGCCGAGGAAGGCGATGTCGTCGTGGGTGATGTTCGCACCGTCCTCAGTGCGCAACAGGTTTTCGAGCAGTACCTTGAGGCTGAATGGAAGGCGCTCCTGCCCAGGCACCTTGTCCAGCCGGTAGTAGGCGTATTTTGTGCCGTTGACCTCGAGAGTGTCCTTGGCGCCAAAGCTGTCGATGCTCATACGTGCTCCCTGTCCCGATTTATCTCGACATCAAGATACCACTTGAAACGTGCTTCTCAAGCATTCTTCCATCGGACGCGGACGCCCGCGCCGGATGCGGGGACATCTTGGATCACCTCAGATCTCGAGGTGCCCACCCATCACGACGGTACGTTCTGGCGGCAGATGGAAGACAGCCGTCTGGTTTGCGGCATTGCCGGCAAGCCACAAGAAGAGCTGCTTGCGCCAAGTGCGCAGGGTGCGCGTCCCCTTGTGACTCAAACGCAATACCGACACAAAATAGCGGGCCTCGTCGGGATTGAAATCCAACTCGGGTGCCTTGCCGTGGGACCAGTAGACGGCCCTGGGGACGTCCTGGCTGTCATTGAAGCCCACTCGATACTGGACATGCACGATGCCGTCTTGTCCATACCCCAACTCTTGTGCGGTAGCCCGGTCGACGTGGTGGATGTGCGGCACGTTCTCATTCACTATGGACACGATCACCACGCGCTCGTGCATGACGTGGTTGAACTCGACATTGTCGCGTAGGGCCAGCGGCGTGGTGAGCCGATCTGGATGGGGGAAGACCGCCACACCGGGCACTCTCGGCAGTCTGTTCTGGTGCACGTACTCGACGAAATCGTCGAGCGACCCCTCCATCGCGGCACGGCTGGCCTGCACTTTCGCGTAGCCATCCCGCCAGACCATCATCACGGTTACGACAAGGCCGGCGATCACGAGCGGAAGCCAGCCGCCATGCAGCAACTTGGCAAGATTCGCGGCAAAGAAGACCACCTCGACCGACAGGACCAGCACGATCGCCACCACAAGCTTCCAGGGCTTCACGTGCCAGACCGCCTGCGCCAAGAGCAGGAAGAGCAGCGTGGTGAGCAGCAGGGTGCCCGTAACCGCAAGACCGTATGCGGAAGCCAAGGCCGCCGACGACTGGAAGATCCCGATGAGCAACAGGACGCCGACGAACAGGATCCAGTTGATGGACCCAACGTAGATCTGGCCGCCTTCCTGCTTGGAGGTGTGCTTGACGTTCAGGCGTGGCAGCAGGCCCAGACGGGTGGCCTGCCGTGACACGGAGAACGCCCCCGAGATCACCGCCTGTGAGGCGATGACCGTGGCAGCGGCGGCCAGAATGACCAACGGCAACGTCGCCCATGACGGGGCGAGGTGGAAGAACGGGTTGGCGATGGTCGCAGGATCGCGCAAGATCATCGCGCCCTGCCCGAGGTAGTTGATGGCCAACGCCGGGAAGACCACCATGAACCAGGAGACCCGGATCGGTCTGGGGCCGAAGTGACCCATGTCGGCATACAATGCCTCTGCCCCGGTGATCGTCAGCACCACCGCGCCCATGGCGATGAACGCAACCATGGGGCGCCGCAAGGCAAACGCGAGTGCGTAGTGCGGCGACACTGCGGTCAGGATCTCGGGGTTCGCCGCGATCTGCGGGATGCCCAACGCCGCCAGGACCCCAAACCACGACACCATGACCGGTCCAAAGAACCGGCCCACCGTGGCGGTCCCGAATCGTTGGACGGCGAAGAGCATGGTGAGCACCACCAGCGACAACGGCAGCACCAACTCCTCCATATGCGGGTCGACCACCGTCAAGCCCTCGAACGCCGACATCACCGAGACCGCCGGGGTGATCACGGAGTCGCCATAGAACAGCGCAGCGCCAACCATGCCGATCATCAGCGCGACTCCCGCCAAACGCGAACCATCACCAAGCTTGTGCCGAAGCAGCGCCACCAACGCCAGGATGCCGCCCTCACCGTCGTTGTCGGCTCGCATCACGAGGAAGACGTACTTGAAGGACACCACCAACGTCACAGCCCACAGCACCATCGAGATAACGCCGAAGACGTCCTCACGTGTGGGCGCCACCGCATTGTGGTTGGCGCTGAACACGGTCTGCAGCGAGTAGAGGGGGCTGGTACCGATGTCACCGAAGACCACTCCCAACGCAGCCAGCGCGAGTGGGGCCAGCGGGCCATGCCGGACATCCGCCGGCTCGGGCGGGATCACCGTTGTAAGTCGCTGCGCTCGTGGTTCGGACGCGCTGATCTCGCGTTGCGCTCCGCCTTCGGCGCCGGACGCCGCCTGCTCGGGAGCAGTCATGAGGGATATTCTGACACCGTCGTAGACCCTTGGTGACTGATACACACAGCGTTTCTAGCTTCGCTGCCGCAAGATCGGCAGGCCCTTACGATGTAGATCATGACGCAGGCGGCGGGCCAGTGGGCTCGGCGGATCGATCCGGCCGATGTGCGTGAACTCATGACTGAGACCAACGACGGCATCATCGCAGTCGCCGGCCTGGCGCTGGGTTTGGCCGGCGCCGAGATAGGTCCGTTTTCCGCCCAACTGATCGTCCTGATCAGCTCTGTCGCCGGCGCGCTATCGGTCTTCGGGGTCAAGCTGGGTGAGGCAATGGCCGATCGCGAAGCACACCTCGCCATCGCCGCCGAAGAGCGCCGGCTCATGGAACGCAGCCCGGATGAGGAGATGACCGAACTTGCTGACTGGTTCACCGGGAGAGGGGTCAGCCCGCAGACCGCCCGCCAAGTCGCCCGGGAGCTGTCCGCTGGCGATGGGCTGTCCGCCCAGCTACAACTTGAGTACGGCATCGAGCAGGTGACCACCCGGCGCTCCGCATGGGGCGCGGCCTTGCGCGCCGGCGCTGCCTTTCTGATCGGATCGCTGGGACCGGTGCTGGCGACGCTCTTCGTCACGTCCCGGTGGCGGACGGGGTACACCCTGATCACCGCGGTGCTCGCACTCACGATCACCTCCGCACTTCTCTCCGCGTTGGGACGCGCCCGTTTCTGGTCCACGACGCTTCGGACGCTGGGAATCGGTCTGGCCACCCTGGCCGGCACCTTCGCACTGGGCCAGTTGCTCGCCTAGCGCGATCCGTGCCGGGAACTGCGCCATCGCCGCAGACCGGCGTAGGTGCCGGGGCCGCCACCGCGCTTTCACAGCACACGCCCAGACTCTTCGGAGCGCCACCACAGTATGACCCGACAGGCTGGCAGACATGATGAAGAACAGCGATGCACGCACTCTCGACCGCATTGAGCTGAGCCGCCGGGGGCTGCTCGGCTTAGGCGGCGCAGTGGGTTTGGTCGTGCTGACCGGGTGCGGCACGACCACCTCCCCGTCAACCGGTGCCACTGCCACTGCCAGCGCCAGCGGCGGCAGCGCCGCCGACGGCAACACTCCACTCGGCCCGGGTACGTACACGGCCACGTTCGCTTCAGCAACGGACGCAGCAGGCGGCGGGCCGGGCGGCGGAGCATCCAAGAGCCAGATCCTGAGCGGGGCGTACCTGGTCAATGGCATCGATGCAACGATCGACGGTGGGACGTGGGAGTCCACTACCGCCGACCAGAACGTCTTCCTGGTCGTCAACGGCGGTTCGCTGACGCTGACGAACGCGACGATCGCCAAGAGCGGGGACAGTTCCAACGAGGAGGCCTGCAACTTCTACGGCTTGAACGCGGCGATCCTGGTCGTTGACGATGGGTCGTCAGCGACCATCCGCGACTGCACGGTCACCACCGACGCCGAGGGCGCCAACGCGATCTTCGCGGCGTCCACCGGGGCGATCACGATCGACACTGTGACGATCAAGACGACGAAGAACTCCTCCCGCGGACTGGACGCCACCTACGGCGGCACAGTCACCGGCCAGGGCGCCAACATCACCACCATCGGCGCGCACTGCGCGTGTCTGGCCACCGACCGCGGCAACGGGACGATCAAGCTGAGCGGGCCCAGCGAGCTGAGTACCGCCGGCGACGGCTCCCCGCTCATCTACTCCACCGGCGACATCTCGGTCACCGGCGCGACGGGCACGGCCACCGGGGCCCAGACGATGGTCATCGAGGGCAAGAACGCGATCACGGTGAACGACTGCAAGTTCTCCACCTCCGGGACCGGCGGGATGATGATCTACCAGTCCTTCTCCGGCGACGCTGCCGACTCCGACGCGACCGCCCAGCAGGCGTCCATGACGATCGGCAACTCGACCATCACGTCCAGCACCGACTCGCCGATGATCTACGTCACCAACACGACCTGTCAGGTGCAGGTCACCGCGTCCACTCTGCAACACCCCGACGCCGCCATGCTGCTCTACCTGGCCGAGGACCGTTGGGGCACCGCCGGCAACAACGGCGGACATGCCGAGGTGACCTTCACCAACTGCACCCTGAACGGCACGATGCAGGCGGGGTCCACCAGTTCGGCGACCGTCGCACTCAAGGAAGGCACTGAACTCAACGGAACCACATCCGGGCCCATCACCGTGACCCAGGACGCCACCTCCAACTGGTCATCCTGAGGAGCACCAGCCTCGATACGCGCTGGAGCAAAGCCCGAGCGGGTATGCCCGGATTCCCCACCCAATCCGCCTGTTCGGTGATGATTCCCCAACCGCCGAGCGCTACCTTCGATACATGGTCAAAGACACACACAATGCTGACGGCACGAACGACTTCACCGAAAAGATCGAAATCGCCGGAGAGAACCTCGTGGCCACCGTCAAGAACCTTATGTCGGACGCGCGCGTCCGCCGCATCATCATCCGCAACGCCGACGGTCGGCAGTTGATCAGCATCCCGTTGGCGGTGGGCGTCGCGGGTGGTGCAGTCGCCATCTTCATGGCACCCGTGCTCTCTGCGGTCGCCGTCATCGGTGGCGCGGTCGCCAGGCTCAAGCTCGAGATCGTTCGCACCGGCGAACCTCGCAACTGAACCCTCCGAACCCGACAACTCCAGTTGGCTCAGGCCCCGTCTGCGACCGTCTCCGAGCGGGGCCAGAAGATCAAAGCCAACGCGCACGCGACCATCGCGGTGCCCAACATCGCGATGGCGTGTTGTGCTGCCGCAACGAACGGCCCCAGATGGAAGCCCACCATGGTCTGATGCCAAGCTTCCACCACCAACTGGTGCAGCGCCGGCAGTGCCCCCACCAGCAGAGCTCCGGCCAAGCCGAGCGCACGACACCCTTCACCCTGCTGGCGGCGTTCGCTGCCACCCTCCAAGACTGCGTCGCCACCCCCAACAAGGCGACCATCACCCACATCAGGATCGCGGCATTGCG
>ERZ1645187.1079-NODE-1079-length-25710-cov-17.018242_pt1 | contig 25710 bp, 10 predicted proteins | sample MGYA00575352_ERZ1645187 | MGnify/ENA primary metagenome ERZ1645187 (study PRJEB40837, sample SAMN11349314) | freshwater sediment metagenome | isolation source: river sediment | host: Sediment | place: India: Wazaribad , New Delhi | collected 2017-02-21 ...
GCCCGCTGTGGGGCGATGCCGGCAGCTGCGACCTGCCCGGCACCTGCACCCGCGTGGAAGACGGCTCGGTGCGCAACCAGGGCATCGAGCTGGGTGCGGGTTACAGCAGTGGCCCGTGGCGGCTGGGGGCGAGCGCCACCTGGTTGCAGGCCCAGCGCCAGGACAGCCTCCTCAATCCGAACCTGAACGGCCGGCGCCCGACCAACGTGCCCGACCTGATCGTGCGCGCCAACGGCGTATACCGCGTGGCTGGCGTGCCGGGCCTGAGCCTGCTGGGCACCGTTTCCTACGAAGGTGGTCGCGCGGTACTGCCCGACGAATCGATCCAGCTGCCCGCCTGGACCCGGGTGGACCTTGGCCTCAGCTATGAGACCCGCCTGATGGGCCAGCCCAACACCTGGAGCCTGACCGTGGACAACGTGGCCAACCGGCGTTACCTCAAAGAATCACCCTATCAGTACGGCCACGTCTACCTGTTCCCCGGCGCCCCGCGCTTGGTCCGGCTCGCGGTCCAGACGGCCTTCTGACACGGACCTCGAAATTTTTTCGCTCGCCAGGTACTGCATTGGAAAAACCGGAAAAATGACGCTATAATTTGAGGCTTGTTCCTCGATAGCTCAGTCGGTAGAGCGCCGGACTGTTAATCCGTAGGTCCCTGGTTCGAGCCCAGGTCGAGGAGCCACCTACAAGCCTTATAGGCACTAGTCCCGTAGCTATTTAATCAATAGCGCGGGGCTTTTTACTTGGCGTCCTAGATTTTCGATGTAACGGCGGATGTAAGCTGTTTTCCCTAGTCGGCCCCGGCCAGCCAAGAAAAAATCGCACACGGCGGACTACTGGGAAGTGTCGTGTTGGCTCTAGTCAACAGTCACAACCTCGCTGTTCAACCAGCGTTCAAGGCAGCCCGCCTTCAACGTGCATCGTTACCCGTAAAGGCATCCACCAAACTGCAGCGGCATCGCCTCCAGAGTAGCGCGCCCCAGGTAAACGAAAAGTAACTGGTCTCGCCGTCAAGCGAATTGCAGCGCAGCTGAAGTCATCCAAAGGAGTTGCTGCTCATTCGAAGCCGGGTGTGCGCATTTCTGCGAGCGCCCACGGTTCAATCTCGGCGGCTCGCCCTCATCCTCAGCCGCCCCAGACCTTCATCCGGTGAAAGCCGAGGTAGGTGTGGTGCTCGGCGCGCAAGGCAGCGACAGCGAGTTCGCCAGTGAGACCGAGTGCAGCGCGCCGCTCGGCGGTCAGCTTGGCGGAAAGCTGCACCACTCCCGCAGCGTCGACAGTCATCAGTCCAGCGTCGAACAGCGCGTCAAGGTGCGGCGCCAGTAGCAGTCCGTTGAACACGTCCAGCCGTTGCTCGTCGGTCTCGCATCGAGCCCATGGGCGGATGTGCGAGGCCCGAAGCAGCTCTGGGACGTCAAGGCCAGTGACACAGCACTTCCCCTGCCAATAGTCCAACAGCGCACCACGGAACAATCCTTGCCCGACGCGCTGGACGACCAGCCGTTCGGCCTCGGTCGTCTTTGGCATCGTTGCCGTTTTCTTCTTGAACTCGTGCGCCACCCGGTTGGGCTTGGTGCGTGCGAGGGCCGCCGTAGCGCGCAACACGGCATAGAGCTCGCCGTATCCCTCCACCTTCAAGGGGCCGCTGCCAGCCGTTTGGTCCAGGATGGTCGGGTCCGAAGCGCTGACCTCAAAGCTCTTCTCGCCACACACCCGCACCAACACCGTCTCCGGAAACCGCGCAGACCGAAGCTCCAGGCCGTCGGGGTGCGGTACCGCCGTCATCTCGAAGCCGCAGTCGGTGGCGGCCTTATCCAAGCGCAGGCGGTCAATGGGATTCAAGGCAACACTCCGAACATCAATCCAAAATCACCAAGACAGCCTCAGCGCCTCTAGACCATTCGAGCTCAAGCGCTCCGTCTCAAACCCTAACGCCTTGAACATCGAACGCATGAGCACCGTATTGAATGGAGTCACGCCAATCGGTTGACCGAGGTAAACGAGTTTGCTCATTGCGTTGCCGCCCCACCGCTCCTCATCAAGCGGCACAGCAATGAACTCGAACACTGCCTCATGAAGCCCAGCGTCCGCCGCCTGAGAAGCGCATTCATTGACACGCTGCAATAGCCAACTCCCACTCGTACAGCACATCCAAGAAGGGACGTGACCTGGTAGTTCGACAAGCTCCTGCGTCAAGGCGGCGGGCTTCCAAGCCAGTTGAAGCACCGGCTCCGGTTCGACCAGGGGAAGGTTGTGCAGGAATGGGTATAGGCTTCTGTCCAGGTACTCCCGTGCGCGCTCATTGATAAGCTCCTCACCTTCGACTTCCAGTTCTGCCAAGACGTCCAGCACGGCCTCCGCCGTCCACTCTTCTGGCTGCGTTGAGTCCTGCTGGACCGGTGTCAGTGCTCCAAGCGCGCGCTCGAGATAAGTGGTAGCGATTGGAGACTCACTAACAGCCGCGAAAAAGTTGCGCACGTGAGCCTCGATATGCGCTTCTACCCCTCGGGTTTGCGTTCTGAAGAACCTGAATCCCGTCTCCCGGAGCTCTTGCTCAACCGCATCCGACGCATGAGGCGGCGAAGGTACGCTGAGCCCCCTGTCACCTCTGTTTGCCGCGATGACCGCGTCTCGAAAGATTTCAGCGACCATACGCTTGGCCAGCCGTCTTTCACGCAGTTGCAGCGCTTTCAGCTGCCGATTCTTCTGCTCCTCCAACTCGCGAGCCTTGACTTCTTGGCGAAGGCGCTCCTCCTCTCGAAGTCGCTCTTGCTCTATTCGATGTACCGCCTCCTCCGTTCGGCGGCGCAGTAGCTCTTTACTTAGCATCTTGCTCCATCCAGTAGTTCGTTTCCACCAAACCGCTCATCCGTCCAGCTTCACGTAACCCTGCCGAATCACGTCGGCAATCAGCGGCCGCCGCGCCACCAGAAAATCCTCGTAGCTCAGAGTCCACCAGTGCTGCGGCAACGCGTGCCAGCGCATCATCCCCGTCAGGGTCTCGGGGTCGAAGCGCTCGGCGTACTTGGGCCAATACTGGCTGGGCGGTGCGTCCGAGATAGCGATGTTGTCGTCCCACTCGACCAGGGTGTAGTTGGCAATCTGGTTGATATCCCGGACGCTCTCCACGCCCTTGCCCTTCAGGTACTGACGCGGGAAAAGATGATGCCGTTCGAGCGACTTCTTCTGTCCCTGTGCGGGCGGGTCCAGCAGGTCCACCACCTTCATCGACGAGAACAGTGCACGGGCATCCAGCAGGGTCTGAGCCGCATAGAAGCCGAACAGCGCCGGGCTGCGCCCTGCGGACGTGGCCAGGTCCAGCGGAAGGGTCTTGGTCCAGTAGTCGTCGGTCAGGGTGGCCGACTCCACCGTGGCCAGCCGCGCCAGGAACTGCTCGGCCGAGGTCATCTCCCGCAGCTCTGCCAGGTCCTGCTCCATGCGCGACTCGGGTGACGACGTGAACCGCCCCGTCAGCAGAGACATGAACAGCCAGCGCGCGATGGCGTTCTTGAGCTTGAAGCCCTCCACGCCGTACTCGGTGCGCCCCAGCAGGTACAGCTGGTAGGCGAACACCAGCGCGTTCACCGAGCTGATGTGCTTGGCGCTGCGGTAGCCCGCGGCGCGCACCACGTTGAGGAAGTCTGCCCAGTACGTCAGGTTCAGCACGCGTGACTGGGCATCGCGCAGCTTGCCGAACTGGTTGGCTCGCTTCTCGGGGCTGGATTCGCCGGTGGAGAGGTCCTTCCCGCGCAACAGCGAGTACACATGCTCCAGCCGCGCGCGCCGAAAGGCGACGCCGACGTCGACACGCAGCAAGTGGTCCGGGTCGGGCTGGAAGATGGCGTTGAACGGGCTGGCCTGCCCCGCAGGTCCGGGCTGCCGCGCGGCGCGGCAGAAGGTCTCCAGCTCGGTGCGACCCTCGTCCCAGAACACCGACATGAGGGTCAGTATGAAGTCCGATTGGTTGAGCTTCTTGCCTTCGCTGTTGATGCGCACGAAGACGTCGGCCACCTGTTCTTCGGTGCACTGCTGCGACAGCTCCAGCGCGATGAAGGGGAAGTTCGTCAGCCCAGCCAGGCGGCCGATGGCCTCGGCCACCTTCTCTTCTTCCGCATCCGACACGTCCCTCGCTGCCGACAGGCGCTTCAGGTACTCGGCAATCGTCTTGTGCGTGGGGCGATTGAAGACCTCGGAAATGTCGAGGATGTACTCCGGGTCGCGCTCGGTCGTCGCGTCGGGCACCGCGAAGGTACCGTTCTGTGGCCGGAATGCGATTCGGATGTGCTCCCGCTCGAAGTTCTCGCGCAGCACGGCCTCGCGCCGGATAACCGCGTAGAGCGAGGTCAGCCGCTGCTGCCCGTCGACGATGAGCAAAGAAGGCGTTTTCTGCTTGTTGGTGTCGCCGATGACCTTGGTTTCCACACCGTCGGCCCCGGTCTCCCAGAACAGAAAGAAGCCCACCGGGTAGCCGCGGTACATCGAGTCGAATAGGTCGCGGACCTTGGCGTTGCTCCACACGAACGGGCGCTGTATGTCCGGCAGGCCAATCTGGCCCATGCTGATGCCGTTGACCAGCCCGCCCAGGGTGTAGCGGACTTCTTTGAAAAGCGTCTCGCTCATCAGGCCCTACCTCCTGTCTGTGCTTGCTTCGCACCGGAGGAGGCAGATGCGCCCCGGTAGCCTTGCTCGAGGAGCGCCAAGCCGTCCTTGTATCGCTTCTCTACCTGGGACTTCTTGCGAAACATCTCCCCGTACTCGTCTCGCGGCTTGTCCCGAGGGTCGCCCCTGAAAGACAACCAGTTGAAGCTGGTCGTTACAGCGAATTCGTCATCCGAGACTAAGAGCTTTCGGTGCGTGTTGCCGACATAGACGAGGTGGAAGTGCGGGTACTTCGCCGCGAGGCCTTTCAAGTCCTTCTCGGCCTTCTCCGTGATTGCAATCTTCGACTGTCCAGGGGCTCCCCTGCCCGCAACGTCACCTTCGTCGAGGCCGTACCCAATATGCACGGTGACATTCGCTCGAAGCAGTGCATCCAGCGACGCCATGAACTCCCAGGTCACCACCTGATGGCGAATCCACGGAGAGATGATGAGTAGCCGCTTGCGGGATTTGAGCAAAGCACGGCGGAGCAGCTCTGGATGCTGGTGACAAAGGACGGATTGAACTGTGTCGGGGTCTTCCGCTTCGTCAGTTGAACCCGAGCGTTCCCGCGGTTGGTCCTGCGCCGCACCACCTGATGTTGCTTCTGGCTGAGTCTGGACCTCAGGCTCAACTGCCGGGACTGGCTCTGCGTTCTTCTTATCAGCTGCAAGCAGCTTGGCCCCCACAAGCTCGGGGCCTCCAAGCGAACGAAACCTATTCTCGTGCTCAAGCGCCGGACCGTCTTCTCGCCAGAAGGCAACGTCAACCTGATTTCTGTCGACGTGGCTCCGATAGAAGGCCATCACACATCCAAGGAAGTGCAGCTCGCGCCGCTCGACCCTTCGGATGGCCAGCAGCTCGCCCTTTTCCTCAAGACCTGCCCGCTGCAGTTGGAGAAAGCGGTCGAACTCCTGCAGCGAGATATCCTCGACCTCGGGCCGCTTGGCCTGTCCGACCGGTACCTCCACGTATCCCAGCTCCTTCATCTCCCGCGGCTTGTAGAGCTGTTCCGGCGAAACGAAAAGGAGGCGTTTTGTCAGAGCATCGAAGCACACCCGGACGGTCCGTTCCTGAGGCCGCATCGTGGAGAGGTCGACCAAGGTCGTCCGACCCTTGGCCGTCAACGTCACCTTGGCTGACGCCTCGCCTGCCGCTCTGGAATAGTTCACTTGCTCAGTCGTGGTGAGCCCCGCCAGAACAGGGTTCAGCACGTTTGCCGACAACCCGAGGAAGGAAGTTAGTTGCTCGGGTGCTGACAGCCCCGCTTGCACAGCCCGAAGCACGCCTTCCTCGATAGGACCCAAAGGCTTCTGCTCCAGGGTGAGGACACGCAGCGTCAGCACATAGACCGGCAAGCCGGCTTCACGGAAGGCTGCCAGTTCATAGCCGGGGCGAGCACTTGCGGCTTGTTCAAGAACTTGTTCGAGACTCATTGCGCCAACTCCTCCAAAGCACATGCATCAGGGTGTCTCCTGATGTAGTCGATGACCTCCTTCAATGGATTGGTGGCTCCGGGGACCGTCTGACAGTAGTAGTGGTCACCAACGATTGCGAGCAGCTCTTTGCCCCGTGACAGAGCCACGTTGATACGCTCCATCTCGCGAAGGAAGCCGAGGCCTTGCACTTCCGAGCGCGTGACCGAGAAGACCACCATGTCTGCCTCACGCCCCTGAAAGGCATCGACGACGTTCACATAAATGTCTGAGTAACTGCTCCAGGCGTGGCGCTTGGTCTGAATGGCCGTTTGGAGGCGTGAGCGTTGCTCTCCGTACCCGGTCAGGACGGCTACGCTGATTTGCCGCCCTTTGGCTTTGCCCTTCTGGAGCGTGAAGTCCACGCGGCTCAGCAAGGTCACGATGAACTCGACTTCAAGGTCGTTGACGTACGAGGTTCCAATCCGCCTAGACGCCTTGCCTGAACGCTTGCTCGTTGAATACCAGGTCACCGGCTTGAGCAGCGCACCTGTGAGCTGGGCGTCTGGCTTCCTATCGACGCTCTTGAGTGCCGACCCATAGAAGCACTCCGAAACCATGTCTCCTATGGCGGGCAGCATGCGGTGCTGGGTGGTCAACGTCTTGTGCAGTTCCCGCGGCAACGTCTCGCGTAGATGGTTGAACAGGGTGGCCTTCTGGTCTTCCACCCGGAGGCCGAAGCGCTCTAGAAGGCCCTTCTCCCGCAACTCAGGGTCCTGGAAGGGAGAGAGCTGACGGCTATCGCCCACGAGGACCGTTCGCCTGGCACGCGACATGGGGACCAGTGCTTCGGTGGGAGTGGCAATCGACGCTTCGTCAACAATGCAAAGGTCGTAAACGATTTCGTTTCTGCCCGGTACGCTCATAACCCCCAGACACGTGCCAGCGACCACCTGCGAGGACGCAATGACGGCCGCTTGAAACTCACGGCTTCGCCCGAATCGCGCCTCCCAGTCGGCATGGGCCAACATCAGCGCCTTGAGTTGGGCGCCGGAACTGGTGCTGTCGGAGTAGGCTTCTGCCCAGCCTCTCAGGTCGGCGGCCGAACATTCGGCGAACTCCTTCAGTTCGTCCTTGTCATCGACATGACTCGTGAGTTCCTTCCAGGACTCGCGAAGGGCCTTCTCGAGCTCATCACGCTCACGCACGAGGCCCTGAAACTTGTCGTCCAGCTCTGCGCGCGCTTCGGTATCAAGTCGCTGCCGGTGCTCGTCGCTCATCTGTGGCTCGAGCGAGCGAAGCTCGGCATCTACAGCCTCTAGGCGCGACTTCAACGTGGCATGACCTTCAAGCGCCATCGCACGGCGAATGTCCTTGGGCTTCAGGCCACGCTCCACGGCCCACTGCTCAATGAAGGCACGGCCGGATGCCAGGGCCTTCTTCCGGAGCTCCGGCAGCTTGGCGTCCAAGAGCAGTTTGCGAGTGCTGTCCGCAATGCGGTCATCGCCCTCCTGTCCGATTCGTACGGCGTTAACCGTGCCGCCCGACTGCTTGACGATTCGTTCCAGTGAGTTATCGAGGGCCACATGGGTCTGCGACGTCAACAAGACCCGCGCGTTCGGTTGAGTACGCAGGGTTTGCAGCACCAGCTCGGTGATGAATGTTGTCTTTCCGGTTCCAGGTGGGCCTTCCACAAGCATCAAGGGCGGACCCGCCAGCGCAGCGAGGACGGCCTCCTTCTTGTCCTCGTCGATGTTGGGTTGGATGAACTCAACTTCGACAGGGGACGGCACCTCAACTTGCTCTGGGTTGACGATGTATCGACCGAGGTCAGGGTTGACCGACCGTCCGTAGCGAACGGCTTCGACGGCTGCTTTTTGCTTGTCGAGCGCTACATCGCTCTTGGTCGTGTCGGTTTCCACCCATCCTTGGTCCGGCACCATTTCGATACGGGCACGGGTTCGCTCGCTGGGTCGGATGAGCAGACCACCGCTGTCCACCGAGACCACGGTTCCTTTGAACTCGCCCGCGGCGCCCGTATCGATGGAAACGTCCTGCTCCGCCAGTGCCGAGTAGCCCGAGGTGCCGGGGCTAAGCGTCAGTCGAAGGAACTCACCTTTCGCATCCTTCTCCACATAGGAAAAGCGAAGCTTGCGCATCTTCTCGAGCTCGGTCTTCGCGCTCAGCAGGTCCAGCCAGGTCTTGTAGAGCGCCTGCTCCCGCTGCTCGAGTTTGCGGAGCTTCTGGTCGCCAGCGAAGACGGCGAGCTGCTCCAAGAGGGCGTCGATGTTGGAGGAAGACTGACCGGCGGCCACACCAGTCAACCCGAATCGAACGCTGGGCTCGCAGCAGAACAACCTCTGTTTTTCTATCTCGGACGGCGGAAGCTCGACCGCATCGACGATGGACAGGCGCTGACCGCTCTGGTCGCGTACGGCGGTATACCGATACTTGTTGCCCATCAGCCGCAGGCCCCGGCCCTCGCGGTTGGGTTGGGGAGGAAGTTGCTCGCATCGCACCTCGTCGAGGTCACGCTCCACGAACTTCTCAGCCTGGGGTCCTCGAAGCGCCATGTCGTGCTCGACGATGCCCTTGACACGCTGGGTCACCGCGATGAGCACGACCGGCTTTGCCTCGGCGGCCGCCGCTGGGGCGGCACGCTCCAACTCGGCCAGCAACACGATGGCGTTCGTGGGTCGCGCCGATGGCACTTCGAGACTCAGACTGCGGCGGAGCACCTTGCGGACCGCCTCATCGACAGTCAGGCGTTCAAGGGCATTCAGAACCTCGATGTGCGTGCTCAGCGCCTCGCCAGCAAGCAGCATGGTTGAAAGTGCCGCATACGCGAACACATCTCGGCTGTAGCTGTAGCTACCGTCATCTGGCTCAGGCGGCGCGAAGGGGGCGGACGCAAATTGGGCCAGCGTGACCCCGGGCGTCAGGAAGTTTCGTATCTTGGAGATGCCGAAGTCACACAGCTTGACCACGCCTTCGTCCGTGACCAGCACATTTGATGGCTTGATATCCCTGTGCACCGTGGAGCGGGAGTGGGCGAACACCAGTCCATCCAGAACGCCCTTTCCAACCTTGGCGTAGTAGTCGGCCCAGCTCTCGAAGCGCGTCTTTTCTGCGAAAGCTCGCAGGTCGTTCTCCACCCACTCCATGACGATGTAGTGCGCGGCATTCTCCTCGTCCCGTCCCGAGTCGAGGATGCGCACGATGTTGGGGTGTCTGAGGTCAGACAGCGCCTGGACTTCTCGCCGAAACGACTCCTCGATGACTTCGTCCGTGCCATCGCCGGTACGAAAGACCTTGAGAGCCACCACCTCATCGGTTTCCAGGTCTCGCGCGCGGTATACCGACGCCAGTCCACCGCTGCGGGGGCTGCCGGTCGTGCTGTACCGACCGTCCGCGAACGACAACCGCTTTGCCTCTTTTCGCCCTGCGATGGTCTGCATCGTGAGCTTCTTGTCTTCTCCCATGTCGGTCGTTCTCCCTTCTGATTACAAGGTGTTCAGATGCCTAGCCTCTGTGTCATAGGCACTTCTTGATTCGCTCGTGGAATCGCCCGGCATCGCCGATTGCTCCTTCTTTGCGCGAACGAGGTGCGCGCTGAGAGCCACGTACCTCAGCAACAGCCACCAGGCGTAGATGAACTCCCCGCTGAAGAAGTCCCCATCTGCCTTCAGGCCGTGGGCAACTTCATTGCGCAGATTGCTACCTAACGGGTCGGTAAGCAGGTCCTGCAGTTCCAGGACGCCGGCCTCGCCGAAGGCGTGCTTGGCCTCTGCCGACTCGAGCAGAGCGGAGAGCGGGCGCTCCTCTTGAGTTCCGTCTGGCTTCAGCATCGGGTCGGGCGCACCACCGGCCTCTACAGCCTGCCGCACTACGGCCTCAAACTGGATGGGAACGAGATGCCCCACCAACAGCATGTCGCCGTGGAAGCCAGCAACGATGGCGCGCGCAACGCTCTCATGGTGACCGTCAGGAATCCAGGGGCTGTGGCCGATGAGTTCCAGCACCTGGGCACGGTCGGGCGCGTGCTCATGAAGGATGACCTGCCGTGCCGGCTCAATGACGGCTTGCGCGTTCAAGTTGCGCCGCATTCCCGCGCAGCGGAACATTCGCCACCGCAGGCCCGGAATTCTGAGGTCCGTAGCGCCATGCTCAAGTCCGGGCACCTTCGCCACGACTCTGCCCCTGGAATTCACGACCTCAGAAGGCATCATGCTGCCAAGAACGGCGACGCGGGCCTGCTCTTCCACTTCCTTTCGGAGCGCTTCGAGGCTGGGTGGTCGAAGCATCTGGCAGAGCCCGAGGACCGCCTCCATGAACGGCTTGCCTTTGACTCGCTCCACGGCAGCCTGCACCAAGTCGCTGGCGTCAATGCTGTTGGAGACGCTCTTGAGCTCCGACATGGCCTGTTCTTGAAGTTCGATGAGCCGTCGACCGAGCTCCTCTGCGCGCTCTTTGCCCCCGGGTGCTTGACGCATGGCCTGCACCGCACTGGAAAGCACTGTCGCGGCTGCCATGGCGCCGCGGTTAGGCTGGCTTAGCGCTGCCTCAGCTTCCTTGACGAGCGACTCCGCCGCTGCACGCCGGAAGGCAGCCTCTTCATCAGGCTGCTTCGCGACCCGGCAGCAGTCAGCGGCAAGGTTGAAATAGTCCTTGGCACGCCAGAAGTCTCCGGCTTCTTCGGCCGAATGTGCAACTGTGCTGGTGTACTTTGCGAGTTCTGTCCCATCTCCCCGACGAAACTCGAGCAACAGTTGAGTCAGTCGTAGTGTGAGATAGAGCGGGTCTGTGCCGGCCAGTCTGCGTACGACGGCCAGCGCCTCCTCCAGTGCGGAGTCGACCAACTCGGCGCCAGGCCTTCCAAGCGATGCTGCCAGCCTGACCGCCCGTTCCAGCCTCTCCGCGTAAGCGGTCCAATGTTGAGGGTCCAACAAGCGCTGGGCACTGGCCACATAAGCCGAGACGGCCTCCCGGGCCGCCTGAAAGTGCTTTGCCTGGACCCAAATGGCGTCCAGGAATCGAGCTCGAAGCTCTGCGTCCTTCAGGACGGCAGCCCATGGATACAAGGACTTCAACGTCTCCCTGGGGAAGTCCGCTGGAATCGCGCTGCGGCTCGAACCCATCTGGAACATCGGCCCGTAAGGTTCGGACGGCTGGTCCTGGCGCAACATCATCCCAGTGACTTGCACGGTGAACTCTAGGCAGGCGGCTTCCGCAGGTGACCAACGCTCGGGCAGATTGCGTAGGCGAGCCAGTTCCTGGCTGAAGTTGAAGCACTCTCGGGGTTCGACCTCTCCGAGCAGCTTCTCCACGTCCAACGCCTGGAGGGCTTCGGGAGCGATGAGGGACCAATCCAGGGGCATCGCACGCTCTCAATGGGACTGCCGGTCCCAGGCCTCAAGAACCAAGCGCCGCGTGCGGTACTCGCCGTAGCGCGGTATTTCGTGCGTCTCCTTTAGCACCCGAAAGGTCTCGCTAGGGTAGTCCTCGCCCATCACATCTTTCGGGTCGAGGATGTAGCGCAGTTCGTCGCGTGTGAGGCCGTACAGGCGAGCGTAGTAAGCGTCAAGCTCCGCGCGCAGCTGGGCGCGTCGCTCCGGATTCCATCCGAAGGGGCGGCCTTGCTCAGAGGCAGGGCGTGGGTCGTAGGCGGCGAGGTCCTGACCCCAGGCCTGCAGGTCGTGCGCGGTGTAGGTGAGTTCAAGGACACGGGGGATGATGAAGGCGAGGTCGGCGTCGGTATAGCGGTCCGGTGAGTGCACCGCGAACTGCTTGATGAAGCCATAGGTCATGTTTGTTCCTCCGACCTTCTGCCGTGCGATGTAGTCAAGCGGCAAGCTTCCGAAAGCTCCTACAAGCGCAGCAAAGCGCGTGGCACCTACTTCGCTAAACATCAGCGGCATGGAGTGCCCTACTGCAACTCGCGGAATAACTGTTCCGATGAACGTTCTCTCGTTTGTGGCATTCGTGATATTTCGGAAGCCAAACATCCATCGCGGACTGCGCCGGTCCATCCAAGCGTTGAGCAAAGTCAAAAGCTCATTGGCTTGGGGACTCGTGCGTACCGCATCAGCAAGGGCTGCCAACTCGCTTGTCTTCAGGCGGGCGTCGCGGCTCTGCACAGCCCATTTTGGGAACTCGGTCAGCGCCTTTTTTGTCGTGAGGCCTGCGCTACGGAGTAAGTCGTTTAAGAGAGAGAAACGGGCCTTGAGCTGCTGCTCAACGGGCCCGATGAACGGCTGAGCCTGCGTCGGATTCCACCCCTCATCGCTGGGCGCAGGACCAGCAGCAAGATGGAACAGTTCACCAGCTATCCAATGCGCCAACGCTAACAGTAGGTCTGTGACAGAGACGTCTATGGCCACGCTGTTACCAGTGGCGCGTCCCGCGTCGTGGACCGCATGCAGCGCTAGCCAGGTGCGTGCCACGCGCGGCGGCACGTGGGCGATTCGGGCCAGAACTTCGCGCTCGTCGACCCAATAGCGAGGGCTGGGGGTATACGAGTCATCGACATGCTCGGCCAGTGTGCAGTCACGGCTTGGCCAGTCGTCGTTAGGCAACTCCGTCGTCGGGACAAAAGTTGCCCAGCGATGGTCGAATTGGTGAATCATTTTCGCCTCGTACAGCGGCAGGCTCTGGAGTGCGCCGGGGGCAGCTTGCGCTCCGTTGAACAGACCGCTGTCGCTGGTCATGTTGAACAGACCTTGCGAGAAGGAGATGCCCCATGGATTGACCTCAGGGCGCAGCACCCTGCCGTCCGCATCCGCTTCCCCTTCGGCGATGAGCACCGGCGCGGCACGGTAGAGCTTCTTGGTGAGCTCGGCGTCACGCTCGCTGCGGAAGACCGGGCACGTGCGCGTGTTGGGATTGATGAGGGCGAACTCGTCTGGGGTGAGGCGGAACTCCCTGCGAGCGTCGCTCAGGTGCTCAATCCGCAGCGCATAGTTGAGCAACCGAGAGGGCTCAGTGGTCGCCCCCAACGTCACGAGAACGAACGGCGTATCCGGATGAACTGCCGGGAAGATGCGTTCAGCGTTGTCGAAGCCGATTAGCGAAACAAGCCTCGATGTATCAACGAGATGCGAAAAGAAGAACTTATTCGAATCGTCAGTAGCGATGCCTGCTTTGACGATGAAACCGGCCCTGCCGCTCTTGGCTGTGGCCTGTAGAAAGGTCTCTGAGAAAAGCGGATAGGTGTCGAGCTTTCCCCTCGCACTGAGCGGGAAGCGGCCGCCGCCACGAAAGAACTGGTTCGCAGCTTCCATCTGGCGCTTGGCGGCGTTAAAGGCTTTCCACAACCACGGCAAATCAGTCTCGAGCGCGGAAATCGCCTGCTTTCGCTTACTGCCTGCAAGTGCCGCTATTGAGGGCGCTCGAGTTGCAAAAAACTCTTCCTCATTGAGCTGCAACTGCTCCCACGGCGGGTTGCCCAGCATCACACTGAAACCGTCCTTTGCCGCCACCTGCGGGAAGGCCAGCCACCAGTGGAAGACGCTGTGCTGGCGGCAAAGGGCCTGGGCAGCGTCTTCCACGGCAGCATTCGGCGCCTGGCCGCTGAGCACCCCCCACAGGTAACTGGACAGCGGCACCGCGTCCCCCGCTTCGGCCAGCTTGGGCGCCAAGAAGGCGGCCACGTAGGTGTCGGCCAGGCGGGCGAAGGTGCCGCGCTGTGCTTCGGCCTCGGCCTGCGACCACGCCCGTCGTTTGGCCGCCAGATGCTCGGGGGTATCGTCGTCCAGCGTCTCGACGCTGACCGCCTGCGCGGCCAGCCCCGCCTGCGTGAGCAAGTCACCCCCGGCAATCTGACGCCAGCTCTTCAGGTCCGCCTTGTTCTGCTTTTTCAGGGTCTTGACGACTTCCTTGTCGTCGCCCAAAAGGGCCGTGTAGGCCTCGTCCGGGATACCGCTTTCCAGCACCGCGGGGTCCAGCACGCCCAGCAGCGCATCCCCCACGCGCAGGTGGTGGTCCACAAAGCTCAGCGGCCGGTCGGGCGAGTAGGCCTCCAACCACAGGGCCGTCTTGGCCAGCTGGATGGCCATGGGGTTCTTGTCCACCCCGTAGATGCAGCGGCTGACCACGTCGCGCAGCGCGTGGCGGTAGTCAGCGGGCGTGGGGGCGCCGCCCTCGCGCTCTACGGCGGCACGGTGCAGCGCCACCTCGTCGGCCAGGCGGCGAGCGGCTGAGAGCAGGAAGTGGCCGCTGCCGCAAGCGGGGTCGCAGATGGTGAGCGACAGGAGTGCCTCGACGGGGCGCTCTGGGTTCGCCTTCACCGTCTGTGCGATGACGGGCTCCAGCGCGCTCTTGATGAGCTCCTGCACCAGGCTGTCAGGGGTGTAGTAGCTGCCGGTGAGCTTGCGGGTGTTGCCCTTGGTGGAGGCATCGGTCTCGTCATCTCCCACGAAGGCCAGGCGCGCTGTCACGGGCGATGCGAGCCCCTGCAGGTCGGGCACCAGCTCCAGCAGGCTTTCGTAGACGCTGCCCAGCTCCTCGGGGCCCATGTCGCGGTAGTTGACGCGTGACAGCCCGCCATCAGCGCGGAACCAGCCGAGCTGGAAGACGGCGGCCAGGAGGTGGCGGTTGTCCAGCTGGGCAGTGTCTAGCTTCGGGCACTGGTCGGTGTCGAACAGGCCACCCAGTGCCGGCAGGCCCAATGCGGGCTCGCCGCGCGCCAGTGCGCCGAAAGTGATGGTGAGCGCCTGCCAGAGGTCGGCATGGCGGTCGTGCTGGCTGCGGCGTACGGCCCGTTCGCGCAGCCAGGACATGGAGTAGCCGGCCAGATAGCGGGCCTTGGCATCGTCATTGGCGTCCGGTGTGAAGACCAGGCGCTCGCCCGTGCCGCGGTCACGGCGGTCTTCCACGGTGGCCAGGAAGATGAGGCGGTAGACCAGTCGCAGCAGCTCTTCGAAGAAGGCCTGCCGGTCATAGCCTCCTTCAGCGGTCTGCAAGGCGGAACGCAGCGCCCCATTCGCCGGGTGCGAAAGGAAACCCGTGCCCAGTGCGCGGAGTGCTTCGGCCACCTGGTAGCGCAGCTTGCCGCGTACCGTGACGCCGGCTTGCTGGCCAGCCGCCCGCCAGCGCTCCCAAGGGCAGTCGCTTGGCGGTGAATCGGCAGCGCCGAAGCGGCTGGCATGGGCCAGCAGCCAGAAGGCGCTGAAGTCGGCCAGCAACTCCTCGTTGAAGAGCGCTTCCAGGTCGACCTCGATGTAGGCCGGGCGCGTGAGGCTGGCGTTGTCGCGCAGGATGCGCAGCGTCAGGCCGTTGCTGACGATGGCCCAGAGCGATGCGTCGCTGGCGTTCAGCGCTTCCTGCGCCAGCATGAAGGGGCTGCGGCGGCGGGTCTTGCCGGTGTCGGGGTTGGTCTCGCCGAAGCGCTCAGCGGCGGCGTCCAGCGGTTCATCGAAACCCGCGAACACCAGCGGAACGCGGCCACCGTTGCCGGCATGGCCCACGGCGTACTGGTGGCCAGCTTTCTCGATGGCAGCGCAACGCGCCGCGTCGTGAAAGTGCAGCACGTCACGCAGCAGCGGCAGCAGCCACTCGCGCACGGTGACTTCATGGGCCCGCAGGTCTTGCCGCTGGCGCAGGGCTTTGAAGTCTTGCCAGAGGTTGAGGGCAATCTTGAAGTCGCGCGCAATCTCGTCGCGCAGCTTCAGGCCCTTGGCGATGCGGTAGTGGCTCTCGGTCTGCTCGGTGGTCTTGGGGTCGCCCAGGAGGGTCAGGCGGGTCAGCTCTTCGGCGGGGATGAGACCGCCTTCGATGCGGATTGCTCGGTAGGCCAGCTGGTGGGTGAGTCGTTTGGCCATGGTGTCAGGCTCCCACGGCGTTGGTGGCTACTGCGCCCGTGTCGGGCAGAAGCACGTACAGGCCCATCACATCCACCGGCAGGCTCGCTGTGACCTGGTAGCTGCCGCGGCCCTCGGCCGCTTCCCTAACGCGGCGATGGTCGGCCAGCAGGGCTTGGGCGCGGGCCTTGGCGATGGCTTCGAACTGGGGCTGCCAGCCGGGCAAGGCATCGAGGGCGGATTGGAGTTGGCGGTCGCGCAGCGGAGCGGGCATGTTGCGGGTGGCCTCGGCGCCGAGCAGCTGTCGGGTCTGCTCGGGGGTGAGTTCGGCAAAGGCGTCAGAGCCTGCGGCGGCCACTGCCACGGCTTCTTCGCACATCAGCAGGCGGGCGGAGGTGCCGTGAGTGACCGTGAGCTGGTGGCGGATGCGCAGCAGCAGCACGGTGGTCTTGAGGCTCACGGCGCTGACGAAGGCGGCCCCGGCGCGGGCGACAGCGGCTGCGTCGTCGCTCGACGGTGTGGCGTCCAGCGCCTGTTCCAGCAGCGTGTCGGCCAGCACGGCCACCAGCGGGTGCGTACGGTGGATGAAGGTGGCGCCTTGCGCGGCGGGCTGGTGGAAGTCGATGCGCAGCGTGCCGGACAGGCCCTCGGCCGCCAGGCGCTCCTGCACCGTGCCCGGTAGATGCTCCGTCAGCAGCTTGAAGTGCTGCTTGACCGGTTGCAGAGGCGCACCGAGTTGGGTGGCCGCGCGGCTGACAAATCGCTCCACGTCTGCCTCGCCGCCCAGGACGGCGGCTGACTTGCGCCACTCGGGCAGCACGTCTTCGGGCTTCAATCGGCGCTGGGCGAAGATGCTGCGGTTCTGCTTGGCCTTTTCTTTGGCGCTTTGCCAGGCGAGGTCAATCTCCTTGGCCGGCTCGCCGAACAGGTCGAGCTGCGACTGTGCGTTGAGCTGCGCCCCCTTGCGCAGCAGCACCGCGTTCATCAGGGCCTGGGTGAGCTTGCCCTCGTCGTCGGGCATGGGCACCAGCACGCCCAGCTCCTTGCGGATGCTCTCTGCCTTGCGCAGGATGACCTGCAGCACGGCACCGTCCACGGGGTTGTCCTCGCCGTAGAGCATGGTGCTGCGGACCTCGCGGGCCTTCTGGCCAAAACGGTCCACGCGTCCTTCTCGCTGCTCATGGCGAGTCGGGTTCCAGCTCAGGTCGTAGTGCACGACCGCGGTGAACAGGCCCTGGAGGTTGATACCTTCGGACAGGCAGTCCGTGGCCACCAGGATGCGCACGTCGCTCTCGCCCAGCTGCTCGACTGCGGCCTCGCGCTCGTCGGGTGTGAGCTCGCCGGTGACGGCCTTGACCGTCGCTGACTTGAACTTCTCTTGCAGCGAGGCCGCCAGATAGTGCGCGGTGGCGATGTAGCGGCAGAACACGACCGGCTGGAAGCCGTCCTTGAGCAGGACGGCCAGATGCTCTTGCAGCTTGGCGAGCTTGGGGTCGTTTTGCTGGCCGGCCAGGGCTTGGGCGCTGGCCATCAGCTCTTGCAGCCGCAGGCTGTCCTCAGTCTGGGCGCCTGGCTCCATGTCGTCGGTCGACAGGGCGTCTTCGGTGCCGTCCAGCACACGGTCGCTGGCCTGGGCTTCGAACTCCTCCAGCGAGGCGGCTTCAGTGGCGCCCGCTTCGCCTTGAGCGCCTTGCAGGCGCGTGCGCAGGGCGTTGACGGCGGCTGCCGGGGACGACGAGATGCAGCGCAGCAGCGCAAGGGCCGCCCACCAGTTCATGCGCTGTTCGCGCAGCCCTTGGCCCTCGGAGCGCTCCACCAACTCGCGGGCGTAGGCCAGAACGTCGTTGAACAACTGGCCCCAGGCGCCGGTCAGCCGGTACGTGATTTCCGCCGACTTGCGGTCCGGGAACATCGAGGTGTCTTGCCACTCGGCAATGTCCGGGCGGCGGCGCTGCACGAAGTGGCGCGACAAGGCCTCGCGCAGGTCGCTGCGCTGACCCGGTGGCAGGTCCATCAGTTGGGTGAAGTCCGAGCGCAGCAGGCCCAGCAGGTTGAAGAAGGCCTCTTCGTCGCCGCTGTGCGGGGTGGCGGTCAGCAGCACCAGATGGCGGTCTGGCTGTGTGGCCAGGCCCTTCAGCAGCTGGTAGCGCTGCTGCCGGCCTTGACCGGCCTGTGTGCAGGTGTGCGCCTCATCAACGATGACGAACTCTGGGCAGAAGCGCTGGAAGGCCTCGCGGCGGCGTTCGGACTTGATGTAGTCCAGGCTCACCACGGTGAACGGGTGGGCATCGAACAGCGAGGCACCCGGGGGCAGGTCGCGCTCCAGCCGGTCGGCGGTGTTCGAGCGGACGACGACTGCCGGAATGTGGAAGCGGCTGGCCAGCTCGCGCTGCCACTGCTCACACAAGTGCGGAGGGCACAGCACGGTGAGGCGCTGAATCTCACCGCGGTCGAGCATCTCGCGCGCAATCAGGGCGCCTTCGATGGTCTTGCCGATACCCACGTCGTCGGCAATCAGCAGGCGAACCGTCGGGAGCTTCAGGGCCATCAGCAGCGGCACGAGCTGGTAGGCACGAGGCTCCACGGCGATGTTGCCGAAGCTGCGAAAGGGGCCCGCGCCGCTGCGCAGCTTGAGCTGCAACGCATCCAGCAGCATTTGGCTGGCCGAATGGTTGCGCGCTTGGTCAACGGTTGGCCAGGGGAAGGTGGCAGGGCCAACGCTACCCGGCCGCTCAAGCGGCAGATAGATGAGGGTCTCGTCGCGCTCGCCGCCTCCCAAGGGGCGTAGGCGCAGAGTCTGCGGGTCAGATTCCGGCAGAACTATCCACTCGCGTCCGCGGGCAGAGACCAAACTTCCGGGGTTGAAGCTTGCTTGCATGAGTTACTGTGATTTCCCTTCGATGCGATTGGCCGCTTCGAAGATGGCGTAAAGGCTGACCTGACGCAGGTCGACGTCGGCGATGAGTTCGCTCAGGTACTCCTGCGAGGCGACCTGAAGTTCGCGTCGTGCACATACCAGGTAGGCAACTGCCTCGGCCTCTGTTTCCCGCACGCCATGGGGCAGCTTTGAGCGGTCTGGCCACGCGCCTCGGTTGTGGGGTCCGCAGTGGCCGCAGAAGATGTGACCCAGTTCGTGGGCCAGGGTGGCAAAGCGCGTTGGAATACTGTGGTTGACGTTGAGCTGGACGAGCCACTCAGGCTTGCTGAGTTCAGGGAGCAACGCTGGCATAGCCTGCAGATTCCGCGCGTTGCCGGCCAGCAGAGCGCCGAAGTTGCGCTCCTCAATCCTGACGTTGTTCTTCTCGCGATGTAGCTTCAGGACACGCGCCCACTCCACCTCGTCCAAGTCCCCGTGGGCGACGAAGGGGTTGGCGTGCTCGCCAGGCAGTGGCTTGCCCTCGGTGTCTCCGACTTCGTAGAGAAAAGACACAGGCCCAAAGGGTCGAAGTACGACGATGGGAATCGCGCCAGCCCGTACCGTTCGACCCACCCCATTCCAACGCTTCTCGGTCGCTACCGCTGCAGCGCCCGGACGCTGCAGCCGGACCAGCATCGCGTTGTAGACGGACAGATTGCTGAGGCGGCGGGCGTAATCAATGAACTCCGTGAACGCCGTGGCACCTTGCGACTCCAGTGCATCCTTGAACAGGCGGTCGACTGCCGCTGCACACTCCGCGAATGTGCGAAGACGCCTGAGGCTGGAGGTCGAGATTTCCTCGAAGAGGTCCGACTGTGGCTTGCTCATCGACCGGCCCCGAAGAGGTCGGCATTGGAAGCAAAGATGCTTGGCCAGCTCGCCTGTTCTTTGGGAAAGCGGACCACCAGGTAGCCCAACTCATCGAGCTTGCGGTCGATAACCGCGTCCTGCGCTCGCTGGGTGTTGGTCTCGTGGTGCGGACCATCGACGAAGACGGCCAGGTTCAGGTCGTCGTAGAAAAAGTCCGCGCAGGTGAGGGAACCACCATCGACGCCCGAAATGCTGTGCTGGCCGCGATCAGGCTTGCGGTAGCCATGCTCGGCGACGTGGTCGAGCCAGGCTTGCTCCAACGTGCTGACTGCGGTGCGGGCCAGTTGTGCGTCGTGTTCCTGAGGCGCGCGTCCTTGCGTGCCCTGATTGGTTCGGGCTTGGGTCAGCCGGCAGAGCATGTCCAAGAGCAAGCCACCCGCCGTCTTGTCTTTGCGGTCGATGAGCGTGTGGTCGGGCTGGTTGTAGTAGGAGAGCAGGCAGCGGTAGCAGCCGGCCTCGCAGTACGGCTCGCCGTTGTGGTCGAGTTCCTCGACCAGGCTGTCTCGCTTCCAGGCCTGACCCGCCGGCGGCGCCTTGAAGTGCATCACCTCCAGCGCCTTGGCGGCCACGGCTGCCAGCGCGTCGGGCTCGGTGGCCAGCCGCGTGAGCACGCCGGCACCGCCCTCGGCGGCTTCGAACAGCAGGATGGACTGGCGGTTGTCGCGGGTGGGCAGCGGCTCTGCCATGAGCTCGCTTTCTTCGAGCTGGTAGACCGCTTCGATGCCGCGTTTGAGCGCGTACTGCAGAGTGGTCAGGGTCTCGGCCTCGAGCACGCCGAGGCGGTGGTGCGGCCGCACGATGAGGATGTTGCGGCGGTCTTCCACGTAGGGAACGATGCGCTGCGGCGGGGTCTTGTCCGGGGGAGCGTCGCCTTCACCCTCGGACTCGCCGTTGCCGTCGTCAACACCACCCACCCAGTGGCCAGTGACCGGGTTCATCATGAAACCTTGGATGGCCTTCTCTTTGCGGCGCCGCCAGCCAAAGTTCATTCGCCAGACGGTGGCCGCTGGGCCGTACTGCATCTCCAGCAGCGGGCCCTCAGCGTCTTCCACAACGGTGGTGACCATCTGCAGCTTGCCCTCGGCTTCGGCGAACTGCAGGGTGGTCTGCATCTCGTAGCCTTGGCGCACACGCTCTTCTTCGTTGGCGGTGATGCGCTCGGCCCGCTTGGTCGAGACGTTCTCGATGCGGTACAGGTTCTTGACCTCCTGCGCCTCGGCCAGCGAGGCGCCGCAGGAGACGCAGCGGTCGGCATCGCGCTGTGACCGGAAGTGGCCGTAACCGCACGACGGGCAGAGCCGGGCCACCTCGGTGGGCAGTCGAGCGCCTTCGGTGACTTGGTCCTGCCCAGTGATGGTCAGCAGCGCCTTGGTCACCCGGTACTGGCTGCCCTCGTGATAGATGAGGCTGTAGGGACCGAACTCGCCCAGCGCCAGGAAGCGGGGACGAGACAGGAAACTCTCGCGGCCGATGGAACCACGGCGGGCCGGCAAATAGGCCAGCAGCGGCAGCCGGGGAAAGTTGTAGCCCGGCAGGAAGCCCTGGGAGGCCAGGTAGCGGTAGGTATAGAAGTCAGAGTTGAAGGCGCTGTCGCCGGCCAGCAGCAGGTCGCGCTGCTTGCGGGCTTCGTTGTGGCGCTGCTGGGCCTCGCGCCGCTCGCGTTCGCTGGCGGCGGGGTTGTTTTCAATCTTGAAGTTGAGCTCGATGGCCTGCGCGGTGGCGCGGTACAGGTCACGCCAGCGCTGCAGTGCGCCGTCGAACTCTGTGTAAGCGCGCTGGAACACCGACTCGGCCCAGTGGTCGGTGTACCAAGGGGCGTTGCGGGGTGTCAGTTCGTTGGCCAGCATGGACAGGACGCGCAGTCCACGCTCGTGGGCCCGGAGCTTGGCCTCGGCCTTATCGAGGTCGCTGGCCATGTCCTCGGTGATGGGCAAGGCCTCCGGCTGGTTCATGTCCAGCAGGTCACGCACGCTGTTACCGAGGCGCTTGCCCGTCTCGGCAAGCCAGATAGCGTGCATGTGGCTCTTGACCAGCTCCAGGTTGGCCAGGTCCAGCGTCGGTGCGTTCACCTGACCGTGGACCATGCGCACAGGGTCGCGGAAGTAGTACTGGTCGTGTGGCGACTGGCTGGCGCAGTACGTGATGACCAGCGCCGGCTGGCCAGCGCGGCCAGCCCGGCCGCTGCGCTGCGCGTAGTTCGCCGGGGTGGGCGGCACGTTTCGCATGTAGACGGTGTTCAGCGACGAAATGTCGACGCCAAGTTCCATCGTGGGCGAACAGAACAGGACTGGCAGCCACTCAAGCTCCATGCCGTTCTTCTTGCGCCACTCGTCGCGGTCTTTTTCTGTGAAACGGAAGCGAGCTTCGCGCTCCAGGCGGTCGTCTTGCTCGACCTGGGCGGTGTGCTCCCGGGCTTCGAAGTCGAAGAGCTGGTGCACCGGGCTATCCAAAAGGCCCGCGATGTTTCGGTACAGGGCGCGGAAGAAGGCGTTGTCCTCGGCCTGCCGCTGGCTCTGCCCGTCGCCCAGCTCCCACAAAAGGGCCGTGCCGTTGAGCTGCCAGCCGGTCAGCCCGACGTCGGTCTCTTCCTTGCGGACAAGGCCATAGGACTCAGCGGCCTTCAGGAGGGCGCCCACAACGTCCGACCAGGTTTGGTCATTAATGGCCTTGTAGTACGGGTTGCCGCCGCCCCAGGTGCTGCCCTTGCGCAGTTCTCGCCCCAAGCGGGAGCGGCTGGAGCCAATGACGAGGAAGTCCTCCAGGCTGACCCGCCGGCCGCGACGGTCGGCCTCTTCCTTCGGGCGGGTGGTTACGAACCAGCGGGCAGGTACGGGCCGCTCGTCTTCTGTGAAGCCCCAGGGCTCGCGCAGGTTGGCGTAGCTCTGGGTGCGGAGCTGGTCCAGCTCGGTACGGTCGAGGTAGCGCGTGGCGATGCACAGACCCTGGCGCATGAAGTCGAACAGCTCGCGCAGCACCTTGGCGCGCTCTTCGGGCCGAGCGACCTGCAGCACCTGAGGTGCCTCTGCCCACTCGGAGGCGTCGGCGGCCAGGTCGTTCAGGTCCTGGTAGTTGATGCGCACCAGCCCCAGCTGTTCCAAGTTGGGGTTGTTGAAACGCCACCCGCGACGCAGGTCAAAGTAGGTGCGGTAACCCAGGATGCCGCGCATGGCCTCCTGAACCTGGCGGCGCGTGTTGCCCTTGAGCTCGGGCTGCTGCATGTACTCCGCACGCACGGCCGGGTCGTCGCGGTGGAAGCCCAAGGCCTCGAAGACCGCGTTGGCCACTTCCCGCTCGGTCAGTGCGTTGCCTCCGGCCTTCTGCGTGGCCGACAGCAAGGCGGCGCGGGTGAGCAGCACCTGCAGGAAGTCGTTGAAGTGTCCGGCTTGCAGGGCGGCGTCTTGCCGGTTGTCGGAGAAGCCGAGCACCTTCTTGGCCTCTGCGGACAGCTGCTGGTCCTGCTCGTACAGGTAGCGCAGTGCCGACAGGGTCAGCATGGTGGTGGCCGAGCTTCGGCCCTCGGCCGACAGAGAGGTCAGCCGCAGAGAGTCCTTGCCCGCCGAGCTGTGGGACACCCCGCAAGCCAGGCAGAAGCGGAAAGAGCCTGGGATGAACCACGCCTGCAGCCCCTGGTCGGTGGCGACCACGCCATCGGGACGTACCTTGACAGGCTGCGGGACAAACTTTCGCTGCCCGGACTTGATGCGCCATTCGCCATCGGCCCGCTCTTCGAGCCAGGATTCCGGGTAGCGCTCTAGGTTGTCGGGCTCCCAGACACCTCGACCGTCCGGCATAAGGAAGCCGAACTTGACCTGCTCGTCGTCGTGCTGGCGCTCTTCGATGTTGCGCACATCGAAGGCTCGGCCCTCGGGTCCGTCGGTGTCCCAGACGGGGATGTACTCCTGCCCGCAGTCGCGGCAGAAGTGGGCGTGGTAGTACCGGCGCTGACGCTGGTCGTCGCCCGAGACGAACTGCTGCCCGTCGAGCGTGATGGCGCGCTGGCCAAGCGCTTCAAGCGTCGTGTAGACCTTGCCGCCGCCCGCGATGAACTGGTGCAGCTTGAAGGCGAACAGGCTCTTGCCGGCTCCATCGGTCACTGCATAGGCGCGCAGCATGAACTGCTGCAGGTATGCCAGGCATGTCTCGAACGGCTCGCCAGAGTCGGCGCTGAGTGCCTTCGCTGCGTCCGCCAACGTGCGGGGCTTGGCCCGGCGCGGCTTATCGTCCTCGTAGGTCAGGCCCAGCGTGAGCTCCACCCACACCGACATCGGGTGGGCGGCCATCGCGTCGTAACTCAGACCCGTCGGGACGCCGGCACGGATGGCGTCGCCCAGACGAGGGCGGACGCTGTCGAGCGTTTCGTGTTCGGGGGTCGTGCGCCGCAGGGTCTCGGTGATGATGTTGCGGTCGGGGATAGCCGTCCCGAACAGCCGCCGGGCGACGTTGGCCACCACGGCGTTGCGCTCCATCTGCGTGCCCTCGGAGGCCATGGTGGCCGAGGTGCCGATGCAGATGAGGTTGTCAGACAGGGCCTCGCGTACGCGCCGCACTAGCAACGCGACGTCAGCGCCCTGGCGGCCCCGGTAGGTGTGGAGTTCGTCCAGCACCAGGAAGCGCAAGCCTTTGGCGTTGCGCATGACCGCCTTGTCAATGTCGTTCTGCCGGGTCATCAGCAGCTCGAGCATCATGAAGTTGGTCAGCAGAATGTCCGGCGGGGTGGCGGCCATGGCCTGCCGCTCTTCGTCGCTCTCCTGCCCGGTGTACCGCCCAAAACTCACGGCCCGCGTGGCGGGGTCGGAGCCCAGGAACTTCTTCAGCTCCTCGAGCTGAGAGTTGGCCAGCGCGTTCATCGGATAGATGACGATGGCCCTAGTACGCGGTGTGGGGTCGGCCTTCTTGGCCTTCAGGCAGGCGTCGACGACGGGGATGAAGTAGCTCAGCGACTTGCCCGAGCCGGTGCCCGTGGTCAGGACGTAGCTCTCACCCGCGAGGGCCAGGCTGATGGCTTCGGCCTGGTGCTGGTGCAGCGGAAGCGTGACGCCAGCGGAGCTGGCCGACTTGCCCAGGCGGAAGATGGCCGAGCACTCGGGGCTGAGTTGGCCGCCGGCCACCAACTCATCGACCGTGCCGCCCGGGCGGTAGGTCGGGTTGATTTGAATGAGCGGCTCAGGCCAGTAGCGCTGGCTGGCGTACTCCCGGTCGACGAACTCGCGAATGTCGTCGGAGCGCAGGCGGGTGAAGCTGCGGCTGAACCCGGCGTACTCGCCGACCAAGTGCTCGCGGAACTGAAAAACGTCCAAGTTGTCCTCCCTTGTGCGCTTAGCGGCTCTACGGCTGCTTCAAGAATTTTCGGCACATACACACGCCCACCTGTTTCAATCGCGTTGAGTGGGCAGTTCGATGAAATCCAAACTCCTGAGGTAGGCACGCGTCACGCCAACCCACATAGACACCGGCTGTGTGGGTCTTCCCCTGATGCTCATGACTTCGATCCTGTGGTCAAAGTACACCGCCGAAATAGGATTTGAAACCAAAATGTAACGCAGCTGAGAGCGCAATAATCGGGTCGCAGGTCGGAATCAGAAAAACACTTCAGGATCAAACTTCATTGGATATGACCAATTGCATCGCCCCCAGGCATTCCAATTACCCTGAGTCTATTGCCCTTGGTTTTCCGGTCAGATCCCGGCTTCTCGAACTTGAACCCGGATTCTCCCAAGGCGCTTCGTCAATTGCTCGACGGCCGTGTCATGCCCGCCAGCCAACGCCAATGATGCCTCGGTCAGCGCATTCATAAGTCGGATGAAGCTCCTGCGGTGCATTCCTTTACGCCGGGTACCCATAGGCGATAGCATCCCGCCACCCCAGCCCAGAGCACGTCGCACTTTGTTCACTTTGGCGTAACCGCGAAAGAGACCGTCTTGCCGGGTCGATTTGTGCACCAGGGCAGCGCAGCTGCGGCATTGCCAACGCCCGCGCTGCGAATAGAGCACAGCCACACGGGCACGGCAGCACGGGCAGCGCCACCAGAATCGGTGCCCCCCAAAATGCAGCGGGGTTGCGTCCAGTTCCACCT
>ERZ1645187.1080-NODE-1080-length-25702-cov-31.946193_pt1 | contig 25702 bp, 22 predicted proteins | sample MGYA00575352_ERZ1645187 | MGnify/ENA primary metagenome ERZ1645187 (study PRJEB40837, sample SAMN11349314) | freshwater sediment metagenome | isolation source: river sediment | host: Sediment | place: India: Wazaribad , New Delhi | collected 2017-02-21 ...
AGGGTCGCCGTGTCATTGACGCCGACCGGCGCATCATTGACCGGAACGATGGTGATGTAAGCGTGCGCAACGTTGGAATTCACCGTGCCATCGTTGGTTTGCACGGTAATATCGCGCACCACGGTGGCGGGGTTGTCACTGGTATTTTCAAATGTGACGGCCCGGATGAAGGCTGCATAATTGGCGTTGGTGGCAACGCCTGTCAGGGTGATCACCGACCCCGTATTGGTATAGGAGATCCCGTTCAGGGTGCCTGATGCCGCCGACGAGCCGGCGACCAGAAGCCTGTCTCCGGTCTGGGGATTGGTCAAAGTGATCACACCCGACGCCATGGTGGTGCTGCCGGCATCGCGCACATCATTATCCGTGTCGGCGATGGCCACGGGGGAGCCGCCCTCGGTAAAGGTGGCGGACCAGTTGTTGCCAGCCGTGGCGTCCTGAATGGTCGTGGTATTGGTGCGCAGGATGACATCGTCGATGTAGATGTCATCAGCGCGGCTGCCGGCCGCCGAAAACACCAGGCTGCCGGAGGCGGCAACACTTGTGGGAAGATTGATGACGATGGCTGTCAGCGCTCCCGAGGCATTCGCCATGGGCGCAATGGTGGTGGCGGTGGTGGTGCCCGCCGCATTGGTGGCGCCATTGCTGTAGGTGACCGTGCCATTCGCCGTTGTGCCGGCACCCGTGGTCAGCGTCGCATAGGTGACGCCACCGACCTGGATGGTGAGGGTGCGGGTCAACGCGTCACCGCTGACCCAGCCGATATTGAGGGACAACTGGCCGGCACCATTGAGGCCCGGCCCGACTTTCAGACCCACCAACCCGCTCTGGGTGAGGGTGTCGGCTGCTGTGGCAACAAAGGCATAGCGGCCAAGAACGCCATTGTCCGTCGCCGTGCCTGTGCCGCCTTCGGTCCAGCCGAAAGGCGCGTCGGCATAATCACCAAAACTGCCGTTATTGATAATATTGCCGGTGGTCGTGATCGAGGTTGTGCCGGAGTTCAGATCAACGGTGGGCGACACGGTTGCCGACAGGCTGGCCGTGGCCGTGGTCATCACAGAGTTGAGCTGGTTATGGATGCCGACCGTGAAGGTCCGGTCCACCAGACTGGTGCCCGATGTGGAAAACTTGATGAGCTGCAGTGCCTGCTGATAGTCCGATTCCGTTGCGATGCCGACCAGGGTGATGGAGGTTGAACTCTGGGCCCCAACGGTGATGCCGGGAGGCAGCAGCGAACTGTCAATGGACATGACGTCGCCGGTCTGCGGATTGGTGAGCGTTACCGTGGCATCCGGCACATCACCCACGGCATTGGTGATGGCAAGATCACCATCAACCACCGATACGGCATTGCCGCTGGCGGCCGCAAAGGTGCCATGATAGGAGGTGCCGGTAGCAGTGCTGTTGTCAGCATCAAGATCGATCGTGGTGTCGCTGTCAAAGGCGATCTGATAGCTGAAGGTTTGCGGGGTGCCGGTGGCACCCAGCAGGATCTCCACCGCAATACCATTGTCCGTAGAGGCGTTGGTGTTCCAGGTGTTGGTGATATCACCGCCATTGGCCATGGAGGTATACACACCGTTATAAACACCGGAGTAATAGCGGTAGAACTGGGCATCACCCGCAATTTCGGCAAAACCCACAACCGTCTCGCTGCTGGTGCCGACACCACGGCGCACACCCACGAAGGTCGGATCACCTGTGGTGTTGTTGGTTGCCGCCAAGTCGGGGTTGAGGGAGAAGGCCGGCCCCTGGTCGCTCCCGCCCAGATAGGTGTCCATCGCGTGATAGAACTTGATCACCTGCGTGTTTGTGGCAGGCGGCGTGATGGTGACGGTCTGGGTAAAATACTTGTTGGGGAAAATGTAGCTGGTCTGCACCAGCATTTCGAAATCGGTGGCCGCACTATATGTATTGTTGTTATCCACATCATAGTAAAGTCTCGTGGTAACCACAAAGGGGTCAGCCGAAGTGCCGGAGCCGGTGAGGGTTTGGGCACCCCCGGATTTCCACGCGACTTTGGTGAGATTCTCGGCGCCTGTGTCCGGACCCACCATCTGGGTGCCGACTGCCATGTACATGCCGTTGAACAGATTGACGTTGCTGTCGACGACAGTCGGTGAATAGAACTGGCCCTGATTTTGGTAGACAACCTGATACTGGCCGTCATTGGTCACATAGATCTTCAGACCGTCAGTGCCGGCGGTGTTGACGCCACCCGTGGAGTTGATGATGGTATTGACCAGAACGCCTTCATAGAAATCAGCGGCAATGGTCCGGTGGCTGACATCGCCCGTGGCATATTCCAGTACCCAGTCGCCGCCGAGGTTGGTGGCGCCCGTGAGGTTCGAGGAGGCGGCCACATCGGCCCCGGTGAGTGTCGAAAGGAACTTGGCCGACAGTTCGCCAGTTGCTCCGGCAGCGAAGTCGCAGCCATAAATGAGGATGTCGGCATCTTCGCTGAGATGCGACCGCAGAGCCGACAGCTCGTCGGCATATTGGCCGGTCATGGTCTGCAGGTTGAGAACGGCGGATCCAAGCTCAAGCTGGCCAGCATTGCCGTGCGAGATGACATGGACCGCGTCCACATCCTCCATCTGCGCCAGGACCTGAGCCATCTGCTCCACGCCATCCAGCGAGGAATCGAGAATGACGATTTCATAATCGCCGTGCAGACTGTCCAGAATCTGCTGGTAGTTTTCGACCGCCGTGTCAACAAACACCACCTCATGGGCGGTGGAGAGAAGCGGCTGCGATACCGGTTGCGACAGCGCATCCACCAGGAGAACATGACTGGCGTCGCCGGCGCTGTCTTCGGCCAGGTGCTGGCCTTCCGCCGTGTCGGCCACATGGTCAAGCGTCGCCACCGCCGCCGCATCGAAAGCAATGCGCTGCTCAAGCTGCATAAGGAGCTTGCGATACTTGTCCAAAGTCTTGCGCGATGCTTCCTTGGGCGGGGCTTTCGAACCTGAGGATCGGGGGCGCGAGGTGGTTGACATGGCCGTGCTCTCAATGGGCAACACCCGGCAGACTCCGGGCGATGACATTTCTCAACCAACGGTGCTAATGCTTGGTTAACACACTCGATTCGAGATTCCGTAAAAGCGGATGAATCCCGCAAAAATTGCAAATCCGGCCTTTGAAACGATTTATCCACAAAGCTGAAAAAAACTGCTGGGGTTCCGTTAAAGCTTCGTTTACCCTGATGCTTAACAACTCTAAGGTGATATTCGGTTGCATCTTTGCGAATCACTAGCGCAACGTTGCAAAAGGTGTGTTCGCGAAATCCTGCTCACCAGGTCCGCGGATTGAATGGGATGTAGAGGCTGGGAATGAAGGCCAAGGCCGGAATAGCCGCACTGGCTGCTTTGCTGTTGGCTGGCTGCGCCGTCGACCCCGAACGCATGACCTGGCAGGATCAGGCCTATTTTGCTCAGGACCGCCTGCAGCGGGTGACCGCCGATCAGGAACCCGTCACCCATGCCATCAGCCTCTATGAGGCCATGGCGCGGGCCATCAAATACAATCTGGATATCAGGGTCGAGGCCATGGAGGCCGCACTCCGCATCCAGGAAATCGACCTCTCCCGCTACGACCTGCTGCCCAAGCTGGTAGCTGGCTCCGGTTATGTCGGGCGCGACAAGCCGGATGGCTCGTCCACCTCCACCGCCGACACCTCCTATGTCAACGCCGACCTGACTTTCTCGTGGAATATCCTTGACTTCGGCCTGTCCTATGTGCGCGCCAAGCAGGCCGCAGACAAATATCTCATGCAGGAGGAAGTGAAGCGCAAGATCGTCAACCGGACCATTGAGGACGTGCGCACCGCCTATTGGCGCGCCGTCAGCTATGACCGGCTGATCAGCCGCATGCGCGGGCTGGAGGGCCGGGTTCAGCAGGCCCTGAGTGATACCCGCGCACTGGCCAGCAATGGTTCCACTTCGCCCATCGCCGCACTTTCCTATGAGCGTGAACTGCTCCAGATCCGGCGTGAACTGGAACAGCTGGAAAACCAGTTGCGGGTGTCCAAGTCGCAGCTGGCAGCGTTGATGAACCTGCCCCCCAACGAGGATTTTGCGCTGGTCATTCCCAACCGCCGGCCGCTCAACCTTGGCCTGCCCAGCGACTATCACAAGCTCTACATGACGGCCCTGTCAAACCGGCCGGAAATGCATGAACTGGCCTATCAGATGCGGGTTAACGACCGTGAGCTCGACGCCAGCCTGCTCCAGCTCCTGCCCGGCCTGCAGGTTTATGCCGGTGCTAACTATGATTCCAATGATTTTCTGAACGACGCGAATTGGATCAGCTGGGGGGCCAAGGCGTCGTGGAATCTGATGCGCGCCTTCTCCATTCCGGCCACCCGCCGCAAGATTGATGCCCAGACCCAGCTTCTTGACACCAAGTCGCTGTCGGTGGCCATGGCCATCATGACCCAGGTTCACGTCAGCCGGGCCCGTTTCCTTCAGGCCCGCAAGGAATACCGGACCGCCCAGGAACTGGCCACCGTGCAGAACAAGCTGCTGAAGCAGGTGCGGGCCGAGACGGCCGCCCAGCGCACCAGCGAACAGATCCTCATCCGCGAGGAAATGAACGCCCTGATCACTGATTCCAAGCTCGACATGGTCTATGCCGACCTTCAGAACGCCTATGGCAATGCCTATGCGTCCCTTGGCCTTGATCCCTTCCCGGACGGTCTGTCCACCGGCATGAATGTCACGCAGATGGCGCGCGTTCTGGGTGACATGTGGCTGGAACGCGGCGCCGATCCCAGCCTCGCCTTAAACTGACATTAACCAAAGCACGATTCAATCAGGCGTCACCCGACTGATTGCAACCTCTCCAGGAGTGAGTTCGTGCGTGGTCCGTTCCTGGCCTTGAGCCTTCTATTGGCGTTTTCGCCTGCCGCCGCCCAGACTTCGGCTCCCGCCGACACGGCAGGCTCGCAGGCCCCCGCCGACCCCGTGGTTTCTTCTGCCGCCAGCGCCCCGGAATTGACCCGGGGCATTGTCCGCGCCCGTGACGAAGCCTGGCTGTCCAGCGATCTGAGTCTGCCCATCGACCAGCTTCCCTTCAAGGAGGGCGATCACTTCCGCAAGGGCCAGGTGGTGATCAGTTTCGATTGCGCCACGCTGCAGGCCCAGCTCAAGGCGGCTGCCGCCAAGCTTCAGGGCGAGGCCATCACCCTGAAGAACAACCGCCAGCTCAAGCAGCACAATGCCATTGGCCAGTATGAGGTTGATCTGGCCGAGGCCAAGGTCAATGTCGCCCAGGCTGAACACGACGCCATAGCCGTGAGCCTGGACCGGTGCGACATTCCCGCTCCCTTTGACGGTCAGGTCGGCCAGATGGGTGTTCACCTTCATGAAACACCCGACCGCAACGCCCGCATCATGCAGCTCCTGTCGTCAAGCGATCTCGAGGTCGACATGATCCTGCCGTCGTCCTGGCTGCGCTGGCTCAAGCCCGGCACTCCCTTCAGCCTCACGCTGGATGAACTGGGCGAGACCGCCAATGGCGAGGTGATCCGCATGGCCGCTGCCGTTGACGCCGTCAGCCAGACGGTGAAAGTGGTGGGCCGCCTCACCGGCGACCTGTCCCGCATCCGCCCCGGCATGAGCGGCGTCACCGCCTTCAAGGACCAGCCATGACCCGCCCGCCCGCGCCAACACCAGGCCCGGCTTCCGGCCTGACCACCCGAACCATTGTGCTGACCCCGGCCCCCCGCCCGGCTCCTCCGGCGGCAACCGGCACCGCCCCACAGGCGCAGCCTGCTGCGGCCCCCGCTTCCGCACCGGCCCCCGCGCCCCGTCCGGCGCCACCACAGGCCACCGCCGTTCCCCCCCAGGCCCTGCCGACGCCGCCAGCCCGGCCTGCGGAATCCCGCCCGGGCCACGGTCTGGAACTGCTGCTCAAGATCGAGGCCGAGGCACGCAAGGCCGGTTCGGTGAAGGAACTGGGGTTCCTCATCGCCAATGAAACCCTGAAACTGACCCGCGCTCGCCAGATCTTTGTCTGCGCCGGCGTCCCGCCCGAGAGTCAGAGGGTCACCACCATTTCGGCCGTGTCGCATGTTGATCCCAAATCGGCCCGGCTGCGCTGGATTGAAGCCATCGTAAAGGCCCTGGCGGCTGATACTGGCCTTGCCAAGACCCGGGAGTTTACCCTGCCCGCCTATGCCCCGCCGGGCGACAGCGAACATCTGACCTATCCCTTCCCCAATGTCCTGTGGCTGCCCTTCCAGACCGCGCAGGGCATTCTGTTCGGCGGCATGTTGCTGACCCGCGATACGCCCTGGGGTGAAAGCGACGTGCTGGTGGCAGACCGGCTGGCGGGCACCTATGCCCATGCCTGGGCCGCGCTGGAGGGCCAGGGCGGCATGCGCCGGCGGCGCCGCTTCAACATCCGCCATGCCGCCATTGCGGCGGGCCTTGTGGCCCTTGCCGCACTCATTCCCGTGCCCATGACGGTGCTGGCCCCCATGGATGTGGCCGCCGTCAATGCCAGGATTCTCGCCGCCCCCATGGATGGCATTGTCGAGGCTGTGCTGGTCGAACCCAACACGCCGGTCAAGGCCGGGGACACCGTGGTGCGCCTGTCCGACACGGCGCTGCGCAACGAGCAGGCCGTGGCCAGACAGGAAGTGTCGGTGGCCGAAGCCCGCCTGAAACAGGTGATGCAGGGCGCCATCAGCGACGAGCGCATGCTGCGCGAGATCGCCATTGCCCGCGCCGAGGTGGCCGTGAAGCAGGCGCGCCTTGCCTATGCCGACGACATGCTGAAGCGCACTGTCATCACCGCCCCCGTGGATGGTGTGGCCGTCTATACCGACCGCCGCGACTGGCAGGGCCGCCCGGTTCAGACCGGTGAGAAGATCATCGAGATTGCCGACCCGGCAGCGCTGGAATTGCGCATTTTCGTGCCGGTCAAGGATTCCATTGCCGTCAGGGAAGGCTCCACCGTGCGCGCCTTCCTTGATTCCGATCCCGTCAATCCGGTGGCGGCGGTGGTGAAAAGCGCCTCCTATGAGGCGCGCCAGCATGACAATGGCGTGCTTGCCTATCAGGTGCTGGCGGAAATCCCCGCCGACAAGGCCAAGGCCATCCGCCTTGGCATTCACGGCACCGCCCAGGTGGCCGCCGATCGCGTTCCCCTGGCCTTCTGGCTGTTCCGCCGGCCCTTCACAGCGATGCGGCAATGGTCGGGCCTGTAACCATCCCGCTGCTGCCGCGCCTGCGTGAAGACCTCCGCCTGGTGCGCGGCGGGCCATCGCTTTCCGGCGCGCCGGGCTGGGTCATTCATGATCCCGCCGCCAACAAGTTCTTTCAGATTCCCTATGAGACCTATCAGCTGCTGTCGATGTGGAACAGATTCCGCATTCCGGCGGCGCTGGCCAAGGCGGTGGGCGACCAGCATGGCCGCGCCGTTGATGACGGCGAGATTCATGCCGTCCTGCACCTCATCACCAGCCACCAGCTGATCGAGCCGGATGTGGAGGAAGGCTGGCGCACCCTTCACGCCCAGTCCGAACGCTCCCAGCCCTGGTATGTCCGCCTTTCCTTCCAGTATCTGTTCTTCAAAGTGCCGCTGTTTCATCCGCAGAAATTTCTGGCGGCAAGCTGGCCCTATGTCCGGGTGCTGTTCAGCCGGGCTTTTGTGGCCCTGGTTTTGCTCATGGGGGCGGTGGGCCTCTATGTCGTCTCGCGCCAGTGGGACACTTTCATGGCCTCCTTCCCCTATGTCTTCACCTGGGAAGGGCTGATGATTTCCGGCCTATCGGTGCTGATCATCAAATCGCTCCACGAACTGGGCCACGCCTATCAGGCTCACCGCTTCGGCTGCCATGTGCCTGCCATCGGCGTTGCCTTCATGGCCTTCACGCCCATGCTCTACACCGATGTTACCGACGCCTGGAAACTGGCCTCCCGGCGTGAGCGCCTGCTCATCGACCTTGCCGGCATCATGGTGGAACTGGCCATTGCCATGTTGGCCCTGTTCTTCTGGGCCTTTCTGCCGGACGGGCCGGTGCGCAGCGCCGTTTTCGTGGCCGCCACCGTCAGCTGGGTCATGAGTCTGCTCGTCAACCTCAGTCCGCTCATGCGCTTTGACGGCTATTTCATCCTGTCCGATTTTCTCGGCATTCCCAATCTTCAGGACCGGGCCTTCGCCCATATGCGTCACAAGATCAGGCGTCTGCTGTTTGCAGCCGATGACGAGCCGCCCGAACACTTCACCCCGGCCATGGATCTGGCGGTCTCAACCTATGCAGTGGCCACCACCATCTACCGCATCGGCCTGTATTTTGGCCTGGCGCTGCTTGTCTATCATTTCTTCTTCAAGGCCCTGGGCGTCGTTCTCTTCGCCATCGAGATCATCTTCTTCATTATCATGCCGGTGTGGCGTGAACTGAAAGTGTGGTGGACCATGCGTCACTCCCTGTTTGTCCTGCGCCCGCGCACCGCACTGACCGGTGCTGCGCTTCTTGCCGTCGTGGCCCTGTTCATGCTGCCGGTTTCGGGCACGGTGCGGGCACCGGCCCTCATCGAACCCGCCAATTACCAGCGCCTGTTTGCCGACAGTGCCGCCCGCCTGACCCGCATTGCCGTGGCCGATGGCCAGACTGTCAAGGCGGGAGACGTGCTGTTTGAACTGGAAGCACCACAACTGGCCGCACGCCTGCGCGAAACGAAAACCGAAATCGCCCTGCGCGAATTGCGCCTGGCGCGTGGCGGCGCTGATGCCCAGGACCTGCACGACCGCTCGATTCTTGAGGGCGAACTGGCCTCCTTCCGCGCCCAGCTTGAGGGGCTGGAAAAATCTCAGGCACGGCTGGTTATCCGCGCCGAGTTCGATGGCCTCATCCGCGATGTGCCACAACGTCTCTATGCCGGAAAATGGGTGGCCCGCACCGAGCAGCTGGGGCTTCTCACTTCGGCCAGCGGTGCGGTGGCGCGCGGCTTCATCAGCGGTGATGACCTGGCCCGCGTGACCACCGGCAACAGTGCGGTTTTCGTGCCGGAGGATCTGGGCGGAGCCAAGGTCCAGCTGGCCCTTGACGCCATTGCCCCCTCCAGCAGCCAGGCCATTGATCTTCTGCCGCTTGCCTCGCTCTTCGGTGGCCGCATAGCAGTCACCCAGGCTGCCGACCGCAGCCTTGCCCCGGTTGAGGCGCAATATGGCGTTCATGCCACGGCAACCGGCCCGGAGCTGCCCGACCGGGTGCAGCGAGGTGTGCTGATGATTTCAGCAAGGGGCCAAAGCCTGGCGGTCCGTGCCTGGCGTCAGGTGGTGCGGGTGCTGGTGCGGGAATCGGGCGCCTGACCTGTGCCTCAGCGCGGGTGGCAGCTTTCGCTGATCGCCCGGTCCAGCTTCGCATAGCAGGCAAACTTCGGTGTGCAGTAGGTCTGATCCACCATGGAGGCGGCAATGATGGCCGTCCCCGGCTCGCAGCGCACAACCAGTTCGGCCACCAGGCCGCGGTCGATCACCGCTTCAATGCGGGAATCAACATCGGTGAAGCCCGGATAATAATTGAGCAGCGTCACGGCGGCAGCGAGGAAGCCTTGCATGATCTTGTCCCGAATTGACACAGTTGAGTCAGTTTCGGGTAACGTCCATCAAGATCGGGACCGGGCAGAGCCTTCCCCGGACCAACTTCGAAAATCCGTTAACGGATGAATCAGTTCAGTTCGAACGGGTCGCTGAGCCGCCAGGAACGGTGACAGCCCCAGTGCCACTGCCGCCGCGGCCCCACATCCACATGCACAATGGGCGTGGAACAATAGGTGCCAACGCCGCCGCGCCCCGGCAGCGCCATGGCAAAATCACGCAAGCGCGCCGTGGATACCCCGGCAAGGCTGATGTCGGCGGCCATGCACGACATGTGGAACGAGCGCGGCGCCCCGCCCACGGCGCGGTTGTGTTCCGGTGTGCGGCAGCCGGAACTGATCTTAACCTTTTGTCCGAAATGCTTTTCGATGGCGGCAAGAAGCGTGAGGAGACGCGGATCCAGTTCCCCCCACACCCGCGGGCGGAAGCGCTGGGTCTCTTCACCCTGAAGATCGGGCACGGCCTTGGCCGCTTCGATCACCAGTCCCGGCGTCGGCCTGCTGGCCTGAACGGTGGCGCGCCGCGGTTTCCGATGCTTCAGAAAGGGATCGGGCAGCAGCAATGAACGCTGGCTGGAAAAGCGGAAGTCATCTGCTGCGGCTGAGGTGACGCAGGCAAAGCCCAGAACCGCAGCCATGACCGAAACGAGCAGACGCAAACTGACACCCCGACGTTGCAGGCGGCCATTGTGCGGTGGTGAGGTGAAGAGAAGCTTAAGCCATGGCCCACGGACCAGGGCCATGCCAGAACGAGCCAACCGGCTGACCCGGAGGACAATGGCACGATGTGCGAAGGGCGCGAACCGGCGGCTTGAGCGGCGGGGGGAGAAATGGTGGAGCAGAGGGGGATCGAACCCCTGACCTCGGCATTGCGAACGCCGCGCTCTCCCAACTGAGCTACTGCCCCTCACATGGGATGGCCGGGTTTTAGTGGCCGCCCTTGGGCGCGTCAAGCGGGCGGCTTGCGCCCGGCCGCCCAAACTCCTACATGAGGCCGGACAAAGAGGTTGCCCCCATGAATCCCATCGTCTGGCTGCTCTACAATATCGCCAATGCCTATTTCTGGGTCATTCTGGCCGCCGTGGTGATGAGCTGGCTCATCGCCTTCAACGTGGTGAATCTCAACAATGACTTCGTGCGCCAGGTCTATCGCCTGCTGAACCGCCTGACCGAGCCGCTGCTGGCCCCCATCCGCCGCCTCCTGCCGGACCTTGGCGGCATCGACATTTCCCCGGTCATCCTGCTGTTCGCGCTCCAGTTTGTGCAATATCTCATTGTCTATTACGGCTCCATGCTGACCTATTCCGCGCCGTGACCACAGCCCTCCGCCGCACCGGGGCCGGCCTGTTCCTTGATGTGCGGGCAACCCCCAAGGCCGCCCGCGACGAGATTGCCGGGCTGGTCACCACGGCCGATGGCAAGGCCCGCATGTCGGTCCGCATCACCTCAGTGCCGGACAAGGGCAAAGCCAATGCCGCCATCATTGCCATAATGGCCAGGACCATGCGGGTGGCGAAGTCCACCTTCCGCCAGACCGCAGGCGCAACCGACCGCAACAAGACCTTTCACATCACCGCCCATGAGGATGCCGTCACCCGATTTGTGACCGGCCTTCCGGCGGCAACCGGGAAAAATGACGATGGCGAAACGCATTGACGGCAAGGCCTATGCCGAAGGCCTGAGGGCCCGCATGGCCAAAGCCGTGGCCGAACTGAAGGACAGGCACGGCCTCACCCCCGGTCTGGCGGTGGTGCTGGTGGGCGAAGACCCGGCCTCCAGGGTCTATGTCGCCAACAAGGCAAAGCAGACGGTTGAGGTGGGGATGAAATCCTTTGAACACCGCCTGCCCGCCGAAACGCCGGAAGCCGACCTTCTGGCGCTGGTGGACCGACTGAACAAGGACGATGCGGTGCATGGCATTCTGGTGCAGCTGCCGCTGCCCAAACACATCGACTCCACCAAGGTGCTGAACGCCATCAACCCGGCCAAGGATGTGGATGGCTTTCACGTCACCAATGCCGGCAAGCTGGCCACCGGCCAGGACAGTCTGGTGCCCTGCACCCCCGTTGGCTCCGTCATGCTGGCCAAGGATGTGCTGGGCAAGCTCGACGGGCTGGAGGCGGTGGTCATCGGCCGCTCCAACATCGTCGGCAAGCCCGTGGCCCAACTGCTGCTCAATGAGAACTGCACTGTCACCATTGCCCATTCGCGCACCAGGAACCTGCCGGAGGTGGTGGCCCGCGCCGATCTGGTCATTGCCGCCGTGGGCCGGGCCGAAATGGTCAAGGGCGACTGGCTTAAGCCCGGTGCCACGGTGATTGACGTGGGCATCAACCGGGTGGAGCGCGACGGCAAGTCGCGACTGGTCGGCGATTGCGATTTTGACTCCTGCGAGAAAGTGGCCGGCGCCATCACCCCCGTGCCGGGCGGCGTTGGCCCCATGACCATCGCCTGCCTGTTGCACAACACCATCCGTGCTGCCTGCGCCCAGAAGGGTTATGCCCTGCCGCAGATGTGACCGACATCATCAGCGCAAAGAAAGGGGCCGCGAAGGCCCCTTTTGTTGCGGATGGGGCGGCCGTTATTCGCCCTTGGCCTTGGCCCGCTCCCAGGCTTCCATGATGAGCCTCTCGGCCTCCTTGTGGTCGCCCCAGCCCACCACCTTCACCCACTTGCCCTTTTCCAGGTCCTTGTAATGGGTGAAGAAGTGCTCGATCTGCTCGATGGTGATGGCCGGCAGGTCGGTGTAGTCATGAACCTTCTCATAGCGCCGGGTGAGCTTGGTGGTGGGCACGGCAATGACCTTTTCATCACCGCCCGCCTCGTCCTGCATTTTCAGCACACCCACCGGGCGGCAGGCCACCACCGCACCGGGAATGATGCCGCGCTGATTGGCGATGAGCACGTCAATGGGGTCGCCGTCATCCGACAGCGTGTGCGGAATGAATCCGTAATTGCCCGGATAATGCATGGGCGTATAGAGAAAGCGGTCCACCACCAGCGTGCCCGCCTCCTTGTCCATTTCATATTTGATCGGCTCGCCGCCCACCGGCACTTCAACGATGACATTGATTTCCTTGGGCGGGTTCTTCCCGACGGAGATGGCGGCAATGCGCATGACGGTTTCCTTGCGATCTGATTTGTGACAGCATTCTAGCCATGAGATGGCTTGCTGCGCTACTCCCCCTTGTGCTGGTGCCTGCCCCGTCCGCGGCGGCTGAGTTTTCTTCCGCCTATACCGATTTTGACCTTTCCCGCTGCGTCCGGATTGAGAAGGCGGACGGCCAGGAGTTCTATGGCACCTGGTCGTGCAAGGGCTTCCGGGGCCTGCCCCTCACCTATGCCGAGGGCGACCTGCGCGGCATGCTGGCGGTGGGAAAAAATGGCAAGCGCCACTGCGCCATGGTGCAGACCTTTGGCCCCTTCAACAGCCCGGGCAGCAGGATTGAATGGCGCCTGAAGAACGGCAAAGCCATCGCCATGATCCTGCGCTGGAAGGTGTCCGATCCTGAACGGTCGGACGTAACCCACGACTGGCTGGCGGTGACCAAATGGACGGCCCGTGACAGTTGCCGGGTGGCTGTGGTGCAGGGCAGCCTGAAGAATGCCAATGCACTGGCCCGCCAGGCCGCCGACCAGACAGCCGAAGAGTTTGACTGCGCCAGGGACGAGGCCAGGGTCTATTCCGAAAGCCCCATGGCCATCAGCGCCATTCTGTCTGCCTCGCCCTGCCCGCCGCCCTAATCAGGGCTGGTGGAGCCTTGCCCGCAGCCGCTCAATCTCGTCCAGCAGATCCAGCGCCAGCGCCACGCCGGATGTATTGAGGCTGAAAGCCTGTTCCAGCCGCCGGGCCTTGCGCAGGCGGATGATGGAGACTGCGGAAAATCGCATGCCCGGCTGCGGCTCGACCACGCCATGGGCCATCATTTCATTGATCCAGGCGCTGTCCACGCCACAGGCGCGGCACAACTCGTCCAGTTCCATCAGCGTGGTGGCGTCAAGAATGTCCATGTCATGGTCCTGCACCATCGTGCCACCTCCTCACCCACCCAGCCCGGCGCGCGGATCAAAGGCAAGATCGCGCGCCATCTGTTCATAGAGTTCGCGCGCCCGCGCCGTGTCGGCGGCGGGCAGCACAATTTTCAACACCACATGCAGGTCCCCCGGCTCCTTTGCCGGGATGCCCCGCCCCTTGGCGCGCAATTCACGCCCCGGTGCCGAATTGGGCGGCACCTTCAACATGATGGGGCCAGATGGCGTGGGCACCCTGACCTGCGCACCCAGGGCCGCCTCCCACGGCGCCACCGGCAGGTCGAGGTAAAGTTCCTTGCCCTCGGCGCGGAAGAGCGGATCGGGCGCAAACTCCACCTCGAGATAGAGGTCCCCCGCCGCCGCACCGCCAAGGCCGGGGCCGCCCTGCCCCTTGAGGCGGATCACCTGTCCCGCCACCAGCCCCCTGGGGATTTTCACATTGAGCGTCTTGTCGCGCTGGATGACCTGGCCCGCGCCATCAACCTCCGGCACGCGCAAGGACAGCTGGCGTTCTGCCCCGGTGAAGCTGTCCCTCAGCGGCACGATGATGCGGGCCTGGGCATCCTCACCGCGCATGCGGAAGGACTGGCCGCCAGCCCCCGGCTGCGCCCGCCCGCCCGCCTGCTGGCGGCGCTGCTGGCCGAACAGCTCCTCGAAGAAATCGCTGAAATCCTCGGGCGCGGCGCGCCGCCCCGCGGACTGGTGGAAGTCGCGGGTGTGATCCCAGTCAGGCGGCGGACGGAAATTCTGGCCCTGGGCGAAGCTGCTGCCCAGTTCGTCATAGGCCTTGCGCTTTTCCGGGTCCGACAGAACCTCATTGGCCTCGTTCACATCCTTGAATGTGGCTTCGGCCCCCGGCTCCTTGTTGATGTCGGGATGATATTTGCGCGCCAGCTTGCGGAACGCCTGCTTGATCTCGTCCGCCGTTGCCTTCCGGTCAACGCCCAGCGTTTTGTAATAGTCCTTGTAATCCATGGCCAAACCCACTGTGGATCAGGCCTGAATATAGGCGCGGGAACAGCGCTTGCAAGGCTGCCTTCCTACGCCTCGCTGTCGGCGTCCTTGGCGCGGCTTGCGCGCTTGCGCTCATGCGGATCGAGCAGGATCTTGCGCAGCCGGATGGATTGCGGCGTCACCTCGACGTATTCATCGTCGGCGATATAGGCCAGGGCCTTTTCCAGCGACATCCTGACGGGCGGCGTCAGGATCACCGCCTCGTCCTTGCCGGAGGCACGCACGTTGGTGAGCTTCTTGCCCTTGATGACATTGAGTTCCAGATCATTGCCGCGCGTATGCTCGCCCACAATCATGCCGGCATAGACCTTGGTGCCGTGTTCAATGAACATGGGGCCGCGGTCCTGCAGGTTGAAGATGGCATAGGCCACGGCCTCGCCATCGGAGTTGGACAGAAGCGCTCCCGTGTGGCGGCCCGGAATGTCGCCCACATAGGGCTGATAGGCATGGAACAGCCGGTTCATGATGGCGGTGCCGCGCGAATCCGACATGAGCTCCGACTGATAGCCGATGAGGCCACGGGTCGGCGCATGGAAAACAAGGCGCTGGCGGCCATGGCCCGAGGGCCGCATGTCCCTCAATTCGGCGCGGCGTTCCGACAGTTTCTGCACCACCACGCCGGTGTAATCCTCATCGATGTCGATGATGACTTCCTCGATCGGCTCAAGGCGCTGGCCGGTTTCCTCGTCGGTGCGGTAAACCACCCGCGGCCGGCCCACGGTCAGTTCAAAGCCTTCGCGGCGCATGGTCTCGATGAGAATGCCCAACTGCAATTCGCCGCGCCCTGCCACTTCAAAGGCATCCGTTTCGGTGGGTGACGGCGTCACCTTGAGGGCCACATTGCCTTCGGCCTCGCGCAGCAGCCGGTCGCGGATGACGCGCGACTGCACCTTGTCACCCTCCTTGCCGGCCAGCGGACCGTCATTGATGCGGAAGGTCATGGTCAGCGTCGGCGGGTCAATGGGCTGGGCGGCAATGGGCTCGGTCACCGCCGCATCGCAGATCGTGTCGGCCACTGTGGCGGTGGTCAGGCCCGACAGCGCCACAATGTCTCCGGCTTCCGCCTCGTCCACCGGCACACGTTCCAGCCCACGGAAGGCCAGAACCTTGGACACACGGCCCTGTTCCACCACCTTGCCGTCACGCGCCAGCGCCTTCACCGCCTGATTGGCCTTGATGGTGCCGGAGCGCACCCGGCCCGTCAGCACCCGGCCCAGAAAGGGGTTGGCCTCGATGGTGGTGACCAGCATGCGGAACGGTCCCTCCTCCACCACCGGCGCCTTGAAGTGCGTCACAATGAGATCAAACAGGGCTGCCATGTCGTCCTGCGGACCGGCCGGATCCTTGGCCATCCAGCCCTGCTTGGCCGACCCGTAGATGATGGGAAAATCAAGCTGGTGCTCATCGGCATCGAGCGCGGCAAAAAGATCGAACACCTCATTCACCACCTCGTTGTGGCGCTCGTCAGGCCGGTCGATCTTGTTGATGCAGACGATGGGGCGAAGCCCGATCTTCAGCGCCTTCTGCAGCACGAACTTGGTCTGTGGCATCGGGCCTTCGGCGGCGTCCACCAGCAGCACCGCGCCATCCACCATGTTGAGAATGCGCTCCACCTCGCCGCCGAAATCGGCGTGCCCCGGCGTATCGACAATGTTGATGCGCGTGTCCTTCCAGGTGAGCGAAGTCACCTTGGCCAGAATGGTGATGCCGCGCTCCCGCTCCAGATCGTTGGAGTCCATGGCGCGCTCGGCCACCTTCTGGTTTTCCCGGAACGAGCCGGACTGCGACAGCAGACGGTCAATGAGGGTGGTTTTGCCATGGTCGACATGGGCAATGATGGCGATGTTGCGCAGTTTCATGGGGCGCCGGAGCTTTCAAAACTGTTGGGATTGGCGCCCGCTTAACACGGGCGGAAGCGGAAGGCAATTTATGCTGCGTCCTGGCGGGCGGGCGGGGCAGCAAGACCGGTAAAGGCATCAAAGGCCGCCCAGAACTGGGCGCGCACACCGTCGGCCTCGGTCAGGATCTCATGGCGCGCCTCCGGGATCACCACCACTGACAGCCCATGCAGGTTTCTGGCGAGCCGGAACAGGGCGCGATTGTCGACAAGCCGGTCCATGCCCGCCGCCACCGCCATCACCGGACAGGTGAGATGAAGCCCTGCTGCCTGAGCCTGCAGCCTGGACGTGGCCTGCAACGCCCCATGAATCCAGCCAATGCGCGGCCCGGGCGATTCAATCGACGGGTGCTGGTCAAGGGTATCAAAATCCCGATGCCAGCGGGTCTCATCGCTGGTCAGGGGGTTGCCCTCAAAGGCGTCGGTCTTGAGGCTGCCGCGCTTGCGCCCCGGCAAAAAAGCCCCCGCCATGCCGCCATAGCGCAGCCCGCTGATGGTGAGCCGGCCCAGCCGGTCGGGCAGCAGCCCGGGCATAAATCCAATCAGGGGGCCGGTGGTCATGGCCCGCTCAAACCAGTTATGCAGCGCCACCGCCCGGATCAGTATGGGACCACCCATGGAATGGGCCAGAGCATAGTAGGGTGGCGGACAATCCGGCAGCACCACCTGCTTCATGACGGTTTCGAGGTCGGTGTCATAGGCGGAAAAATCCGTCACCACCGGCACCGGGCCGCCGTCAGCCTGTCGCTGCGAGCCGCCCTGGCCGCGCCAGTCGAAAGCCGCCACCGCCAGGCCGCGCGCCGCAAGCTCGACCATGGTTTCAAAATAGCGTTCGATAAAATCCCCGCGCCCGCCGAGAATGACCACCGTGCCGCGCGCCCCCGCCGGGCGCAACGTGGCGGCCCGCAGCACCACGCCATCCGGCGTGGTGGCCGTGGTGGCGGCAATGCCCTCGGGGGCAGCATTGGTCCAGATCGGGTAAAGGGCAGGCGCTTCAGTCATGCCCCGCTTATCCCACTGCCCGGGGCGGCCTTCAAGACATGAGGAACAGGGCGGTTGACCTCCGCCCTTGAGCGCACCGGAAAAACTGCCCTCAGGGCAGTTTTTTCACCTCGGTCAGTTCACCGCTGGCCGAAGCCACGGCAATGGCATAGGACTTGCCGCCGCGCGTGGCGGTAAACCGATAGCTGGCGCCAGAGCAGCTCTGCGCCTTGACGCCGGAAAAACCATACCCCGAGATGATGCCCGAGGCCTTGTCACAGGTGACCCGGCCCGTTGCCGTGGCAGCGCTGGCAGCCGGTGCAGTGGCAAGCGGCTTGGCGGCAGACGGCGTGGCCGTGGGCCTTGTGCTGGGCTTGGCAACCACCTTGGTCGCCGGTTTTGCAGCCGGCTTCACCACCTTCTTCACCGGTTTGCGCGGCGGCATGACCTGCGGTTCATAATAACCCCGGTCATAGGCGGGATCGCTATAGCCAGGGTCCGCATAGGGATCGCCATAGGCTGTGTCATAGGGGTCGGGCGCATAGACGCGGTGGTGCCGCCGGCGCGGTGGCGGCTGGCCGTAATCCCGGTCATCATAGGGGCCGCTGTAAAAATCCTCCGGGTGCGGATCAATGAAATAGAGCGGCGGAAAAAACACCTGAAGTGTGCGCATGCCCTGCCCGGCCTCAGCCGGAGAGGATGCCGCATGAACCGCAAACAGGCTGGCGGCAGCAGCGAGAACCTGGAGACTCTTCTTCATTTGACCCCTCACCTGGTTTGGCAGGCGGGGAAAACCTCCCCGCCCATCACCGTCAGCGTGTCCGGACAATCCGTCCGGTATTGGCATTGGCGCGGAAGGTATAACGCTTGCCCTTCTTCGTCGCCTTCAGCGTGTGAAAGTTGCCGCCGCAGCTCACCTGGCGAACATTGTAATAGCCCCACTGGCCGAGCTTCCAGGCCGCCTCCTTGCAGGTCAGGCGGTAGGGATCCCACACCGGGTCAAAGCGGTCACGGCGAAAACCATAGCCATAGCGATGGCGCGGATAATAGAGACCGGTTCCACAGAACGGGTCCATGGGGCTGCACCAGCCGCCATAGCCCCAGCCCGGATAGCCATAACCAAAACCGGCGCCGATATGAACCCGGGTCTTGGCCTCGGCCGCACCCGCCGACAGCGCCACGCCGACAGCCGCAACAGCCGCGAGCACCACTGATTTGCGTATCATTTCCCCCTCCTTGGTCGAGAGCAAAACAAGGCAGAAGCGCCTTATGAAGCCAAATCGTGGCATAAACGTGCTGAACGCAGGCCAAAGCCTGCGTTCATCTGGCGTTCATCTTCCGGTCGAGGCAGAGATCAGAAATCGTATCCGGCGCGGCGCACCGCAATGATCTCGCCGCGGGTGTTCACCTTCACAATGACCGGACGGCCATGGCGCTCGGCACGGAAGCCGTAAACCGGACGCGAGCAGTCCACCGCGCGCACCCGGCGGAAGCCTTCGGCGCGGACTTCATTCGCCGCCTGGCCGCAGGTCAGACCACGCAGGTGCGGTCGGCCGTAATAGCCGGCGTCATAGTAATCGTCATAGACCGGATAGCCGGGGTAGAAGCCGCCGACGCCGAGACCGATGCCGATATCGACATGGGTTTTGGCCTGGGCCTGCTCAGCCGGAACGGCAACCATGAGGGCCGAGGCAACGGCAGCGGAAGCAATGAGGGTCTTGGACAACATGGGTACTCTCCTTTGGTCATCAGATGACCACCCCGGTCATCGTTGGCACCAGTGATACCCCAGCAAACTTGAACGCAGGCCGAAGCCTGCGTTCATATGGCGTTCATGTGAAAAAGAATGTCAGCGCCTGTAGTTGAGACGGCGCACCGAAACGATCTGGCCCCGCACATTGACATTGACCAGCACCGGGCGGCCGTTTTTGGTAGCCCGGAAACCATAGACCGGGCGCGAACAGTCCACGGCCCGCACATTGTTGAAACCGGCCCGCCAGACCACGCGGGCTGCCTGGCCGCAGCTGGCCCCGCGCATGTAGCGGTAGCCGTCATAGCGGTGGCGGCGGCCATCATAGAAGTAATAGCCCGGATAGGGCGACCCCAGACCGACATTGATATCCACATAGGTCTTGGCCTCGGCCTGCGGGGCGGGCACGGTGATGAGTGCGCCAAGGCCCAGGGCGGCGGCGGCAAGGAAGGACTTGGAGAACATGGGCAACTCCTTGAGGTTAGCTGGCTTTGCACTTTGAGCAAGTGATGGCCGCCCCATCGGGGCTGCAACCACCACAACACAGGACGGCACAGGAAGTTCCATCCGTCGCCCCCCCTTGAATAAGCCGGAATCAATCCCATTTCTGCGGCACAGGCGCCGGATGACGGGCCTGTGAACCTCCCGGCCCCACAGGGCGGGATTAACGCTGCACATTGCTTCAGGAGAGTGTGATGTTTGATCTGACCCCCCTCTATCGTTCCTCCATCGGTTTTGACCGCCTGGCCCGCATGATGGATGAGGCCGCCGGCTTTGAGACCCCTGCCTATCCGCCCTACAACATCGAGCGCCTGGGCGAGGACGCCTACCGCATCACCATGGCGGTGGCGGGCTTTGCGCCCGAGGACATGAGCCTCGAAGTGAAGGGCCAGGCCCTTACGGTGACCGGCCGCAAGACCGACAAGGTTGATGCCAAGACCGAGTATCTGCATCAGGGCATTGCCGCCCGCTCCTTCGAGCGCCGCTTCCAGCTGGCCGATCACGTTGAAGTGACGGGTGCCGAAATGGACAACGGCCTGCTTCACATTGCCTTGAAGCGCGTGGTGCCGGAGGCGCTGAAGCCCCGCACCATCGAGGTCAAGGCGGCTGACAAGCCGAAGACCATTGAAACCAGGAAGGCCGCCTGAGCCATCAGGTGATGCCGCAAGGAGGCGCCGGAAAACCGGCGCCTCTATTTTTTCGTCAGCGCCAGAAAGCGGTGGACCGCGTCTTCCGGCGTGGCATGAGACAGGACAAAGCGGGCAAACACCTCATCGGGCCCCGGCTTTTGCTCCAGCCCGTCCGGCAGCCAGTCATAATAAACCGCGCCCGCCTTCTGCCACGCCTCATGGGCGGCGCGCGGCAGCACCGCAAACACCTCATTGGCCTCCACCGCATGGCCAATGCGCACGCCCTTCACCCGCGCCAGGCCCTGGGCCAGACGTTGTGCCAGCCCATTGGCGGTGCGGGCATTGTCAAGCCACAGGTCATTTTCCAGATAGGCCAGCATCTGCGCGGCCAGAAACCGGCTCTTGGACACAAGCTGGCCGCCGCGCATCTGGCGATAGTTGAATTCGCGGGCCAGCGTGGCGTCGAAGATGACCACCGCCTCCAGCATCATGCCGCCGTTCTTGGTGCCGCCGAAGGACATGATGTCCACCCCGGCCTGCCAGGTCAGTTCCGCCGGTGAACAGCCAAGGCTGGCCAGCGCATTGGCAAAGCGCGCCCCGTCCATATGCAGCTTCATGCCATGGGCATGCACAAGATCGGCCAGCGCCTTCACCTCGGCAGGGCGATAGACGGTTCCTGCCTCGCTGGCATTGGTAATGGAAAGGCAGGCGGGCTTGGGGTCATGCTCGCCGCGGATGAAGCCCTTCAGCACGCCTTCCACCTCGGCGGGTGTGATCTTGCCGCCCCGGCCATGAATGCCGATGAGCTTGGCCCCGCCCGTGAACAGTTCGGGGGCATTGCATTCATCGACCGCAATGTGGGCCTCGGCATGGCAGATGACCGCGCCATAGGGCGGCGTGGCGGCGGACAGGGCCAGTCCATTGGCCGCCGTGCCGGTGGTGACCAGATGGACCGCCACCTGATGCTCAAACACCTGTGCCAGCCGGGCGCGCGCCGCTTCGGTCAGATTGTCATAGGAATAGGAGCGCGCCGTGCCCTCATTGGCCGCCACCATGGCCGCGAGAATGCGCGGGTCCACACCATAGACATTGTCAGAGGCAAAATTCATGTGATGCTCCAGGCCTGCCTTCTCCTAGCGCGCCGCCTCGGGCTGGTCGAGGGCAACCTCGCGCCGCCCCAGCGCCAGCACCGCCAGCCCCGCACCCAGAATGAGGGCAATGCCCAGACTGGCCAGGCGGTTGGGCCAGGTGCCGAAGATGACCACCCCATAGAACACCGCCCAGACGGTGAAGCTGTAATAGAAGGGGGCGAGCACCCGTGCCGGCGCCAGGCGAAAGGCAATGAAGATCAGAAGATGCCCGAACATGAGGCACAGGCCCGCCGCCGCCAGCAGGGCAAGATGGGTCGGTGACGGTGTGAGCGGTGTCTCGAACACCAGCATCAGCGGGGCTGCAAAAAGCGGCACCACCGTGAGGGTGGAAAGCGTGACAATGAAGGCTGGCACCTGCCGCGGCACCCGGCGCGAGGCAAGGTCGCGCGCCGCAGCCCCGAGTGCGGTGAGAAAGGCAAAGAAGGCATAGGGCGAGGCCGAGGCCGCCCCCGGCTGGGCCACCAGCAGCGCCCCCGCCACGCCAACCCCCACCAGCGCCAGCCGGGCAAACCCCACCTTTTCGCCCCACAGCAGGCTGCTGCCCACCAGGGTCAGAAGCGGCGCAATCTGAAAAATCGCCGTGGCATTGGCCACGCCGACATGCACCAAAGCCATGATGAAACTGCTGATGGCCACCACCTCGCCCAGGCTGCGCAGAAAAACGCGCGGATGAAAAAGATAGCCCAGGCCCGCCCCCTGTCCGGTGAGAAACACCAGCGGCAGGCACCACAGCGTGGCGAAGACACCGCGGATGGCCACCACCTCAAAGGGCGGCAGGCCAGCCGTGGCCAGTTGCATGAGGCTGTCGTTCAGAACGAAACTGCCGGCCGCCAGAACCATGGCGGCAATGGCGCGGGGCTGGGGATGCTGCATGAAACGCTCATAGCGGGGAGCTGCCGCAGCGCCAAGACCTAGAGTCTTTAGCAATTTTATTGCTCATTTTTGCACAAGACAATTCATATCTTGCTCGGTAGAGTCTTTTCTGCTTTACCGAGGGCATATTGGTCAGCAATGCTGACCTTTGCGCCATGCCCTGCGGCTCAGCCGCAACGAGGAGATGATCATGACCGAGCTTCTGCTGCCGGAAGGCCTGCCCGAGCCCCACGGTCTCTATGACCCGCGCAACGAGCACGACGCCTGCGGCATCGGCCTCATCGCCAACATCAACAACATCAAAAGCCATGGCGTGGTGTCTGACGGCCTCAAGATTCTGAAGAACCTTGAGCATCGCGGCGCCGTGGGGGCCGACCCCAAGGCCGGCGACGGCGCGGGCATCATGATCCAGATCCCGCACGAGTTTTTCGCCGAGGAGGCAAAGCGCCTGGGCTTTGATCTGCCCGCCCCCGGCCAATATGGCGTGGGCCAGCTTTTCATGCCGCGCGAATTCGTCTTCCGCGAGGATATCGAGCGCTTCTGGTGGGAAGCCGCCCGCGAGGAAGGCCTGAAGATTCTCGGCTGGCGCGACGTGGCGGTGGACCCCGAAGTGCTCGGCTATTCGGTGAAGGGCACCGAGCCCTTCCACCGTCAGGTTTTCGTTGGCCGCGGCCCCACCATCCGCGATGAAGACCATTTCGGCCGCAAGCTCTTTGTCTGCCGCAAGGTGGTATCAAACCGGGTGCGCGAGGTTCTGGGCAAGAAGGCGCGCGCCTATTACCCCGTCTCCGTCTCCACCCGCACCGTGGTCTACAAGGGCCTCGTCCTCGGCAAGGATCTCGGTGACTATTACCTCGATCTGGTGGATGAGCGGGTGCAGTCGGCGCTGGCCCTGGTCCACCAGCGCTTCTCCACCAACACCTTCCCGTCCTGGCCCCTGGCCCACCCTTACCGCTTCATCTGCCACAACGGTGAAATCAACACCGTGCGCGGCAATTTCAACTGGATGGCCGCCCGCCAGGCCAACATGAAGTCCGACATCATCGGCGAGGATCTGTCGAAGCTCTGGCCCATTTCCTATGAAGGCCAGTCCGACACCGCCTGTTTCGACAACGCCCTCGAATTCCTCCACCAGGGGGGCTACGCCCTGCCGCACGCCATGATGATGCTGATCCCCGAGGCCTGGGCGGGCAACCCGCTCATGGATGAGGACCGCCGCGCCTTCTACGAATACCATGCCGCCCTGATGGAGCCGTGGGACGGGCCAGCCGCCATGACCTTCACCGATGGCAAGCTCATCGGCGCCACGCTGGACCGCAACGGCCTGCGCCCTTCGCGCTATCTCGTCTCCGATGACGGCTTTGTGCTGCTCGCTTCCGAAATGGGCGTGCTCCACTTTGCCGAGGAAAAGATCGCCAAGAAGTGGCGGCTTCAGCCGGGCAAGATGCTGCTCATTGATCTCGAGCAGAAGCGCATCATCTCCGACGAGGAACTGAAGCGCGAACTGTCCACCGCCAATCCCTACAAGGAGTGGCTGAAGCGCACCCAGATCGTGCTGCGCGACCTGCCCAAGGCCAGGAGCCGGCGCCCCAAGATCACTGTGCCGCTGATGGACCGCCAGCAGGCCTTCGGTCTGACCCAGGAGGACCTGAAGATCCTGATGGCGCCCATGGCCCAGACCGGCCAGGAGGCCATCGGCTCCATGGGCAATGATGTGCCCATCTCGGCCCTGTCCGACCGGCCGCGCATGCTGGATACCTATTTCAAGCAGAACTTTGCCCAGGTGACCAACCCGCCCATCGACCCGATCCGCGAGGAGCTGGTCATGTCGCTGGTCTCCTTCATCGGGCCGCGCCCCAATCTGCTCGACCTCAAGGGCACCTCGAAGCACATGCGCCTTGAGGTGGCCCAGCCCATCCTGACCAATGACGATCTGGAGCGCATCCGCACCATCGGCACGGTGCGCGACAATCCCTTCCGCACCGCCACCATCGACATCACCTATGATGTGGCGAACGGCCCGGAATATATGGAAGCCGCCCTTGACAGCGTTTGTGCGCTGGCCGAGCGCGCTGTCCATGACGGCTATAACATCATCATCCTGTCCGACCGCGCGGTTTCGGCCGAGCGCGTGCCCATTCCGGCCCTGCTCGCCACTTCCGCCACCCACCATCACCTCATCCGCAGGGGCCTGCGCACCTCGGTGGGCCTGGTGGTCGAATCGGGCGAGCCGCGCGAGGTCCACCAGTTTGCCACCCTTGCCGGCTATGGTGCCGAGGCCATCAACCCCTATCTGGCCTTTGAGACGCTGGAAGACATGCTGCCCACGCTGGAGGAGAAGATCACCTCCCAGGAGGCGGTGAAGCGCTACATCAAGGCCATCGACAAGGGCCTGCTCAAGGTCATGTCCAAGATGGGCATCTCCACCTATCAGTCCTATTGCGGCGCGCAGATTTTCGACGCCGTGGGCCTCGCCTCCGATTTCGTGAAGAAATACTTCACCGGCACCGCCACCACCATCGAAGGTGTGGGCCTGAAGGAGGTGGCGAGCGAAACCTTCCACCGCCATGAAGACGCCTTCGGCCCCTCGCCGGTGTTGCGCACCATGCTCGATGTGGGTGGCGACTATGCCCAGCGCATGCGCGGTGAAGCCCATGTCTGGACGGCCGAGACGGTGGCCGCCCTGCAGCATGCGGTGCGCGGCAATGCCCGCGACCGCTATCAGGAATTTGCCCGGCTGGTGAATGACCAGTCGCAGAAGCTGAAAACCATTCGTGGCCTGTTCAAGGTGAAGGCTGCCGAGGCCATGGGCCGCAAGCCCATCGCACTGGATGCGGTGGAACCCGCCTCCGCCATTGTGAAGCGCTTTGCCACCGGGGCCATGTCCTTCGGCTCCATCAGCCGCGAGGCCCACACCACGCTGGCCATCGCCATGAACCGCATCGGCGGCCGTTCCAACACCGGTGAAGGCGGCGAGGAGGCTGACCGCTTCAGGCCGCTGGCCAATGGTGACTCGCTGCGCTCGTCCATCAAGCAGGTGGCCTCGGGCCGCTTCGGCGTCACCACGGAATATCTGGTCAATTCCGACATGATGCAGATCAAGATGGCGCAGGGCGCCAAGCCCGGCGAGGGCGGCCAGCTGCCCGGCCACAAGGTGGACACCACCATTGCCCGGGTGCGCCATTCCACCCCCGGCGTCGGTCTCATCTCACCGCCGCCGCACCACGACATCTACTCCATCGAGGATCTGGCCCAGCTCATCTTCG